>Ga0209415_10019080_pt1 | contig 10769 bp, 11 predicted proteins | sample PeaSoiSIISIP2007_FD_187696 | JGI IMG/M metagenome (GOLD analysis project Ga0209415, IMG submission 187696) | Peat soil microbial communities from Weissenstadt, Germany - SII-SIP-2007 (SPAdes) (version 2) | ecosystem: Environmental > Terrestrial > Soil > Wetlands > Peat | place: Germany... | reverse complement strand
TGCTCAACGAGAACTTCACGGTGCGCCTGCTGGAGATGCTCAAGAACGGCGAGATCGATGCCGCGGTCCTCGCGCTGCCCTTACCCGAGGCCGGGCTCGCCGTCCAGCCGCTGTACGACGAGCCGTTCGTGGTGGCCGTGCCGCGCGATCACGCCTGGGCGGGCCGCAAGGCGATCGCCGTCGAGGAACTTGCCGGGCAGACGACCTTGCTGCTGGGTAGCGGGCACTGCTTCCGCGACCAGGTGCTTGACGCCTGCCCGGAGCTCGATCGAGCATCGGCGATCGATGGCGCACAAAAGTCGGTCGAAGGATCCTCGCTCGAAACCATCCGCCAGATGGTGGCTTCGGGCATTGGCGTGGCCGTGTTGCCGTGCACATCGGTGCCCGAGCGGCTGCGGCGCGATTCGCTGATCGCCTACATCCCCTTTCGGCGTCCGGTGCCCGATCGGCGCGTGGTTCTGGCCTGGCGCCGGAGCTTTACGCGCACGCCGGCGATCGCGGCGCTGTGTACCGCCGTGCATCGCTGCCACCTGCACGGGACGCGCAAGGTCGATCCGCCCTGGAATGTCGGCTGATCGCTGGCGACCGCTGCTCTACGCACTATGACCGACCCGGAACCCGGCCCCACCAGCGCACCACCGGCCGCGGCACAGCCGCGGGCGCGATCGCGCCTGGCCTGCTATGTCAGCCTGACGCGCCTGGACAAGCCCATCGGTATCGCCCTGCTGCTTTGGCCAACGCTCGATGCCTTGTGGATTGCCGCCCGCGGCTGGCCCGGAGCCAGGTTAGCGGCGATTTTTTGCCTGGGAACGGTGCTGATGCGCTCGGCGGGCTGCGCCATCAATGATGTGGCTGACCGGCGCTTTGATGCCCACGTGGAACGAACCGCTGGCCGCGTGCTGGCGCGCGGCGAGATCGCCAGTTCGGAGGCGATCGCCGTGGCGGTGGTGCTCGCCGCCTGCGCCGCGCTGACGCTGCCGTTGCTTGCTCCGGCGACCTTCCCCTTGGCGCTGGCCGCGGTGTTGATCGCGGTGAGCTACCCGTACTGCAAGCGTTTCTTCCCGCTGCCGCAGGCCTACCTGGGAATCGCCTTCTCTTTTGGAATCCCGATGGCCTTTGCCGCGGTGCTGGGCCACGTGCCGGTCGCCGGCTGGCTGCTGCTTCTTGCCAACTTGTTCTGGGTCGTGGCGTATGACACCGAATACGCGATGGTCGATCGGCGTGACGATATGCGCATCGGCATCCGTTCTTCGGCGATCCTGTTCGGCCAGGCCGACGTGCTGGCGGTTGCCAGCTGCTACGCCATATATCTGGGAATGCTTGCCGCTCTGGCCCGATCCCAGGGCCTGGGGTGGTGCTTTGCCTTGGGCTGGACCGCCGCGCTGGCAAGCGCGATCGTGCACCTGGGGTGGATCCGCGATCGCGATCCGCAGCAATGCTTTCGCGCCTTTCGCCATAACCACTGGCTCGGGCTGTCGATCTTTGCGGGAATCGTCGGCGACTACGCCTGGCGCTAGCGGGTGCCGCCGATGGGCGCCAGCGGGCCAGCCGGGGTGCCGGCCTCACGAGCCCAGGGTGCGCGCCATCTCGCGGCTGCGCTCGAGCGCGGCAAATGCCGCGGCCGTGATGGCCGGCCCGACGTTTGATTCGCGTAGCCGCTCGAGCGCGGCCGCGGTGGTCCCGCCCTTTGAGGTGACCCTCTCGCGTAGTAAGGACAGGTCTTCGGTCGACTGCGCCGCCAGTTGCGCGGCGCCGACGAAGGTCTGGACCGCGAAATGTCGCGCCTGGTCGGTGCCCATTCCCATCTGACGGGCTGCCTCCTGCAGCGCCTCGATGAAATAAAAGACGTAGGCCGGCCCGCTGCCCGAGATTGCCGTGACCGCGTCGAGCATCGCTTCGTCGCCGAACCAGACCGCTTCGCCAATGACCCGCAAGGTCCGGGTGGCGGCAGCGCGCTGTTCGCTGGAAACGCCGCTGCGTGCAAACAAGCCGGTTATGCCCTGGCCGATGAGGGCGGGCGTGTTGGGCATGGCACGCACCACCGCATCGGTGCCGCTCCAGCGTGCGATCGCGGCGCTCGGGATGCCGGCGGCGATCGACAGCACGAGGCGTTGGCCGGGCACGGCACGCAGGGACTCGCAGACCTGCTGGACATCGGCCGGCTTTACGGCGAGCACGACGATGGCCGATTCCTCCAGGCCGGCGTCGATCGTTGCCCGCGTGCCGACGCCGAAGTCGCGCTCGAGCAGGCTGCGGCGCGACCCATCGCGTTCGACCACGATGATCTCCTCGCCCTTGTTGGCGCGGCGGCGCAGTCCGCCGATCAAGGCCGCGGCCATGTTGCCGCCGCCGATGAACCCGAGTTTCATGGACGTTCTCCGAATATGGCGCTTCCCACGCGCACCATCGTCGACCCCTCGGCAATTGCCGCCTCGAAGTCCGCCGACATGCCCATCGATAAGATGTCGAGCAGCGGCGCCGGGCGCACCTGGGGGCTGGCTCCCGGTGCGGGCCTTGCCAGATGCTCGCGCAGGCGCTCAAGGAGCTCGCGCAGCTGCGCAAAAGACGCCCGTTGGCCGGCAAGAGGCAGCCCCGCCTGCGGAATCGCCATCAGGCCGCGCAGCTGCAGTTGCGGCAGGAGCGCAACCTGTGCCGCCAGTGCGTCGAGCTCTGCCGCGGTCACACCGCCCTTGCTTGCCTCGCCGCTGACGTTGACCTCGAGCAGGACCTGCAGCGCCGGCAGCGACGGGGGCCGCTGCGCCGACAGCCGCTGCGCGATGCTGAGCCGGTCAATCGATTGCACCCACTGGAAATGCTCCGCGATCAAGCGTGTCTTGTTGCTCTGGATCGGCCCGATAAAGTGCCATTCGAGCTGCGGCAGGCCGGGGTAGCCGCCCAGCGCTGCCATCTTGGCGATGGCTTCCTGGGCGTAGTTCTCGCCAAAGGCCCGCTGGCCCAGTGTGGCGGCGGCGGCCACCGCCTCGGGGCCGAAGGCCTTGGTGACCGCCAGCAGCGCGACCGATCCGGGCGCGCGGCCATAGCGCTGCTCGGCTGCCCGGATGCGCTGCCAGACCCGCGCCAGCGACGCCGGCAGCGGCCTTGGTGCAGGCGTGCCCGAGCCCGATGCCCCGCCATCTTGCCCCGGCGCCGCCGCCGGCTCTCCAATCAGAATTTGTCTGGAAGGACCCAAAGTGGACCGTATCTTTTCGATTGCGCCCGCGGCGCTTCGGTAACGTATGGTTGGTTCGGCGCTGCGCGCCCGGCCGCCCGCCGTGGCGCCCAGCGCCGCGGCAATTTGGCCTCGCCGCGGCGGCACGCACGGTACGTAGCGTAGCGTATGCTCCCAGCCGCCGAGGCCCCGTTGTCGACCCGGGCGCATAAACGATCGGAAGTAAAGACTCATGGACATCTCGGAACTGCTGGCGTTTTCCGTAAAGAACAAGGCCTCGGACCTGCATCTTTCGTCCGGCCTGCCACCGCTCATTCGCGTCCACGGGGACGTGCGCCGCATCAACCTGCCGCCCCTGGATCACACCGAAGTGCACGCGATGGTGTACGACATCATGAACGACGCACAGCGCAAGCAGTACGACGAGCATCTGGAGTGCGATTTTTCCTTCGATCTGCCTGGTCTGGCACGCTTTCGCGTCAACGCGTTCAACCAGGACCGCGGTGCCGCGGCGGTGATCCGCACGATTCCCTCGCGCGTGCTCTCGCTCGAAGAGCTGCAGTGCCCGCGGGTGTTCGCCGACCTTTCGCTCAAGCCCCGCGGTCTAGTGCTGGTGACCGGCCCGACCGGCTCGGGTAAATCGACCACGCTTGCCGCGATGGTCGATCACGTCAACAACAGCACCTACGGGCACGTGCTGACCATCGAGGATCCGATCGAGTTCGTGCATGAGTCCCGCAAATGCGTAATCAATCAGCGGGAGGTCGGATCGCATACCCTGTCGTTTGCCAACGCCCTGCGCTCGGCGCTGCGGGAGGACCCGGACGTGGTCCTCGTGGGCGAGTTGCGCGACCTGGAGACGATCCGCCTGGCGCTGACGGCGGCCGAAACCGGCCACCTGGTCTTCGGGACGCTGCATACTTCCTCGGCCGCGAAGACCATCGACCGGGTGGTCGACGTCTTCCCGGGCGCCGAGAAGGACATGGTCCGGGCCATGCTGTCGGAGTCGTTGGTGGCCGTGATTTCGCAGGCCCTGATCAAGCTCAAGGACGGCAGTGGGCGCGTTGCCGCCCACGAGATCATGATCGGCACCCCGGCGATCCGCAACCTCATCCGCGAGAGCAAGATCGCGCAGATGTACTCGATGATCCAGACCGGCAGCCAGTTCGGTATGCAGACCCTGGACCAGTGCATGATCGAACTTGTGCGACGCAACATCATCAGCGCCGCCGAAGCACGCCTGTACGCCAAGACTCCCGAGAGTTTCGGGGCCTAAGCACTCTTTTCCAACGACCGAGCATCGAGCATGGAACGCGACCAAGCCATCCGATTCGTCCACGATCTTCTCAAGCTGCTGCTTTCGAAGAAGGGTTCGGACCTGTTCCTGACGGCAGAATTCCCGCCGGCCTTCAAGGTCGACGGTCGCGTTCTGCCGGTGTCCAACCAGCCGCTCACGCCGCAGCACACTTCCGATCTGGTGCGGGCGATCATGAACGACCGGCAGGCAGCCGAATTCGAGTCGACCAAGGAATGCAATTTCGCCATCAATCCGACCGGCATCGGGCGATTCCGGGTTTCGGCCTTCGTGCAGCAGGGCAAGGTCGGTATCGTCCTGCGGACGATCGCGGAGAAGATCCCGACCTGCGAGGACCTGACCCTGCCGCCCTTGATCAACGACCTGGCCATGGCCAAGCGCGGGATCGTGATGATTGTCGGCTCCACCGGGTCGGGCAAGTCGACCACGCTGGCGGCGATGGTCGGCTACCGCAACGAAAACAGCCAGGGACACATCGTCACGATCGAGGATCCGATCGAGTACGTCCACCCGCACCGCAACTGCATCGTCACGCAGCGCGAGGTCGGGGTCGACTGCGACGATTGGCACATAGCGCTGAAGAATGCCCTGCGGCAGGCCCCGGACGTGATCTTGATCGGGGAAATTCGCGATCGGGACACGATGGAGCATGCGATCGAGTTTGCCGAGACCGGGCACCTCGTGATGTGCACGTTGCACGCCAACAGCACCAACCAGGCGCTCGACCGGGTCATCAACTTCTTCCCCGAAGATCGCAGATCGCAGCTGCTCATGGACCTGTCGCTGAACCTGCGCGCCCTGGTTTCGCAGCGCCTGGTGGCCTTCAAGGACCGCAAGGGCCGGGTGCCGGCGGTCGAGATTTTGCTCAATACGCCGCTGATCTCGGACATGATCTTCAAGGGCGAGGTCCATGAGATCAAGGAAGTGATGAAGCGCTCGCGCGACCAGGGCATGCAGACCTTCGACCAGGCGCTGTTCGACCTGCACGAAGCCGAACTGATCTCCTACGAGGACGCGCTGCGCAACGCCGATTCGGTCAACGACCTGCGGCTGCAGGTCAAGCTCAACTCCAAGCTCTTCGGCGGGGTTGCCAGCATCAATCGCGGCATCGAGCACCTTGGCTTGAGCGGCTGAGCGGCAGCGGGCTGGCGCCATGGGCGCCGCTGCGTTGCTTGCCCTTGTAGACTGCGGGCGCTGGCGGCACCGCACCGCCGCGTGCGCGGCCGCTGGAGGCGGCAACGTCGCCGCGGGCAGGCCATGACCGTGCCCGACCATCGTCCTCAATGAACATCTTCGCCAAACTCTACTACCGCCTGCGCAAGGCGGCCAAGGCGGTCCAGCTGTACCTGGTCATCGCCGGGCCGGGCATCGTCGTGATGGTCGCGGACAACGATGCCGGCGGCATCACGACCTATGCCGCTACCGGGGCCAAGTACGGCTACAACCTGATCTGGTTCCTGCTGCTGTTGATACCGGTTGCGTACTACGTGCAGGAGATGACGGTGCGCCTGGGCGCGGTTACCAAGCGTGGCCACGCGGAGGCGATATTTACCGGATTCGGCGCATTCTGGGGCTGGTTTTCCTTGATCGACCTGATGATCCTCGACTGGCTCACGCTGGTCACCGAATTCATCGGTATGACTTCGGCACTGGAAATTTTCGGCATTCCGGCCTGGCTCACCTATGTTGCCGTGGTGCTGCTGCTCGGGACGATCGTGCTCAATGGCCGCTACTGGACATGGGAGAAGATCGCCTTGCTGTTTTGCGCCCTCAACCTGGTCTACATTCCGGGTGCCTTCATGGTGCACCCGTCGGTCCAGGATATCGTGCGCCAGGGTCTGGTGCCGAATTTTGCAGGCGGCTTCGACGGTCAGCTGTTCTTCTTCCTGATGGCCAACATTGGCACGACGATTGCGCCGTGGATGCTGTTTTTCCAGCAAAGTGCGGTGGTCGACAAGGGTCTGCTGGAAAAGGACATTCCCTGGGGCAAGTTCGACACTTGGCTGGGTTCGGTGCTCACGGTGGTCGTGGCGGTGTTCATCGTCGTGGTCACCGGAACAGTGCTGCGGGGCGTCGATATCGACAGTGCCGCGCAGGCTTCGGCCCAGCTGCAGGAGACGCACCATTGGGTAGGCACTTTCATGGCGATCGGATTGTTCGATGCCGGTCTGCTGGGCGCGATCTGCATCTCGCTCGCCAGTTCGTGGGCGTTCGGCGAGATCTTCGGTTGGGCGCATTCGCTCAACACCAACATCAAGGAGGCACCCTGGTTCTACGCCAGCTACTTCCTCGCGCTGGTCAGCGCCGGTGCCGTGGTGCTCATTCCCGGCGCGCCGCTGGTGCTGATCACGCTTTTCGTCCAGGTCATCGCCGTGACCCTGCTGCCCGCGGCGCTGGTCTTCCTGATCCTGCTGCTCAATGACCGGCAAAACATGGGGGACTACGCCAATACGCCGCTGCAGAACGCAATTGGCGGAACGATCGTGCTACTGATCATCATCTTGTCGACGCTCTATGGCGTCAGCGTGCTGTTCCCGAATCTTTTCGGATAGGAGAATTTCGCCATGTACCGCGGCGTATCCCGCCTGGCTCGCAAGTTCCGCGCCATCAATGCGCGTTACCACCGGCCACAAATCGGCATGTCGCCGGCGGTGCGGGTGTCCTTGATGGTGCTGCGCGTCTATTTGCTGTTGTTGGTGGCGCTAATGCTGTACAAATTCGTCTCGCTGCTCGGTTCCTGAAGCAGCGCAATCCGAGGTCTTGGTGCTAACGGGTACGGATTATTAGCCATGGTCGCCGTCGTCGAACCGGAGTTTTTCCTCAGCGAGGTCATCGGCCGCCGGGTGTATCGCCATTCGCAGCGTATCGGGCGCCTGCAGGACCTGGTCATTGTCGAGACGGGCAAATTGCCCGAGGTCAGCCAATTGCTCATCAAGCGGCCCTATGGCCAGCCCCCGCTGCTGGTGCCGTGGGACAAGGTGGTCGTCATCTCGACCAACGAGATCGCGATCGAGGCCGAAGACCTGGACGCATTCCAGCACTCGCCGGCCGCCGGCGCCATACTGCTGCGCGACTTCATCCTCGACAAGAAGATCCTTGACATGGATGGTCGCGAGGTCGAGGTCGTGTACGACGTCAAGCTGGCATTCCAGGCCGGCAAGCTGTATGCGAGCGAAGTCGACTTCAGCCGCCACCGCCTGCTGCGGCGCTTGGGCCTGCGGCACCTAGCCAATTTCTTCGCGCAGCAGCGCGGCAGCGATTCGACGGTCTCCTGGCTCTATGTGCAACCGTTGCCCGATGACCTGGGCAGCTTTTCCGGCGACGTCAAGCTCAACGTGCTCAAGTCCAAGATTCTGGAGATGCACCCGGTCGATCTGGCCGACATCCTCGAGGAGCTCGACAGCGGTCAGCGCCAGGCGCTGTTCAATCAGCTCGATCCGGAGCATGCGTCCGAGACCCTCGAGGAGATCGAGCCGCGGGTGCAGCGCGAGCTCATGGCGACGATGCAGCACGATCGCGCGGCGCGCCTGATCGGGGAAATGAGTCCGGCACAGGCGGCCGACATCCTGGCAATTCTGCCAGCGTCCGACGCCGACGGCATCCTGGCGCTGATGGATGCCGAGGACGCCGGCAAGGTCCGGCGCATCGTCGAGCACCACGACGAAAACATCCTGCTGTTTGCCACGCAAGGCTGCATACGCTTGCCGGCGCAGGCCATTGTCCAGCAGGTGCTCGCCGACTACCGGGAACTGGCGCGGGAAAAGGACGTTCTCACATACCTGTACGTGGTCGACGGCGAGGGGAGGCTCCTGGGAGTGGTGGGCTTGCGCGAGCTGGTTGCCGCCGATGGCGACCAGACGCTCGGCGCGCTGATGACCGAGCAGCTCATCACGCTGCATCCGGACGAGACGCTGCGCGATGCGGTCCACGCGATTTCGCGCTACGGACTGCGGGCAATACCGGTCGTCGACGAGAATCGGCGCTTGCTCGGCGTGGTGTCCGACCACGACGTGCGCGGCCTCAAGCCCCGCCTCGACTAGCCGTTGGCCGGTAAGGGCCGTCGGACGCACCCCGCCGCGGGTCGCCTTGCGTGGGGCGGATCGTCGAGCTAGAATGCGCGGTTTATCGACATTCGGCAAGGCAGACAATTCCATGGTGGTGATCCGGTTGGCTCGGGGCGGTGCCAAAAAGCGCCCGTTTTTTAACATCGTCGCGACCGATTCGCGCAGCGCGCGCGATGGCCGCTTCATCGAGCGCGTCGGTTTTTACAATCCGGTTGCTGCCGAGGGCGATGTCAAATTCCGCATCGCCGCGGACCGCCTGGGGTACTGGAGCGGAGTCGGGGCCCAACTGAGTCCGACCGTTGCGCGTCTGGTCAAGCAGTTTGGCGCCCAAGACGGCGTTGCGGGCGCGGGCGCAGGCGTCGCGGCAGCGCCAGCGCCAGCGGCGGCTGAAGGGCAGGCCACGACGGCGGCCTGAATCCGTTGGTCGGCTTTGGCAGTCCCGGCCGAGCCCTTGGTGTCATGAATCAGGGCGCCGCAGACACCGGCGCCAGGGCTCCGGTTGATTTGGTGGAACTGGGTTTTTTGCGGGGCGCGTTCGGATTACACGGTTGGACCCACGTCCAGCCGCACTCGGGCGACGCGCAGGTGTTGCAACAGGCGCGGCAGTGGTGGTTGTTGCGCCCGGGCGCGGCGCAACCGGCGGGCAGTTCCCCGCTACCGCGGGAAGTGACCGCCGTACGCGCACAGGGCACCGGGCTGGTCGCCAAGTGGCGCGGTTGCGAGGACCCGGAGTCCGCGCAAGCGCTCAAAGGCTGGCGCGTCGCCGTATCGCGGGCGCAATTTCCGCGCTTGCCCGATGGACAGTTCTACTGGGTCGATCTGATCGGCATGCTCGTTGTCAACCGCAGCGGGCAGCAACTGGGAGCAGTGCGGGGGCTGCGCAACAATGGTGCGCACGATCTGCTGGAGGTGGAGCGGGCGGCAGCCGGCGAGGGTGCGGCCGGACCGGTCCTCATTCCGATGGTCGCGGCGTATATTGATGCGGTCGATATTGCCACGCAGCGGATCCTCGTCGACTGGGACTTGCAGTGGTAGGGTGGTGCATTGGGGCCCCAAGGCCTCTTCGTGGCCTGCGGCCAGCGTCGTGGCGGCAAGGACGGCGAGACGGTGCGGGGCAGGGCGGTGCAAGGGGCGAGCATGCGAGTGGACGTGGTCACCTTGTTCCCCGAGATGTTTTCGGTGCTTACGGCGTTTGGCGTCTCGCGCCGCGCCCATGAATCGGGCGCGTGGCAACTGGCATGCTGGGACCCACGCAGTTTCACGACCGACCTGCATCGCACCGTCGATGACCGGCCCTTTGGCGGTGGACCGGGGATGGTATTGATGGCCGAGCCGCTGGCGCAGTGCGTCGAGGCGGCGCGCAAGTCGCAGCGGGCGGCAGGCTGCGAGCGCACACAGGTCATCGCGCTTTCGGCCAGCGGTGTGCCGTTGCGCGATGCCAGGGTCCGTTCGCTAGCCGTCGAGGCGGCCGCGCGGGTTGGCCTGGTGCTGGTTTGCGGTCGCTATGAAGGTATCGATCAGCGCTTTGTCGATACCTTCGTGGACGAGGAGATATCGGTTGGCGACTTCATCATGTCCGGCGGCGAAATTGCGGCCATGGCGCTGATCGATGCAGTGGTGCGGCATTTGCCGGGAACGATGAAGCAGGAGTCGGTCGAGAACGAATCGTTCGTCGGCGGCCTGCTCGACGTGCCCCAGTACACTCGGCCGGAATTGTGGCGCGGCCAGCCGGTCCCGGCGGTGCTGCTATCGGGCCACCATGCGCGAATTGCGCGCTGGCGCGAAGAGCAGGCGATGGTCCGGACGCAGCGGGTGCGTCCGGACCTGTTGTCAGGTGATGTACGCAGTAAGTAACCCCATCCTCTGGGGCGGAAAACAAAACGACGGTGCCGGCGCGCAGGGTGCGCTCGGTGCCGGCAAGACCGCCGCACCATGATGGCACTTGGAGAGCGAACGTGAACGTGATCACGCAGTTGGAGAATGAGGAAATCGCGCGCCTGAGCGCCAACCGGTCGATTCCGGAATTTGCGCCGGGCGACACGGTGATCGTGAGTGTCAACGTCGTCGAGGGAACACGCAAGCGCGTGCAGGCCTATGAAGGCGTGGTCATCGCGCGCCGCAATCGCGGCCTCAACAGTTCCTTTGTGGTGCGCAAGATCTCGAGCGGCGAGGGGGTGGAGCGCACCTTCCAGACCTATTCGCCCTCGATCGCGTCGATCGA
>Ga0209415_10019079_pt1 | contig 10769 bp, 10 predicted proteins | sample PeaSoiSIISIP2007_FD_187696 | JGI IMG/M metagenome (GOLD analysis project Ga0209415, IMG submission 187696) | Peat soil microbial communities from Weissenstadt, Germany - SII-SIP-2007 (SPAdes) (version 2) | ecosystem: Environmental > Terrestrial > Soil > Wetlands > Peat | place: Germany... | reverse complement strand
TGCCGACGAATCAAGTGCTTGCCGGGCCCGAAAAGCCGGCCAGGGGGCCGGCTGCAGACGAGGGCGTCCGCCCCACATTTTACGCAGGTGTCCGCCAATGCGAAAACTAAGTGGCATTGGGCTCGACAGCCAGCGCCACGGGCCGGGCTTATCCCGCGATGGCGTCAGCCAGATGCGGCTGATACGTGCAGCGGGGGTCTTCGGCCAGGTAGTCGCCAGTGAGGGCGAACGCGCGGGAGCGGGAACCGCCGCAGATCTTCTGGTATTCGCAGACGCCGCACTTGCCGCCGCGCTGCGACGTATCGCGCAGCGACCGGAACAGATCGGCATTACGGTAGACATCGGTCAGCGGATCGCGCAGCACGTTGCCGCCGCTCACCGGCAGGAAACCGGAGGGGAAAATCTCGCCGGTGTGGGAGACGAACACGAAGCCCTTGCCATCGCTGACGCCCGCGGTGCGGAAGGCAACGCCCTTGGCGTTCTCGTTTTCGGTGGCGCCGTGCTCGGCCTTGATGCGCTGCGCCACGTAACGGCGATAGTGCATGGCCTCGGTGGTCTTGATGCCGAAGGACGCGGTCTTCGAGAGCTCGTACATGAACGCGAATACGTCTTCGTATTCGGCCGCGGCGAGGTCGTCATTTTCGAGCGCGCGGCCGGTGACGATAAGGAAAAACAGGCTCCACATTTTGGAGCGCACTTCCTTGACGATCTCCGCCACTTCCGGAAGGCGGTGCATGTTGCGGCGAGTGACGGTGGTCTGGAACTGGGTGTCGAGGCCGATGTCCCGGGCGTGCCGCAGGGCGACCATGGCTCGGTCGAAGGTGCCGGGGATGCCGCGGAAATCGTCGTGCGTTTGGGCGTCGGGGCCGTCGACGCTGATGGCCATGCGCGAGATGCCGGCTTCCTTGAACCGGTCGATGGCCTGGTTGGTCAACAGCGGCGTGGCGCTGGGGGTGACGTTGGTGCGCAGGCCGATCTTGACGGCGTAGCGGGCCAGGTCGAACAGGTCGGGCCGCTTGAGCGGGTCGCCGCCGGTGAAGACCATCAGCGGTTCGCCGAAGCGGCGAATCTCATCCAGCAGCCGGTATCCTTGCTCGGTGGTCAGTTCGTTCTGGTTGCGCTCGGACTGGGCCGAAGCGCGGCAGTGGACGCACGCCAGGTCGCAGGCTTGCGTCACTTCCCAGATCACCAGCATGGGGGCTTGATCGAAGTTCATCCTCTCCTCCGGTTCCGTCCTGGAGAATCTTGCACTTGAGGGGCCACGGCCGTGCTCCGCAAACCGTTGATAAACTCAACAGTTTGCAGTTCGAACATCGCCTAGTGGGGCAAATCACCCACCCAATTGGCAAGCGGCACGGCGTATGGGGCAGGACGCCAACCACCACTGAGCGTAGCGCGACTTGAGCCCGGACCAATCCCCGGTTTGCCATTTCGCAAAAACTTGCTGCGAAAGTCAGACTGCGGGATGAACCGGGACTGTTCCCTCTTCCTTGCTCCTTACATGAGCATGTTATACTCACTCCATGAGTAAGCGCCTTCAGGTCCTGCTTCCCGATCAAGAGATGTCCGATATTCAACGCCTGGCCAAGCGCGAACGTCTGACGGTGGGCGAATGGGTTCGCCGTGCGCTTCGCCAGGCTCGTGCAGGCCGTCCGGCGATTGAGCCCGAAGCGAAGTTGAAGTCGGTGCGGCGCGCCGTGAAATACTCATTCCCCACCGCCGACGTGGAACAGATGCTGGGCGAAATCGAACGAGGGTATCAGGGTTGATCTTCGTCGACTCCAATATTCCGATGTACCTGATCGGAGCCGCACATCCGCACAAGACAGAGACGCAAGTCATTCTGGAGCGCCTGATTGCGGCAGGCGAACGCCTCGTCACTGACGTTGAAGTGCTGCAAGAAATCCTTCACCGGTACACGGCCATCGACAAGCGGCAGGCCATCGGACCGGCGTTCCAGGTGACACTGGACATTGTCGACGAAGTGATCCCCATTGAGAAAGCGGAAGTCTTGCGCGCCGGCGAGATCGCCCAGAATCGCGCACGGATGTCAGCCCGCGATGCGGTCCACATTGCCGTGATGGAGCGCCACGGTATTCGATCGATCTTGAGCTTCGATGCCGATTTCGACCGCTGGCCCGGTCTGCAGCGGATTCATCGGATCTGACCGGTCCTCGGCAACCCTCAGAAATCGTGCAGCCACCGCACCGCGTCCACGCGCGCCGCGCGCCAGAGCGGAAGGCCGGCCGAAAGCGCGGCCAGCCCCATCACAGTGGCCGTGGCTCCGAGGATCATCCACGGGCTGCCGGCGGCAAAGCCGAACACCAGGCTGCCCAGCGACCGCGACACACCCCAGGCGCCGAAGGCACCGAGAGCGATGCCGGCCAGCGCCAGCCGGAAAGCGCGGCCTGCCGCCCAACCGAAAATGGCCGAACGCCGCGCTCCCATCGCCAGCCGGATCGCAATTTCTTTCTGGTGCGCGTTGACCCAGTAGTTCAGAACGCCGTAAATGCCGCCTGCCGCCAGCACCATCGCCAGCGCGGCAAAGATCGCCAGCAATGCAGTCAGGAACCGCCGCAGTTCGAGCGAGGTTCCCAGCCATTCGTCGAGCGGCTTGAGAGACTGGATCGGCACGTTGCGGTCGAGCGACGCAACCTGGCGGCGCGCCGCGGCAATCAGCCCCGCCGGGCTGCCCGCGGTGCGCATCATCACCACCATGGCGCCGGAGGATTGCTGTGAGAACGGAAGCCACACCTCCGGATACGGTTCCGCATCCAGCCCCATCTGGCTCACGCCTGCCGCGACGCCGACGATCTGGAACACGTCGCCCGGCATGTAAGGTCCGCCATACTTGATCCGATGGCCGATGGCGAGCCGCGGGTGGCTCCACCACTTGCGGGCAAACTGTTCATTCACCACCGCCACCGCCGGGCCGCCCGGCTTATCGGTATCGCTGAACCAGCGGCCTGCCCGAAGCCGGATGCCCATGGTGCTGAAGTAACCTGAGTCGGCGATGTTGAACAACGTGATTGGCACGTCCTGCCGCTGCGGAGCGGGCTGGTCCGCGATCGAATACCAGAAGTCGGAGGACTCCCCGGCGGAGGGCGGCATGTTCACCGCGCCCACCGACTCCACTCCCGGTTGGGCGCGGAGATTCTGCAACAGCTGGCTGTAGTATTGCCGCCTGGCGTCGTCGGTCTTGTATGTGCCGCCCGGCAATTGCAGCTCCAGCGCCAGCAGGTGGCGGTGGTCGTAACCCGGATCGCTGGTCTGGGCGACCACCAGACTGCGGATCAGCAGACCCGATGCAAACGCCAGGACGAGGGTCACCGCGATTTCGGCGACCACCAGGCCGTAGCGCAAAGCGTTGCCGCGCCTGCCGCCGGCCACGGCACCAGAGCCTTCTTTGAGCGCCAGCGTAAGATCGAGTTTTTGCGCAGCCAGCAGCGGCGCCAGTCCCGCCAGCAGGCCCGAGAAGATGGCTGCCGCCGCCGCAAACGCGAGCACGGGAAGATCCAGCTTGGCCTCGGCCAGCCGCGGGATGCTGGCCGGCCCGGCGAGCACCAGGGCGCGCATCCACCACCAGGCGAGCAGCACTCCCGCAGCGCCGCCAAGCACGGCCAGAGCCAGGCTCTCCGTCACCAACTGGCGGGCCAGGCGCCCACGGCCGGCGCCGATAGCGGCGCGGATGGCGATCTCGCGAGCCCTCGCGACGCCCCGCATCAGCAGCAGGCTGGCGACATTGGCGCATGCGATCAGGAGCACCAGTCCGACTGCGGCCATCAGCACCATGAGCGGCGCGCGCGCATCGCCGGTCACAGTCTCGGTGAGGGACCCGGCATAGGAGCGGTGGTCGTCCTCCGGCCCCGGGTCGGAGAGCGCCAGCCGGCGCATGATGCCATCCAGGTCCGCTCGGGCGGACTCCAGGGAAACGCCCGGCTTCAGCAGGCCCAGCGCTCGTATAGAACCGTGCTGGCTGCGGTTGACGGTTTTGGATGCGGCGGGGCCGAGGGGCAGATAGTAATCCACCGCGCGCCCGAACTTGACTCCGGGCGGCAGGACCCCGACGATCTGGTACGGCTTGCCGTCCAGATCCAGAACCTCGCCTGGCGCGTGCGGATCGGCGCCCATGGTCCTGGCCCAAAATTCGTAGCTCAAGAGCACGACTGGGGTGGCGCCGGGCTGGTCGTCAGCCAGGCTGAATAGGCGCCCGGAAATAGGCCGCCAGCCGGTGAGATGGAAAAAGGCGCTGGTGACGAGAAGCCCGTGGGTCAACGTGGCGTCGCCCCTGCCCGTGAGCGTGCGGTCCGTCCAGTTGAAGGCGGCCATTTCCGCAAAGGCGTGGTTCTCATTGCGCCAATGCTCGAAATTGATCCAGGTCACGCTGACGCCGCTGGCCTTCGGCGTCGATTCGCCCAGCCAGGCGAGCCGTTCCACTGCGGGATATGGCAGCGGACGCAGCAGGGCCGAGTAGACCACGCTGAAAATCGCCGTGGTGGCGCCGATCCCCAACGCCAGGGTCAGCAGAATCAGCAAGGCGAAACCCGGCGTCTTGCGGATCGAGCGCAGGCCATAGCGGAGGTCCTGCAACACGGTTTCGACGGCGGAGAATCGCCATGTTTCGGCTGCGCGCTCACGGGTGACGGTGGAGTTGCCGAAGCGCCGGCGCGCGTCGGTCCGCGCTTCGGCGGGCGTCATGCCCCGCGCCAGGTTCTCCTCGTACAGGAATTCGATGTGCGCGCCGATCTCGTCGCCGAGATCGTCATCCAGGCCGCGCCTCCGCTGGAGCGCGTACCGCACCTTCGACCACCATCGCGGCATGAGCTATCCCTCCGGCGCCAGAACCCGCGCCATGGCTTCCACAAACCGCTGCCATTTCGAAGTCGCCGCCACCAGTTGTTTGCGGCCCAGCGGGGTCAGCCGGTAATATCTCGCCCGGCGCCCGTTCGGCGTCACCTTCCATTGCGCGGCGATCCACTGTTGCTGCAGCAGCCGCTGCAGCGCCGGGTAGAGCGAGCCGTTATCCACTACAAATTGGCTGTCGGATTGAGTATCGAGAAACTGCGAAATGCCGTAAGCGTGATTGGGCCCGGCCCGCAGGCTGCGCAGGATCAACACTTCCAGCGTCCCCTGGAGCAGTTCCAGCTTGTCCCGTAGTTCATCTACCGTAGACATACTACCTATATAAACCCGTCGGCGGCCGCTGTCAAGGGGGTCTGACGGGCGGTAGGGTTCGATTTTTCTCAATTGCCCGTGCGCAGCGCGCGGCTTTGGCAATCAGCGTTCTGGCGGCGCGCTTCGGCGTCTGCTAGGCTCGTTCCGTGGGATTGCAAAAGACCATTAGGGCGCTGGTTTCCAAAGAAATCGACAGGCGGTTGCCATGGTACGAAAGCGCGGTTTTTTGGGGTGCAGGGTCGATAGGCGTGTCCTGCATCATAGTTGTGGCAACCATGGACCGTGATGTTCTCTGGTTACTTTTCGTCGCATGGGCTTTTTTGGGCTTGGCCGCTTGGTCGGTTTGGCAACATGCTTGCAACTTCACCCCGTGGAAGCTTGCAGTGTCATGCGCCATTATCGGCGCGCCGCTTGTCTGTTGGTATCTTTATGGGCCTCGCCCATCAATGCCGTTAGATGTCACGATAATGTTCAAGGCGGACCCGATCTTTACCCCGAAGCGCAGACATCTAATATCTGCCGAGGCTAGCAATCTTTACCGATATCTGTCAGCCTTTGGGATTGAGCCGCCAAAGGTGCTTTCGTCACTGGGGTCTAGGCCGAACAAAAGCGGGTTTGCTGGAATGATAGTCGAGTGCCCAATAGGAGGTGTTGGACAGGACTGGTTTATTGGAGAAACCGGCATAGACAAGCCAGAATGTATAAGGCAGATGTATGGGGTTTATTCGTTTCTTGTCATTCTCCGTGTATGTGATCCGATCGCACAGGAATTCGAGGAGCGGTCGGCTTATATTTTAGGAGACTACTACTCTGCGAGCTTTGGGGCCAAGGTGAAGTGCCGTTCTGATCGTGCCGATACCATGGCTTGGGAAGAAGGGCTTTGGGAGATCAGGCAAAAGTACGGCCATAACCTGATTGACGCTGCATTGTCCTATGGTCTTGCGGAGTTTCATCCTAGTGCCGGAGGGGAAAGGAGCTTCAATCGTTACTTTTCTGATCGATTGCTATATGGGTTGCATCGCGCCGACAACATGTACCTGCACGTTGCTGATGTAGCCAAGATCCTTGAGCGGCGGGGACTATGCTGCAAGTAGGGAGTAGTGTGAGAGCAATCCGATAATGTCCCGAATCGAACAAACACGCTGGCTGATGCCGGCTTCCATCGCTGGGGCAGACTCAAATTGATGCACTACCTGGCAGGGAACGCGCCCGCAAGCGGCTCTTGGCAGGTTGAAGCCTGCCCCACCAACTGCAGGAATCCGCTCCACACCATCAGTTATCATTGAATTGAACACCCAAATACCCCTAGGAGAAAGCATGTTTAACCGAGTAGCCTTCGTCACCGGCGCGAGCCGCGGCATCGGCCGCGCCATCGCTCTTACGCTATGCCGCGCCGGATTCGATATCGTGGTCGCGTCGCCCGAAATCGAAAAGAACGAAGAGGTGGCTTCCGAAATCCGCGCCTGCAGCGGCGAGGCGGTGACGCTGAATCTGGACGTCACGTCGCTGGAATCGGTGAAGGAGGGCTTCGCCAAGACCCTCAAGGACAAGACCCGCATCGACGTGCTGGTAAACAACGCCGGCATTGCGCGCGACGGCCTGGCGGTGCGCATGAAGCCGTCGGACTGGCAACTGGTGCTGAAGGTCAATCTCGAAGGCGCGTTTCTGTGCAGCCAGCAGGTACTGCCCGGCATGATGCGCAACCGCTGGGGCCGCATCGTCAACATTTCCTCCGTGGTCGGCCAGGCGGGAAGCGTGGGGCAGGCCAATTACGCGGCTTCCAAGGCCGGCTTGATCGGGCTCACTAAGTCGCTGGCGCAGGAAATGGGCAGCCGCGGCATCACCGTCAACGCCATCGCCCCGGGCTATATCGCCACCGATATGACCAAGGACCTTCCCGAAGAGCTCAAGCAGAAGATGCTGGCCACCGTTCCCCTGGGCCGCATGGGCATGCCGGAAGATATCGCCGGCGCGGTGAAGTTCCTGGTCAGCGACGAGGCGTCCTACATCACCGGACACGTGCTGGCTGTCAACGGCGGCATGTACATGTAAGCTGGAATAGGTAACGCCGGCGGTCTTGCCGCCGGCGTCGGGCCGATCGCCAATCGGCCCCTGGCAGGCGGAAGCGCCTGCCCCACATGTTTCCGCCAGTCGCCGGCGTCTGAGGGAATCGCTTTATGCTGCTTGAGATCGCCAGTTTGCCTACGGCTGAGAATTCGGCGATTCAGCTTCATCCCGCCGATAACGTCGCGGTGGCGCGCGTGCCGCTGGCCGCGGGCACAGAACTGCGCGTCGGCGGAGCGGCGCTGACGGTCCGCGACGCCGTCCCGGCCGGTCACAAAGTGGCGCTGCGGGCGATTGCGGTGGGTGCCACCGTGTTCCGCTACGGCCAGCCCATCGGCCCGGCGAGCGCACCGATCGAGCCCGGCAGCCACGTGCACACCCACAACCTGGCCTTCGACGACCGCCGCGCGGCGTACCAGTTCCCTTCCACCTCGCTCGCTGAGCCGGTGCGCCGCGAAGATGGGCCCAGCTTCCTCGGCTACCTGCGCGACGATGGCCGCGCCGGCACGCGCAACTACATCGCGGTGGTGGCAGCCTCGAACTGCGCCGCCCACACCGCCGAGCTGATTGCCCGCAGCTATGCCGGCGAAACCCTGCCGCCGAGCGTGGATGGAGTGGTGGCCTTCCCCCACGGCGAAGGCTGCGCGCATTCGGGCGACGCCGATATCGATCAGCTTCGCCGCACGCTCGGCGGCGTGCTGGCGCATCCCAACGTTTCCGCCGCGGTGATTCTGGGGCTGGGCTGCGAGGGCAACCAGATCGATCATTACCTGGGCGATGCGGGGCCGCGTGCCGCGCACCTGGTCGGCATGACCGTGCAGTCGAGCGGGGGCACGCGATCCACCGTCGAAGCCGCCCGCCGCGAAATCGCGAGCCTCATCGAAAGCGCCGCCGCCGAATCGCGCCGCCCCATCCCGGCTTCCCGCATCGTACTGGGTCTGAACTGCGGCGGCTCGGATTCGTTCTCCGGCATCACCGCCAATCCGGCGCTGGGCCGCTGCTCGGATTGGCTTGCGGAAGTGGGCGGCACGCCGGTGCTCGCCGAAACCCCGGAGATCTTCGGCGCCGAGCACCTGCTGGTCCAGCGCGCCCGCAATCGCCAGGTCGCCGAAAAGCTGCTCGCCAAGATCGACAACTACAAGCAATACCTGGCGCGCTTCGGCGGCAGCTTTGACGACAACCCCAGCCCCGGAAACAAGGCCGGCGGCCTCAGCAACATCCTCGAGAAATCGCTCGGCGCCGCGGCTAAGAGCGGGTCGTCCCCGCTGATCGAGGTCTATGACTACGCCGAACGCATCCACAACCCCGGCTTCGCGTTTATGAACACTCCCGGTTACGACCCGGTTTCGCTCACCGGCCTCGCCGCCGGCGGCGTGAACCTGATCGCGTTCACCACCGGCCGCGGCAGCGCCATCGGGTTCCCCACCGTCCCCGTGATTAAGATCGCGAGCAACAGCCAGACGTTTCGCGGCATGCGCGACAACATGGATGTGAACGCCGGCCGCATCGCCGATGGCGAACGCACCATTGACGACGTGGGCCGCGAGATCTTCGAGTTGATGTTGGCGGTGGCTTCGGGCCAGCGGACCTGCGCGGAGCGCCTGGGTCACCAGGAATTCGTCCCCTGGCGGATCGGTCCGGTGATGTAGCCGCGAAGCGACCTTGCTGCTTACGCCGCGACCCTCTCCGCCGGCAGCGGTTTCACCCGCGCCAGGTGCAGCGCTTCGAGCGCGCGAATCACGGGCCATGCCGGGTCGAATTCATGCCCGCGCCAGGCGAACCGCGCCGAGGTCGGGAACTCGTGGTGGTTGTTGTGCAGCCCTTCGCCCGCCGTCAACATGGCGATCGATTTGAGGTTGGTCGCCTTGTTGTCGAAGTTGCGGTAGCCCACCCAATGGCAGACGCTGTTGACGGACGAATTCAGCAGAACGTACAGCACCGCGTGCGTGAGCCACGCCGCCAGGCCCCACCAGACGCCGAACATCAGCATGAAAATGGCGATCCCGCCCAGCGCCGCGTAATGCATGAACGGCATCTTGTCGATCGCATCTTCCTTCCAGTCCGGCGTGTACTTGCGAACTACCGCCGTGTCCTTGGTCACGCGGCGGTAGAGGAAATAATTGCCGAACAGCACCGTCCACAGCCCGTAGATGTAAGGGCTGTGCGGATCGCCCTCGGCATCGGAAAAATGATGATGTTTGCGGTGCACGGCGGCCCACTCGCGCGGCACCATGCCGGTGAAAAGGCTCAACTCCAGGTGCATCAGCAGGCCCACCACGGGGTGCAGTTCCAGCCCGCGATGGGTTTTCGCCCGGTGCAGGTAAATCGTCGTGCAAAAAACAGACACTTGCAGGATCACCAGCGTGATCAGCGACATCCACAGAATGCTCATTTGCTTTCCCAGTTCCGCTCGATTGTGCGGGGATTCGATTCTTCTGAGGACGCTGCGCGGAAACTCCCGGCCGGGCTCAAAATAGTCGTTGCATTGATCATAGCAGACCAAAGCGGTCACAATGCTACAATTTCGAGCGGAGAACCGTTAAATTGCGTTACGTGACCTTACAGCGGGACGGCTTTACGGAACCAGGCGTCCTTTTCGAGGACCGGGTAATCCCAATTCGCGGCGCCGGCTTTTCAAGCGTGCTCGAGGTGATCGAAGGCGGCGCCGATGCTCAGGACCGGGTGCGGCGCTGGGTCGGCGGCCCTCCGTCGAGCCACGCGCTGGACCTGGCCGGCATCGCCTTCGCCGCTCCCATCCCGCGCCCGCCCAAACTGATCTGCATCGGCCTCAACTATCGCGACCACGCCGCGGAAGCGAAGCTGGCCATCCCCGAAGTGCCCACCATGTTCGCCAAGTTTCCGACCTCGGTGATTGGCCCCGGCCATCCCATCGTGCTGCCCAGGAACTCCACCAAGCCGGATTACGAGGCAGAGTTCGCCGTGGTGATCGGCCGCCGCGGGCGCCACGTCGCGGAAGAACACTGGCGCGACTACGTCTTCGGCTACACCATCGTCAACGATGTGAGCGCGCGCGATTTTCAGATGGCGACGTCGCAGTGGATGATCGGCAAGACGTTCGACACCTTCGCGCCCATCGGCCCCGCCATCGTCACCGCCGACGAAATCGCCGACCCGCACGACCTCGGCATTTCGCTTGCCATCAATGGCGAAACCCTGCAGGATTCCAACACCGGTAACCTCATCTTCAAGCTGCCCCAGTTGATCGCATATCTATCGAGCGTGTTCACGTTGGAACCGGGCGACATCATCGCCACCGGCACCCCCGCCGGCGTCGGCTTCGCCCGCAAGCCGCCGCGCTGGCTCAAGCCCGGCGACGAGGTTCGTATCCAGATCGAAGGCCTGGGCGAACTGTTCAACCCCGTCGTCGCCGAACAATAAGGCAGCGCCGGCGGTCTTCGCCGCCGCCGGTGCGCAGTATGCCTCCCGCCTCCCTGCTAAAATTGCGGTAGCGCGCGCCCGTAGCTCAGGTGGATAGAGCGGCTGGCTTCGAACCAGTAGGTCGGGAGTTC
>Ga0209415_10019077_pt1 | contig 10770 bp, 9 predicted proteins | sample PeaSoiSIISIP2007_FD_187696 | JGI IMG/M metagenome (GOLD analysis project Ga0209415, IMG submission 187696) | Peat soil microbial communities from Weissenstadt, Germany - SII-SIP-2007 (SPAdes) (version 2) | ecosystem: Environmental > Terrestrial > Soil > Wetlands > Peat | place: Germany... | reverse complement strand
TTCGTCGAAGCCGAAGTGTCCGGCGCCCTTCGATCCGAACGGATCCGCCATGGCGTCCGCAAGGCGCTCCACCGCGGAGCGTTCGTCCTGTTCGTCGTCGGCGACGCCCGACGCGCCCGACGCGTGCGCACGGTGATCCGGAGCGTCGGTCTCGGGGCCGACCGTGCCCAGGTCTGGACGCTCCCCCTAGCGGGTCGGTCGGCCGACGCGACGCGAAGAACGAATCCGTAAGTGGGGCCGCACATTCTCCCCGGCGTGCGCGCTTTCGTCGCGGTCGAGATCCCGCCCTCGCCCGAGGGTTCCGGCCCGAAGCGCGCGCCGGAACATCTCACCCTGCTCTTTCTCGGCGAGACCCCGACGGATCGAGTGGTAGCGATCGTCGAATCCCTCGGTCCGGTCGGAGCGACGACGGCGCCGTTCGACCTGTCCCTCGAGGGGGTGGGAGCGTTCCCGTCCGCGGAACGACCACGGGTCGTCTGGGTCGGGGTCACTCGGGGCCGAGAAGCGGTAACCCGGCTCGCGGCTAGCGTTCGGGAGGCGCTCCACAGCGAGGGCGAGCCGGGCCGCCGCGATGCGTTCGTCCCCCACCTCACCCTGTTCCGCGTCCGGTCGCCGGCGGACCACCGTCGAGCCGCGGAGGTTCTGAGCGGAGCCACGCCCCCGCCCGAACCCCGTCATCATCGGGTGCGAGAGTTCGTTCTGAAGGAGAGCGTGCTCTCTTCGCACGGCGCGACCCACCGAACCGTGGCGACGTTCCCGCTCGCGGGAGGGATCCCCGATGCCGCCTAGGCACGAAGCCCCCTACCCGGATTCGGCCGCCGCCCGGTCGGCGACGAGCTTTCGCCATAGATAGAGGGTGGCGTAGCTGCCCCAACCGGGATAGTACCGTTCGGCCCAGGCGCGGGCCTTCTCCTCGGAAGCGGAGCGACGGAGCACCCCGTACTCCTCTAGCGCCACCCGCACCCCGAGGTCGCCGGCGACGAACACGTCGGTCCGGCCGACCCCGCGCAGGAGAACGTTCTCGGCCGTCCAGCGACCGACGCCCGGGAGACGGTCGAGAGACTCGACCGCCGATTCGAGAGGGAGCGAGGAGAGTTCCTTCGAAGGGATCGTCCCGTCCTCAACGGACGACGCGATGGCGAGCAGCGAGCGGCTCTTGACCCGGCTCAATCCGACCGACCGAAGTCCGGGGAGCGTGAGGGACCGGAGCTCTTTCGGGGTGGGCACCCTCGGCACTTCGAGTCCCTCGACCTCCAGGAACGCCCCCGTCCGCTCGAGGAGACGTTTCTTCATCGAGTTCGCGGCACGGACCGAGATCTGCTGACCGAGGATCGAGTGTAGGAGCGCTTCGTAGACGTGCGCGTCGCGCGGGATCCGCAGACCCCGGAACCGTCGGTCCGTGCCCTTCAGGGTCGGCTCTCTCCGCACGAGCCGATAGAACTCCTCGAGCCGGTGGTCGAGGGAGAACAACTCCCTCGCCGCGCTCCGGGCGGCCGGAGCGTCGGCGCCCCACGCCTCGACGCGCCAGCGCGCCCCTTTCGGCGCGACGGAGAGCAGCCAGGGGTCGTCCGGCGGCCCCCAAGCTCTCAGCAGGCGGTCGCCGTCCTCGGCGAAGACGATCGAGCGCGATGAGTACTCGAGTTGCTCGCGCTCCACGGGCAGCGACGCGAGGGGAGGCGGAGTGACCCACGTGACCGTCGGGGCGCCCACATCGGAGGGATGCGGCGCCCCCTATCAGCCCGACGACCGTATTGCCGGGCAGGTTCCGCCCGACCGTCCCTCGACGATATCGTTAAGGCGCGGGGCCGGAGTCAATCGGGCGCTCCCCGCCCGAGGGGAGAGGGGACCCGCGTGACCGCCGCCCGACCGCAGAAGGGGGCCTATCGGCCCCGGCTCCGTCTCTGCGCCGTGGTCGGGCTAGGACTGCTCGCGGTGACCGTCCTCCCGCTAGGTCACCTCGGGGGTCCCGCCGCCGGCGCTTCGTCCTCCCCGCTCGTACCTGCCGCTTCGCTCGGCGCCTCGGTCGCCCCGGCGTACGCCACCTCGATCGCCGAGATGGGGAGCGCCCCCACCTCTGCGGGAGTCGGCCGTCCGGTCGCGGTCGCATGGGAAGCGCTCGAGTCCGGAGTACGGGTGACGACCTTCGCGGTCGGGTGCTCGATCGCGGTCGAAGCGAGTGCGAACGGCTCGAGCGTGCGCGCGTGGGTCAATTCCTCGACGTTCGGTCCGATCCCTCGCGCGGCGAACGGAACGTTCTCGGTCCCGGCCGCCGCGTGGAACGGGGGCGTGCTCGACCTCACCTTCAGTTTCGCGACGGCCGTTCCGACGACGATCCGATTGTTCGGGGGCTCGCTGCCGTCGATCCCGGTCCCGATCGCGATGACCGCCCTGCCCGACCGCGAGCATCTTGAGCTGTACGAGCCCGAGAACTCGCTCTTGGGGGCCCGAAGCAACGACACCTACTGGCATGTTCGCGACCCGTTCGGGAACCCGACGCCTGGGGCCTTCCTCATCGTCGAATATTCCTCGGCGACGTCGGACGTCCAGAGCTTCGTCCCGGTGAACTGGTCCTCCGGGGGAACGACCGGCGCCTGGGTGAACTATTCCGCTCCCGGCTCGGGGAACGGGACCGTGCGCGTAATGGATGGGGCCAACTCCACGCTCCTCGGTCCGATCGAGGTGCCGGCGCTCGCGACTCCCGCGCCGCCGGCGACGGCGTCGCTCTCGCTCTGGGTCCTCTTCGTCGTGGCTCTACTCACGCTCGGGGGAGTGGCCGGAGTGGGAGCCCTCGTCTTCGGGGGCCGGGCCCGCCCGACGTCCGCGTCGAGCGATGGGGAGGAGGAGCTCCGGCACCTCGCCGAGGGCCGCGCCTCGATCGTCGAGCTCGTGCGAGAGGCGGGTTCGCTTCGGCTCGGGGAGATCGAGGCCGCGTGGGATCCTCCCCCGGCACCTCCCGCCGTCGCCGACTGGGTCGCTTCCCTCGTGACCGACGGAACGCTGACCGCGACCCTTGGAGAGGGCGGCCGGGCGCGGTTCGCGCTGGCCGGACCCCGCGGCGAGGAACCGAAGGTCACGCTCGATGAGGACGCGCTGCAACGGGAGATCGCCCGGCGCGACGCGGCGGCCGACCCCGACGACGATCTCCCGCGGTAGGACGCACGAGCGGACCGGCGTTCATCCCATGAACGGACGGCGCCAATCGTCCGGCAGCACCGCGGTCTCCTTGATGTTCCGGGGCGTCAGCCAACGAAGCATGTTCAGGACCGACCCCGCCTTGTCGTTCGTCCCCGAGCGACGGGCGCCGCCAAACGGCTGCCGGGCGACGATCGCCCCGGTCGGCTTGTCGTTGATGTAGAAGTTGCCGGCACTGTAGCGCAACGTTGCCTCCGCCAGGGCGACCGCCGCGGTGTCGCGGGCGAAGATCGCGCCGGTCAGGGCGTAGGGCGAGGTGCCGTCACAGAGATGGAGCGTCTCTTCGAACTTACCGTCCGGGTAGACGTAGACGGTCAGCACCGGACCGAAGATCTCCTCGGAGATCAGCTTCCCGTGCGGGTCGGTCGTGCGGATCACCGTGGGCCGGACGAACCACCCCTTCGATGCGTCCGTCTCGCCCCCGACCACGAACGAGTAGTCGTTCGGGTGGCCGCGGGCGAACTCGAGGTACCGCTGGATGTTGGAGAACGCGGGCTCGTCGATGATGGCGCCCATCAGATTCCCGACCTGGTCGACGCGTCCCATCGGGACCTTGGGGACCTCCTCCTTCAGGATCCGCTCCACGTCCGGCCAGCGACTTTCCGGTATGTAGGCGCGCGAGCAGGCCGAGCACTTCTGGCCCTGGTACTCGAACGCCCCGCGAATGAGGTTCAGGGTCGTGCCGCGGACGTCGGCGGACGGGTGCATGACGATGAAGTCCTTGCCGCCGGTCTCTCCGACGATGCGCGGGAAGTTGCGGTACTTCTCGAGGTTGGTGCCGACGCGCTTCCAGATCTGGACGAGCGTGTCGTAGCTTCCCGTGAAGTGGATCCCGGCGAGCGACGGATGGTCGAGGAGGACCGGGGCCTCCTTGCTCGGAAAGGGGACGAAGTTGATCACGCCGCGCGGGAGGCCGGCTTCGAGCAGGACCTGGTAGATCTCGTAGTTGGACAGGATCACCGAGCGGGCCGGCTTCCATAGGGCCACGTTGCCAACCATCGCGGGCGCGGTGGGCAGGTTTCCCGCGATCGAGTAGAAGTTGAACGGCGGGATCGCGAGCACGAACCCCTCGAGGGGTCGCCAGTCAAACCGGTTCGTTTCCCCCGGGTACTGGTTCGGCTGCATCTCGTAGATCTGGCGGGTGAAGTAGGCGTTGAAGTTCCAGAAATCGACGAGCTCGGCGAGGTCGATCTCGGCCTCGTACGGGTTCTTCGAGTGGTTGAGCATGACCGCCGCGATATTGCGCGTGCGGCGGGGTCCGGCGAGCAATGTCGCGGCCTTCTGGAAGACGGCCACCCGATGATACCAGTCGAGCCGCGCCCAGCTCTCGTGGGCGACGAGCGCGCTGTCGACGGCCGCTCGAAGCTCGGCCGCCCCGGCCACATGGGCGCGCGCGAGGACCGTGCGGTGGTCGTCCGGGCAGCGCACCTCGACCAGGTTCCCGGTCCGAACCTCCTTTCCGTCGATGATGAGCGGGATCTCGACCGTCCGAGCGCGCATCGCGGCGAGCTCTTCCTCGAGCTTGTGGCGCTCGGAGGAGCCCGCGACGTACGAGCGGATCGTGTTGACGTCGTTGCTCGGCCGCTCGATATTCCAGATCATGTTCGTTTCCAGCGGTCGGGGACCTCTAACGGTTTCGTGAAGCCGCATTGATACGGGGTTAATGACCGACCCGCGACCTGAATACGACCGAGAGGACCGTTCATGTCGTCGGACCGGGTCGAACGACACCCCATTCTCGCGGTGCCGGAGCACCCCGAAACGGTGGAGTTCACCTTCGACGGGCGACCGCTCGAGGCCCGACGGTCCGAGGTGGTCTCCTCGGCGCTGTTCGCGAACGGGGTGCGGGTCTTCGGTCGCCATCGACGCGACGGCGCGCCCCAGGGGATCTTCTGCGCGAACGGCCAGTGCGCGCAATGTCTGGTGCTCGCCGACGGGCTTCCGGTCAAGGCGTGCATCACTCCCGTGCGCCCCGGCATGGACGTGCGCCCGATCGAGGGCCTGCCCGCGCTCCTCGCGGACGACGCACCGCTCCATCTTCGACGGGAGATCCCCGAGGTCGCGGCGGACGTGCTGATCGTCGGCGGGGGTCCCGCCGGATTGATGGCCGCGGCCGAGCTGGGCGCGAAGGGAGTGCGATGCGTCCTCTGCGAGGATAAGCAGGTCCTCGGCGGGAAGCTCGGCCTGCAGACGCACAACTTCTTCGGCTCGGTCCGCGACTGCCATGCGGGCGAGCGGGGGACCGACATCGGCCACACGCTCGAAGCCGAAGCGAGGGCGCAGCGCTCGGTCGAGCTCTGGACCGATTCTCCCGTCGTGGGCGTCTTCCAGGACGGGGTGGTCGGGGTGCTGCGGCAGGGCCGTTTCACGCTGGTCCGACCCAAATGCATGCTCGTCGCCACCGGCGCGCGCGAGAAAGCGCTCGCGTTCGCGGGCGCGGACCTGCCCGGGGTCTACGGGGCCGGTGCCTTCCAGACGCTCGTCAACCGCGACCTCATCAAGCCCTCCCAGCGGTTGTTCATCGTCGGCGGCGGGAATGTCGGCCTCATCGTCGCGTACCAGGCCCTTCAGGCGGGGATCGACGTGGTCGGCCTCGCCGAGGTGCTGCCCGAATGCGGCGGCTACCAAGTGCACCGCGACAAGATCCTGCGGCTCGGCATTCCGGTCTTCACCTCCCACACGGTGCTGCGGGCGGAAGGACTCGACCAGGTCGAGCGGGTGACCATCGCTCGGGTGGACGAGCGGTTCCGGCCCGTCGAGGGCACGGAGCGGTCGTTCGCCGTCGATACGGTGCTGGTCGCGGTCGGCCTTTCGCCGGTCAACGAGTTGTTCGAGGAGGGGCGACGCCTCGGGATGCGCGTCTACTCCGCCGGGGACGCGAACGAGATCGCGGAGGCCTCGGCCGCGATGTTCTCCGGAAAGATCGTCGCGCGGAGGATCCTCAACGACCTCGGGGTCCCCATGGAGGTCCCGCCCGAGTGGCTCGCGCTCCAACAGATGCTCCGGACGCACCCGGGGCCAGTGCTCGGCGCGTACCCTCCTTCGACGGAGATGAGCGTCTACCCGGTCCTGCGGTGCGCCCAGGAGATCCCGTGCAACCCGTGCACCGACGTGTGCATCACCGACGGGATCGCGATCCCCGAAGGGAACCTCCTCGGGCGACCACGACTCGTCGGCGATTGCGTCGGGTGCCTCAAGTGCGTCACGATCTGTCCCGGGCTCGCGATCAGCCTCGTCGACCGGCGCCACGACCCGTCGGGGCGCACGGCCCGGGTGACGATCCCCTGGGAGATGCCTGAGGAGCTCGTGCACGTCGGGGACGAGGTGCCGACCACGGGCGCCGAAGGCGAACCGGTCGGGACGGGCCAGGTGCTCCGCATCCTCTCGGGGAAGTCCCTCAACCGTCGCCGCCTGATGGTGCTTCAAGTACCGATCGCCGACGCTCCGAAGGTCGCCGGCGTCCGGGTCCGACCGCAGGAACCCCCGACGGTTCCCGGGTTCGTGCGCCCCGTCACCGACGACGAGGTCGTGGTCTGCCGCTGCGAGCGGGTCACGAAGCAGATGGTCGTCGACTTCCTCCGCCAGACGAATAGCCGCGACATGAACGCCGTCAAGGCGGCGCTGCGCAGCGGGATGGGACCGTGCGGAGGAAAGACCTGCGCGGAGCTCACGTTCCGGATCTTCCGCGAGCTCGGAGTGGACCTCTCGGCCGTCACCCCGCCGGTGCACCGGCCGTTCACCCAGGAGGTCCCGATGAAGGCGTTCCTGGTGGAAAGTGACGGCGACCGCGCAGTTTGATGCCATCGTCATCGGCGCGGGGTCCGTCGGGAACCCGACCGCCTACTTCCTCGAGCGAGAGGGGCTTCGGACCCTCGTGTTGGACGAGCTTGCCTCCTCCGGCCAGGGACAGAACAAGGCCGCGATCGGAGGGGTCCGGGCGACGCACTCGGACCCGGCGAAGATCCGGCTCTGCCAGCAGAGCCTGGAGGTCTTCTCCCACTGGAAGGAGACGACCGGGACGGATATCGGTTGGAAGAAGGGCGGATACTGCTTCCCCGCCTTCGACGAAAAGGTCGAGTCGACCGTCCGGGGGTTGCTCCCCGTTCAGAAGAGCTACCAGCTCCACATCGACTGGCTGGACGCCGATGGCATCCGCGGGGTCGTGCCCGGGATCAACCCGAACGGGCTGAGGGGCGGAACGTACTCCCCGGACGACGGCCAGGTGAGTCCGCTCCTCGCCGCCGAGTCGTTCACGAACGAAGCGGTCCGCCTGGGCGCCGTGTACCGCTACCGAGAACCGGTGCGCTCGCTCGTGATGAACGGGACCTCGGTCGTCGGCGTGCGCACGGACCGGGAGGAGTATCGCGCAACGACCGTCGTGAACGCCTCCGGCGTTCGGGCGACCGAGATCTGTGCGATGGCCGGCCTCGACATCCCGATCCTGCCCGACAGTCACGAAGGGGGGATCTCCGCCCCGATCCGGCCGTTCCTCGACCCGTTGGTCGTCGACCTGCGACCGGGCCCGGAGGGACGGACCATCAACTTCTACTTCGGCCAGGACGCGAACGGTCAGGTCATCTTCTGCTACACCCCGAACGTGCCGATCTCCGGAGTGAACCGGACCTCGACCAGCGAGTTCATGCCGATCGTAGCCGCGCGGCTCGTGGAGGTCATCCCGCGGCTGAAGAACCTCACGATCCGTCGGGTCTGGCGCGGCCTCTACCCGATGACCCCGGACGGGAGTCCCGTCGTCGGGAAGGCCCCGAACGTCGAAGGGTTCGTCCTCGGGGTCGGGATGTGCGGGCAGGGGTTCATGCTCGGGCCCGGAGTGGGAAGGAGCCTCGCCTCCCTCGTCGCCCGGGGTACCCCGACCATCGACCGCGAGGTCTTCGACCGCCTCAGCCCGGCGCGCGACCTCTCCGCGGGCAAGAAGGAAGCGCTGAAGTGACCCGGGCTCACGCGGGGTCGCGGCCGACGAGGTCGTAGTACCGATACGCCGCTTCGCCCGCGCCGAAGCAGAACTTGAGGGTCGTGAACCCGCTTTTGAGCTCTGCGGCCGCGGCGAGGACCCCCGCTTCCGACTTTCCCTTGTGGAGGAGGTCGTCGAACAGCTCGGCGATCCGCTCCATCTCCGGTTCGCGCATCCCGACCCGGGTGACTTCGGGCGTTCCGAGGCGTACACCGCCCGGATGCTTCGGGCTCTTGTCGCCGGGGAGGAGGTTCTTGTTCGCGATGACCCCGGAGTCCGCGAGCCGCTTCGCCACCGATTCGCCGCCTCCCTCCTTCTCGACGCGCACGGCGATCGTGTGGGAGCGCGTGAAGCCGAGGTTGGGGGCGAGCACGTCGAACCCGCGGTCGTGGAGCGCCTGGGCGAGTGCGCGGGCGTTCGCGACGGTCTGCCGCGCGTACTCGCGCCCGAACTCGATGTGCTCGGCGAGGCTGACGGCGAGCGCGGCCATCGCGTTGAGATGGTGGTTGCTCGTGACGCCGGGGAAGGCGCCTCCCTGAAGGCGCTTGACGACCTCGGAGTCCTCGGTGGTCCCGAGCAGGATGCCGTGCTGGGGGCCGGGCAGGGTCTTGTGGGTGGAGGCGCTCATCACCGTGCACCCCTCGTGGAGCGGGTCCTGGAACTCCCCGCCCGCGATGAGGCCGAGGACGTGCGCCGCGTCGTACCAGCCGCGCGCGCCGATCTCCTCGAGCGTCGGCCGAAGCTCGTCGAGCGGCATCGGGAAGAGGAACAGCGAGAGCCCGAACAGACAGACCTTGGGGCGGACGGCCTTCAGGATCTCGCGCGTGCGGGCGACGTCGATCGTCATGCGCTCGGGGTCCCAGGCGTAGTAGACGGGCTTGACGCCGCGCAGCCCGAAGGCGCCGAAGGAAGCGCTCGAGATGTGGGCGCCGTCGGCGAGCCGGCTCGTGCCGACCAGGTCGCCCGGCTCGGTGAGCGCCTTGAGGACCGCGAGGTTGGCGACCGTGCCCGAGGTCGGACGCACGTCCGCGAACGAGCAGCGGAAGAGCCGCTTTGCGAGCGCGAGGCAGACCTCCTCGACCTCGTCGACCTGCTCGTTGCCTTCGTAGTACCGCTCCCCGGGCAGCCCTTCGGCGTACCGGGAGTGGAAGTCGCTGATCAGCAGCTCTTTCGCGTAGGGCGAGAGGAGGTTCTCGCTCGCGATCAGGGGGATCGCGCGCTCGAAGCGGGTCGAATGTCGACGGACCGCGTCGCGGATGTGCGCGACGGTCGCGGCCATTTCCCCGGGCGCCGGGGCGGGCGGGGCGGTCCCCCCCACCCCCCTGCTTCCACTGGAACCGGTCCCCACCCCTTGCCCTGTCATGGATTTCCGCTCCGAGCCCACTGGGCGGCCCAACCTCCTCGAGCCCATATATGGACCGTGGCCGTCCCGGCGCCGCCATGCCGCTGACCGACGCTCCGGCCCCGGGACGCTCTTGGCCGGTCCGCCGACGCTTCTACGTACCGTACCACGACTTGGACGTCCTGAACCACCTCAACCACGCGGCCTACTTTCCCTACATGGAGACCCTTCGCTGCGACTACTACCTGCCTCTCCTCTCCCACTCCGACCCCACCCAGATCGACATCATCATCGCCGAAGCGACCTGCCGCTACCTTGCACCCGTCTCCTACGGCAGCGAGCTCGTGGGCGAGGTCGCCCCCGCCCGTCCGCTCGGGCGGACGAGCTTCACTCTTCTCTACCGCTTCACGCTCGCCGGCACGTCCACCGTCACCGCCCGCGGCCGGACCGTCAGCGTCGTCTACGACTACTCGAAGGGAGAGAAGAAAGAGATCCCCTCGGAACGAAGGGCGGTCCTCGAGCGAGATGCGGTCGACCCGGCGGACGAGGGCTGGTAGGAATCTCTCGAGTGGAAATAGGGGGGTGGGGGGGCCGGCTCAGAAGCCGGGGTGCACGGGGTCGCGCCGCGGCATCGGTGGGGGCCAGGGGATCGGCTCGATGAACCCTGGGTCCTCCGAGACCGTCTCGACCCGGTACATCACGCCGGTGCCTTTGAGCGCCTCGTGGACCTTGTGGAGGCGGTCCTGGAACTGTTTTTCGTGGTCCCACTCGAAGACGAGGTCGTGGGGGCCGATGATGAACGATAGGCCCGCGACCGTGCGCAGACGGTCGGAGATCTCGAGCGGCGAGACGCTCTCCGGAGTAAAGTAAAGGTCCACGTAGCTGTGCATGGCGACCCGAGCAGCGTGAAAACGCGGTCCTCGGCTACTTAAAACTCCCGCCGCGGCCCGGGGGACCGCCGGGAGTGCTAGGCCAGCAGGATTGCCATCCGGGCGGACCGTGCGGAGACCCCGCGTGCCCCTCAGCCCCGTTGCCCCGCCAGCGTCGACGGGTCACGGTAAGGCTGCTCCCGTCAGGACCTGACCCGATGTCCGTGATGGATAGCCGCTAGGGCGCTCCTCCGAGCACCCGTCGCAGCACCCGCGGCCCGGCGGAACAGAGCTTCGACGAGGCGCCACGAGACGCACAGTTCGCCCGAACGTCGCTCCTGCCTGTCACCCCCGCTAAGGACGGTTTCGGTGTGTAAGGGGACGCCCAACCCCCCGGT
>Ga0209415_10019076_pt1 | contig 10770 bp, 11 predicted proteins | sample PeaSoiSIISIP2007_FD_187696 | JGI IMG/M metagenome (GOLD analysis project Ga0209415, IMG submission 187696) | Peat soil microbial communities from Weissenstadt, Germany - SII-SIP-2007 (SPAdes) (version 2) | ecosystem: Environmental > Terrestrial > Soil > Wetlands > Peat | place: Germany... | reverse complement strand
GCCGCCGCGCGCTACGTCGCGCTCGTGCTGATGGTGCCGGTCTTTCCGCTGCTGCTCGCCGCGTATCTCCCCGGACGGATCCGCTCGACGCTGAAGAATCCGCTGCTCGCGGCCACCGAGGCCTGGGCGTTCTCGCACCTGCTGGCGAACGGCTCGCTGGCCGACGTGCTGCTGTTCGGCAGCTTCCTCGCGTGGGCGGTCGCGGACCGGATCTCGCTGAAGCGACGGGCGCCGCGGGCCATCCCGATGGCGCCGGCGGGCCGGTTCAACGATGCGATTGCGGTGGTGGCGGGGCTCGCCTCGTATGCGCTGTTCATCGCCGGTCTGCACCAGCGACTGATCGGCGTCGCGCCGCTCGGCTGACGCCGGGCTAGCGGGCGAAGCCGCGCACGATCAGCAGCAGCGCGAGGGCCAGGATCGTGAGCCACGTCAGCACGATGCCGGCAAATCGCCCTGGGGAACGCTTCGGGCTGCGGCTGAGCCCGAATGCGTGCAGCAGTCGTCCGGCGACGACCGCGATGCCGGCTGCGTGCAGCGCCACGGGCGGCGCCGCCGCGGTCAGCTCGGCGATCAGCATCAAGAGCAGCGCGAGCGGGGCGTTCTCGACGAGATTTCCGTGCACGCGGATCGCCCGCGAGAGTTCCGCGACGCCGCCGTCGCCGAGGCCGACACTGTGGCGCATGCGCAGTTGCACGACGCGAAGCCCGAGCCAGATCACGAGCAGCGCCGTCAATCCGCCGTAGAGCCCGGTGATGCTGCCGTTCATCGTGCCGGCCCGCGAGCTCGCCTGACATGAGCGACGTCCACGCCGCAGCCTACGCCGTGGGTGTCGATCCCGGCGCTCGCGACCGAGGTGACCGGCCCGGTCCACCTGCACTCGGGCGGGGTCGAAGCCCCAGCCTCACGACCGGGCCGCAGCGCACCCGAGGTCTTTGACCCAGTGCTCAAAGCTGGCCGAGCACGTAGTCGGCGGCGCTCACCCGGAACTCGCCGGCGCTCTCGACGTTGAGGTGCGTCACGACCCCGTCCTTCACGACCATCGCGAAGCGCTTGCCGCGCGTGCCGAGGCCGAAGCCTGTGGCATCGAGCTCGAGCCCAAGCGCCTTGGTGAACTCGGCGTTGCCGTCCGCAAGCATCAGGATGTTGTCGCCGACGTTGCTCGCCTTGCCCCACGCGTCCATGACGAACACGTCGTTGACGGCGAGGCAGGCGACTGTGTCGACGCCTTTCGCCTTGAGCTTCTCGAAATCCCGGATGTACCCGGGCAGATGCTTGGCGTGGCAGGTCGGTGTGAACGCGCCCGGGACCGAGAACAACACCACCCTGCGGCCCTTGAACAGCTGCTCGGTCGTGATGTTGGCCGGCCCCTCCTTGGTCATCTGCTTGAGCGTGGCTGCTGGAGCCCGGTCGCCGACTTTGATCGTCATGGTCTCGTCCCCCTGGTCGATTGCGTTGTGCCGGAGCCGGGAATTCTACCGGCTCCGGCATCGCGCCGGTGGGACTACTGGCGTTCGCGCTCCGGCCTCTCCTTATCGGCCTTCTCCTTCTCAGCCTGCTCCTTGTTGGCCTTGGCCTCGGCAGCCTGCTTGGCCTTCTGGTCGGCCTGCGCCCGAGTCTGCTGAGGTGCCTTCGGTGCCGGCTTCTCGGCCGGCTGCACCGGCGCAGCAGGGGTTGGGCGAGCGGCTGGTGGCGCGACAGCCGGGCGCGGCGGTCCACCCCCGCCCTCCCGGATCTCCTCGTGCGCGACCGGGGCCGCTTCCTGGCCAGCCGGGCGGGCGGCGGGTGGCGGCGGTTGCGGCGCGGGCGCTGGCCGGCGGGCCGCCGTCACCTGCGGGGCGGTGAACGCGCTCGGTCGCGGCGTCGCCGCGATCGGCGGATGGCCCTGGTTGCGAGTCGCGAGCAGCACTGGGTTGGCGCTCGCGTCCTGTCCGTGGCGGACCTGCTGCACCGTCGGCGGCACGTGCGGCGCCTGTTCGGCCATCAGTTCGAGCGATGTCGGCTGGGCCCGGGTGCCGCCCGGACCGCCGCTGTAGCTGACGTTGTTGATCGTCGTGTTGCTGATCGTCACGTTGTTGACGACCGTTTCGCGGTAGACGCTGTGGAGGTTCGTGACGTTGACGACGGCGGCGTTGTACTGGAAGGAGTTGTTCACCCAGCGGCCGCCGGCGAAACCGAGGCCTCCGTAGCCGCCGCCGTAGTTCACGCCGCCGTAGAACCCGACGCGTGGCCCCCAGTAGCCTTCGTGGAAGCTGAACGCGCCGGCCGCAAGGGCCCAGTAACCCGGTGTCCAGAGCAAGCCGACCCGCGGCGGCTGCAGCCAGGTGCCCGGAATCCAGTAATAACCGCCGGGCCCGTTCCCCCAGTAGCCGGGTGTCCACAGGAAACCCTCGCCCGGCGGGGGCGGGAGTTCATAGACCGGCAGCGGTGGCGGGGCGACCGTGAGTGTCACCGCCGCGGGCGCAGGCGGAGCGTAGACGACCGGCTGCACGGTGCACGATGCGAGCGCGGCGGCCGCGACGAGCAGGACCAGCATGCGGGAGCTGCTGAGTGGCTTCACGAGGGTCTCCAAGTGGACTGCCGTGGCTTCAGGCGGCAGCGCAGAGGATCCTCGTTCGTCAGCGGCGCCGGTACAAGCCGCACAACGGGCAATTCTGAGGTCGGGCCGACAGCGTGAAGCAAACTTAAACTGCGCGCCACCGGACCCGGTGGCCGACCGGTCAGAAGTTGATGCCGGCGGCTCCATCGATCGCGATGCCCGCTCCGGAGATGAACGCGGCGTCATCGCTCGCGAGAAACAGCGCCGCGACCGCGACATCGACCGGATCGCCGATCCGGCCGAGCGGGGCCTTCTGTTCCCAGGATTTGCGGAATTCCGGATCGTTAAAGAACGGCCGGGACATGCCGGTCAGGATCGAGCCCGGCTGCAGCGCGTTGACCCGGATGCGATACTTGCCGAGATCGACCGCCATGCCGCGCGACAGCCCGAGCACCGCGTGCTTCGACGTTGCGTAGGCGGCGAGCAGCGGTCCGCCGGTATCGGACATGATCGAGGCGAGGTTGACGATGCTGCCGCCGCCGCGCGCCTTGAGGTACGGCACGGCCTCGCGCGACATGCGAAACACCGCGCGCACGTTCACCGCCATGATCCGGTCGAACTCGGCGTCGGTCGTATCCTCGAACTGCTTGCCGAGGCCGATTCCAGCGTTGTTGACCAGCACGTCGAGGCCGCCGAATTCGCGCACGGCCATCCCGACGACCCGCTCCGGAGCCTCGTCCAGCGTCACGTCGATCTCGACCGTGCGCACGTGCGGCTGGTTCACGAACCGCCGGACGAGCCCGTGTCCGGGCAGGTCGGCGACGACCAGTCGCGCGCCCTCGTTCAGATAGAGCGCCGCGATCGCCTCGCCGATCCCGCTGGCCGCGCCGGTGACGATCGCGACCTTGCCGGACAGCTTGCCGTCGTGACCCATTCCGGCCTCCCCGCGCCCGCTTGCGACCAGCTTATCAACAAAGCACCCGGGCGGGCGGGCGCCTCCGGCCGCCGGATCGGCGCTCGCAGTCGTCGTACGGCAGAGCCTGCGCGGGGTGCGGCCGCGTGCGACTCGGGGATCTCAGGCCGCCCGTGCCCCCGGGAACGGGCCAGCCTTGACGAGCAGGCCCGGGACGGGACGCCCGAGCGTGTCCTGCAGCCAGCGGGAGGTCGCGATCAGCGCCTCAAGATCGACGCGGGTCTCGATCCCCATCCTGCTCAGCATGTACAGCAGGTCCTCGGTCGGTATGTTGCCCGTCGCCGCCGGCGCGAACGGGCAGCCGCCGATGCCGCCGATGCTGGCGTCGAGCGTCGCGACGCCCGCCTCGACCGCCGCGTAGGCGTTCGCGAGTCCGGTGTTGCGCGTGTTGTGGAAGTGGCAGCGCAGCGGCAGACCCGGGAGCTGCTCGCGCACCCGGCCGATGAGCTCGGTCACCTGGCTCGGCACGCCGACACCGATCGTGTCGGCGAGCGCGAGCTCGAACGGACCCGCCGCCGCGACCCGCTCGGCGACCTCGACGACGCGCGCGACCGGGATCTCGCCCTCGAAGGGACACCCAAATGCCGTCGACACGGTGACCTGCGCGCGAACACCCGCGGCGCGCGCCGCGCGCGCGATGTCGGACCACGCTGCGATCGACTCGTCCGTCGTCGCGCCCTGGTTGCGCTGGTTGAAGGTGTCGCTCGCAACCACCGCCATCCCGATCTCGGTGCAGCCGGCCGCGAGGGCTCGCTCGAAGCCGCGGCGGTTGAGGACGAGGCCGACGTAGTGGACGCCGGCGCGCCGCGGCAGCGCCGCGAGCACCGCCTCGGCGTCGGCCATCTGCGGGACCCGCTTCGGATTGACGAAGCTCGCCACCTCGATGCGCCGGATGCCGGCGGCGACGGCCCGCTCGATGAACTCGACCTTGGTGGCAGTCGGCAGCACGGCCGGCTCGTTCTGCAGCCCGTCGCGCGGGCCAACTTCGAGAATCTCGACGGACTTCGGCAGGGGGTGGCTCACGGCTGGGTCCTCGCGGAAGGCCGGGCGGGGTCCTTCGGCCTCTCGGCACGAACAACAGCTGGCCCCGGACGGTCTCCCGGCTTGCTTGCTTCTGCGCAGGGCGGATTGTATACAGCCCCGCACACACGCGCGGAACCCCCATGACCGATCCGGTTTTCAGCCACGGCCCGCTCGCGGACCTGCGGGTCCTCGAGCTCGGCACGCTCGTCGCCGGCCCATTCTGCGGGCAGCTGCTCGGCGATCTAGGCGCGGAGGTGATCAAGATCGAGCCGCCGCACCAGGGCGATCCGATGCGCACCTGGGACCGCCGCGACGAGTCGGAGCCATCGCTGTGGTGGTCGGTGATCTCCCGGAACAAGAAGGCGATCACCCTGGACCTGCGCCAGGCTGCGGGGCAGCAGCTGCTCCGGGACCTCGTCGGCAAAGCAGACTTCCTGCTCGAGAACTTCCGCCCCGGGACGCTCGAGAAGTGGGGCATCGGCTGGCACGAGCTCTCGGCCGTGAACCCGAGGCTGGTGATGATCCGGGTGTCCGGATTCGGGCAAACGGGTCCCCGCTCCAAGGATCCCGGATTCGGCCCGATCGGCGAGGCGATGGGGGGGCTCCGCTACGTCGTCGGCGATCCCTCGACGCCGCCATCGCGGATCGGAATCAGCATCGGCGACTCCCTCGCCGCGGCCTTCGCCTGCATCGGCGCCCTCTCCGCGCTCCATTACCGCGAGCAGACGGGCCGGGGCCAGGTGGTCGACTCGGCGATCTACGAGGCCGTCCTCGGCATGATGGAGTCGCTGATCACCGATTTCGACCAGCGCGGCTTCATCCGCGAGCGCACCGGAGCGATCCTGCCGCGCGTCGCGCCGTCGAACGTCTACCCGACCCGCGACGGCCTCGTGCTGATCGCCGCGAACCAGGACACCGTGTTCGGCCGTCTCGCGCTCGCCATGGGCGAGCCCGGGCTCGCGAAGGATCCGCGCTATGCGACTCATGAGGCGCGCGGCGTCCGCCAGGCCGAGCTCGATGAGCGCGTCAGCCGCTGGACCGCGACCCTGAACACGAAGGAGGTGCTCGAGATCCTCGCCCGCACCGAGACCGCCGTGCCGTCCGGGCTGATCTACCGGGCCCCCGACATGCTCGCCGATCCCCACTTCAAGGCGCGCGAGGCGATCGTCACGACGAGCCATCCGCGGCTCGGGGACCTCAGGATGCAGAACGTCGCGCCGCGGCTGTCGGAAACCCCCGGCGGCATCCGCGCGCCGGCACCCGAGCTCGGGCAGCACAACGACGAGGTGTACCTGAAGCTGCTGGGCGTCGCGCCGGAGCGCTATGCGGCGCTCAAGGCCGCGGGCGTGATCTGACCACCGCGGATCACCCGCGCAGCGGTGCAGCCACCAGATGCGCCTGGGTGCGCCCCCGCCTCGGGATCAGGCGGAGCCGAGCCAGATCGTCGCGGCCTTGACCATGCGCGGATCGGCCTTGGCGGCGGTGAAGGCCTTGGTCGCCTCGTCCTTCTTGCCGAGCTTCGTGTAGGCGATTCCCAGCATCATGTTGGCATCATCGACGCGCTTGACCTTGGCCACGCGATCCGGTGTCAGACCGCGCTCGATGGACTCGACCGCCTTCTGGTACTCGCCGAGACCGAGGTAGGCGAGCCCGACCTTGACGTCGGCCTCGCCGCTCTTGCCTGTCTGGGCTTCCTTGTCGAGCTGGGCGATCTGCTTGCGGTCCTCGGCCGCCTGCTGCTTCGCCTGCGCCAGCATCCGGCCATTGTGGTCGGTCGGCGCAATGATCTTGACCGCGCCTTTTTCCAGGCCCTTGTTCAGCACCGTCAGTGCCTCGGCCGGGGATCCGTCCGCGAGCGCCATCTCGGCGTACTCGACGAACTCCGACTCGCGGGTCATGAAGTCCCGGTCATAGGTGAACCGGTACAGGTTCAGCATCGCGCGCTCGTCGACCTTCTGCTCCTGGTAGATCAGCATCAGGTCGTACAGGTACTCGCGCTTGAGGAAGCGCGCCACGAGCTGTTCCATCACCGCAAGCCGCTTGGGCTTGTCCTGCAGCTGGTAGTAGCAGAAGTTCTGCTGCTTGAGCTCGTTCTCGCTCGCCTCGCGGCCCTCGACGGCGTGCTCCAGCGCCTCGACGCCGTTCTTGCAGTCCTTCTGGATCAGGTAGAGGTTGGCGAGCATCGAGTAGGCGTCCGAGCCCCCGCCCGTCTGCGTCCACAAGGTCGCGTACTGCACGGCCTTCTCGTAGTTCCGCTGCTGGGCATAGATCTGGGTCAGCGGCTTGTAGCTCTTGGCCTTCTCTTCGGCCGAGATCGTCTCCAGCTGGTTCAGCTGTTCGAGCGCGTCGGCATAGGTCGCATAGTCCTGCTTCTTGCCCGCCGCGAACTCGATCATCCGCAGCGACATCTCCTTGTCATAGGGCTTGGTCGCGATCGCGAGTGCTTCCTTGGCGAGCGCGAGGCCCGTATCGAAGTCGTTCTTCTGCAGCGCGTCCTGGGCGGGCTTGAGCTTCTTGGCGACGTCGGGGCTGACCGTCTGCTTCTTGTCCTCGGCCAGCGCGGGCGTCGGCAGCAGCGATGCACCCGCCGCCGCCAGCCACAGCCCGACCGCCGCCGCGCGCGACGCCACCGCAATACGTGACTGCCAGCTAGCCATAGCTACCTCGAGTGTCGAGAGTCTCGTCAGGTCCCGTTCATCCAGATCTGCGCGACGGCGGCCATGCGCGGATCGGCCTTGGCGGCGGTGAACGCCTTGTCGGCGTCCGCCTTCTTCTTCAGCTTCGCGAACGAAATCCCGAGCATCATGTTGGCCTCGTCGGGGCGCTTCACGCGCGCGATGCGGTCGGGCCCGAGGCCGCGCTGGATGGCGTCCACCGCCTTGTCGAACTGGCCGATGCTGTAGTAGCGGTAACCGAGCTTGACGTCCGACTCGCCGTTCTTGCCGGCGCGGGCCTCGGCGTCCAGCTGGCTGATCGTCTTGCTGTCCTCGACCGACCGGGCCTTCGCCTGGTCGAGCAGGCGTGCGTTCTTCTCCGAGCCCTTGCCGGTCGTCTTGACGAGCTTCTTTGCGATTCCCTTCTCGAGGACCCGCTGTGCCTCGGCGGTCGTGCCGACATCGAGCGCGAGGTCGGCGAGCTTGACGAAGTCTGCCTCCGTGTCGAGATAGTCGCGGTCATAACCGAAACGCAGCAGCGCGAGGAGCCCGAGGTCATCGAGCTTCTTGTCGGTCTGGTAGATCACGAGCAGCTGGCTGTAGTAGTCCTTCTTCGGGAAGCGCCGCAGCAGCTCGGTGTTGATGGCGATGCGCTTCTCGGTATCATGCGCCTTGTAGTAGCAGTTGCTCTGCATCAGCAGCTGCCGCTCCTCCGGCGCCTTGTTGCCGGCGAGCGCCTTGTCGAGCGCCGGCATCAGGTTCGCGCAGTCCTTCTGCGCCGAATACAGCTGGGCGAGCAGGTCCCAGTCGGCGGGAGTGCCGCCGGTCACCTTCATGTAGTCCTTGGTGACCGCGATCGCCTTGTCGATCCGGTTGGCCCGCGGGTACAGCGTCGCGAGCGCCTTCTGCACGCTGAGGCGCGTCGCCGCCGGCACGCTGTCGAGGGCGACCAGCTGCTCGCCGGCCTCGATCGCCTCGCCGTAGAACTGGGCGGCGGTCGCGGCGCCGAATACGATCATCAGGCACGACTGCTTCTCGAACGGTGTCTTGGCGGCGGCGAGCGCCTCCTTGCCGAGCCGGACCGCGGTCGCGTAGTCCTTCTTCTGGTACGCCGTGCGCGCCGGGTCGTACTTGTCGAACACCGCCTTCGAGACCTGCTGGGGCTCGGCGCGCGCCGCTGGCGCCACCGCGAGGCCGCCACTAACGGCGACTACAGCCAGCAGCGCGGCACCCGGCAACAGGCCGCGTAACGCCTGCCGCGTGATCTCAACGAGCGTGCTCATCGTGTACCTCGATCGCTCCATTCGATGGACGTCAACCGCCCGCGCGGAGTTCCCGCCGCCGGGTCGCTCAAAAAAAATGGGCCGACCGGCGTCAGCCCATTGCCATGTCGCATTCGTCCGACCCGCGCCAGGCGTCAGCCGCGGCGTCAGAGCCCACCGTTCGCGTCGGCCACGAAGCCGATCTTCTTCAGGCCGCCACGCTGCACCGCGAACAGTACCGACGCCGCGTAGTCGTACTTGGCGCGGCGGTCGACCGAAATATGCACCTCGGGCTGCGGGTTCTGCGTGGCGGCGTTGGCGATGTAGGACCTGAGGTCAAGCGGCGTGACCGCGCCGCCGTTCCACAGCACCTGGCCGTCGTACTGCACGTCGATGTTGATCGGCGGTGCCGGGTTTTCCGGCGGCGGTGCGTTGGTGGCGCGCGGCAGGTCGATCTTCACCGCGTGCGTCATCACCGGCAGCGTGATGATGAAGATGATCAGCAGCACGAGCATGATGTCGACCAGCGGCACGACGTTGATGTAAACGACGAAGTCCGAGTCTTCCCCACCTACTGCCATTGCCATCGTGTCTGCTCCGAAACGGTTCCGTTGATCATTCCTGGTGCGGTGGCTCGGCGATGAACGCCACTTTCAGCAGGCTCGAGCGCTGCAGCACCGTGAGCACATCGCCGACGTACTGGTACCTGACCCGCTTGTCGGCACGGATGTGGACCTCCGGCTGCGGGTCCTTGACGGCCTCCACGATGGCGAACTTCTGCAGGTCCTCCATGCGGATCGCGTTGTCGTTCCAGTAGACCTGGCCCGAGAAATCGACCGACAGGTTGATGTTCTCGGGCTTGGTCTCGGTCGGCTCGTTGAAGTTGGTCGGCAGGTTCACCCTCACCGACTTCGTGATCACCGGCACCGTGATGATGAAGATGATCAGCAGCACCAGCATGATGTCAACCAGCGGGACGACGTTGATCTCGGAGTTGTAGTCGCTGTCGCCGAGCTGGGTGCCGCCTGCCATACGTCGTGCTCCTGCCCGCGCCGGCCGTTACTTCTTGACCGCTGCGGCCGCCGGAGCGCCGGTCGCGGCCTTGGGAGTCATCGACACGCGCGCGCCGGACAGCAGTGCCTGGTGCAGGTCGTGTGCGAAGTAGTTGACCCGCTCGAGGATGAACTTGTTGCGCCGCGTCAGCCAGTTAAAGCCGAGCACCGCAGGCACCGCCACCGCGAGGCCGATCGCCGTCATGATCAGCGCCTCGCCGACCGGGCCGGCGACCTTGTCGATCGAGGCCTGGCCGGAAATTCCGATCGCGATCAGTGCGTGGTAGATGCCCCACACCGTGCCGAACAGGCCGACGAACGGGGCGGTGGAGCCCACCGAGGCCAGCACCGACATGCCGCCGGACAGGTCGCTCTGGATCAGGTCGACGCGCCGCTGCAGGTGGCTCGAGATCCAGTCGTGCAGGTCGATATTCTCGGTCAGCCGGCCCTTGTTGCGCTCGTGATGCTCGAGCGACTGCAGGCCGTCGGAGGCGAGACCGCGGAACGCGTTGTCCTCGCCGCCCTTGAGGCGCGCCAGTCCGTCCTGCAGGGTCGAGGCGCCCCAGAACTCCTTCTCGGAGGTCAACGCGTACTTCCTGAGCACGCGCTGATCGAGCGACTTGGTGATGATCACGTACCACGAGTAGAGCGACATGATCCCAAGGATCACGAACACGCTCTTGCCCACGTAGTCGCTGGTCGTCCAGAGCGCCGCGATGCCGTAAGGGTTGTCAATCGTGCCAGCTGCGTCAGCCATGGTCAGAGCCCTCTGCGTAATAGGTTCGTTTCAAACAATATTATTGAAAATCATTTATCTAGAGAGTAATCATGAAGTCAGACGCCAAGTCCACTTCATGCGCTGCCATGAGCCGACCGCGTCGCTGCCGACCTTTTGCGGCTCGAACTTGCCCTGCGCCTTGACGCACTTCTCGGCCGCCTCGTCGAGCCGCTGGACGCCGCTCGATGACTCGACCTTGGTCTCCGTGACCCGCCCGTTCGGTGCCACGTACACGAGCAGCACCACCGAGCCTTCCTCGCTCAGGCGGCGGGAGGCCGACGGGTAATACGAACTGCAGGCCTCGCCGAGGTTCGAACCCTTGGCGACGCGTGCCTGGGTAATCTGCGGGGGCGGTGCGACCACCTTGGGCGGCGGCGCGGGTTCGGCCTTTGGGACCAGGATCGCGGTCTGCGACGGAGGCCCGACGACCGAGGGGATGTCGAACACCGGTGCCTGGACCGGTGGCGGGGGGAAATCCGGCGGCGGCGGCGG
>Ga0209415_10019075_pt1 | contig 10771 bp, 11 predicted proteins | sample PeaSoiSIISIP2007_FD_187696 | JGI IMG/M metagenome (GOLD analysis project Ga0209415, IMG submission 187696) | Peat soil microbial communities from Weissenstadt, Germany - SII-SIP-2007 (SPAdes) (version 2) | ecosystem: Environmental > Terrestrial > Soil > Wetlands > Peat | place: Germany... | reverse complement strand
CCCCTGCCGCTGTTGTCCCTGCCAGCCGCGCCCGCCTCCGTGCGGTGCTGGCGGCCCGATCGGCCATCGCGGCGGCGAGCCTCAGCTCCTCCTCGGCGATCTCCCGTTCGGCGCGGTGCCAGTGCTCATCGTGGCGGCCGTGGATGCGACCTTCTGCGACCCAGATCTGATAAGCGCGTTCGCTGATCCGCTCATGCCGGTCCGATTGCATTCGCCCCCCTCTCCCAACCGCCGCCGCCATGCTATTAAGAGGGCGCGCCCAATGGTTAGCCCTCGCAGATACAGGAACCCCGATGCCCCACATCGCCACCGATGACGGTGTTAACCTTTACTACGAGGCGGTCGGGTCCGGCCACCCGATCGTCTTCGTCCACGAATTCGCCGGAGATTATCGCAGCTATGAGACACAGCTGCGGTATTTCTCGCGGCGCTATCGCTGCATCGCCTTCAACGCGCGCGGCTATCCGCCCTCCGATGTTCCCGAGGACTGGCGGCAATACTCGCAGGAACGCGCGCGCGACGACATCCGCGCCGTGCTCGACGGCCTCGAGATCGAGAAGGCGCACATCGTCGGCATCTCGATGGGCGGCTTCGCGGTCCTGCATTTTGGTCTCACCTATCCGGACCGCGCCAGCGCACTGGTGGTCGCCGGCTGCGGCTATGGCGCGCAGCCCGACAAGCGCCAGCAATTCCAGGACGAGACCACCCGCACCGCCGCGCAAATCGAGAGCGCCGGCATGGCGGAGGTCAGCAAAACCTACGGCGCCGGCCCGACCCGGGTGCAGTACCAGAACAAGGACCCGCGCGGCTATGCCGAGTTCCTCGGCCAACTCGCCGAGCATTCGACCCGGGGCTCGGCCAACACGATGCGCGGCGTCCAGGCGCGCCGCCCTTCGCTATGGGAGTTGACCGACCCGATGAAGCGCCTCGACGTCCCCACCTTGATCGCGACCGGCGACGAGGACGATCCCTGCCTCGAACCCGGCATCCTGATGAAGCGCACGATCCCCTCGGCCGCGCTCGTCGTTCTGCCCAATACGGGGCATGCCCTCAACCTCGAGGAGCCCGATCTCTTCAACGAGACCCTGGCCGATTTCTTCCACCAGGTCGAAACCGGCCGCTGGCCGCGCCGCGACCCGCGCTCGATGACCGGGTCGATCCTGGGGATGTGAACGAGCGCGCGGCTCCGGGCGGGTGACGCCGAGGATTAAGCGTCGTCCAAACGCAACCAGGGCAGGCGTTCCGCGGGGAAGACGTGGCGCGTCGGCTGGAGCCGTGCGGCCTCGTCAAAGGCGCCGACATGGAAGTGCGTTTCGGTCGGCAGGCTGACCACCTCGCAGGTCAAGGTCGAGCCGCACCGTGCGCAGAATCCGCGCGTTGTCCGCCCCGGCGTCGACTCGAATTTGGTGATCTCGCCGTGGGTAACGGTATAGGCCGCGCGCTCGAAGGCGACGAACACCGACACCGGCGCACCGCTGTGCCGGCGACAGCTTTGACAGTGGCACCAATAGACGCCCTTCGGTTGACCGTTCGCGACAAAGCGCACCGCGCCACAGAGGCAGCCGCCCTCGAAGCGGTCGGCCCGGTCGCTCATCGGCCTACTCCACCGGAACGAAGATGCAGTGGCGGATCTTGCCTTCGACCGCCTTCGAGAGATGTCCCTTGCCGGTGGTGTCTTCGACCAGGATGACTTCGCCGGCGCCGATGATCCGCGCTTCGCCGTCGCTCGCGGTAATCTGGACGCCGGCGTCGAGGTTGATGATGTATTGCCGGCGCGGCGCCGGGTGCCAGTCGAGGTCGTAGTCGGGCTGCACCTCGCGAAAGATGATGCCGGTCGCCGGCAGCCGCTTCGACAATTTGCCGGCGCGGCCTTCTTCGACCCATTCAACTTCGATGTCGCGGTAATGCGACTGCCCGCTGGCATCGGTGTAGAGGTTGTGGATCCGCATCGCGCCGTCTCCCTGGGGTGAGTTCGAAGGCGCCAATGTAGCGGGGCTGGCGCCCGCGGCGCCAGCCCGATGGAAGCCGGAGGCGTCAGCGCGGGGGAGGCGCGCCGTTATAGGCCGGCGGGGGATAGGCTGGCGGTGGCGGGTAATAGGGCGGCGGTCCGTAATAATAGGGCGGTGGCGCAACCACCCGGAAGGGCGCCGAGACGACCGCCGCGGCGGTGCCGACGACCGCACCGACGATGCAGAACGGCCAGGTCAGCGGGAACGGCGTGCACGGCGCGCCATAGACGACCTGCGCTTTGGCCGCCGCGACTGGCAGGGCGGCGAGCCCGGCGACCAGCACGGCCGAGATCGCGATCCGCTGGAGGAGCATGGGGGGACTCCGGGGTTGGGGGATGGCGACGATGGAGCGGCCGCAAGGGAAATGCAACTGCGGCGTCTTGTTATCGGCGGGCGGCGGCGCGGTCATCCCCGCCCAGCCATGCGCCGGCGGTGTATCGCGCCCGACGACAGGTTGCTTGCGCGCCGCCGCACCCACCCGGATGATGCCGCAGCTTCTGTTGGGGATCCTCGGCGATGGAATTCGGCAGCTTTATGGAGTTTCCGCCGGTGGCGGGGCAGGGCGACAGCGCCGCCTTCGATCGCGCGCTTGATGAAGTGGAGACCGCCGAGCGAGTTGGACTCGATGCGATTTGGCTGGCCGAATTGCACGGCGCGCCGGAGCGCTCGGTGATGTCGGCGCCGATGATGGTGGCGAGCGCGATCGCCGCGCGCACATCCCGGATCAAGATCGGGATCGCGGTCCAGGTATTGCCGCTTTCCCACCCGCTGCGCCTCGCCGAGGAGGCCGCGACGATCGACCAGATCAGCCACGGCAGGCTGATTTACGGCATCGGCCGCAGCGGCGTCGTGCGCACCTATGAGGATTACGGCATCGACTACGCCGAGAGCCGCGAACGCTTTGCCGAGACCCTCGAGATCCTGAAGCGGGCGTGGACCGAGCCGGCGTTTTCCTATGCCGGTAAGTATTACAGCTTCAGCAATATCACGCTGACGCCAAAGCCCTGGCAGAAGCCCTATCCCGAATTGCGCATGGCCGCGGCGACGCCAGAGACCTTTCCGCAGATCGGCCGGCTTGGCATGCCGATCTTTGTCGCCGTGCGCCAGGGCCCGTTCACCCAATTGGCCGAGCATATCAAGGCCTATCGCGCGGCCTATAAGGCGGCCGGTCACAAGGGGCACGGCCGGGTGTTCCTGCGGGTTCCCGCCTACCTCGCCGAAACGCGCGCGCGCGCCCGGGCCGAGGCCGAAGAGAGCCTGATGAGCTTCTTCCGCTATCAGGCGGAATTGGGGCGCGATTCAGCGCGCCGCGCCGGCGGCGAGGTTGCACTGCAGCGGCTGCGCCGGGTCGAGCGGCTCGAGGCACTGACTTATGACGAGGCGCTCGCCACGCAAGTCCTGATCGACGAACCCGATGGCTTCACCGCGCGGCTGCGCGAGGTCGACGATGAAATCGGGCTCGACGGCATCCTCGCCGAACTGAACTGCGGCGGACGCATCCCGCAAGAGCGCGTGCTCAACGCTCTCAAGCTGTTGTGCGAGGAAGTGAAGCCGCGCTTTCAATGAGCCCCCCGCCGGATATAGCACGGCGGCTGGTGATCCAGGTTCCGGTTAGGTCCGTGAACTCTCAGATGAAGCCAAGGCGGATTCCAACCATCCGGTCGAGGCTCATGCTGTTGGTACTGGCCTGCATAACGCCGGCTTTCCTGATGGTCGGCGGGCTGATCTCGTACAACTACTACGAGAGCCAGGCTGAGACCGCTCAGACCGCGTTGGAAACCGCTCGCGCGATGGTTTCCGCGGTCGATCAAGAGCTCGGCGGGGTCCAGGCGGCATTGCAGGCGCTCGGGACCTCGCCCTACTTGACGTCGAATGATCTCGCCGGCTTCTACGACCAGGCAACGGAGGCGCTCAAGACCCTGAAAGCCAGGAACATCGTTCTGATTGATCAGACGTTTCGCCAGAGTCTCAACACCGCTCGCCCCTATGGCAGTGAGTTGCCGTCACGAGCCGAACAGTGGGCGCCGCGCGTGTTCGACACTGGGAAGCCGATAACGACCGATGTATTTCTCGGCCCGGTCGTCAAGCGGTTCACGATCGCGATCGCTGTGCCGGTCTATCGCGGCGATAAGGTGACCTACGTGTTGGCCGCGGGCGTTTGGCCCGAGACGCTGTCCGATTTGCTGACTACCCAACATCTCGCGGCAGGTTGGATCGGGGCGATTTTTGACACGAGCGGCACGGTTGTCGCGCGCACTCATCAATCCGACAAGTTTGTCGGTACGAAGGGTACTTCCGCGTTGATCGAGCGCGTGGCGCAGGTAAACGAGGGTTCTGTCGAAACCAAATCGCTCGAGGGTATTCCGGTCCTTTCGGTGTTCAGCAGGTCGGCGAACTCGAATTGGACCGTAGCTTTAGGAATTCCGACCCGGGAGCTCACCGCCGGACTGGTTAATACGCTGCGGTGGCTGGTCGGTGGGACGGCACTCCTGTTGTTCACGAGCCTGATGGTGGCGTGGGCCATAGGAGCGAACATCGCGATCGCGATCGACAGGTTGGTGGAGCCGGCGCTGGCGCTGGGCTATGGCGAATCGGTGGTTGTTCCTCCCTTGCCGTTGAAGGAAGCAAACGAAGTCGGCAAAGCGCTGACGAAGGCCTCGGAGATGCTGATTGCGGCGCACATGCGGGCAAATCACGATGTACTGACCGGTCTCGGCAATCGGGCGTTGTTTAACGAAGTGCTGGCGCAACAGTTGGAGATATGCTCTCGAACCAATACCAACATTGGCATCCTCTATCTTGATCTCGATGGGTTTAAGAAAGTAAACGATATGTACGGGCATACGGTAGGTGACGAAGTATTATGCATGGCGGCGGCACGTCTTAAGAGCGGCGTTCGCGCGGCCGACCTAGTTGTTCGCATGGGCGGCGATGAATTTGCCGTGATGTTGGTGAATTCGGGATTGGAAGGCGCACAAGCCCTATCGGAAAAACTGATCGACAGTCTCTCAGCTTTGTATTCCATAGGTTCGGTCAATGCCGAGATCTCGGCAAGCATTGGCATTGCGATCTATCCGACCTCGGCAACGACGAGCGAGGCGCTGTTACGGCGTGCCGATGAGTCGCTTTATAAGGCCAAAGCAGCGGGCAAGCGCCGCTACGCGGTCGCAGGCTGAAGATGGGCGATCGGTGACAGCCGGCGAGCGAGGGATCCGCGGGTTCACGCCACGCTCGGCAGCCTTTCCCGTTCGCTGACGGAGGCGGCGGCGGGTTCGGGGAATAGCAGTTCTTCGTAGAGATCGATCGTCTTGGCGCACATCGCGTCGCGGGTGAAGCCCGATGTGACCTGGGCGATCGCGCGCCGAGCGAACGCCGCCCGCGCGCCGGCATCGAGCCGCAGCGCCTGACCAATCGCGTCCGCGAGCGCCGCCGGGTCGCGCGGCGGGGCGAGCCAGCCGGTGACCCCGGGGACGATCGTCTCGCGCGCGCCACCATGGTCGGTGGCAACGACCGGCCGGCCCATCGCCTGTGCCTCGACGATCACCCGCCCGAACCCTTCGGGGTCGGTCGAGGCGGACACCACGACATCGGAGAGCACATAGGCCGCCGGCATGTCGCGGCAATCTTCGACAATGCGGAACATGCCGCTGAGCCCGCGTTGCTCGATCGTCTTTTCGAGCTCGCGGCGAAAGCCGGGACGCTGCTCGGCACCGACCAGAAGGCAGCACAGATCGCGGCGACCGAGCCGGGCGATCGCGTCGATAAAGTCGAGCCCGCCCTTCCAGCGCGTGAGGCGTCCCGGCAGCATGACGACGGTGGCATCGTCGGGCACCCGCCACCATGTCGCCAGGGCGACGACGCGCTCGCCGTTGACTCGGCGCGGGTCAAAGGCGGCGATGTCGACGCCGCGCGGAATGATCCGCAAGCGGTCGGGCCCGACCGCATAGGTCTGGGCAACATGCTCGCCGACGAAATGCGAGATGGCGATGACCCGCTCGCCTCGCGCCATCACCGAGTTGTACCAGTGCTTCAGCGGCAGATCGCTGTCGTAGGCGTTGTGGAACGTCGTGACGAAGCGCCGCCCGGTGGCGCGCGCCGCCGACCACGCGCTCCACGCCGGAGCCCGACTGCGGGCGTGCACGATGTCGATCTTATGGCGACGGACGATTTCGGTCAGCGCGGCGGCATTGCGGCGCATCACCAGCGGGTTCTTCGAATGGAGCGGCAGCTTTATGTGGCGGGCCCCGACGCGCGCCAGCTGGGATTCCATCGGGCCGCCGGACGAGGCGACATAGGCATCCCAGCCCGCAGCGACGAGCGCGCCGGCAAGGTCGATGGTGCCGCGCTCGGCCCCGCCGGAGATGAGGCTCGGAATGACTTGCAACACCGCCGGTGGGCGGCCTTCTGCCGGGGGGCTGGCAATGCTATTGTCGCTGCGCATTCGGCGGGTCGCAACACCTCGATGTCTACTTCCGACAGCGCCTCGGCGCCGGCGGTGAGCCCGGCGATTCTAGCACGCCCGGACGGCGCCACAATCGCCTACCACCGGCTCGTGGGTGCGTCGCCGGGAATCGTCTTTCTCGGCGGCTTCCGCTCCGACATGACCGGAACCAAGGCGTTGTTTCTGGAAGATTATTGCCGGAGCCGCGAACAGGCCTATGTGCGTTTCGACTATTTCGGGCATGGCGCGTCGAGCGGCGATTTCGCGTTGGGCACGATCGGGCGCTGGCGCGACGACGCGATCGCCGTCATCGATTCGCTGACCGCGGGGCCGCAGATCCTCATCGGCTCGAGCATGGGCGGCTGGATCATGCTGCTCGCGGCGCTGGCGCGAAGGGAGCGCATCGCCGCGCTCGTCGGCATCGCCGGCGCGCCCGATTTCACGCAAGAGCTGCTGTGGCCTCGGCTCACCCCGACGCAGCGCGAAGAAATCATGGCGCGGGGCAGGCTCGTCCTCCCCTCCGACTACGATCCCGCCGGGTATCTCTACACCCGCGCGTTGATCGAGGACGGAAGCCGCCATCTGCTGCTGGGCGGGCGGATCGCGCTCGACATGCCGGTGCGGCTCTTACACGGGCTCGCCGACCAATCGGTGCCGTGGCAGCTGAGCCTGCGCCTGGCCGAGCGCCTCACCAGCCGCGACGTCGCGGTGACACTCGTCAAGGGGGGCGACCATCGCCTCTCAAGCGAACCCGACCTCGCTCGCCTCGCGCAAACACTCGACGCGCTGATCGGTTCATGACCCCGGCGGCGGCGGTTCAGGAGCGGCGATTTCGCGGGTTTCGATGTCGCCGGGCGGGGTGCCGAAGGTGAGGCGGATCTGGTATTTGCGCCAATCGCGGCGGTAGGCGATCGGGTCGGGCAGCGCGATCTCCGCGGTGGAAATTGTCGCCAGGAGTTGCTGCTGGCCCTCGATCGCGGCGGCGGCCTGGGCATTCGGCATCCTCAGCACGGCGGCTGAGCCGGCCCCGGCAAGCGTGTCCGGCCCCGGGTTCCCGGCAATCCACTGGCCGGTGACAACAGTGGGCGAAGCGTTGACATCGATATAGCCGGCCGGGGTCGTCGTGCCGTCGGGGGCGACCAGCTCGGCGCCGCGCAGCGGCAGGCGGTCAAGGGCGTCGATCGCGATCGTGTCGACGAGGCCACCCTTCGGAAAGCCGGCACGCACCTGCTCGATCGGGCTCGGCGGTCCGGAGGCGCCGCTGCCGTCGCACCCGCCGAGGAGAAAGAGCGGCAAAAGGATCGGCAGAACGCGGCGCATCGCATCCTCGCGGATCGGACACAGTGAGGCTAAGCTATCTCACCGTGGGCGGAGCGGCGCAACAACGTGCCGGGCCGATCCTTCCCGCATCGGCCTGACCAGGCGCGCGATCTCAGCCTCAGCGCCATCGGAGGAGACCCTGATGACCGACGCAGCGACTCTGGAAACCCGCGACATCGGCACGGTTGAAGACCGGTTTTTCACGATCCGCAATTTTCTCCTGACCAACGGCGCGGTCATGCCCGAGGCGACGATTGCCTATGAGACCTATGGCCGGCTGGCGCCACACGGGAAGAACGCGGTGCTGATCATGCACGGCTATACCAGCGGCCACCATGCGGCCGGGCGCAACCCGGCGAACGGCAATCTGCCGGGCTCGTGGGACGGGCTCATCGGCCCGGGCAAGCCCATCGACACCGACCGGCTGTTCGTCGTGGCGAGCAACATGCTGGGCTCGTCCTACGGTTCGACCAATGCGGCGAGCATCAATCCGGCGACCGGCGAGGCTTATGGTCCCGATTTCCCGGCAATTGCGCTCCGCGATATCGTGGGCGCGCAGAAGGCGCTCGTCGATTCACTGGGGATCCGGCACCTCGTTGCCGTCGCCGGACCGTCTTATGGCGGCTATCAGGCGTTCCAGTGGGCCGTCCTCTATCCCGACTTCATGGACGCGATTGTGCCGGTAAACACCGCGCCTTGGGCGTCCGCCAACACCGACAAGCAGCTGGCCGAGACCGAGGCGCGGCTCGCCACGGATCCCGAATGGCACAGCGGGCGCTATTACGGCAAGGGTGGTGCGAAAACGGCGCTGACCCAAATCCGGGTCGATACGTTGCGCCGCTACGGCACTGAGGCGAATTTGCGGCCGCGCTATCCGGACCCCGCCGAACGCGAAACGGCGCTGCGCGCGCTTGCCGTGAACTGGGCCAGGAACTGGGACGCCAACTCGCTCCTTATCCTGCGCCGCGCGCTTCTCGGTTTCGACGCGCGGCCCGATTTCGCCAAGATCAAGGCCCGGGTGCTCTATGTGCTATGCCGCACCGACGCGCTGTTCCCGCCGAAGATCGCGCCGGCGGTCATGCAGGCGCTCGGCGAAGCCGGCGTCACGGCGCGCTACTTCGAGCTGGACAGCGCGCTCGGCCACAGTTCGAGCGGGCCCGAGCACGCCAAATGGGCGCCGGTGTTGCGCGAGTTCCTGGCCCCGCTCGTCGCCCGCGCGCAATAACGCCGCCGCGTGCTCCATGACGGCGGGACGCCTCATGCTGCGCACGCTTGGCCATGCGACGATCGCGCTCTACCGGGATGCCGATCCCCCGCTCTTGGCGACCGACCCGTGGCTGGTCGGCTCGGTCTACTGGCGCAGCTGGTGGCTGCAGAATTATCCGAGCGCAGATGAGATCGCGTGGCTGGCCGGGGCGGACCACGTCTACATCACCCATGAGCATCCCGATCATCTGCACTTGCCGTCGATCCGGCGGCTCGGCACCCACCCGCAATACTGGCTGCCCGAGTTGGCCGAACAAGGCTGCATCGCTTACCTCGCCGACCGTGGCTATCGCGTCGCCGCAGTGCCGCCCCGGCGCTGGCAGACGATTGCCTCCGGCATCGCCATGTTGTCGATTCCACTGTGGAACGACGACAGCCTGCTTGTTGTCGAGACGCCGGATGCGGTGATCCTCAATCTCAATGACGCCAAGCCGTCGCCGCCGGTGCTGCGTCAGTTGCGCCGCCTGGCCGAGCGTACCGGCAAGACGCGGGTGCTGCTCGCCAGCTACTCGCCGGCCAGCCTGGTCAACAGCTTCCTCGACGACAACGGCATCGTCTCATTGAAGTCGCCAGAGCACTACGTCGCCTTCATCTGCGCCCTGTGCGAGCGCCTCGGCGCCGATGTCTATATGCCGTTTGCCAGCCAGGCGGTGTTCGAGCGCGGCGACAGCAACTGGGCCAACGCGCACCGCACCGGGTTCGCCGATCTCGCCCGGCTGTGGACCGCGCGGGCTCGGCTGCTGCCACCCTACGCGAGCCTCGACCTCGCCGATCTGAGCCACAACGCGCCGAGCGAGGCCGACTATCGCCCGGCCGCCGCGGTCACCGTGGCGGCGCTGACCCAAGCGCGTGTTGCCGACGAAGCGGCGGCGGAGCTTGACCCCGCCGAGGTTGTGCGTCTCGAAGCGAAGCTCAACGCGTGGCGATGGCTGTTATGGCCGCTCTTTCCGCGCGGCTTCGGGTTTCGCCTCGGCGAACGCCGCCTGGCCTACTCGCCGCGCCACGGCAGGCTGCGCGACACCGACAGCCAGACGGTCGGAGATTTCGAGATTTCGATGCCCGCGCTGACCCTGAAGGAGGCGCTGCGCAACAACCATCTGTCCGATCTCGGGATCACGATGTTCGTGCGCGTGCGCCTGTTGCGCCGCCTCGACCCGCGCAAGATTTATGGGCTCTTCGTGCTGTTCCAGTTCGACGATTACGGCCACTTGCGCGGTCCCGGCGCATTTTTGCGTTGGCTGCGGGCCATTCTGCGCGACCTATGGCCGCCCGCTGTTAGCTCGCACTAGCGCGCTGCGGCGCGGTGGGTGCCGAGGAGATCGAGTGCGGCGCGCAACTGAGCGTCTTGCGCCGTGCCGATGACTTTCGGATTGATCGGGTGGTCGGCTTCCCCTGTAACCGGCCGCGGCTGGCGCGCTGGCGCCGTCGCGTCCGTCGGCGCCAGCGCGCCGGTCGGCTTCAGCGCGCCGAACAAATCGCTCTCGAAGGTGGTCACGGCGTTCGCCACCTGCTGGTCCTTCGGCACGGTGACGACCCGGTCGGGGGTGATGCCGTGGCCCTGGATCGAGCGGCCGGAGGGCGTGTAATAGAGCGCGGTCGTCAACCGCAGCGCGCCGTAGCCTGCGATCGGGATGATGCTCTGCACCGATCCCTTGCCAAAGCTGTGGGTGCCGAGGATCGTTGCGCGCCGGTTGTCCTGCAGCGCGCCGGCGACGATCTCCGAGGCCGAGGCCGA
>Ga0209415_10019074_pt1 | contig 10771 bp, 8 predicted proteins | sample PeaSoiSIISIP2007_FD_187696 | JGI IMG/M metagenome (GOLD analysis project Ga0209415, IMG submission 187696) | Peat soil microbial communities from Weissenstadt, Germany - SII-SIP-2007 (SPAdes) (version 2) | ecosystem: Environmental > Terrestrial > Soil > Wetlands > Peat | place: Germany... | reverse complement strand
AAGGCGCGTTGGTTTTGAGGAAGCCGCGAACAAAAAGGTCGGAATAACGCTTCAGCCCGAGGATGTGAAACTGGACCGCATGCACCAGCCCATCAAACAGGGCGCGATCCGCGATTCTCTCGTTGAACACCACCACGTCCAGAAACGTGAGCGAAGCCATTTGCTGGAAGCTGGGCAGGTTGGTAACGTCGAGATCTTTCGCCTGCGAGTAGAACGGCGGGTCCGAAATCCGCTCGCCGATGAGTTCCACGACTCTGATCCGGTTGAGGAAGGCCATTGAAAAGAACGGCTCCATCGTAGCCTTACGCTGTGCGCTCAACGGTGCGGCAATGGGAAAGTAGCGGTCGCGCTGTTCGCGCAGATACGAGCAAATGCAAGTGCTGAAATCGCGAACCTGGTCTTCGGTCAACGGAGGCGTGCTAACTTCGCCGGGCTGACCGGCAGAAGGAATTTGTCGTTCGATTGAAGCGTAAAAGTCGTTCAAAGCTGCCGCTGACTCGATGGCCTTGCGCAACAGATCGCCTTCGGCGAAGCGGGCCAGATCTTCAACGGAGAAGCGGAGACGAAGCTGGTGGGTCGCGCACTCCGCGCTGAGCAGTTCCAGCCGGGCATGCCGAAGCTCGGAGTTCATTTGAACCACGGCGACACGGTCATCCGGATTGTCCCAGGAAAACATCTAAGGACTCCTGAATTTTAGCTATACAAAACCGGGGAAAGGGGCCTATATTGATTATGTATACAGCGTTACGTTGACGATGTCAACATAAATTATTCAATCGTTTTATGTAGGTTCAGAGGACAGAAATGCCAAGACTGCCCGATCCTGATCTGCAAGAACGTATTTTGGACGCTGCCCAGAAGCTCTGGAAAAAGGGAGCGGAAAAAACTCTCACTATGCGTGCGGTAGCCGAGGCGGCGGGCACCAACACTCCCGCCGTCTATCGCCGCTTTCGGAACCGCGAGGATATCCTGCGCGCTATGCTGCGCCGGATCCAGCAGGATGTCATCGACGCGCTTCGGCCGTGCTCATGTCCCGAGGAAGCCTGCGAGCGCTACCTTGAGTTCGCGGTGAGTCATGCTCACGAGTACGAACTCTTCTACACCCATGCCTACGAACTCTCTCATCCCTCGCGCTCGGATCATGCTTCTCCGCTCCGGGAGCACCGGCCTACCATGCAATTCATGGAGAGCAAACTGGCCGAGCGCCTGGGAGGGACGGCCGCGGACCATACCCGCCTGTCGCTGGCGTTGTGGACGATGGCGCACGGAACGGCGATGCTGTTGATTTCGAGAGCCATTCCGGTGGCGCATGTGGCGGAGCTGCGTTCCGTCTTCACCGCTGCGGTGGAGACTTTGATTAACAACTCGTCCAGCTTTTCGGCTCAGAATTGAGCGGAATGTAATCGGCATCGACCGCGAGCGGAGCCATAGACTGCACCATTATTGGTGCGAGATTTTGTTGAAAAAAACGCTCTCTTTCCGCCCAAAGTCCAGAAAACAAAGGGACGGAAATTTTCTTGCCTCCTAGATCTATGGTTCTTAAGGTAGTTACAGGCAAAATCTAGAAAACATGGGAGTTATGGAGGCGCCCGACGGCTCGCGGTTCCGTCCTGGCATTATGCGCAGCTGGATCGGAGTAAAGCCCTCGCCTCTTCCGCATTGGTCGGAGGTCAGCCGTCGAACCCTCCAGAACTCAGATTGTCAAAGATTGATGATTATCTTGGAGATAACCTATAGACACTAATATTATCGGAATAAACCAAGAAGAGCAAGAAAAAAGCACAGGCGGGTTGTCGGCCACAGTTCCAATTTGGGCCAATGCGCTCGCAGTCATAGTCGATGAGCGTAACCGCGATGTTTCAACAGTGATGTACCAACGCCAGTCGCCAGCGAAAAGGATTTGGCTGCTACAACTCGCAATTCTGCGGGAGAGTAATCGTGACTGGAGCGCTCCAGTAGTCCGACGCGCTACCGTCTCGTCGAACATTCGTGATGTGGAAGCTGGCCCTAATTCTGACGACGTGGCCGTCCGATTGGAAGGCCGACGAGGAAATGTACGCATAATGAATAATTGTGAAGGTCTCACTCGTGTGAGCCGAGAGGTTCTTTTCTTCTACATCTGCAGACGGATTGGCCAGATCACTTGTAAATTCGTCAGGTGTCGCAGTTGTTCCGACCAGTTCGAGCTTTCCTTTTTGACCTGCGCGATAAAGCCGCTCCTGTGCGACGCTAAGCCTTCCTAGAACTAAAGGTTTTTGAGAGGCGTTTTCCATTTGCACTTGCAGCGACACGACAGCTTTATACCGCGATTCTTGCCGCAAGCTGCCCACTCCGCATGTGCGACGGATACCTTCGCATTTACTGAAGAATCTGCTGCCATCGCAGCGGTAGTGAGCAAGCAAACGGCGATGAGCGACCGAGTGGCCATGTCTAAGATTAGACCCGATATCAATCACTTTGGAAGATTGTTGACGCTATCAGACCATAGCACTCAAAACCGCCTTGAAGGTCAATGAGCGATATCGCGATTCAAAACTCAAGAGCCGCCATCGCACAGTTACACGAGCAACCGCACCATGTTCCAGTGCTTTGGGTGTGTAAGAGGGCACTTAATTCCGCGAAAGGATTGGATTCGCGCTGCTCGGAGGTGTTGTGGAAGGAAAAGGATCCTACCCCGCCACCCGCACGGCTTCGCTTCCCGAAGCGAGAGGCACGCGAGCGTGGACGGTGGTGCCTCGCTTGGGTTGTGATGCAATTGAAAGTGTTCCGTTCACCAGTTTGAGGCGCTCCTCCATGCTGATAAGACCAATCCCTCGGCTCTCCTTTGCCGCTTCCCAGTCAAAGCCTAAACCGGAATCCGTAACCGTCAGATGAATCTCACCCGACACTCCCCACAATCGCACTTCGAAGTATCGAACTCCGCTGTGTTTAGCCGAATTGTGCAGGGCTTCCTGTACAACTCGGAAAAGGCAAAGAGAGATGTCAGCCGACAACGGGCTTTTTGGCATGCCGTGAGTGTTGAAGTCAATCTCGACATTTTGCTGTTCCCCGAACTCCTGGCAGAATCCTCTTACAGCGGCAGCCAGCCCTAGGTATTGCAGTCTTGCCGAATGCAACTCGTGCGACAAGGATTGGATATCGGTCGCTATCTCAGAGGTCTGCCTCCGGAGTTCGCCCATACGGCTACCGACTTCAACGGGCAGATTGGGAGGGTTCTGTTGCATTTGTTCTAGCTGGATAGCCAACAGTGCGAGACGTTGACAGATGTCGTCGTGCAGCTCTCTTGCGATACGGGTACGTTCCTGCTCCTGTGCCTCAATCAACCGGCGGCTCAGCCTTGCAAGGGCCTCCTGCGCCAGCTTTCGCTCGGTGATGTCGATAAACGCGACAACAGCCCCAACAACCTCTTGCCCTCTGCGCTGCGGATACGACCAGAGTTCAGCGGGGAAGCTCGTACCATTCGCCCTCCATAGCACCTCGTCGTCAACGTGGATTCCCTCGCCTGCTTGGACCGCGCGGAAATTTCGACACTGCTCAACGGGAAACGACGTCCCATCTGCACGAGCGTAATGAATCAGATCATGCATATTCTTGCCGAGCAGTTCGTCAACCCGTTCATACCCCAAAGAGCGAAGGCAAGCAGGATTGCAGAACGTGCACCGTTCTTCGAGGTCAATTCCATAGATGCCTTCGCCAGTCGAGTCGAGAAGTAGACGAAGTTTGTCTTCGCTCTGGCGCAGGGCAAGCTGGCTCTGTTTATGTTCCTCCACAACGACGGCGAGAACCATGAAAGGTGCTGCAACGAAAAGTAGGAATACCTGTATTGACGGCACATTACTGGCCGATTCCGACCCAACGAAGGGACCGCGTCCTTGGACCGCGCCCCAGATCGCCAGAAAAGCCACAACAATCGCGACACTACTGACACCGGTTGTTCCGAAGCGCAAAGCCGCCCAGAGCAAAAAGGGCACGATAATCAGCACCGGTGCGATGATGGTCGAAGGTGAAACAAAGCTGTAATATCCCAGAACAGCCAAACCAGCCAGTAGCACTGACGCTTCAAGGTAGCGAGAAAGCGACGTGTGTGCCCATTCCGATCTCTTGCTCACCCAACCCAAAATCGCTGGAATCAGCGTGAGGTATCCTAGCGCCTGTGACAAAAAAGCAATTCGCCAACTTCGCCAATACTCCCCATGTGTGGTAAGCGCACTGAAAAAAGCTCCGGCGAATGGTGCGAGGAGCACGGCGAAGAAAGAATACTTGGCCAGAGCCTTCACGCTGTCTAGCTGAGGCACACCGCCAAAGCAATAACTGAGACCCAAGGCAGCTGTCAGGACTTCTGCCATATCTGACAGCTGAAAGAAAATGATGGAACGAATCGATATGCCTAGGCGCAGATCATAGAATGCAAATGTAACAAGGGCCGCTGCGATTACTATCGGCCAGATTCTGCGGGGAAGGTACAGCAGCGCGGATACCAGGAGAATATTTCCAGGCCAAAGCGGCCATTCCAACGTGTCGCGTATTACAACCGTCGTCCCTAACTTAGCAGCGAGGTAGGACATGGTCGCCACCAGGCACGCGAGGATCGCTATGCGAAACGGGGAATTCAGATTCGCTGCATTCCACAATGGGCGACGCTGGATAGAACTCATAAGACCATGAAATCCCGGGGCCCCTAGGATGGTGCTTCATTATCTGTCCCCTCGGATCGGGAGTCAATCAATTGGCGAAACCAAGCCATAGCACTCAGAACCCTCGACGAGCGTTATGGTAATGTGACGGCGACTATCGGAGGCGCACTAATTCTGGCCAGGGAGGTGTTATGCGCGCATTTCAACCTGGCTGGGTCGCCACTGCCAGCGCGAGCTCTCTTTAATATGCTTTTCTTCAGGCTTTCTTTAGTAAGCGGGTGATCCAGACCAAAATTACTGCGCCCACGAACGCCACGATAATGGAGCCAATCATTCCGCCGCCTGGCCAGATTCCCAAAAGCCCGAAGATCCAGCCGCCTAACAGACCACCGAGAATTCCGAGAATGATGTCTACGACTACGCCGTAACCACCACCCTTCATCACTTGACCTGCAAGCCAGCCTGCGATTAGTCCAACCACAATCCAAGCGATAAATCCCATGGTTTCCTCCTAGACGCAGTTCTTGGGGTGGATTCCAATGTGGAACTCTTGCCGGAGCAAAATATACGCTCGGCACCGCGAGTGTGCAACGCAGAGCAGTCGCCGAAATGATTGCTTCGGAGACAACAGCCGGATTATCGATGTAATTGGCCTTTCACGGAGTGAGAATTGGCCGAGGTCGCCAACTCTCTCGGCTTCATTGACTTGCTTCGTTTCACAGACGTAAGATGCGCGCCAGTGGTCGAGCAAACCATCTCGCACTACCGCATCGTCGAAAAGCTGGGCGGTGGCGGCATGGGCGTGGTCTACAAGGCTGAGGACACCGAGCTTGGTCGCTTTGTCGCGCTCAAGTTTCTGCCCGACAATGTGGCGCAAGACCCGCAGGCTTTGGAGCGTTTTCGCCGCGAAGCCCGTGCGGCATCTGCTTTAAACCATCCGAACATCTGCACAATTTATGAGATCAGCCAGCATGAAGGTCGTTCTTTCATCGCCATGGAGTTTTTGGACGGGCTGACACTGAAGCGCTCCATCGCTGGAAAGCCGTTAGACAACGAAACCGTTCTCTCGCTTGCAATTGAGATCGCCGATGGACTGGATGCGGCCCACGCGGAAGGCATCGTCCACCGTGACATCAAGCCCGCCAACATCTTCGTGACCAAACGCGGCCATGCGAAGATTCTCGACTTCGGTTTGGCGAAAGTCCCACCCATCTTCGGCAGCGCCAAAGTTTCTGGGGCGAGAGAGCAATCGACGGTCACGTTGGAAGAGCACCTGACCAGCCCCGGTGCAACCGTGGGCACGCTCGCGTACATGTCGCCGGAGCAAGTCCGCGGCAAGGCACTCGACGCCCGAACCGACTTATTCTCTTTTGGGACGGTGCTGTACGAGATGGCGGCAGGCACTTTGCCGTTTCGTGGTGAGAGTACCGGGGTGATCTTCGACGAGATCATGAACCGTGCTCCGGTTCCTCCGGTACGGCTTAATCCCGACGTGCCAGCCGACCTGGAACGGATCATCGCCAAGTGTCTGGAGAAAGACCGAAACCTGCGCTACCAGCATGCTTCGGATATTCGCACCGACCTCCAACGGCTGAAGCGGGACACGGAGTCCTCACGCTTACTAGTTGCTCCACAACCCGAAGCCACATCCCGTCCGAGGATGGGCTCGAAGGTGATTGTTGGTATTGCGCTCGTGCTGGTCTTGATGGCGGTCGGAGGCTACCTTTACTTCCGTCATCCACGGCGGCTCACCGATAAAGACGTGGTGGTGCTCGCCGACTTCGCCAATTCCACCGGGGACACGGTTTTCGACGATACCCTCAAGCAGGCGCTCAGCGTTGCCCTGCGCCAATCGCCCTTCCTCAGTGTGCTCTCTGACAACAAGGCTGCCGAGACGCTGAAATTGATGACGCGTCCGCCCAATACGATGCTAACCCCCGAGTTGGCGAGGGAAGTTTGTCTTCGCACTGGCAGCCAGGCTTACATCGCGGGCGCTATCGCTGCCTTGGGCACGGAATACGTACTGGGATTAAAGGCAGTGAATTGCCAGAACGGTGAAGTCCTGGCTCAGCAACAGATCACCGCGCCTTCCAAGGAGAAAGTGTTGGCCGCACTGGGCCACATTGCCAGCCAATTGCGCGGCGAGCTGGGCGAGTCGCTGGCCACGGTGCAGAAGTTCGACATTCCGCTTGAACAGGCTACCACTTCTTCTCTCGAAGCTCTGCGTCAATATACTGCCGGACTTCGAGTCGAAAACCAGCAAGGCGATGTAGCCGCCATTCCGTTTTTCAAGCGCGCCGTCGAACTCGATCCAAACTTCGCTCAGGGCTACATTTCCCTGGCCACGTCCTATTCCAATCTCGTTGAGTACGGATTGGCCAGCGAAAATATGCAGAAGGCTTACGAACTGCGGGACCGTGCCACCGAACTGGAGCGTTATAGCATTTCGGCGAACTACTACGAGGACGTCACTGGTGAATTGGACAAGGCGAATGCGGTGCTTGAGGAATGGGCACATAGCTACCCTCGCGACCTTCATCCTCTGGTCGCCCTGGCGCTCAATCACAATCTCGTTGGTCAGTATGATCAGGCGGTAGCGGAACTCCATGAAGGTCTGCGCATCGACCCGGACCGTTCTTCCTTCTATCTGAACTTGATCGCCAATTACGCTGCCTTGAACCGCGTGGAGGACGCAACCGCCACCTACAACGCCGCACTGGCGCGCAAGATGGATCATCCTCTGCTCCATGCGAATCGTTACGGGGTAGCTTTTCTCCAGGGCGACACGGCGGAGATGCAGCGGCAATTAGCTGGGATTACGGGGAAGTCGGGGCTCGAGGACTTTCTTCTTTCCATTCAGTCGGACACCGAGGCGTATGCCGGGCATTTTCATCGCGCTCGCGAACTCTCCCGGCAAGCGGCGGAGTCAGCCAGCCGAAATGACAAGAAGGAGACCGCTGCGGAGTGGCTGCTGAACGCAGCGCTTCGCGAAGCTGAGATTGGCAATCCGCAACAGGCTCGGGCGCAAACTTCCTCCGCCATGTCCTTGTTCTCTTCCCGCGATGTTCGCGTGCTGGCAGCGTTGGCGCTCGCCAGGTCGGGAGACACGACGCGAGCCCAAAACATGGCCGACGAATTGAGCCGTAGCGCGCCCGCGAACACCCTGTTGAACTGTTACTGGTTGCCCACGACCCGCGCCTCAATGGAACTATCTCGCCACCATCCTGACAATGCCTTGCGGCTACTGCAGGCGGCCTCACCTTGCGAGCTGGGTGAACCCAATCCGCAAGTCCAGATCGGTGGCAATCTCTATCCCGGTTACGTCCGCGGACAGGCTTACCTCGAAAACGGAGACGCGCAGCAGGCCGTGACCGAGTTCCAGAAGTTGATTGATCACCGAGGCGTGGTGCAAAACTTCGTACTGGGGGCGTTAGTACATCTGCAACTGGGCAGAGCGTATCTCGCCACGGGTGATACCGCGAAGGCCCGCGTCCAGTATCAGGAATTCCTCACGCTCTGGAAAGACGCCGACTCCGACATCCCCATCCTGAAGGAAGCCGAGGCGGAGTACGCGAAGTTACAATAGCGGAAGAACGTCCTGTGTCGCCACGGTTTACCGATAGTTGATGAAAACACCTTGCCCATCCTAATGTGTCGGCCGCGTAAGCTGGGCGAGGTACTGCGCGGCACGGTCGACACATGAGTCCAAGCTGGCTTCTGTGTCGATCACGAGTTTAGGGTGGTCAATCGGCTCCCAGGCTTTTTGGACTTGGTGATATAGGTCTGGCGTCCGGTTCGTGGCTGGGTGGATCCGCTCCGCTGCCGCTTTTTCCAAGCGTGCGAGCGCGGTTTGTTCAGAGCAGACGCACTCCAATATGGCCCAACTGGTCTGCAATTGCGAGCAGAACTCGGGCACCTGCTCACGCTGGTAGCGCCGTGAAAATGTCCGGCCATCCAAAACAACGTACGGCGACAAACTCCTTCCGAGCAGATACGCAGCCGTCTGCAGCATGATCTGCTGACAGAAATCGTCTTGCACTCGCGAATATTCGACGTGTGCCGGGGTGAAGAGTGCGGCTCGAATCGTGTCTTTATCGAGTACCGTGGCCGGAAGCCGCTGCGCAAGTGAGCGCGCGACCGTGCTCTTGCCCGTGCCCGGCAGGCCCGCCATGATCACAACCATCGGTAACTCCGAGCTAGAGTCAGCGCAAGCACGAGAACATCTCCCCCCAGATTCCGCGATCGGAATACGAGCCATCCAGAAACGATGATGTCTGCCCCTGCGGGTTGATGCAAGCATGCGCAGATTGATTGGCGCTCAGCACCGGCAGTAGCTAAGAGTCCCACCTTCTCGCAAAGAACGCGAGAAGAGTGGGGCACCCGCCTTTGTGTGTGGTGAAAGCGAGAGATCCGCTACTGCTTGTCGTACACTGCGGTGCTCTTGACCTTGTTGCCTTTTGCATCGGTTCCGTTCGTGGTGACCGTGCGGCTCTTGCCGTCAGCTGCCAAGACAATCTGGCCGCTGATGGTGACCTTACCCCCTTTCTTGACGTTGAATCCGTACGTACGGTCGTCGATCTTCGTGACTGACCGCGTGTCCTCATTCGGATCGCCCTTGACGGGATAGTCTTTTCCGTCGAGTTTGCCAGTCCACTCGTTATGCGTCGGCTTGCCGTCCTTGTCAGTGCCGTCGATCGTGACCTTCACGTTGTCACCCGCAGGCTCGTAGACGACGGTACTGTTCTTGGGCGCGCCCGGGGCTATCTTCGACTTGGCCTCGTTTAGCTTCCAGGTGCCCATCATGTCAGCATCGGCGGCGAAGCACATTGCTACCCCGACGAAACATAGAGCCAGAGTCAATACAAGTGTTCTTGTTTTCATGTCTCTCCCGACTGAGCAGCAAATTTTCGTGCGATTCAAGCGGCAGCCACTCTAGCAGGGTGTGGCGCATTCAGCAATCGCAATTTCTTTGCAGCCAGTAATTCAGGTTCTCCATTGTGCGGGCCATCGTTGTGGGCGGAAAGGTTAGTCGATGAAAGAAATCGTGATGCTACAACAGCAACCCTGGCTACTTCTTCACCACCACCGCGATGCAGTTGATTTCCACTAGCGAATTTCCGGGTAGCGCGGCGACGGCGACCGTGGTGCGGGCCGGACCACCGTTCGGGAAGTAGGTTTTGAAGACCTTGTTCATTCCGTCGTAATACTTAATGTCGGCGAGAAAAACGCTGAGCTGAAGAATGCTGTCCACGCTGCCGCCCCCGGCTTCGACGAGTTTCTTCACATTGTCCATCACGATGGTGGTGTGACGTCCAATTTCGAATTGCTCGGCGGGACCGGAATCGTGCGCCCCTTGCCCGGCCACGTAGATCAGGCCATTGTGAACCACGATGGGCGTGATCATCTGTTTTCCATCGGCGGGCTTGCCGTCGTCGCCGAGCTTGCGGATGCTGTCATCGGTCGCGCCTTGAGCGCTGCCCGCCAGCACCGCTCCGGTAATGCCGACGCTGGAAAGCACTGCGGCCAGCCGCCCAGCGAAATTCCTGCGAGTGAATGTTCCGAAATTCATGAGCCCTCCTGTTTGAAGTTGTTGAGTCTAAGACAGTGCCGATGTCGCGGTCAATGAGCGGAATGGCGATGTTGCGACAGTCGCGACAGGCGGAGCCTCATGCCTATTTCCGAAAACCCTGATTTAAGCGATGATGGGTTGTGGAAGTATACCAGAGGAGCGGTGAATGGCAGCTCGGATATTCGATACCGTTTGGTATCTACCGCATGAGAACAGGTGGCGCGATCTAAACATCCTTGCGTACAGGGACACTGGCAAGCTTACGGTGGAAGAGAACTCGATTGAATTTAACGGTGGCAAGGAAACCGTTGTCATTGCGGACATTCAGCGCGTCACGTTCGGGAAGCAAGGCAGGGATTTCGTCAACAATTGGGTCAAGATTGAATATGGCGACAGCGCCGCTCCGTCCGTCGCATTTTTTGCAGACGGCAGCTTGCATGGCTGGGTGGCATATTCGGAGGAACGAAGAGAATCCTTGAGGCGGTGAAACAGCACGTCCCGGCGCGATTCGATGACGGGCCATGATGCTAACGACCCTGTCGATGAGTGCAATAGCGGACAATGCCCT
>Ga0209415_10019073_pt1 | contig 10771 bp, 11 predicted proteins | sample PeaSoiSIISIP2007_FD_187696 | JGI IMG/M metagenome (GOLD analysis project Ga0209415, IMG submission 187696) | Peat soil microbial communities from Weissenstadt, Germany - SII-SIP-2007 (SPAdes) (version 2) | ecosystem: Environmental > Terrestrial > Soil > Wetlands > Peat | place: Germany... | reverse complement strand
GACCGGCCTCGACGATGAGGCGGTCGGCGACCTCACCGCGGCGATCGGCGAGCACCGCGCCCGCGGCGGCCGGGTTGCGCTGGCGACCCACGTCCCGGTGGCGCTGGAAAATGTGGTGGCGCTGCCGCTCGGCGATTTCCGGCCCACGCGGGCGGCTTCCGAGGCGGCATGAAGGCGAGCGAGCTTCATTCGGCCGTGGCCGCGGCGCCGGCCCAGCGCGAGCCGCCCGCCGCCGCCGCTTTCATGGCGCTGATCGGGCGCGACCTGCGCCTCGCGCTGCGCCAGGGCGGCGACGCGGCGATGGTGGCGGCGTTCTTCGTCCTGACCGTGATTCTTTTCCCGTTCGGCGTCGGGCCCGAGCCCGACTTGCTGCAACGCATCGCGCCGGGAATCTTGTGGGTGACGGCGCTGCTGGCGGCGCTGTTGTCGCTGGAGCGGTTGTTCCTCGCCGATTATGAGGATGGCAGCCTCGAGGCGCTGGCCTTGATGCCGCTGGCGCTCGAGGCGCAGGTGGTGGCCAAGTGCGTCGCGCACTGGCTCGTCACCGGCCTGCCGCTGACCGTGCTGGCGCCGCTATTGGCGCTGCCGCTTCATCTCGAAGTCCGGGCCTGGCCGGTGCTGGTGGCGAGCGTGGCGCTGGGGACGCCGAGCTTGAGCCTGATCGGCGCGGTCGGCGCGGCGCTCACGCTCGGCGCCCGCCGCGGCGGCGTGTTGCTGTCGCTGTTGGTGCTGCCGCTCTACATTCCCGTGCTGATCTTCGCCGTGGCCGCCTGCGAGGCGGCAGCCGACGGGCTCGCCGTGCGGCCTCACCTGCTGCTGCTCGCAGCGCTCCTCGCGCTGGCGCTGCCGCTGGCGCCTTTTGCCGCAGCCGCGGGACTGCGCCAGGCGCTCGAATAACACGGCGAGATGGGCTATGGCAGCATCCGACCAGGTTGGTACACTTCCCCGTCACCCCTGCGAAAGCAGGGGTCCAGGGAAACGCCGCGTTGCCTGCCCTGGGTTCCCGCTTTCGCGGGAACGACGACGCAACTGATGATTCCGCCTGATCGGATGCCGCGCTAGAACCGCCGATGATGCATCGCTTCGCCAATCCTGCCCGTTTCATGCGCCTGTCGGCGGCGCTGCTGCCGTGGTGCGCGGCGCTGGCGGTGCTGACAATCGGCGCCGGCCTCGCGCTGGCGCTGTTCGAGGCGCCGGCCGACTATCAGCAGGGCGAGGCCGTGCGGATCATGTATGTCCACGTGCCGTCGGCGTGGATGGCGACCTTCGTCTATGCGGTGATGGCGGGCGCGAGCGCGGTGGGATTGATCTGGCGCCATCCGCTCGCCGAGATCGCCGCGCGCGCGGCGGCGCCGTTGGGGGCGGGCTTCACGCTGGTGTGCCTCGTCACCGGTTCGCTGTGGGGCGAGCCGATGTGGGGCACGTGGTGGGTGTGGGATGCGCGGCTTACCTCGGTGCTGGTGCTGTTCTTTCTCTATCTCGGTTATATCGCGCTGGTGAATGCGTTCGACGAGCCGACGCGCGGCGCGCGGGCGGGCGCGGTGCTGGCGCTGGTCGGCATCGTCAACCTGCCGATCATCAAGTTCTCGGTCGATTGGTGGAACACGCTGCACCAGCCGGCGAGCGTCTTCCGCCTGGGCGGGCCGACCATCGCCGCCTCGATGCTGTGGCCTCTTCTGGTCATGTCGGTGGGGTTCATGCTGCTGTTCGCGGCGCTGCTGATGGTGCGGATGCGCACCGCGCTCATCGCCGCGCGGCTGCGCGCGCTGCAGATGCTCGCCAGCGAGGACGAGCCGCGCGCCGCGCCCCGCCCGCAGCGCGCGAGCCTGGGGCCGGCGCAATGATCGACCGGGCGGCGGAGTTCCTCGCCATGGGCGGCTATGCGCGTTTCGTCTGGCCGGCCTATGGCGTGGCACTGGTGGTGCTGGGCGGGCTCGCCATCGAAAGCGTCGTGGCCTATCGCCGCAGCCGCCGCGAACTCGAGCGGCTCGACCGCGGGCGGGCCGCCAGATGACGCGCAAGCGCCGGCGGCTTTATCTCGTGCTCGGCGGCGTCGGCACGCTGGCGGTGGTGAGCGCGCTGGTGCTGTCGGCGTTCAGCGACAATCTCGTGTTCTTCTACAGCCCAAGCGAGCTCAGGGATCACGGCGTGCCCGAAGGCCGCCGCGTCCGCATCGGCGGGCTGGTCGAGAACGGCAGCGTCCAGCGCGAGCCCAACGGCAAGACCATCGAATTCCGCGTCACCGACGGCAAGATGGATCTCCAGGTCGATTACGGCGGCGTCGTGCCGGACCTTTTCCGCGAGGGCCAGGGCGTGGTGATCGAGGGCGCGCTCGCCCGCGACGGCACCTTTCACGCCGCCAGCGTTCTCGCCAAGCACGACGAGAACTACATGCCGCGCGAGGTCGCCGACGCGCTCAAGAAGTCCGGCCACTGGCAGGGCGAACAGGCGGCGACGGTGAAGCAATGATGGTGGAAATCGGCCATTTCGCGCTGGCGCTGGCGCTTTGCGTGTCGCTGGCGCAATCGTGCCTGCCGCTGGTGGGCGCGTCGCGGCGCAATCTCGCGCTGATGGAGGTCGGGCGGGGCGCGGCGTTCGCGAGCTTCGCGCTGGTGGCGCTCGCCTTTGCCGCGCTGATCAACGCCCATGTCACGTCGGACTTCTCGGTGCTGAACGTGGTCGAGAACGGCCACACCGACAAGCCGCTGCTCTACAAGATCACCGGCGTGTGGGGGAACCACGAGGGCTCGATGATCCTGTGGGTCTTCATCCTCACGCTGTTCGGTGCCGCGGTCGCGTGGTTCGGCGACAATCTGCCGCCCGAGCTGCGCGCGCGCGTGCTGGCGGTGCAGGGCATGATCGGCACCGGGTTCCTGCTGTTCATCCTGTTCACCTCGGACCCGTTCCTGCGCCAGCTTCCGGCGCCGGAGAACGGCCAGGGGCTCAACCCGGTGCTGCAGGATCCCGGCCTCGCGTTTCATCCGCCGTTCCTCTATCTGGGCTATGTCGGCTTCTCGGTCGCGTTCTCGTTCGCGGTGGCGGCGCTGATCGAGGGGCGGGTCGATGCCGCCTGGGCGCGCTGGGTCAGGCCATGGACGCTCGCGGCGTGGTGCGCGCTGACGATCGGCATCGCCATGGGCAGCTGGTGGGCCTACTACACGCTTGGCTGGGGCGGCTGGTGGTTCTGGGACCCGGTCGAGAACGCCTCGCTGATGCCGTGGATCGCCGGCACGGCGCTGGTCCATTCCTCGATCGTGGTCGAGAAGCGCAACACCCTCAAGAGCTGGACCGTCCTCCTCGCCATCATCACCTTTTCGCTGTCGCTGGTCGGCACGTTCCTGGTGCGCTCGGGCGTGCTCACCTCGGTCCATGCCTTCGCCGTCGATCCCATGCGCGGCACCTTCATCCTGCTGCTGCTGCTGGTGGCGGTCGGCGGCTCGCTGACGCTCTATGCCGTGCGCGCGCCGGCGTTGCGGGGCGGCGGTCTGTTCGCGCCGATCTCGCGCGAGGGCGCGCTGGTGCTGAACAACCTGTTGCTGTGCTGCGCCGCCGCGACGGTGTTCCTGGGCACGCTTTATCCCCTGTTCCTCGACGCCGTCGGCGGGCCGAAAGTATCGGTCGGGTATCCGTTCTTCGACCGTACCTTCGCACCGCTGATGGTGCCGTTGCTGATCGCGCTGCCGGTCGGGCCGCTGCTGGCGTGGAAGCGCGGGGATCTGCTGGCCGCCTTGCAGCGGCTCGGCGCCGCCTTCGCCGCGGTGGTCGCGGTGATCCTGGGCGGCCTCTATGTGACGCGTGGCGGGCCGGTGCTGGCGGTGCTGGGCTTCGCGCTCGCGGCATGGGTCGCGGCGGGCGCGCTGGTCGAGTGGAGCGAGCGGGTGCGGCTGCTGCGGGTGCCGTTGGGCGAGAGCTGGCGGCGCGCCCGCCATCTGCCGCGCGCGTCCTATGGCATGACGATCGCGCATTTGGGGATGGCCGTCACCGTCGCCGGGTTCGCCGGCTCGGCCTTCGAGCAGGAGCGGATCGACGCGATGCGCCCCGGCGATACCGTATCGGTCGCCGGCTTCACCCTCGAATTCACCGGCATCGAGCAGCTCCAGGGAGCGAACTTCACCGCCGACCGCGGCAGCTTCATCCTGCGCCGCGGCGGCGCGATCGTGGCGGAGATGCACCCGGAAAAGCGCTTCTTCCCATTGCAGCAGACGCCGACCAGCAAGACCGCGATCCACACCAACCTGCTGGCCGATTTCTATCTCGCGCTCGGCGATCCCGACGGCAAGGGCGCCTGGGCGGTGCGGGCCTATTGGAAGCCGCTGGTGCCGTGGATCTGGATGGGCGCGGTGTTCATGGCGCTGGGCGGGCTGGTGAGCCTGTCCGACCGGCGCTGGCGCGTCGGCGCGGCGGCGCCGGCGCGGCGCGGCGCGGCGGTGCCGGCCACGGCCGGCGAGTAGCGTGTTGTCGGAAGTCCGACATAGCTGTCGCAATGCGTAATCGTCGCGACCCCCACCTCTCCCCGGCCCTCTCCGCCCCTAGGGGCGGAGAGGGAGGGACCCGGCGCGTTAGCGCTGGGAGGGTGAGGTGGGGGGACGCCGCACGGTGCGAGGACTGAATGCGCCGCGTGCTGTTCCTGCTGCCGGTGGTTTTGTTTCTGGTGCTCGCCGGCTATTTCGCGCTGGCGCTCCGGCCCGACCGCGATCCGCACGAGCTGCCGTCGGCGATGATCGACAAGCCGGCGCCGTCGTTCGCGCTCGCGGGTCTCGCCGGCGCGCCCGGGCTCGACCGCGCGGCGCTCGCCGGCGGCGTGACGGTGGTGAATTTCTTCGCCTCGTGGTGCGTGCCGTGCCGCGTCGAGCATCCGCTGCTGATGGGCCTGTCGGCGGAAACCAAGGTGCCGCTCTACGGCATCGCCTACAAGGACAAGCCCGAGGACACCGCGCGCTACCTGGCACAGCTCGGCGATCCCTATGCCCGCATCGGTCTCGACCAGGCCGGGCGCGTCGGCATCGATTTCGGCGTCTATGGCGTGCCCGAAACCTACGTCATCGACAAGGACGGCCGCATCCGCCTGCGCATGGTCGGCCCGCTCACCGCCGAAAGCGTGGCGCGCGCGCTCAGGCCGCTGATCGAGGAGCTCAACCGCTCGTGAGGGCCGTTTCGCTCCTGCTGCTGGCGCTCGTCGCGCTCGGACCGGCGGCGCATGCGGTCGAGCCATCCGAGCGCCTCGCCGATCCCGTGCTCGAGGCGCGCGCGCGGGCGATCAGCAAGGAACTGCGCTGCCTCGTCTGCCAGAACGAATCGATCGACGATTCCGGCGCCGATCTCGCCCATGATCTGCGCGTGCTGCTGCGCCAGCGCATCGCCGCCGGCGACAGCGACAGCCAGGCGGTGGGCTATATCGTCACGCGCTACGGCGATTTCGTGCTGCTGAAGCCGCCGGTCGAGCCTGCAACCTACGCGCTGTGGTTCGGGCCGGCGGCGCTGTTATTGGTGGCGGCGGCCGGCACCGCGATCTATCTGCGCCGGCCGCGGCCGGACGACGCGCCGCTGCCGCTCGACGATGCCGAGCGGCGCCGGCTCGAGACGCTGCTCGGCGAAGGCGAGGGTTGATGCTGCTGCCGCTGGCGCTCGCGCTCGTCACCGCATTGGTGCTGGTCATCGTCATCGGCCCGCTGGTCCGCGGCGGCAAGGCGGCGCCCGAGCGCGGCGCCTTCGACCGCGCGGTCTATCGCGATCAGCTCCGCGAGCTCGAGCGCGACCGCGACCGCGGCATGATCGCGCCCGCCGAGGCCGCGACCGCGCGTCTCGAGATCGAGCGCCGCCTGCTGGCCACCGACCGCGCCGCTTCGCGCCCGGCGCTAGAGGCGCGGCCGCTGCCCGGCCTTGCCTTCGCCTTGGCGCTGGCGGTCGCGGCCGGCGCGGGCGGGATTTATCTCGTGCGCGGCGCGCCGGGGGTGGCCGACCAGCCCTTCGCCGGGCGGGTCATTGCGCGCGCGCCGGACGATCTCGCCAAGAGCGTCGCCGATCTCGAAAAGCGCGTCGCCGCCAAGCCCGACGATGTCGATGGCTGGTCGGCGCTCGGCCGCGCCGCCGCCGATCTCAGGGATTACCAGAAGAGCGCCGAGGCCTATCGCCATGCGCGCGATCTCGCGCCCGAGCGCGGCGATGTCGCCGCGTCCTATGGCGAAGTGCTGGTGATGGGCGCCGACGGCATCGTCACGCCGGCGGCGCGCGAGGTCTTCGCCACGCTTGCCGCGCGTGACCCCGGCAACGGCTTCGCGCGCTATTACCTGGCGCTCGCCGACGCGCAGGCGGGCAAGACCGACGCGGCGATCGCTTCGTGGCAGAAGCTCGCCGCCGAGATGCCGGCGAATGCACCGATCCGCGCCGAGCTCGAGCGCCGCATCGCCGACGCGGCGAAATCCGCCGGCATCGCCGCGCCGCCGCTCGCCGCCGCGGCGCCGTCGGCGGCGGCGCCCGGTCCGGACGCAGCGCAAATGGCGGCGGCGGCGACCATGCCGCCCGAGCAGCGCCAGGCGATGATCGCCGGCATGGTCGAGAAGCTCGCAGCGCAGCTGCAGGCGGCGCCCAACGACCGCGACGGCTGGCTGCGGCTCGGCCGCGCCTACGGCGTCATGGGCGAGCGCGACAAGGCCGCCGACGCCTTCGACCGCGCCGCTGCGCTCGATCCCAAGAATGTCGAGATCCCGCTTCAGGCGGTCGATGCGCTGCTGTCGGACCAGGCGCTCGAGGCGCCGCTCTCCGCGCGCGTGTTGGCGCTCCTGCACCGCATCGAGGCGCTGTCGCCCGATGAGCCGGAGGCGCTGTGGTATCTCGGCCTCGCCGCGGCGCAGGCGCACGATCCGGCGACGGCGGCAGGTTATTGGCGGCGGCTCCTGGCGGCGCTGCCGGCCGACGCGCCCGAGCGCAAGACCGTGACCGCCGCGCTCGACGCGCTCAAGGGGAAATAGGAAAGGCCCTCACCCCGCCGCGAAATGCGCCTCGGTCTTAGCGCGCAGCTCGTCGAAGGTGACGCCCGGCGCCATCTCCACCAGCGTCATGCCGCCCTTCTTGCGGTCGATGGTGAAGACCGCGAGATCGGTGATGACCATGTCGACGACGCCCGCGCCGGTCAGCGGCAGGGTGCAGCGCCGCAGCAGCTTGGGCTCGCTCTTGGCGCTGTGCTCCATCACGACAACGACTTTCTTGACCCCGGCGACCAGGTCCATGGCGCCGCCCATGCCCTTGACCAGCTTGCCGGGGATCATCCAGTTGGCGAGGTCGCCGTTCTCGGCCACCTGCATCGCGCCGAGAATGGCGAGATCGATATGGCCGCCGCGGATCATGGCGAAACTGTCGGCGCTGGAGAAATAGCTGGTGGTCGGCAGCTCGGTCACGGTCTGCTTGCCGGCATTGATGAGGTCGGGGTCCTCCTCGCCCTCGAAGGGGAAGGGGCCCATGCCGAGCATGCCGTTCTCGGACTGGAGCTGCACGCTCATGCCGGCGGGGATGTAGTTCGACACCAGCGTCGGAATGCCGATGCCGAGATTGACGTAGAAGCCGTCGCGCAGCTCCTTCGCCGCGCGGGCCGCCATCTCGTCGCGTGACCAGGGCATGGGACTCTCCTTGCCTACACCGTCATTGCGAGGAGCCGTCAGGCGACGAAGCAATCTCCCGCAGGCAGCGTGACATCGCTCGAGGCAGATTGCTTCGCTGCGCCCGCAATGACGGCATTATTTCCGCTTCCTTGTGGTGCGCTGCTCGATGCGCTTCACCGGGTTCTTGAGATGCACGATGCGGTGGACATAGATGCCGGGGGTCATGATGTCGTCGGGGTCGATCGCGCCCGGCTCGACCAGATGCTCGACCTCGGCGACGGTGACTCGGCCCGCCGTCGCCATCACCGGGTTGAAGTTGCGCGCGGTCTTGCGATAGACGAGGTTGCCCTCGGTGTCGCCCTTCCAGGCATGGACGATCGCGAGATCGGCGACGATGCCGCGTTCCATCAGGTAAAGCTCGCCGTCGAACTCGCGCACCTGCTTGCCCTCGGCGATGGTCGTGCCGACGCCGGTCCTGGTGTAGAAGGCCGGGATGCCGGCGCCGCCGGCGCGGATGCGCTCGGCGAGCGTGCCCTGCGGGTTGAACTCGAGCTCCAGCTCGCCGGCGAGGAACTGCTGCGCGAACAGCTTGTTCTCGCCGACATAGGAGGCGATCATCTTCTTGATCTGCTTCGATTCGAGCAGGATGCCGAGGCCTGCGCCGTCGACCCCGGCATTGTTCGAGACGACGGTGAGGTTGGTGATCCCGGATTCCCGGATCGCGCCGATCAGCGCCTCCGGGATGCCGCACAGGCCGAACCCGCCGGCCAGGATGAGCATGCCGTCGCGCAGCAGCCCGGCGAGCGCCGCGTCGGCGTCGGCATAGAGCTTGTTCGCCATTGCCCGACCCTCCCGAAAACGGCATAGCACGGATGGGCCGCCGCGCGCCACTTGTGATAGAGTGGCGTGACTCATCCTTGGGGGAGAGCAGGCTCTTGGCGGAAGCGCGCGCCGACCGGCGGCTCGCCGCGATCCTCGCCGCCGACGTGGCGGGATATTCGCGCCTGATGGGCGCGGACGAGGAGGGCACGCTCGCGGCTTTGAAGGCGCATCGCGCGGCGCTGATCGATCCCGCGGTCGCCGAGCACAGGGGCCGCATCGTCAAGACCACCGGCGACGGCGCGCTGGTCGAATTCGCCAGCGCGGTCGATGCGGTGCGCTGCGCGGTCGCGGTGCAGGAGGGCATGGCGGCGCGCAACGCGGCCGTCGCGCCCGACCGGCGCATCGAGTTCCGCATCGGCATCAATGTCGGCGACGTGATCCTCGACGCGGGCGACCTCTACGGCGACGGCGTCAACGTGGCGGCGCGCCTCGAAGGCATTGCCGATCCAGGCGGCGTGCTCGTCTCCGGCACGGTCTACGACCAGGTCAAGGGCAAGCTGCCGTTCGCGTTCGAGGATCTGGGTGCGAAGGAGGTCAAGAACATCGCCGAGCCTGTGCGCGTCTATCGCGTCGCCGCGGTGGCGGTGCCGGAGCGGGCGCTGGCACTGCCGGACAAGCCCTCGATCGCCGTGCTCCCCTTTCAGAACATGAGCGGCGATCCCGAACAGGACTATTTCTGCGATGGCATGGTCGAGGACATCATCACCGGCCTGTCGCGCATCCGTTGGCTCTTCGTCATCGCCCGCAATTCGAGCTTCCTATATAAGGGTCGCGCGGTGGACGTGAAGCAGGTCGGCCGCGAACTGGGCGTGCGCTACGTCCTCGAAGGCAGCATGCGCAAGGCTGGCAACCGCGTCCGTATCACCGGCCAGCTCATCGACGCCACGACCAGCGCGCATCTTTGGGCCGAGCGCTACGACCGCCCGCTCGACGACATCTTCGCGCTCCAGGACGAGATCACCCTCGCCGTCGTCGGCGCGATCGAGCCCAGCCTCCGTCTCGCCGAGATCGAGCGTGTCAAGCGCAAGCGGCCGGAAAACCTCGGCGCCTATGATCTCGTTCTGCGTGCCTTGCCCTCGGTCGTGGGCGTCACGGCAGAGGTGGGGACGAAGGCGCTGCCGCTCCTCGAACGGGCGCTCGAACTGGAGCCCGGTTATGGGCTCGCCCATGCGTTTGCCGGTTGGGTCTATATGCAACGCTTCACCACCGAGGGCAACCGCGCCGAGGACCGCGACGCCGCCGTCCGACACGCGCACGCCGCCATTGCTACGGGCGGTGACGACGCGACTACGCTCGCCATTGCCGGTTTCTACCTCGGGATGGTAGGCGGCGACGACCCCGCGGCGCGCGACGCGTTCGACCGCGCGCTCGCCTTGAGCCCGAGCAATATCTTCGCGCTCGGCTATGGCGCGATCTTCCTCGCGTCCAGGGGCGAGGCGGATCGCGCGATCGACTGGGCCGAGCGCGCCTTGCGGCTCAGCCCGTTCGATCCGGTGATCAACGCGCCGCTCAACGCGCTTGCGATCGCGCATTTCAGCCGTGGCGGCCATGAGAAAGCCGCCGACGCGGCGCGGCGCTCGATCCGGGCCAATCCGCGGATGCCGCAGTCGCATTGGTATCTAGCCGCGTCTCTCGTCGGGCTGGGGCGGATCGCCGAGGCCAAGCAAGTGGCGGCGGAGCTGCTGGCCATTCAGCCCGGCTTCCGCATCAGCACGAGCGGCCTCGATCGGATCGGCTTTCCGGCCGACCTGGTGGCGCGATACCACGACGCGTTCCGCGCGGCGGGGCTGCCCGAATAACGCGAAGGAGAATCGGCGATGGAGGTTGCGGGTCACAGCGCGCTGGTCACCGGCGGCGGGTCGGGGCTGGGGGCGGCGACGGCGCGGGCGCTGGCGAAGGCGGGCGCCAAGGTCGCGGTGCTCGACCTCAACGAGGCGGCGGCGAAGGCAGTGGCCGCCGAGATCGGCGGCGTCGCGGTGCGCTGCGACGTGGCGGACGCGGCGAGCGGCGAGGCGGCGGTCAAGGCGGCCAAGGACGCGATCGGGCCGGCGCGTATCCTGATCAACTGCGCCGGCATCGGCGTGGCCGGGCGCATCGTCGGCCGCGACGGGCCGATGAAGCTCGCCGACTTCAAGCGCGTCATCGACATCAACCTGATCGGCAGCTTCAACCTGATGCGGCTCGCCGCGGCGGAAATGATTCCGCTGCCGGCGCTGGCCGACGGCGAGCGTGGCGTGATCGTCTCGACCGCGTCGGTCGCGGCCTATGAGGGCCAGATCGGCCAGGCCGCCTAT
>Ga0209415_10019072_pt1 | contig 10771 bp, 9 predicted proteins | sample PeaSoiSIISIP2007_FD_187696 | JGI IMG/M metagenome (GOLD analysis project Ga0209415, IMG submission 187696) | Peat soil microbial communities from Weissenstadt, Germany - SII-SIP-2007 (SPAdes) (version 2) | ecosystem: Environmental > Terrestrial > Soil > Wetlands > Peat | place: Germany... | reverse complement strand
AATCTCCGACTGACATGCGACGGGGACGAACCCATGGCTGATGAACTCTCGAACGAACTGAAACGCCGGATGGATGGGGCGCTCGAGGCGCTGCGGCGCGAATTTGCCGGCCTGCGCACCGGGCGCGCCTCGGTGCATCTGCTCGATCCGGTCGTCGTCAAGGCATACGGCGGCGAAATGCCGCTGAACCAGGTCGGTACGGTCAACGTGCCGGAGCCGCGCATGATCACGGTCCAGGTCTGGGACCGGAGCCTGGTCGTTGCGGTCGAAAAGGCGATCCGGGACGCCAACCTGGGCGTCAATCCCCAGTCCGACGGGCAGCTCGTGCGCGTGCCCATTCCCGAGCTCAGCAGCGAGCGGCGCCAGGAGCTGACGAAGCTCGCCCACAAATATGCCGAGCAGGGGCGGATCGCCGTGCGCAACGTTCGGCGCGACGGGATGGAGACGCTGAAGAAGATGGAGAAGGACGGCAAGATTTCCGAGGACGAGCATCGCCGGCGAAGCGAAGAGGTGCAGAAAGCCACCGACGAGCACATCAAGAAGGTCGACGATGCGCTCGCACAGAAGGAAAAGGAGATCCTTCAGGTCTGACTCCATGGAAGTGCTGCCAGCCAATTCGGAGAGCGCCAAGCCCCCCACCCATGTGGCCATCATCATGGATGGCAATGGACGGTGGGCGAGGTCGCGGGGCCTGCCGCGCATCGCCGGCCACAAGCGGGGCGCGGAGGCCGTGCGCCGGACGGTCAAGGCGGCGGCCGAACTCGGGATCGGTTATCTGACGCTCTACGGGTTCTCGTCGGAGAATTGGAAGCGTCCGCCGACCGAGGTGGACGACCTCATGGGGCTGCTGCGTCTCTATCTCGCCAGCGAGATCGAGGAGCTGGACCGCAACGGCGTGCGCCTCAGGGTCATCGGCCAGCGCGACCGTCTGCATCCCGAGATCGTGCAGCTGATCGGGGCGGCCGAGGCGCGGACCGCCGGCAACGCGCGCCTCAACCTGACCGTTGCGCTTAGCTACGGCGGGCGGGCGGAGATCGCTCACGCCGCCAGGTGCCTCGCCTTCGAGGTCAAGGCGGGCCGGCTCGACCCGGCGGCGATCGACGAGACGCAGTTCGCGCGCCATCTGCTGACCGCCGGCATTCCCGATCCGGATCTGCTGATCCGCACCAGCGGCGAGAAGCGGGTGAGCAATTTCCTGCTCTGGCAATGCGCCTATGCCGAGTTGGTTTTCCTGGACCGGCTATGGCCGGATTTCGCCCGGGAGGACCTGGAGTTCGCCATCCGGGAGTATCATGGTCGCGACCGCCGCTATGGCACCGCCCGCTGACGCCCGGGCGCTGCGCAAGCGCCTCGTCTCGGCGGCCATCCTGCTGCCTCTGGCATTGGTCAATGTGTGGCTGGGCGACCCCTATTGGGGCGCGCTGGTCTGTCTGTTCGCCCTGGTCATGGCGTGGGAGTGGGCTCGCATGTGCACGGGCGGGGCTGGCGGCCTGGCCTTGGGCCTCGACCGCGCGGGGCTTCTCGCCATGGCCGTGGTCGGCGCCGGCGTGGTCCTGGCCGCGACAGGCCGCTATTCCCCGGCGGTAGAATTCCTGGCGCTCGGCGCTGCTGCCGTCACCTGGCTGGCGGGGCGGGCGACCGGGCAGCCCGCGAGGCTGGCCGGCCGGCCGGGCGGCCCCGTCTGGCAGGGCTTTGGAGTCCTTTACGTTGGCCTGCCTTGCGTTGCCATCCTCTGGGTCCGGGCATCCCCCGACGGGGGGCTTCCGGCCCTGCTCTGGATCTTGGCCCTGGTGGCGGCCGTCGACACCGGCGCCTTCGCCGCGGGACGGCTGATCGGTGGCCCAAAGCTGGCGCCCAGGATCAGCCCGAACAAGACCTGGGCCGGGCTCGCCGGGGGAATTGCGGCGGCTGCGGCGATCGGCTGGCTGGCCGGCGCCTGGATTGGCCTTCCTCACCGGCTGCCCCTCGTCCTCCTCAGCGCCGGGATGGCGGTGGTGGAACAGGCGGGCGACTTGGCGGAATCGGCTTTCAAGCGCCGATTCGGGGTCAAGGACAGCAGCGGGCTCATCCCGGGCCATGGCGGCTTCCTCGATCGCGTCGACGGACTCTTGGCAGTTGCGCTTGCCGCCGCCGCGGCGCAATGCTTCGCAGGGGGGATATTCGCATGGACGCGATGAAGGCGGATCTCCAGGCTGACGAGACCCAGCGCCGGGTCACGGTGCTGGGGTCGACCGGGTCGGTCGGCTGCAACACCCTGGACCTGATCGAGCGCAACCGGGACCGCTACGAAGTCGAGGCCCTGACCGCCAACAACAACATCGCCTTGCTGATCGAGCAGGCGCGTCGCATCCGGCCCCGCCAGGCCGTGATCGCCGATGAAAGGCATTACGACACGCTCAAGGAGGCGCTCTCCGGCACCGGGATCGAGGTCGGCGCCGGCGCCAATGCCGTCATTGAGGCCGCGGACAGGCCGGCGGACTGGGTGATGGCGGCGATCGTCGGCGCCGCGGGGTTGAGGCCGACCCTTGCGGCCGTTCGCCGGGGCGCCGTCGTGGCCCTGGCCAACAAGGAATGCCTTGTCTCCGCCGGCCGGCTCATGATCCGGGAAGTCACAAAGGCCGGCGCCACGCTGCTTCCCGTCGATTCCGAGCACAGCGCCATATTCCAGCTGTTCGACTTCGAGCGGCGCGAGGCCATCGAGAAGATCATCCTGACCGCCTCGGGCGGGCCGTTCCGCTGCATGAGCCTGGGCGAAATGGAGGCCGTGACCCCCGCCCAGGCGGTCCGCCACCCCAACTGGTCGATGGGTCCGAAAATCTCGATCGATTCCGCGACCATGATGAATAAGGGCCTGGAGTTGATCGAGGCCCATCACCTGTTCGGCCTGCCCGCCGAGCGCATCGAGATCCTGGTCCATCCCCAGTCGGTCGTGCACAGCCTTGTGGCCTATGTGGACGGTTCGGTGCTGGCCCATCTGGGCAGCCCGGACATGCGCACGCCCATTGCCTATGCCCTGGGCTGGCCGCGACGCATGCATGCGCCGGCGGCCAGGCTCGACCTCGTCAAGCTTGGTCAATTGTCCTTCGAAGCGCCTGATTTTACACGATTTCCCAGCCTGCGATTGGCACAGGAGGCGCTTCGCGCCGGGGGCACGGCAACGACCGTGCTCAACGCCGCCAATGAGGTGGCCGTGCAGGCCTTCCTTGACAGCGCCATCGGCTTCGGCGCCATCGCCCGGACGGTCGAAACCGTGCTTTCCACCATGTCCTTCACCGAGGCCGACAGCCTGGAGGCGGTTGCCGCAGCTGACGCCACCGCGCGCGAAATGGCCTTGCGCCTGATCTAGCCCGTACTGGGCTTCGTAGAAAGTCGGGACAACGTCCTGGGCGTAAGTACCGGATTCACGCAGGAAATCCCGACAATGCCCGAGTCGAGAATCTCGGGCTAGGCTCTTCCTGGGGCCTATGCTATGCAACGCGGCACCTGTGACGGGGGGATCGGCAATTCGTCGGTCGCGGCGCGGCGTCTTCCGGCGGGCGGAAGACCGCGGCGACTGATTGGAAGAGTGACCGGATGAATTACATCGCCTCGTTGGTCGAGCCCTACGCTCAGCACATTTTCGCCTTCCTCTGCATCTTCACCGCGGTGGTCTTCGCCCATGAGCTGGGGCACTACCTGGTCGCGCGTTGGTGCGGCGTTCGGGTGGAGGTCTTTTCCATCGGCTTCGGCCGGGAGATGTTCGGCTGGACGGACCGGCACGCGACCCGCTGGCGGGTCAGCTGGCTGCCCTTCGGGGGCTATATCCGCATGTTCGGCGATGCGCCCGTCGACGGCCAGGCGGGCGCGCCGATCGACCCCGCGCTGAGGCCGCTCTCGTTTGCTGGCAAGTCGGTGGCCGCCAGGGCGGCCATCGTCTTTGCCGGCCCCTTGGCCAATTTCGTGCTTGCCGTGGTCGTGCTGGCGATCCTGTTCGCGACCTTGGGCCAGCAGCTCACTTCGACCGTGGTCGGCAAGGTCTATCCCGACAGCGCGGCGGCCCAGGCGGGAATCCTGCCTGGCGACAAGATCCTGGCCCTGAACGGCCAGTCGGTGCACCGGTTCGAAGATATCGCCGACGTCGTGCTGCTGGGCCTGGGCGAACCCCTGAAGGTCACGATCCAGCGCGGCGGCGCCACCCTCGACCTGCAAGCCACCCCCCACGTCATCGAAGAGGCCGACATCTTCGGCACGGTCCACCGCATTGGACGCCTGGGCATCGAGAGCAGCGGCCGCGGCGAGATCGTCCATTACGACCCGGCCACCTCGGCCTGGATGGCCGTCCTCGAAACCTATCGCCGGACGGCCGACATCCTGAAGTCCCTGGAGCAGATCGTCACCGGCGTCAGGCCGCCCAAGGAAGTCGGCGGCATCCTCTCGATCGCGAAGATGTCCGGCGACGTCGCCGGTCGCGGCCTGATCGACGCGATCGATTTCGCCATGCTGCTGTCGATCAACCTCGGCCTGCTCAACCTGTTTCCCATTCCGTTGCTCGATGGCGGGCGTCTGCTGTTCTACGCCTTCGAGGCCGCGCGCGGACGGCCGCTCGGTCCCCGGGCCGAGGAATGGGGTTTCCGCCTCGGCTTCGCTTTGGTATTGAGTTTGATGCTGTTCGCGACATGGAACGACCTGATGCGATTCAAGGTGTTCCATTAACAATCGGTTCGAGGCGCCTGCAGGGGGGCCGAGGTCATTGCGCTTGGCGTGGAGGGCATTGCTATTGGCGGCCGGTCTTGCGCTGACGGGCGCGGGCTGGATTGGCTTGCCAGCGCCGGCCGGGGCGCAGAGCATCTTCACCGGCGATGCCATCGGCGACATCCGGGTCGAGGGCACGCAGCGGGTCGAGCCAGAGACGGTGCTCTCCTACATGAAGCTCCAGCCCGGCGACCCCTTCGCCGCCGACCGCATCGACAAGGCGCTGAAGAACCTGTTCGATACCGGGCTCTTCGCCGACGTCACCTTCAGGCGCGAGGGCAACACCCTGGTGGTCAAGGTGGTCGAGAACCCGATCATCGACAAGATCGCCTTCGAGGGTAACAACCACATCGACGACAAGGATCTGCTGAACGAGGTCCAGCTGAAGCCGCGCACGGTCCTCACGCAAAGCCGCGTCCAGGAGGATACGACCCGGATCCTGAATCTCTACCGGCGCGAGGGGCGCTTCGGCGCGACGGTCGATCCCAAGATCATCAAGCTCGACCAGAACCGGGTCAACCTGGTGTTCGAGATCAAGGAGGGCAAGAAGACGGAGGTGCGGCGCATCAACTTCGTCGGCAACAAGTCGTTCTCCGACAGCACATTGCGCGGCGAGATCGAGACCTCCGTATCGGCCTGGTACCGCTTCCTGTCGACGACCGATTCCTACGATCCGGACCGCCTCCAGGTCGATCGCGAAAAGCTGCGCGATTTCTACCTGTCGGAGGGCTACATCGACTTCAAGGTGATTTCGGCCGTGGCCGAGCTTTCGCCCGAGCAGGATGCCTTCTACATCACCTTCACCGTCGACGAGGGCGAGCGCTACCGGGTCGGCAAGGTCGCCGTAAAGTCGACGCTGCGCAACCTGGATACCAAGACGCTCCAGGGGCTGGTCGAGACGAAGACGGGCGAGTGGTACGATCAGCTTGCGGTCGACGGCACGATTCAGGCGATGAACGACGCTCTCGGCACGCTCGGTTATGCCTTCGTCGACATCCATGCGCGTCTCGACCGCGATCCGGATCCGAAGAAGAAGGTCGTCAGCGTCACTTACAACGTCAACGAGGGCCCCAAGGTCTATGTCGAGCGCATCGACATCAAGGGCAACGTGCGGACCCTCGACAAGGTCATCCGGCGCGAGTTCCGCCTGGTCGAAGGCGATGCGTTCAACACGGCGAAGCTCCAGCGCACGCGCCAGCGCCTGGAGAACCTCGGCTTCTTCAGCAGCGTCGACATCAAGACCCTGCCGGGCAGCGCGCCCGACAAGACGGTGATCGAGGTCGACGTGGCCGAACAGTCGACGGGCGAGCTCAGCTTCGGTCTCGGCTACTCGACGGCGAACGGACCCTTGGGCCTGGCCGGAATCCGCGAGCGCAACCTACTGGGCAAGGGGCAGGACCTGCAGCTCAATCTCAGCCTGTCGGGCGTGCGCTCCCAGGTCGTGCTCAGCTTCACCGATCCGTATTTCCTGGATCGGCCCATCGCTGCTGGCGTCGACGTCTTCGACACGCGCACCAGCAACCAGGACAGCACCCAGTATACCGAGCAGGATATCGGCGCCGGCGTTCGCGCCGGATACCAGATCAGCGAGTTCCTGAGGCATACGGTCCGCTACACGGTCACCCGGCAGGACATCACCAACGTCGCATCGACCGCCTCCCTGGCGATTCAGCAGTCCCAGGGGATCACCGTCAACTCGCTGATCGGCAACGAGTTTCTTTACGACCGACGGGACAACAGCCTGGCGCCGAAGTCGGGGTACTACATCCGCCTGCGCAACGACCTGTCGACGCTTCCCGGCACTCTCTCCTACATCGGCACGCGGCTCGGCGGGGGCTACTACCTGCCGCTCAACCGGAGCCAGAGCGTGGACCTCCGATTGAGCGGGGAAATCGGCTACCTTGCCGATCTGGGCAAGGCGATTCCGATCATCAACAGCTACTATCTCGGCGGCGATACCTTCCGCGGGTTCCAGACCTACGGCATAGGCCCGCGCGACTCGGTAACGGGGGATGCCCTCGGCGGCAAGGAGTATGCCGTCGGCACGGTGCAGCTCACGTTCCCCTTGGGGCTGCCGGAGGAATACCAGGTCACCGGGCATCTCTTCAGCGACTTCGGCACGCTGACCGGCACGGACGCCAACATCTCGACGATCCAGGACACCGCCGCCCTGCGCCTTTCGGCCGGAATCGGCTTCGACTGGAAGTCGCCGTTCGGGCCCTTGAGCGTCGACCTCGCCTATCCCATCCTGAAGCAGTCCTTCGACAAGACCCAGATCATCAATTTCAGCGTTGGAACAACCTTTTGAAACCAGCCATGCCCCGATTTGCAACCAGGTTCGCGCTCGCTCTTCTCGCGGTTGTCGCCGTCTTCGGGACGCCGCCGGCCTCCTTCGCCCAGACGACGCCCACCAATGTCCCTGTCGTCGTCGGCGTTCTCGACGTTCAGCTCATCATGCGGGATTCGAAGGCGGCCAAGAGTGTCAGGTCCGCGCTCGACCGGCAGGCCTCGGCCTACCAGGCCGAGCTGGCCCAGCAGGAGAACGCACTGCGCAACGCCGACCAGCAGCTGATGCAGCAGCGCGCCTCGCTCCCGGCCGACGAATTCAACAAGCGGAGCACCGACTTGAGCCAGAGGGCGGACGCCCTGCGCCAGACGGCGGAGAAGCGGCGCCAGGAGCTCCAGAAGATGGAAAACGGCGCGATGGTCCAGATCGAGCAGTCGCTGCTGCAGGCCGCCGCCGACATCGCCAAGGAACGCGGGCTGACCCTCGTCCTCAACAAGTCGGCCGTCCTGCTGAACGTCCAGGCCTATGATATCACCCAGGAAGCACTGAGGAAGCTCGACGCCACGCTGACTTCGGTGAAGCTGTCGGCGCAGTAATGAGAGGCCTAGCAATCGGGAATCATCGGCGATGACCGAGACGGACGCAACCGACAAGTCCGTGACCGAGGCGGACACTAGGCGGATCGCCCAGATGATACCGCACCGCTACCCGTTCCTGATGATCGACCGCGTCACCGAGATGCAGGCCGGCAAGCGGGCGGTCGGCATCAAGAACGTCAGCATCAACGAGCCTTTCTTCCAGGGCCATTTCCCCGGCGCGCCGGTGATGCCGGGCGTGATGATCGTCGAAGCGATGGCCCAGACGGCGGCCGTGCTCGTCGTCCACACGCTCGGCGCCGCGGCCGAGGGCAAGCTGGTCTATTTCATGACCATCGACAATTGCCGCTTCCGGCGGCCCGTCTATCCGGGCGACCGCCTGACCATCGAGGTGCTGAAGGAGCGCAACCGGGGACCGGTGTGGAAGTTCCAGGGTATCGCCAGGGTCGAGGACAAGGTCGTGGCCGAGGCGGTCTTCGCGGCGATGGTGCGGGAAGACACATGAGCCGCATCCACCCCACCGCCGTCGTGGCGGCGGGCGCTCGGATCGCCGACGATGTCGAAATAGGGCCTTACTGCTGCATCGGTCCGGAGGTGGAAATCGAAGCCGGATCGGTGCTGCACGCCCATGTCGTGATCGACGGCCGGACACGGGTGGGTGCGGGTGCCCAGATCCATCCTTTCGCCTCGCTCGGCCAGCCTCCGCAATATGCCGGCTTCAAGCGCCGGCCGAGCGGCCTGGAGATCGGCCGCAACAACATCATCCGCGAATACGTCACCATGAACGGCGGGACCAGTGCCGAGGGCGTCGCCACCACGATCGGCGACAACGGTTACTTCATGACCAGCGTGCATGTCGCCCATGATTGCCGGGTCGGCAACGGCGTGGTCATGGCCAACGCCGCCACCCTCGGCGGGCATGTCACCCTGGGCGACTTCGTCGTCGTCGGCGGGCTTTCGGCCGTGCACCAGTTCTGCCGCGTCGGCAAGCATGCCATGGTGGGGGGCTGCACCGCGGTGAACAAGGACGTCGTGCCCTTCGCCATGGCCGCCGGGAACCGGGCGCGGCTGCGCGGCCTCAACGTCGTCGGCATGCGCCGGCGCAACTTCTCCCGCGCCGACATCCAGGCGCTGCGCAACGCCTACCGGGAGATCTTCCTCGGCCCCGGCGCCTTCGCCGAGAAGCTGGACGCGGTGGCCCAGAGCTATCGCGACAATGCCGTGGTCATGGACCTCGTCACCTTCATCACGGCCGACGCGACGCGCCCGATCTGCACCGTGACGGCGGACACCGATGAATAGGCCCGCCTCGCGCGCAACCCGGCATGGCGCCTAAACTCGGCATCCTCGCCGGCGGCGGCGAGTTGCCTCAACTGCTGATCCGCAAATGCCGCGAACAGGGGCGAGCGGTCCACGTCATCGCCCTTTCCGGGCATGCCGAGCCCGCGGCCGTGGCGCAGTCCTCGCATGACTGGGTCCGGCTCGGCGCCGCCGCGGATGCGTTCAGCAAGTTGCGAGAGGCCGGCGTCGAGGAAGTCGTCTTTGCCGGCAAGATCCACCGCCCGGGCCTGAGCGAGCTGATGCCCGACTGGCGCACGGCCCGCTTCCTCGCCCGCATCGGGGGGCGGCTGTTGACCGACAATCGCCTCATCGCCGCGATCATCGAGGAGTTCGAGGCCGAGGGTTTCCGCGTTGTCGGCCCGGCGGACGTGGCGCCGGAGCTGGTCGCGCGACCGGGCCCCTACAGCCGGCAGCTGCCGACGACGGAGGAGAGCCGTGCCATTGCCGCCGGCTTCGCCGCGGCGCGCGAGAGCGGCCGGCGCGATGTCGGCCAGGCCGCCGTGGTGCGAGGCGACGCTGCGATCGAGCTCGAAGGGCCGGAGGGAACCGACGCGCTGATCGAGCGGGTCGCTTCCCGGGGCGGGACGGGCGCGATCCTGGTCAAGGCCCGCAAGCCCCAGCAGGAAATGCGCGCCGACCCGCCCGTGATCGGTCCGGCGACGATCAGGCACGCCGCTGCGGCGCGGTTCCGCGGCATTGCCGTCGAGGCGGGTGGCGTGCTCGTCCTCGATCCCGGGCTGCTCGCGGCCGAGGCCGACAGAGCGGGCATGTTCCTCGTCGGCATCGATCCGCCACCATGAGCGGCCCTGCGTTGCGCCCCCCTGCTATGCGCATCGTGCTGATCGCCGGCGAGCCTTCCGGCGACGTGCTGGGCGCACGCCTGATGGCGGCCTTGCGCCGGGCTGCGGGCGAGGCGATTGCGCTGGAAGGGATCGGCGGCGAGCAGATGACGGCCGCAGGCCTGGCGAGCCGTTTCCCCATGGCGGAGCTGAGCCACATGGGGCTGGTCGAGCTTCTGCCGCATCTGCCGCGCCTGCTGCGCCGGATCGGGGAGACCGCCCGCTGGCTGCGTCGGTCTCCGCCGGACCTGCTGGTGACCATCGACGCGCCGGGCTTCTGCCTGCGTGTCGCGCGGCGTCTCAGGGGCAGCGGCATCCCGATCCTCCACTACGTGGCGCCGACGGTCTGGGCCTGGAAGCCCGGCCGCGCCGCCCGGCTCGCCCGGCTCTGCGACCATCTCCTGGCGCTTCTTCCCTTCGAGCCGCCCTATTTCACGCGCTATGGCCTTCCCTGCACCTATGTCGGCCATCCGGCGCTGGAAACCATGATGGGTGTGCCGGACGGTCGCGGCTTCCGCGAGCGCCACGGAATCCCGGCCGAGGCGCCGGTGATCTGCCTCCTGCCCGGCAGCCGCGCTTTCGAGTTGCGTCTCCTGATGCCGATTTTCGGCGCGGCGGTCCGCCGGCTGGCGGAGCGTCACCAGGGCCTGCGTGTCGTCCTGCCGACAGTGGGGCCGGTCGCGGAAGCTGCCGAAGCCGCCGCGCACGCACTCGGCGTACCAACCACGGTCGTCCTCGATCCGGCGGCCAAGCGCGACGCATTCGCCGCCAGCGACGTAGCGCTCGCGGCCTCGGGAACGGTCGCCGTCGAGCTCGCCGTGGTCGGAACCCCGGCCGTGATCGCCTATCGCGCCAGGCCGCTCACGGCGGCGATCGTCAGGCGCCTCATCAAGGTGAAATACGCCTCGCTCGTGAACCTCCTGCTCGACCGCGAAGTGACGCCCGAGCTGCTGCAGGAGAATTGCCGGCCCGAGAAA
>Ga0209415_10019070_pt1 | contig 10774 bp, 10 predicted proteins | sample PeaSoiSIISIP2007_FD_187696 | JGI IMG/M metagenome (GOLD analysis project Ga0209415, IMG submission 187696) | Peat soil microbial communities from Weissenstadt, Germany - SII-SIP-2007 (SPAdes) (version 2) | ecosystem: Environmental > Terrestrial > Soil > Wetlands > Peat | place: Germany... | reverse complement strand
CGCTGTTTCCGGCGGCCCGGACGGCCATCGATCTGAACTACGACGCCATCTACCCGTGGGGCCGCGCGAAGGATGTCGTGATTGATGGCGCCGAGCGGACCAGCGTTTATCCACTCGCGCAATCCATCGCCCGGCGGCTCAACCTGGCCATCTCGCCCGATAGCGAACCGGAGCAGGGCCACTACTTCCGCTCCGACCATTTTTCATTCGCGCAGGTTGGCATCCCGGCCTTTTCCATCGATCACGCCACCCAGTTCGCCGGCAAGCCCGCGGACTATTATCAGAAAATGTGGGAGGAGTTCAACGAGAAGCACTACCACCAACCCTCCGACGAGTTCCACGCCGATTGGGACTTCACCGCGCTCGAACAGGCCGCCGAATTCGGATTTCTGCTCGGCATCGATATCGCCAATCAGGACAAGCTTCCCGATTGGCGGCCGGGCGATCAGTTCCATAGGTAGTTTTGTGGGGCGGCGCCATGCGCTGCCCTTCCGGCCCGGCATGGTGTGATACGCTTTTCAAAGCGAAGGAGGGACCCACGTGAGACGTAAGAGCTTAATCGTACTAATTGGGGCGGCCGGTCTGTGGACGGCGGCATGGGCTGCCAAGAGCGCAGGCATTCTGCATCCCGACATGAAAGTGGAGAGCGGGAGCTACGACAAACCCATGGCCACCATCGGGACGAAGCCAGATCAGCCCTGGTCCGGCACCAGCATTGCCGCGGGTGTGGACGGCAAACCGGAGCCCGGCAAGGCGGTCACCATGGTGGGCGAGATCGTCGATTTTTCCTGCTACATCCAAGAGGGCAAGCACGGCGAAAAGCACCGCTCCTGCGGGCAGAAGTGCGTGCAGAACGGCAACGCGGCGGGCCTGCTTACTAAGGATGGCGCTCTGTACATGCTCATGGCGGAGGAGCACGATCCGCGGCGCGATGGCGGCGTCGATATCCGAACCGTGGCGGCCAATCACATGGGGCACATCGTCGAGGTCAATGGAACCGAAGCTTCCGTCAACGGGTATAGCGCGATCTTTATTCAGGGACTCAGCAAATAGTAGATGCGATCGAAATGTTGGAAGGCGGCGGCGCTCGTCGTGCCCGCCGCTTGGCTGGCGGCTTGGGCCGGCGATAATAAGCCGAAGGAGCCGTTGGGGCTACCGCCCATCGAGTGGCCCAAAGACAATCGATACTCCGCTGCCAAGGCCGAACTCGGCAGGTACCTGTATTACGACAAGCGGATCTCGGCCGATGAGACCATCTCCTGCGCCACTTGTCATGAGCCCAAGTACGCCTTCACCGATGGTGCGGCGGTTTCCACCGGCATCGATGGCAAAAAGGGCAACCGCAGCGCGCCGACCGTAATCAATCGCGCGTTTTCCCTGGCGCAGTTCTGGGATGGCCGCGCAAGCACCTTGGAGGAACAGGTCAAGGGGCCAATGGCCAACCCCATTGAGATGGGCAACAGCCACGAGATGGTAGTTGCTTCGCTAAAGGGAATTACTGGGTATCGCTCGCTTTTTGCCGCGGCTTTCGGCTCGGACGACATCACCATCGACCGCGCTGCCATGGCCATTGCCACTTTCGAGCGCACCATTCTTTCGGGCAACTCCCCATATGACCGTTATAAGAAGGGCGACAAGAAAGCCTTAACGCCCGAACAAGTTCGCGGCATGTCTGTTTTCGTTGACAAGGCCAAGTGCGACCGCTGCCATGAGAACGCCAATTTCACGCTGAATGCGTACGCCAACCTGGGAGTGGGAACAGATAAGCCCGAGCCGGACGTGGGCCGCTACTCGATCACGAAAGACCCGCGGGATTGGGCGGTGTTCAAGATCCCCACGCTACGAGAGATCGAACACACGGCGCCGTACATGCACGATGGAAGTCTGAAAACGCTGGAAGAAGTGGTGGACTTCTATGACAAGGGTGGGATCCCCAACAAGAACCTTGACCCCAATATCAAGAAGTTGAACCTGACGGACCAGGACAAGAAGGACCTGGTGGCGTTCCTGAAAGCGCTCAGCGGAGAGGGCTGGCAAAACGCCGGCCCGCCGGCAGACTTCCCCCGGTAGGGCGGACGCCCTCGTCCGCGCGGGTCCCCCGGACCCGCTTTTGACGCGGACAACCAAGCCTCTCGCGGCGCGATTGGGCCGGCCAGGGGCCGGCCGCGCACCAGGGGGTCCGCCCCACCAGTTCAGTGGTCTCGGGCTGCTGAAGCGCTACGGCACCTGCACCACCGTAAAGTTACGCAACGTCAGCGTGTCTCCCGCCAGAGCCAGCTCGCCTTGCAAATTGATGGTAAGCCCGCCGGTATACGCGTCGGTAGCATTGCCGATGGTCGCGCTGAACGGCAGCGTGGTGGCCCAGGACTGAGTGCTCACCTGTGCGCCCGCCAGATCGAGTCCCGCGTCCACTCGACCGGTCATCTGGGCGTCAGCCGTCGAGCCCACGCGGCTAAGGATGGTCGTGCCACCCCACTGCACCTGAAAGGTATACCCCGACGCGGCGCCCTGGTGCTGCAAATCGAACTGGATCGCCACCCGATTACCGCTCTGCAACGCCCCGGCTGGTATGTTGCAACTGCCGAGAATCGCAAAGCTCGTTGCGGTCACCGTGGTTCCCGTGCCCCCGCAGAGCACCTGCGGATTGGGAAATAATTGCAGTGAGCCGCTGGAGGAGCTCGACAGGCGGTAGGTGGCCAGTAGGGAGTCGCCGGTAATCGGCGTGCTGGCAGTCACAAACGTGATCGCCTGGCCGCTGAGTGTATAGTCGACCCCCGCATGCATCAGCAGGCCATTGCGGTAGACCTCGAGGCTGGACGTCGGATTGGGCAGGGCCGAGATCGTGAACGTCACATTCGAGCCATTTATGGGACCGACCGGCACTTCCGCATCGGCGAAGCCGGGTTGCGGCGTTCCGCAGGCTCCGCTCGATCCATCCACGTGAACACAATCGGTGGGATTACCGGCCACGGAATCCATCGACCCCAGCGTGTTGACGAGAGCCACTCGTCCGGCGGCATAAGCCGGCCCCTTGGTGGCGCGCGCTGCCAGGTCCGCCAACAACCCGATCACGTTCGCCTCGGTCACCGGCCCCTGGGCGTTGGTGTCAGCGCCCGATATTACTGGCAGCGTCACGCGCACATCGCGAATGCGCACCGGAAAGACGCTGGGCGGTACAGCCCATGATTCGCTGAACTGTATGCGGCCGTCGCTGTTGTAGACTGCCGTGTAGAACACGATCGGGCTGACGGCGGAGTTGGGCACCAGTTGTACCCGCAGGTTGCCGTCAGTGACCTTCACCGTGATCGTTTGGCCGGCGATCTCCGACAGGTCGGATGCTTCGAAGCTGGTCCAGCTAATGGTCACGATTCCGTTGAAGGGCGTGCCATCGGCTTTGTACAACACGTCCTGGATGGTGGTGAGCGGCGGTTGCGCGCTGGCGGCCGAAACCATCAACAGCGTCGCCCAGAGCATGCGTGAAAACGTCATCAAAGAAGGGAACCCTCCTGCCGACTACAGTGTAGTGGGCAGGGTTCCGCAGCCCGGCGGCTGGCTGAGAGTCATTCGGACCTAACTGCCATAGTAAGCGGGTAGTTACGAAATTTGCGGGTCGGTGTGACCGCGCTAGCCTAGTGCAGTGGAATTTCGACGTAGAACAGCTCTTGCCCGGAAGGCACCTCAGTGAAGCCGCTCAGGTAAATCGTGGCGTGGCTACGCATACCCGGTCTGGAATGCTCGGAGCGGCCCCACGTTATGCTGTATCTCATGATCCGCACGGTCGCTGTCCAGGGTTATCGATCATTGCGCGATCTATTGCTGCCCCTGGGACAACTAAGCGTGATCACAGGCGCGAACGGGAGCGGCAAATCAAGCGTCTATCGCTCGCTACGCTTGCTCGCAGATGCCGCGCTGAATTCGGTCGTCGCTTCCCTCGCCCGCGAAGGTGGCTTGCCGTCGACTTTCTGGGCGGGTCCGGAGACTATCGCGCGCGGTGTTCGCCAGGGAACCTACGCGGTGGAACCCCTCGCGAAGCGGAAGGTTGCGAGTCTCAAGCTCGGCTTTGGCGGCGATACCTACGGTTACAGCATCGATTTGGGCTACCCGCCACCGCCTCCGCCAGCGACTATGTTTGGGCTTGATCCCCATGTTAAGCGCGAGTGCATCTGGCATGGGCCGGTTTACCGTAAAGCTTCTGCCCTTGTCGATCGCAGAAACAACTTCGTGTGGCTCGCCACAACGCGCGATGAAGAGCCGGTGATGCTAACGCAGCACCTCTCTGACACCGACAGTATGCTCGCCAGTGTCGCGGACCCGCAGCGAGCTCCGGAGATGCTGGCAGTTCGCGAGGGTGTTCGTGGCTGGCGATTCTATGACCATTTCCGTACCGATTCTGACTCGTCTGCACGTGCTGCACAGATTGGCACTTTTAGCCCTGTACTTCACCATGACGGCAGTAATCTCGCCGCTGCCCTTCAGACGATTCTGGAGATTCGGTCAGACGAAGCGCTCACGATGACTCTTGAGGACGCCTTCCCGGGCAGCCGGCTTTCAGTGGAAGCGCAGAATGGGCGCTTCGAACTGCTGTTGCAGCAGCACGGACTGCTTCGGACACTTTCCGCAGCGGAGTTGTCGGATGGAACGCTGCGCTACCTCTTATGGGCTGCCGCTTTGCTTACTCCGCGCCCACCGGAAGTGATGGTGCTGAACGAGCCTGAAACCAGCCTGCATCCGGACCTACTTCCGGCGCTTGCCAGGCTGATACTCGCCGCAGCGAAAAACACGCAGATCATCGTGGTTTCCCATGCACCGCAACTCATCGAGGAACTGACAACTTCGCCCGTTTGCAACCGCCTCCATCTGCTAAAGGATTTTGGAGAAACGAAGCTGGAGGGCTCGACGCTATTCAACACACCGAAATGGAATTGGCCTGCCCGTTAGGGCCAGGCGCAGATTCTCACTCTCTGACTTTTCGGGATCTGTCGACTGTCAGCGGATCGGATCGCGGACGTACCGCGAACCCGGCCGCTCGCCGCGGGCGGCCTACTGCAGTGGAATTTCGAAGTAGAACAGCTCTTGCCCGGAAGGCTCCTCGGTGAGGCCGCTCAGATAAATCGTCGCCCCTGCCTGCAAGCCAGCCTGAAAGTAAAAGAATCCGCTGGCCGATTCGCCGGGCGGCAAAGTCTTCGCGGCAAATGCGCGCCCTTCCACTTCCCAGGCATCCAGCGGATTTTTTCGGCTCCTGCCCACCCTCGGAGCGCCGGTGGGGCCGGGCACGATATCCGGGCGGTTCGGCCCGTTCAGATAGCGGACATCCTTGGCCGGCGTGGCGTCTACGCGGTTGTGGTTGGGGCCGACATATTCCGCCCTCATGCGGTCCACCCGGATGGCCTTGTCACTGCCGTTTTGGATGACCACCAGCACCGGTAACACACCCCGGCCGTAGAGGTCCAGCTTGCCGAACGCCGTTTTCTGTTTCTCCACCGTAATGTACGGATCCACCCCGATGGTTACTTTAGAATTGGTCTGGCGATGCTCGTAGCTATCCGCCGCCGCGGGCCGGAATGGGGTTGAATCCTTGTCCGCCGCGAATGCCGCGGCTATACTCAAGGAAAGAACCAAACGTTTGAAAACAAAAGGCATTTACTTCCTTTACCGCGTCCTTCAGGCGTTTGGGTTGCCCGTGCTCCTATTGTATTTCCTGTACCGCGGTCTCGGGAACCGCGCCTACTGGGGTTCGCTCGCCCAACGCCTGGGATTTCTTCCAGGCTCTTTTAGACAGACCGGCCCCGGCGCCATCTGGTTGCACGCAGTTTCGGTAGGCGAGATCCTTTCTTCGGTGGAATTCCTGCAGCGCCTCCGCCAGGAATTCCCGCGAACCCGTCTTTTCGTTTCCACATCAACTCTGGCAGGACGCTCCGTAGCCTCCGAAAGGTTACGCGGTCTTACCGACGGAACCTTTTACGCACCGATCGATTACGTATGGGCGGTACGACGCGTATTGCGCACCTTGAAGCCTTCGCTCGTTCTGATTGCAGAGACCGAGATCTGGCCCAACCTATTCCGCGAAACCAAGCGGATTGGTGCGGGCCTCGCCATCGTGAACGGGCGCATCTCAGACCGCGCTCTTCCGCGCTACCGGAAGTTCGCCTGGTTCTTTCATGCGGTCCTCCCGGAAGCCGATTGGATCTTGACCCAGACCGGCGAGATACGGGAGCGCTTTCTAGCCTTGGGCGCGACGCCGGAGCGCGTCCGGGCTGCCGGCAATTTCAAATACGATTTCGAAGCGCGCCCGGCCCCGCCCGATTCGCCGGTTCTGTCGCTCGTCGCGCGCGTGCGGCCCGAGAAAGTGTGGATCGCCGCCAGCACTATGCCGCCCGCAGAGCCGGGTGACGTGGATGAAGACGACGCGGTGCTGGCGGCTTTTGGTGCGCTCGCGGCCAAGCATCCGGCACTGCTGCTCATACTGGTGCCGCGCAAGCCCGAGCGTTTCGATGCGGCGGCACAGAAGCTGGAAACGGCCGGCATCCGGTACCTGCGGCGCTCCGGGCTCACTTCCCAAGCAACGCTACCCTTGCCCGGAGTTCTGTTGCTCGATTCCATCGGCGAACTGGGCGGCCTGTTCGGCGCGGCCGACGTCGTCTTCATGGGCGGCACGCTGGCCCATCGCGGGGGCCACAACATTCTCGAGCCGGCCTTCTTTTCGCGGCCGGTCATTGTGGGCCCGCATATGGAGAACTTCCAGTCCATCGCCGACGAGTTTCGCGATGCCGGCGCATCCGTGGAAATCAGTTCCACCGGCGAACTGGCATCCGCGGTGGACCGTCTGCTGGAGTCCCCGGAGACTTCGCAGGAAATCGGCCGCCGCGCGCTGGCCTGTGCGGAAGCCCGCCGCGGTGCTTCGGCCCGCGCCGTGGACGCGGCCCGCGATCTGTACTCCAGCCACTTGCCCTGGTACCGCCCGGCCATGCCGTGGTTCTGGCTGGCCTCGATCCTCGCGCAGATTTGGATTAGGGGCGCACGGCGCCGGCAGGTTCGCGGCGCGGCGCGGCGCCGCAAACTGGACGTTCCCGTGATCAGCGTGGGAAACCTCACCATGGGCGGCACTGGAAAGACTCCTTGCGTGCTGCGGCTGGCCACCGAGCTGAACGCGCGCGGGCACAAGCCAGGAATTCTGACGCGCGGGCATGGGCGTCTTTCGCCGGAGAGGCAACTCATCGCGAAGCCCGGTGCAATTATCCGCGCCGAGCGAACCGGCGACGAGCCGCAGCTGTTCATCCGTTCGGGTCTGGCGCCGGTAGGAATCGGGGCGGATCGTTATGAGACAGGCGCGGCGCTGCAAGAGCAATTTGGCGTGGATGTTCTGCTTCTCGACGACGGATTCCAGCACGTGCAGTTGGCGCGCGCGGTGGATATCGTGCTCATCGACGCGCTCCATCCTTTTGGCGGTGGGGGCGTCTTCCCGGTGGGGCGTCTTCGAGAGCCGCTCGAGGGCCTGGCCCGCGCCGATGTGATCCTGATCACGCGCAGCCAGTTCAACGAGCTGGCCGCAACGATTGAACGCCAGGTCCGGCGATGGAATGCCGATGCGCCGGTGTTTCGCGCCTGCCTTACGCCGCAAGCGTGGATTGAGAATCGCGGCGGGAAGCGCCATCCGGTGGATGCACGCCCCTTCCACCACGCCGCGGCTTTTTGTGGTCTGGGGAATCCCGAGTCCTTGCGCCGAACCATCGAGCAGATGGGTATTCAGCTAGCGGACTGGGTGGAGTTCGACGACCATCATCGATACCGGCCGCGCGAGCTACGGTACATCAGCTTGCAAGCCCAGGCTAGGGGCGCGGACGCTCTGATCACCACCCAGAAGGACGCGGTGAACCTGTTCGAAGGCTGTGACGATCTGGTGGCTCCGCTGCCGCTCTATTGGCTGGAAGTGACGCTGGCTATCGATCGGGAGGAAGACTTCCTGTGCGAGATCGAGCGGCGGCTGGGCTGGAACGGGCGCCGTCGCTAACAGGCAGCGATCTGTTACGCTCGTTCGGAGATGAAGCTGCCCCGAGGTGAGGAGGCCGTTGTGGATGTCGCCAAGCTTCGCGACTACTGTCTCAATCCCGCGCACCCGCGAGGACGGCACAAGGCCCGCGTGTTCGCGTCAACTCTCGGGTTGACAGATCGAGACGCCGAGTCTCTGCGCGAGGAGTTACTACGCGCGGCGCGGCAGGGGGATGCAATCGGGGGCGTCGCCGACGAGTACGGCGAACGATACACGATCGATTTCGAATTCGCGCGGAATGAACGGCGCGCAATCGTCCGGAGTGCCTGGATCATTCGTCGCGACGAGGAATTGCCGCGGCTTACCACTTGTTATGTACTATTGGATTAGGGTTCATTATGCCGGACATTGACCTGCTAACGGTGGTCGCCCTCCTGGAAGATCTGCCCGCGAAGAAACTGCGGCGTGGGCAAGTCGGCACGGTTGTGGAGAATCTGGCACCCGGAGTGTACGAGGTCGAGTTCAGCGACGACTCTGGCCGAACGTATGCGTCCCTCGCGCTCCGCGACGGGCAGTTGATGCGCCTGCACCACGAGCCAAGTCACCAAGCCGCTTGAACCAAGTTAGAAATTCACGATCGACGCGAACGAGGCCGGGTCCAGACTCGCACCGCCCACCAAACTGCCGTCGATCTCCGGTTGGGCCATCAGCGATTTCACATTGTCCGGTTTCACGCTGCCGCCATAAAGAATGCGGATCGCATCGCCGGCAGGCCCTCCGAATTTTGCCCGCACCTGCGTGCGAATGCACCTATGGGCGTCGGCGGCCATATCCGGCGTCGCGGTCTTGCCGGTGCCGATGGCCCACACGGGTTCGTAGGCGATCACAATGCGGGCGAACTGTTCCGCCGTCAGGCCCGCGATCCCTTTCTGAAACTGGCCCACCAGACACTCTTCGGTGCACCCCGCTTCACGCTCCTCCAGCCGCTCACCCACGCAGACAATGGGCGTCAGGCCGAATTCGAGCGCGGCCTGAGTCCGCTTTAGCACGGTCTCATCCGTCTCGCCGAAGTACTGGCGGCGCTCGCTGTGTCCCACGATGGCGTGGGTGGCGCCCACCGCGCGGATCATCGGCCCCGCCACCTCGCCGGTGAATGCGCCGTCCTTCGCCCACGCGATGTTTTGTGCGCCGATAGCGATGGCCGTCCCTTTGGCGGCTTCCACCGCGGCGGCCAGGTTGGTGAACGGAGGACAGATCACGATTTCGCAATGCGTCGATTGCGCTACCATCGGCCGAAATTTTTCCAGGAAGGCCGTGGTTTCCGCGGGCGTCTTGAACATCTTCCAATTGCCCGCCATCATTGGTTTTCTCATAGGATTTGCGGTAAAAAGCTGGTGCCCTTGGCGATGGCTGTTCCGAAATTGGCGGCTACGCTTTGGCCGATATCCGAGAGTGTCGCGCGCAGCCCCAGGTTGACGCCCGCCCGCACTTTCGACCCGGAGACCAGCAGCGGAACATACTCGCGGCTGTGATCGGTGGAAGGCGTGGTGGGGTCGCACCCGTGATCTGCCGTGAAGATGGCCAGGTCCTGCTCGCCGAGCGCAGCTTCGAATTGGGGCACCCACGCATCGAATTGTTCGAGCGCCGCGCCGTAGCCCTCGACATCGTTACGGTGGCCGAACTGCTGATCGAAATCCACCAGGTTCACGAAAACCAGGCCCTCGCGCGTGGTCTTCATGGCGTTCAATGTCTTGTCCATGCCGTCGGCATTGCTCCTGGTCTTGTCGGATTCGCGAATGCCGCGCCCCAGAAAAACGTCGGAGATCTTGCCGATGCCATGCACGTCGATACCGCGTCCTGCGAGTTGGTCGAGCAGCATTCCCCGGGGCGGCGGCACCGCGTAATCGTGCCGGTTGGGTGTGCGCACGAAGTTACCGGGCGCGCCCACGAAAGGCCGCGCGATCACACGCCCCACCTCGTTTGGCCCGCGCAGCATCTCACGCGCCGTCTCACACATCCGGTACAGCTCCTCCAAAGGGATGACCTCTTCATGTGCGGCTACCTGGAACACGCTGTCGGCCGACGTGTAGACGATGGGCCATCCCGTGCGCATGTGCTCCTCGCCCAGTTCCTTGATGATCTCAGTCCCCGAAGCGGCCTTGTTGCCGAGCGTACAGCGCCCAATACGCCGCTCAAATTCCCGCATAATCTCGGGCGGGAAGCCTTGGGGAAAGAGCGGGAAGGGCCGGTCGAGGTGGATGCCCACCATTTCCCAATGCCCCGTAGTGGTGTCCTTGCCCGGCGATGCCAACGTGCAGCGGCCGTACGCTGCAGCGGGGGCAGAAGCCGGAGCGATGCCTGCGAGCGGCTTGATATTGCCTAAGCCCAGGCGCGCCAGGTTCGGCACTTTCAGCCCCCGCAGACGCGCGATATTGCCCAGCGTGTCGCTGCCGGCATCGCCATAGGCCGCGGCATCCGGCATTTCGCCGATGCCCACGCTATCGAGCACAATCCAGATTACGCGCCGGAACACAACTTCGAATGTAGCATTAGGTGGAGTGGGACAGACGATCGGTTTGTGTCGTCTGTCATGCTGGCGTGCCGATGTATAATTCCCGGATTATGCGAAGAGTATGGATGACCGCCGCGATACTCGCCCTCAGCGCGGCCTCGCAAGGGAGTGCGGAAACTGCCCACCACTGCGACCGGACCTGCATGACTGCGCTGGTGGATCAATACCTCGCGGCCCTGGTGAAGCACGACCCCGCGCGCCTGCCCCTGGACAAG
>Ga0209415_10019069_pt1 | contig 10774 bp, 9 predicted proteins | sample PeaSoiSIISIP2007_FD_187696 | JGI IMG/M metagenome (GOLD analysis project Ga0209415, IMG submission 187696) | Peat soil microbial communities from Weissenstadt, Germany - SII-SIP-2007 (SPAdes) (version 2) | ecosystem: Environmental > Terrestrial > Soil > Wetlands > Peat | place: Germany... | reverse complement strand
CGGGTCTGCAGCATCCAGAGCTTGCCCTGCTCGATCGTGAACTCGGTGTCGCACATGTCCCGGTAGTGCGCCTCGAGACGGTCGAAGATCTCCATCAGCTCCACATAGATCGGGGGGAACTCGCCCTCCAGCGCAGCGAGGGGCTCGGTATTGCGGATCCCGGCGACGACGTCCTCCCCCTGGGCGTTCACGAGGAAGTCGCCGTAGGCGCCTTTCGCACCCGTGGCCGGGTCACGGGTGAAGCCGACGCCCGTGCCTGACTGGTCGTCACGATTCCCGAACACCATTGCTTGCACGTTCACGGCCGTCCCGAGGTCGTTCGGGATCCGCTCCTGCACGCGGTAGGCGACGGCTCGCGCCCCGTTCCAGGAGGCGAAGACGGCTTCGATCGCGCCACGGAGCTGGTCGGCCGGCTCCTGCGGGAAGGGGCTTCCGGTCGTTCGCTCGACGACGCCCTTCAGCTCCTCGACGAGGGCCTGCAACTCGGCCGCGGGCAGTCCGGCGTCCGAGGAGCCGGTGCGCTCCTTCAGAGCCTCGAGCGGTGCGTCGAGTTGCTCGCCCGGGATGCCGAGGACGATCCGGCCGTACATCTGTACGAAACGCCGATACGAGTCGAACGCGAACCGCTCGTCACTCGTCTGCTTGGCGAGACCTTCGACGGAGCGGTCGTTGAGCCCGAGATTCAAGACGGTGTCCATCATGCCGGGCATCGAGAATTTCGCTCCCGAGCGGACCGAGACCAGCAGAGGGTCGTCGGGGTCACCGAGCCGGCGGCCCATGCGCGCCTCGAGTCTTGTGAGGTGCTCGGCGATCTCGTCGTCGACACCTTCCGGCCAGCCTGCGGTCATGTAGGCACGGCAGGCATCGGTCGAGATCGTGAAGCCATGCGGCACCGGCAGATCGAGCACCGAGGTCATCTCCGCCAGATTGGCGCCCTTCCCTCCAAGGAGCTCTTTGAGCTCCATCGGCGGGCGGGGATGATCGTGGTCGAAGTCGTAGACGTACCCCATTGGGTCCCTCCTGCAGTGGTTGCGACAAGTCGAGCCTAAGGCCTTCCCAGGCCGTGCCAGCTTGGCTCCGGCGGGCGTGCCAGCTTGGCGCGGGTGGCCGCCGGCTTGGCGCGGGTGGCCGCCGGCTTGGCGCGGGTGGCCGCCGGCTTGGCCGGTGCCGTCGGCCCTGGCGGGCGGGGGCCTCGTGCCGAGACGGGCCGGTGCCGTCGGCCCTGGCGGGCGGGGGCCTCAGAGATCGAGGCGCTCGAGGAGGTGATGCACCACGTCGTCGATCGGGAGCCGTGTCTGCTCGGTCGAGTCGCGCTCCCGCACTGTCACCTGTTCGTCAACGAGGCTCTCGAAGTCGACGGTCACGCAGTACGGCGTGCCGATCTCGTCCTGGCGCCGGTAGCGGCGTCCGATCGACTGGGTCTCGTCGTACTCGCACATGAGGTAGCGCTGAAGTCGGTGGAGGACGTCTCTTGCCAACGGCGTAAGCGCTTCCTTCTTGGAGAGCGGGAGCACCGCGACCTGATACGGCGCGATCCGTGGGTGGAGGCGGAGCACTGTCCGGCGTTCACCTCCGATCTCATCCTCGTCGTACGCCGCCAGGAGGAACGCCATCATCGTCCGGGTCGCCCCGGCCGCCGGTTCGACAACGTGAGGAACGTAACGCTCGCCCGTCGCTTGGTCGAAGTACTCCAGCGTCGTGCCCGAGTGTTCCTCGTGGGCGCTCAGGTCGTAGTCCGTCCGGTTGGCGATGCCCTCGAGCTCGCCCCAGCCCCAGGGAAAGAGGAATTCGACGTCCGTGGTCCCCGAGGAGTAGTGAGAGAGCTCCTCGGTGTCATGCGGCCGGAGGCGGAGCTTCTCGCTGGCGATCCCGTAGCGCTGATACCAAGCCAGGCGCTCCTCGCACCAGTACTGGAGCCAACGCGGGCTGTCGGCGGGCGGGACGAAGAACTCCATCTCCATCATCTCGAACTCACGTGTGCGGAAGACGAAGTTGCCGGGTGTGATCTCGTTTCGAAACGCCCGGCCGATCTGGGCGATCCCGAAAGGTGGCTTGCGCCTCATGGAAGTCACGACGTTAAGGAAGTTCACGAACATGCCCTGGGCCGTCTCAGGCCGGAGGTAGGCGACCGACGCGTCCTCCTCGACCGGGCCGACGAAGGTCTTGAACATGAGGTTGAACGGGCGTGCCTCCGTCAGGTCTGTCGAGCCGCAGTTGGGGCAGGCGCCATCGATCTGGTCGGCTCGCCAGCGCTCCTTGCAGTTACGGCAGTCGACCAAGGGGTCGGTGAACGTCGCGAGGTGGCCCGATGCCTCCCAGACCTTCGGATTCGTGAGAATCGCAGCGTCGATCGGCACGACGTCGTCGCGCTCTTGGATCATCGCTCTCCACCACGCCTCGCGGACGTTGCGGAGCATCTGTGCGCCGAGCGGGCCGTAGTCGTAGGTCGATCGGATGCCGCCATAGATCTCGGCCGAGGGGAACACGAATCCACGGCGCTTGCACAGGTTGACGACGGCGTCGAATAGCCCGTGGTCGGTCAGCGGCTCGGGAGGCGTCGTCATGGCGGCAGGTTAACCGCGGGCGATCGAGGCGGTTCCGGGGCCGCCAGGTGGTTCCGGGGCGTGGGAAGGCGGTCGGGAGGTAGCCGTGCCCGCCGGTCCGGCCTGTTCGCACTTGTTTGGGCTATGGCCGTGCAGCTGCCGACAGGTGGTCGGGGCGGCGCCCGCCCGCCCGGCCTGCTCGCACTTGTTTGGGCTATGGCCATGTAGCTGCCGACAGGTGGTCGGGGGGCGGCCCCCGCCCGGCCTGCTCGGAGCGCTAGGTCGATCTCGCGGCCAGGGCACGGCGGATCGCCTGGCACAGGGACTCGGGATCGCGGCGTAGTTCGGCGAGCGTCGTTCGAAGGACGTGCCAGCCCGCTCCCGTGAGCAGGTTCGCTCGATGGCGATCGGCAACGAACCGCTCTGGCCCGTCGTGGTACTGGAAGCCGTCCATCTCGAGCGCGACGTGTTGGGTTATCCAAGCGAAGTCCAAACGAAACACGGCTCCTCCCTCGAGGACCTCCCTGACCTGGGTCATCGGGGTCGGCAGCCTCCGGTCAAGTAGCACTCGAAGCACTTCTGCTTCCGCTGGGCTCTCAAGCGAGCTGTTCAACCAAGGTGCCAGAGCGGACTCGAGTGCCGTGGAACCAGCGCGCCTGCGAGCTCGGTTCCTCTCGATCGCGGCGATTACGAGTTTCGGGGACGTCAATCGACGTGTGAGCGCGTCGTCGAGCGCGTGGTGGATGGCCAAGCCGCTCACTGTGCCAGCCAGGTCGATCAGCGTTCGAGGGACGTTGGTCACAGGTAAGCGGCTGATCTCTGCACGGTCAGTCTGCTGGAGTGATCGGGTCCAATGGACCCGGGCGCCGCGCAGCGTCAGCCTCTTCCCATAGGGAATCGTCACATCGAGGACGTCGTGGTCCTCGATGCCGAGGTTCAAACCAAGCGCCCGAGCAGCCGACCTGTGAGAGAGAATCGTTAGCGGCGGACCGGCGAGACACGCCGCTAACGCGTCCCGCTCCCAGCTCAAGGGTGCCATCCGCAACGCGAAGACGCCCCGATGAATCCGTATCAAGTCGCCGCGTTGGACGCGTAGCGCCAGCCAGGCGTCCGAAAGGCCGACATCGACGACCTGGCGGCGCGTGAATACGCCGAATTGGCGGCGACTGACTCGAGTCAATCTGTCGAGTTCGGCCATCGGGTGCCCCGGGCGGTTTGCGGATACCGAACGACGAAGATCTGGCGCTTCCATGCGTTCAGGCTTGCCCAGCTCGCTACCGGCTTGCTTACCGCCGTCACCGCCGCCGGTGCCACCGGTGCCACCGGTGTGCCGCCGCCGCCACCGGTGCCACGCCCAGAGGCGTTTCTAGAAGGCGAGTGGCGGTAGACCCGGAGTCGCCGCAGGCACCGGGCCAGCGTGGGAGGACGCGTCGGCCGCCGCAGGCACCGGGCCAGCGTGGGAGGACTCGTCGGCCGCCGCAGGCACCGGGCCAGCGTGGGAGGACGCGTCGGCCGCCGCCGTACCCTCCTGCCCGCCCGTGCCGACAGCACCCCGATCGCGCCCTGTCGAGAAGTCCCGTAGCCCCGCGGTTGTGATCTCCGGGCCTCGGTGGGCCGAGCGAACCCTCCGATCGAGGTGGTACTCGGTTGCCATGATGGCCAGCCGCTCGGCCTCCGCCGTGGCTCGACTGGGCGGCTCGTCGAGCGCCACACGGAGACCTCCGGTCAGCGCTCGCCGTATCAGCCCCACCGTCTCGGCGCTTACGGCCTGGCCGCGGCGGCAGGAACGGCAGAGGAACCCACCTTCGGCCGCGTCGAATGCGACGAGCTCTCCGACTGATCCGCACCGGGCGCACTGGTCAACCGAGGGCCCAACTCCTTCCAGAGCGAGGAGCTTCCAAAGAAACGCACTGAGGAGCACCGGGGAAGCACGCTCCTCCAAGGTCCGCAGCGCCCCCACGAGCATCCGGAACACTTCCGGCATCGGATGTCTCTCGAGCGCGACGTGATCCACGACCTCGAGCATCGTCAGCGCGACCGGGACTCGTTCGAGATCCCCCCGGATGGCTCTAAAGTGCTCGATGGCCTCGACCTGGTTGACGACGTCCAGTTCGCGGCCTCGCCAGCACATCATGGTCACGTGCGTGAGAGGCTCGAGGCGGCCGCTGAGCCTACTCTTGGACTTTCGGATCCCCTTGGCGACCGCGCGGACCTTGCCGTGCTGGGGTGTCGCGAGGGTGACGATCCGGTCGGCTTCCCCGAGTCGCATCGTTCGCAGCACTACGCCCTCGTCGCGGTAGGTGGCCATCTGGGAGATCAGCCCCTCATCCGCGTTCCGAGCGCGATAAGGCCGAGCCCGACCAGGACTACGACCAGCAAGGTGACTGCTTGCTCGTCACCCATGACCGCCAACGCCACGACCGAGAGAAACGCGAGCCCACCGAGAAAGATGCCCGAGATGACCCCGATGTGGTCACGGATACGAAACGTCTCGCGTGATCCGTCGCTCACCGGTCGAGGCCTCCATAACGACGCTCACGCTGCTGGTACTCCCCGATGGCGTCGAACAGGTTCTGGCGGCGGAAGTCGGGCCAGAGGACGTCGGTGAAGACCAGCTCGGAGTAGGCGAGCTCCCAGAGCAGGAAATTGGAGATGCGGAACTCGCCCGAGGTGCGGATGACGACATCGGGATCGGGCATGTCGGGCCAGTACAGCCGCGAACGCAAGGCCTTCTCGTCGATCTTGTCGTGCCGTACCCCGTCGGCTGCGAGCTGTCGGACGGCGTCGATGATCTCGGCTCGGCCGCCGTAGTTGAAGCAGATCGTGAGCGTCAATCGCCGGTTTGCAGCGGTTAGCTCGGTTGACTCGTCCATGTGGCGGATGAGACGGCGCGGGACGCGCCAATCCCGGCGGCCCGCGAACCGGATGCGCACTCCCTTTTGGTTCAGATCGTCACGATGCCGCGTGAGGATTCCTTCGTTGAAGTGCATGAGGTAGCGCACCTCGTCGGGCGGGCGCCGCCAATTCTCGGTCGAGAAGGCGAACATCGTCAGCCAGTCGACGCCGAGGTCGAGAGCTCCCTCCACCGTGTCGAACATTGCCTCCTCGCCTGCCGCGTGCCCCTCGGTGCGCGGCAGCCCCCGTTGGCGCGCCCACCGGCCGTTGCCGTCCATCACACATGCGACGTGCTTGGGGATCCGGCTGGGATCGATATCGGCGACAGCCACCTCGCCGAAGTTACTCCCGCTTCTCGCTGCCTATCCGCCCAGCTCAAGGGGAGGCAACTCTCGACGCTGCCTCGCGACCCGCGCTTAGGTCGTGCGGCCATAAGGGTCGTGCGGCCGTAAAGGGCCATAAAGAAGGTCAAGTGGCACCTTGCACAATGAGGACAGGCAGCACGTGAGAGAATCGCACTGATGGAGCAACGGAGGAGCATGGAACTCGACCCCGGGGGCCAGGGCGGCCCTTCAGCGGGATTTCTCGCCGAGATCGACGAGGCGTCAGCCCGGCTCGACAACGCGGAGCCGGCGCAGATCATCGAGTGGGCGGTCGGCCGGTTTCCTGGCAAGGTCGCAATGGCGGCCTCGTTCCAGGACGCAGTGCTGCTCGACATCGCAGTCGGGGTCGACCCTCGGATCGAGGTCATCTTCCTCGACACCGGGTTCCACTTTCCCGAGACGCTTGCCTACGTCGAGCGCCTTCGCCGCCGCTACGACCTCAATCTCGTTGTCACACACCCCCAAGTCGGTCTTGACGAGTTTCCGTGCGGGTCAAGTCGCTGCTGCGAGCTACGCAAGGTTGTTCCGTTGGCCGAAGCGCTTGGCGGTCACAGCGCTTGGATTACCGGCTTGAAGCGCATCGACACTCCGGAGCGAGCCGAAGCACCGGTGATCGCATGGGATCCCAGCCGCCAGATGGTCAAGGTGAACCCGGTTGCCGCCTGGGACGACGACGACCTGGACGCTTATGTCGCCGAACACGACCTGCCGCGTCACCCGCTCAACTACGTCGGGTACGTGTCGATCGGCTGTGCACCGACGACTGTGCCCGTGCCAGCGGGCAGCCATCCGCGCACAGGCCGCTGGGCAGGCAGCGGAAAGACGGAGTGTGGACTTCACGCGTAAGCGCCGGAGACGAGTAGCGCCGCGCTCACCTGGCGGATCGCTAGATGGCAGTACGGCCTAAGACTTCGCCCGATCCGCGATGAATTTCAAGATGAGCAGGTGCTTGCGGCCGTCGAGGAGCATCAGCTCGAGGAGCAGCGGCCACATGGTCGTTTCCCGCACGTCTCGCATTTCGCGCTTCAGACTGCGCAGCTCGCGAACGTCGTCCTTCTCGATCGCCCGGAACCGCTTGGTCGCCAACTCGAGCTCGGGATCGTGCGTCGGAGCGCTGAGCGGCGGTACGGCTCCCTCGATCCGCTCCATCTCCACCTGGGACCTGACCGCTTTCGCGATCCGGTCGAGCGTCTCGTGGTGTCGCGCCTCGTCTTCGAGGATCATGCCGATGAGCATCTTGTTGCTAGCGGACGTCGAGCGCTCCAAGAGTTCCCGGTACCCGGCCTGTACGGCATCTTCGTTCTCGATGTGCTCCTGGAGCAGATCGAAGATGCGCTGCTCCCATTCGGACGCGCCGACCAACGCGGTCTTGCTCATGACGGCTCTTCTCCGTTCGCCACCTCGCCTTATCATCACTTTGGCGGATCGGCGTGCGCTTGGCCAGGGCCGATGGTCCTGAGGTCGCCGGGAGACCCATTCTTGAGCTCGCTATTCGAGCCGGCCGATCGCGGCCTCCACCGCTTTGACGAGCTCGCCCGATCGCACGAGTGCGATCGAGGCGTCGACATCGGGCTTGAGCGCTCGGTCGTGAACGAGAGTCGGCACCACGCGGCGCAGCGCCGCGATTGCCGCCCGGCTCGCAGGCCCGGCCAACATCGGGGCTCGCAACTCGCAACCTTGGGCTGCGGCTAGCACCTCCATCGCGATCGCCGCCTCGGCGTCGCTGATGCACTCACGCGCATGCCGGGCGGCGATCATGCCCATGCTGACGTGGTCCTCCTGTCCGGCAGAGGACGTGATCGAGTCGACCGACGCCGGGTGCGCCAGGCTCTTCATCTCCGAGACGAGCGATGCAGCGGTGTACTGGCACACCATGAATCCCGAGTTGACGCCCGCCTCGCCGACGAGGAAGGGGGGCAAACCGTTCGAGGTCTTGTGGTCGAGGAGGCGGAACAGCCTGCGCTCCGAGATCGAAGCGAGCCCGACCGTCGCCGCGGCAAGCGAGTCGCAGGCCAGCGCGACCGGCTGGCCGTGGAAGTTCCCGCCGGACAGGATCTCTCCCGTTTCGGGCAACACGACCGGATTGTCCGAGATCGAGGCAAGCTCAATCTCGAGGGTCTCCATGCTGTGGCGGACCACGTCTCGGAATGCGCCGTGGACCTGGGGAGCGCAGCGGATCGAGTAGGCATCCTGAACGATGTGATCGCTCTCCCGGTGCGACGAGAGCAGTTCGCTGCCGGCGAGCAGGCGAATCAGATTCCGCGCCGAGGCCATCTGACCCGGATGCGGGCGGAGCCCCACTACTCGGGCGTCGAAGGCGCGATCGGTGCCGAAGATGGCCTCGATCGTGAGTGCAGCCGCGATGTCGGCGACCTTGGCGAGTTGGGTCCCCCTCCAGGCTGCGAGCACTCCGATCGCCGTCATGCCCTGCGTGCCGTTGATGAGGGCGAGACCCTCCTTGGCCTCGAGAACCAGGGGTTCGAGGCCGCACCGCTTGAGGCCGTCGATGGCCGTGAGTCGTTCACCCTCGAGCCGCACCTCCCCCTCGCCGATAACGGGAAGGGCGAGGTGCGCCAGGGGAGCGAGGTCGCCCGAAGCGCCCAGCGACCCTTGCTCAGGCACGACCGGAAGCAGGTCACTCGCGAGCATCTCGACGAACCGCAGCACGACGTCGCGTCGGACCCCGGAATGGCCGAGCGCTAGGACGTGCGCACGTAGGGCCAACATGGCCCGGACTTCCTCTGGCGGAAGCTCGTTGCCGACGGCCACCGCGTGCGAGCGGAGGAGCCCGTGTTGGAGAGCCGTGGAATGCTCGGGCGTGAGCCGCACGTCCGCCAAGCTCCCGAATCCGGTCGTCACGCCGTAGATCACCGATCCCGCTTCGAGTGCCGCGACCACAACCTGCCGGGAGGCGTCGACCCTTTGGAGTACCGCGTCGCTCAGCACCGCACGAGCGCCCTTCGAGATCTCGACCACATCCTGAATCCGAAGCGCGCCGCCGAGTTCGACCGATGCAGTCGCAGTCACGCGCCGAGTATTGCATCGGGCGGCGTCCAGCCCTGCATACGGGGCCCTTCTGGCGGACCTCTCCGCGAGCCCTGCTCGAGCAAGACCGTTATCCTCCGGCGAATGGCTGTGCCGAAGATTCCCGAGGAGCTGGTGACCGATCGGCTGCGGCTCCGCAGGTGGCGAGCGGGGGACTTGGACGCGCTGGCGGCGGTGTTCGCGCAGCGTGAGGTTTGGGAGTTTCCGTTTGGCAGAGGCTTGACGCGCGAGGAGACCGAGCAGCGCCTCGGGCGCTTCTGCGAGGCGTGGGCGCAGGACGGGTTCGGTAGGTACGCGGTAGAGCTGCGCGACGGCGGGCCTCTCATCGGTTACATGGGTCTTCAATTGGCGACTTGGTTCCACGAGATCGACGGGGAGGTGGAGATCTCCTGGCGTTTCGACTCCGGGTATTGGGGCCACGGCTACGGCACCGAAGCAGCGCTCGCGAGCCTCCAGGCCGGCTTCGATCACCTCCGGGTCGAGCGCATCGTCGCGGTCGTCGAGCCCGCCAACGTCGCCTCATCGCGGCTCGCCGGGCGGATCGGGTTGCAGGTTGTTCGCGAGGCGCTGGAGCCCGGCTTCAACAGGGTGCTCCAGGTCAGCGTGGTCGAGCGTGGGCCGTTCGCAGAGCTGATCGGTTCCAGGACGCCCTCGGGGACTCTTTGAACCGCGGTGATCGGGGCAGAGCCCCACCACGACAGGGTGTCGCGGGCGGTGTTCACCGCGGGCGGTGTTCATCGCAGGCCGTGGTCCGGCCCGTGATCCCGAGGAGCGGCCCATGAGACCCACCAAGCTTCAGCTCATCGACGCGGCCGCAATCGCTTGGGCCTGGATCCGCTACCGGGCGCTCATGGGCCAGGTTCCGGGCGTCTCGTACGGCGTCTCGCTCGACGGCGAGGTGATCGCCTCTGGCGGATGGGGCTATGCGGACCTCGAAACGAAACGCCGGGCAGGACCCGACACCGCCTATCGCGTGGCTTCGATCACCAAGACGGTCACGGCCACGCTCATCATGCAGCTTGTCGAGCGAGGCAGGGTTCGTCTCGACGAGCCTGTCACGAGCTACCTCACGTGGCTCAAGCCTTCGATCAGAGGGTCCGGCCCTACCGTGCGCCACCTCCTCACGCACAGCGGTGGCGTGATCAGGGACGGTTCGTGCGCATGGGGCGACCGCGATCTCATGGACCGTGACATGCTGCGGCGAGATCTCCTGGAACGAGCGACCGTCGCGGAGCCTTCGGCCGGGTTCCGTTACTCGAACGTGGCTTATGCGCTTCTCGGCGAGGTCATCGAGGAGGTCTCAGGGCGCCCGTTCTTCTCGATGGTGTCCAGCGGCGTCAGTCGCCCACTCGGGCTGAGCGCGACCGGCACGAGACTGACACGTCGGCTCCGGTCCGGGCTGGCGACGGGGTACCACTACCGGCGTCCTGGTGAACCGTATCGGGCGGCTGCGGCCACGGAGGCAGGAGCCTTCGAGGCCGCAGCAGGGCTCATCTCGAACGTCGTCGATCTCCTCGAGTACCAACAGGCGCATTTCCCCGGAGACAACCGGCTGCTCAGCGAGCTCAGCAAGCGCGAGATGCAGCGGGTGCAGTGGCAGCGGAGCGAGGAGCCGCACCACGGCTACGGCTGGATGGTCCGGGCCATCGACGGCATCACCGTGCGGGGCCACAGCGGTGGGTATCCCGGCTTCGTGACCTACATCGCGTTCGCGCCCGAACCTCGGATCGCGGCTGCCGTCCTGACCAACGGCATCGGTCCACTGGCCGAACTCGGTATCAACGCGATCTTCCACACGGTTGCTCGCGTGAATGAGCTCTGGGAAGATGCCGCCGCCCCGGGGCATGGGCAATCGGGAGCCGCCCCGGGGCATGGGCAATCGGGAGCCGCCCCGGGGCATGGGCAATC
>Ga0209415_10019067_pt1 | contig 10775 bp, 7 predicted proteins | sample PeaSoiSIISIP2007_FD_187696 | JGI IMG/M metagenome (GOLD analysis project Ga0209415, IMG submission 187696) | Peat soil microbial communities from Weissenstadt, Germany - SII-SIP-2007 (SPAdes) (version 2) | ecosystem: Environmental > Terrestrial > Soil > Wetlands > Peat | place: Germany... | reverse complement strand
CAAGCACGAAACAGAATGTCACGACGATAACCAGTTGAATTTATTTGCGTAACAACCGGACACTACTGATATGATATAGTTAATTTTGCAACTACTTAAATGTGAAATGAATAAAGAGAGCGATAGCGAGGACTTTGAGCATAAACAAGCGGATAAGAGGGTGGTTCTTTTAACGACATGACAAATTTTCAATACGTGTTGTCTATTGTACGAAGAAACCGAATCATATAACGGTCCGCCGACTGACCAGAATCACACGCCACGCCTGGTCAAGAGCATGGGAAGGGAACGCCATCCAATGATAATTTTTCTCTGCCCTGTTCAAAACCTTTACAAAAGTTATTATGTTTTCAGACACCATCTTCTTAAGCGTTCTTTTCTCCCGTTGTGTTTTGAACCCGGATACGATATACTCCTAACCTATGGAAAATACACGGGATGACAGAACACGTATTCTATACATCATAGACGGGAATTCTTACATATATCGCGCCTTTTATGCTGTTAGGGGGCTCTCCACATCGTCGGGTCTGCCGACGAATGCCGTCTTCGGCTTCGCCAACATGTTGCTCAAAGTTGTTAGGGAAAAAAATCCGGAATTGCTTGCCATCGTATTTGACCCCAAAGGCCCCACGCGAAGACATCAGGAATTCAAGGATTACAAGGCGCATCGGCCCCCCATGCCCAGAGATCTCGTCCCGCAAATTCCCTATATTCACCGGCTGGTAGAGGCGTTCCGCATCCCCGTATTCATCCAGGAAGGTCAGGAAGCCGACGATGTCATCGCTACGCTGGCCCGCAAGGCTGAGGCCAAGGGGATGAATATAACGATTGTCACAGGCGATAAGGACATCCTTCAGCTTATAGGCCCCCATATCAGCGTTTACGACACACTCAAGGAAAAAATATACGAATCAAAGGATGTGGAAGAGCGATTCGGTGTACCGCCGAACCGCGTGGTCGAAATCATGGGACTCATGGGCGATGCGTCTGACAACATCCCTGGGGTGCCCGGCATCGGCGAGAAAACCGCACAGGCACTCATCAAGGAGTATGGGACTATCGAAAACCTGCTCGCAAACACCGAAGCAATTAAAAGGCCGAAACTCAGGGAGTCTCTCAGGGAGTTTGCGCATCTGGCCCGCCTGAGTCGTGAACTTGCCCTGCTGAGAGCCGATGTTCCCCTAGAAGTGGATTATGAACTTCTGAAAATGAAGCTGCCGGACAGTAGCGCCCTCCTCGGGCTCTTGAAAGAGCTCGAGTTTACAGCGCTCCTGAAGTATGTCGACCGGGAACCTGGGCAGGAAGCCACGTATGCGACAATTCTGGAAGAATCTGCTTTTCAGAGTCTGCTCCATGCCCTGTCCACAGCCGAGGAATTCTGTTTCGACACTGAAACGACGTCTCTTGATCCACTACAGGCCAGCCTCGTCGGCATCTCCTTTTCCGTGGTGTCTCAAAAGGCATACTACCTTCCCCTCGGCCACGAGTATCCTGGTGCACCGAACCAGATAGCGACAGATCATGCACTGACAGCGATCAAGCCCATCATGGAGAATCCAGCAATAAAAAAAATCGGTCAAAATATTAAATACGACCTGCTCGTGCTCGGCAACTATGGTATCGCCCTGCAAGGCATTGCTTTCGATACCATGATTGCCTCGTACCTGCTCAACCCCGGAAAACCTTCTCATGGTCTGGATGCGATCGCACTCGAGTACCTCAACTACAAAACCATTACTTACGCTGAAGTCACCGGTACTGGCAAAAAACAGATCAGTTTCTCCGCCGTTGACGTAAAGACGGCTACGCAATACTCCGGGGAAGATGCGGATATCGCCTTGCGGCTCAAGCAGAAGTTGGTTCCGATGCTGCATGAGCAGAATCTCGACAAGCTGTTCCGTGAACTCGAGATGCCGCTCATGGAAGTACTCGCGGAGATGGAGCGCGCGGGGGTGAAGATTGACCCTGTTACTCTCAATGCCATGTCGCGCAAGCTGGAGCGTGAGATCAACAATATAGAAAAAACCATTTATGAGCTGGCGGGCATGACTTTCAACATTAATTCTCCTAAACAGCTCGCGGAAATCTTGTTCGGGAAACTCCAGCTCGCACCCCTAAAGAAAACAAAAACGGGATTCTCGACGAACGTCGATGTCTTAGAGGAGCTCGCCCATCTCCATCCCCTGCCGGCCGAAATCTTGAAATATCGGACACTCGCGAAACTCAAGTCCACCTATGTCGATGCTCTGCCGGCCATGATTAATCCCCGGACGGGCAGACTCCATACCTCGCTCAATCAAACTGTTACGGCGACCGGCAGGCTTTCAAGCAGTGATCCAAACCTCCAGAACATTCCCATTCGAACCGACGTGGGACGTGAAATCAGGAGGGCTTTTATCGCGGAACCCGGCGCGAGTCTGCTCTCGGCCGATTATTCACAAGTCGAACTGCGCATTCTTGCCCATATGAGCGGTGATCCGGCCCTCATCAGGACATTCCAGGAGGACGAGGACGTCCACACTCGCACCGCATCCGAGATATTCGGACTTCTCCCCAATGAAATAACATCTGAAATGCGGCGTAAGGCCAAGGCTGTTAATTTTGGGATTATCTACGGCATTTCCGCTTTCGGACTCGCACAGGACATCGGCGTTTCGAACAATGAGGCAAAACGCTACATCGACAGCTATTTTTCGCGATACCCGCTCGTCCGCGAGTTCATCGACCGGACCATAAACGATGCGAAGACAAAGGGGTACGTAACCACGCTTTTCGGCAGACGAAGGTTCATCCCAGAGATAACGTCTTCTACGGCGGCAGTACGAAGCTTCGGCGAGCGCACTGCCGTAAATACGCCTATTCAGGGCACCGCGGCGGACCTGATCAAGTTGGCCATGATCCACATACAGTCCGAGTTGAAAAAGCGGAAATTGCGGTCACAAATGATCCTCCAGGTCCATGATGAACTGGTATTCGAGGTGCCGGATGACGAGATTGAGATCATGAAACAGGTGGTCAAGGAACGAATGGAAGGCGCACTTGCACTCTCAATTCCCATTAAAGTCGATATGGGTGTCGGTAAAAACTGGGATGAAGCTCATTGATGGTCGATTGCGACCGGGTCGTGTAGTGAGGAATCACTTGCAAGGATTGCAAATTGTCGCAAATGCCGGTTATTGACACTAGCAGGTCCAACAAGGCTTAAAGTTAACGGCAAATCCGCCTTCCGTTTTTTCCGCGTCCCTCTTCGGACTCTTTTCCATTTCTTTACTGAAACTCGAACCGGTACTTGATGTCGGCCCCGATGTTCCTCAGTTCGTCATCTCGATCTCCCACGAGCGAAAAATGTTTCTTCAAGATGAATTCGATTCTGAAATCTGCGTTTCCGGCCCCAGTATGCCCTGAAGCGGACCTACGATAGAGGGCCGGATTCTAGCAACGAATTCATCGGTCTGTACGTAAATCTCAAGCGCCGTGATGGCGGTAATACCGAGGACTATAATGATAAAAAAATAATTTTTATTGTTTAAGACATCACGCAGACAACGCAGGTGAGCGACAGAACGTCATAGTACATCAGCTTGATTGGCCCATCATTTTTCCCTCAACCTATGCCGGGTACGTCCCGGCCTCCCCTTGTCCCAGTACGGCCATAAGCGTTTCTTTGATTTTTCCCAACCTGCGTTCCTCAGTGATTTTCCCATGCAGATAATCGGTCACGTAGAAGGAATCCATGACCCGCGATCCTTCAGTCACGATTTTTGCCGAACCGATGTCCAGGTTGAGCTCATAGAGAGCTTTCGTCACTGAATAAAGCAGCCCTACCCTGTCGCGGGCCGATATATCGATAATCGTGAAGCTCTCCGAGGTTTCATTGTCGAATTCAACGACCAGAGTTATTGTGGCTGCCGGCTTCAGCCGACGGCCATAAAGACTTGGTTCCGCCGGTCGTGACTTGTTCATGAGAGCCATTCGGAGTTCACCCAGCACGCTCTCCCACGCCGGCTCATAGTCGCAGAGCTTCCCATCGGCATCGGTGATCTGGAATGTATCAAGCATGACTCCGCTTTTCGATGTATAGACCTGGGCGCGAAGAATGTTCAGATTTTTGGATGCGATCGCGCCTGCCGTACGGTAAAACATGCCGTAGGCATCGTAAGCGCAGACAACAAGTTCCGTGTAGCCTCTTTCGGGATAATGACGATGATCGATCACAAGCTGTTCATCCCGGAGACGTTTCATCATCTCCAGGTGGTAGATGACTCTCCGGGGGGACGTATAGAGAATATACTGGTCCGACATGACAGATATAAAGTCGTCGATTTCTTGGTGAGTAAATCTGTCCGCAGCCGCGGTCCTGATCCTGGCAATCTGGGCAGCAAGCCGCGCTTTATCTTCTTCCCCAGCGAGGGTGCTTTTTTCTATGCAATCCAGCGTCCTTATATAGAGTTCTTGGAGAAGCACAGCTTTCCACTGCGTCCAGGCGGTCGGGTTTACCGCCGAAATGTCGGCATAGGTAAGTAGGTAGAGCAGGGAAAGATTTTCCCGATCCTGTACGAGCCGGGTGAAATCTGCCATCACCTTGCGGTCTGTTAATTCCCGGCGCTGAGACAAGGAAGACATGACTAGATGATTTTTAACGAGAAATAGGACCCTTTGGCGGTCTTCGCCTTCAATGCTGAGCCTCGTGAGAATAGTTTCGGCCAGCACCGCCCCCGCCCTTTCATGGTCGTGACGGAAAGCCTTCCCGAGGTCATGGAGAAGAACAGCAAGAAACAGGATCCATCGCTTTTTCAGCGCTTTCATGGCATCGGAGAGCGTTACGAGACCGGGATAATTTCCCGTCCACAAATTCTGCAGATTTCTGATAGCAAGAAGGATATGCTCATCCACGGTATAGAGATGGTAGTAATCATGCCGTGCAAGCGCCTGGATCGTACGAAATTCTGGAAGATACCTACCCAAAAAACGCAGCTCCTTCATGAGGCTGAGCGTTTCTGACAGACCGTCGGGGTTGTTGAGAATGGCCAGGAATGTCCTCGCCGCCGAGGGGGACGATCTTGCTTGATCGTCTATCCTGCATCCCCGAATTAGCGACTTCAAATGATCGGACAGCACCGCATGCCGGGATTGGGAAATTTCAAAAGCGGAAAGGACCAGCGACATGTCGCCGCGGCAAATGTCATCGGAGGGGGGGACAAGCGTTTTGCCGATCAGGCTGAAAGGTCCGATCATTAATTTGCGTTCGAACCAGCGCCGGGATGGTTTCGGCAGAACGGCTTCAGTAACGATGCAGGTAAACTCCCTGACGTTCCGCGCATGAAGAAAATATGCTTTCATGAACCGTTCCACAGCAAGAAGGTGAGCGGAGTCACGATAGTGAAAATCCGACGCTGTGCGCTCCTGTAAGCCAAAGGTCAGGTGATCATTCTTCCGGCCTGAAATGTAATGGACTTCGTTACGAACGCGCCAGAGGAAATTTCGTGAGCGTTGGAATACGGCATATTGGCCCTCGGTTATAACATTGCGCGCGACCAGTTCGGCAAGCGAGGATATTCGAAAACGCACGAAGGAGATCCAGAGAGCCGTGTGGAAGTCCCTGAGCCCCCCTTCGCCCTCCTTGATATTCGGCTCCCTTAGATAGACAGAACCACCAAGTTTTCTTCGGGTCGTGTTCCTTTCCGCAATTTTTTCATGGATGAATTCGTTGGCCTTCCAATAGAACACTTCACTGCGCATCGTTTCGGAAAAGGCATCATAGATGCCCGGATCACCGGCTACAAGACGGGACTCGAGCAGGGAAGTGCGGATCTTTATGTCCTGCCGGGCCAGGGCTGCGCATTCCTTCACAGTTCGTACGCTATAACCGACATCGAGTCCCGCGTCCCAGAGCAAGTAAAGCAATTCTGGGGAACGTTTCCGGTCCGCTTCGTCCTTACACAGAAACATGATATCAATGTCCGAATGTGGATTTAATTCTCCCCTTCCATAGCCGCCGATGGCGACCAGCGAGGGCATGATGCAGGCCGCTGAAAGACGGGCGTGAGCTTCGCGGAGTGTCCGGTCTATGAGACCCGTGCGGCGTTGCACGATTTCGCTGCCGCCGGCGCCGGCAAAGTGCGCAGCCCTGATCACTCCGTTTTCTTCTTCAAGCATTGTTCTGATGCGCACGGGGGTATTGATCAGATCGTTGTCTTGTCGCTTATTGATCATTGAAGAGCTACATCCTTATTTATCGGCAGTCACAACCAAAGTGCGTGTCGCTTGTCCTTGAAGAGCATGACTTGCTGCCCGGTTCCCGTCGTGTCAATTAAACATAGATACTTTTCCCGGTGTTTTGACAGTCATGAAAAAAAGAACCAGAAACAAGGCCGCATTTGCAAATAAGGACGTCGCAACGTGGTATTCAGATGCCAGTTCATATCAATGGGAGTTAAAACATGAACAAAGAAGTCGCCTGCGAACATCAGCGCTAAGGTGATAACTCCCGTTTGATAAACACTGTGTCCAACCTGTTTTTCAACCCCGTGAAAATTAGATAGAGGGGGCAACAATCCTATCGTAATTTATTGGAAAGATCAAAAGTCACGACGTCAACATCTCCGCAGGGCCACGTTAAGCATTATTTCTCGAAAACCCACATTTTCCTTGCGCCGTAATTCCAGAAGAATACGATTCCCGTGGACATTATTTTTGCCGGCATGGCGTGCATCCCTAGGAGTCCCACAAGAAGCCACATAAGGATCAAGTTGAATAGCAGTCCCGCCGCGCTTACCAGGTAGAGCAGGAAAACTTCTTTAAAGGGAGAATGACGGCCGCGAACAAAAACAAGCCGGGCGCTCAGAACATAGTTTGTTGCCGTAGCTGCGATAAAACTCAGGATTACAGCAGTCAGGTAAAAGACGTGCAATGCGCCCACCAGCATGCCGAAACTCGTCCACTCCACAATGGCAGCGACGCCTCCGACGCCAGCGTATTTGACTAATTGCTCCGGGCCTTTTGTTTTCATCCTGTTGAACTCAGGTTGGATTTTCATTCTTAAGGAAAAACCAATGATCGACGATACAACATAATCTCAAGAGTTAAGAAGGCAGCAGATGTACCAAGTTTCAGAAAATCAGAGATATGAATGCTTCGATATCATGGAAATGTAATTGATAACGCCGGGTGGCCGTCATAACCGGTAGCAGATATTTTCCATCTCAGGGGACCAAACGTTGCTTCTGCATTATGAAGCGGCGATGTCAATTTGCGGTAACCCTTAAGAACGCTTAAAGGTTATTGTCTTTATCTCATCCATTTCGAGCATAAAACTCCCGAACGATGCCTCCCCATAGCAATGCGACTTCGCATCGATATCAAAACTCGTTTCGGTTCCATCAAGTAGCGTGGCGGTCACCCTCACTTTGCGCTCTCGATTTTCACCCACGGATATTACTTTAATCCGCTCGAAAGGCATCGTCACCTGCGCCATACCCATATAGCCTGAAAATTGTATCCGCCCCTCCCAACTGAACTTATCACCGTCGATTTTGTTGCCTGTCATGTCTATTATCGTGACGTCAAAGTTCTTTTCAACGCGGGGTGCCCGTTCGAATCCCCCCGTCCCCCCCATGCCAGTAAGCAGGATAAACGCCGCAAGGATTAAAAGCGAAGTGATCTTCCGCCGATGCATAGCCAGTCTCCTTTCAAGGTCAATGATGATTATAGTTTAACACAATACCACATAACGCGTTCTTATTTCAAGAAAAAAGCTTGCAAACAGTGTGTCCTTTGTGTAAGGTACAACAGGATTCTGGGAAAGCACTGGTTCAATGCAAAACGGCGTAATGAGGCTCTTATGGCTGATAATTTTTCCAATCTGGTCGCCCTCATGGCAAGGCTACGCGGACCCGATGGTTGCCCTTGGGACCTCAAACAGACTCCTGATTCGCTCAAGCCCTTTCTGGTCGAGGAATGCTACGAGGTTATCGATGCTCTTGACGAAGGCTCTCCTGAAAAGATTAGGGAAGAACTGGGCGATCTCCTGTTCCAGATCATTTTCCATGCGCGCATAGCTGAAGAACAGGGCCAATTTACGATTAGCGATGTAATCTCATGCATTAATGAGAAAATGGTCCGCCGCCATCCTCATGTATTTGGCGATACGCGGGTTAGTTCAGACAAAGAGGTCCTTGCGAACTGGGAAGAGATCAAGAAGAAGGAAAAGGGTTATAAAGAACGGAAGTCAATTCTTGAGGGTGTGCCACGGAATCTTCCTTCACTTCTCCGCGCCCATAGCCTGCAGGAGCGCGTCGCGCGCGTAGGATTCGACTGGAGCCGTATCGATGAGGCCCTGCCCAAACTCGACGAGGAAATCGCCGAGTTCAAGGAGTCATTGAAAAAAGAGGATACCGCCGGCATCGAAGAGGAACTCGGCGACATTTTTTTCATGCTCGTGAATATCTCGCGGTTTCTGGGGGTCAATCCAGAGAATGCGCTCCGAAAAACCATCAGTAAGTTCATCTATAGATTCCGATACATCGAGGGACAAGCAGCTGAAGCTGGAAAATCGCTGAACGAAATGACGCTCAACGAAATGGAAACGCTGTGGCAAGAAAGCAAGAAGAAGTAAAAATCGGTTTTTACCAAGGAATAATCACCAGCCCATGACCGTACAGGGAGGGTGAATAATCACTCCTGTGCATCACTAGCCGGTGCTACCATGATCGTTTCACGGCGGGAGAGCGTCACGAGACCGGGTTTTGCCCCTTTTGGCTTCCTGACAAACCGAGCCTCCGTGTAAGTAACGGAAACCTTACCAGCTCCCTTCCCCTTGCTGTAAAACGCTGCTAGTGATGCGGCCTTGACGAGGATGTCAAGCGGGATTTCCATCTTGCGCGGATTCCTGATAAGCACATGGGATCCCGGCAGACCTTCCGCATGAAGCCAGAGGTCGTCGGCTCTAGCAAGTCTTGTGGCGAGACGGTCGTTCCCATCGGCGTTCTTGCCTACAAGAAACTCCCATCCTTGAAAAATAATCACCCTGATTCCGTTCAGCGACGAAGAAGAGGCTTGTTGCCTCGTAACCCTCCCCTTCTCAGCGGGGCCGCGGTCGACAAGTGCTGAACGCAGACGGTTCAGAGAATCAATATCCGCGGCATTCTCAACTTGGATGAGAGTGGAACGCAGCCAGGAAATTCGTTCCTCTGTTTCGCCCAGGCGTTCTGTGATGAGGGGCAGTCCTCTTTTCGCTTTTTTGTATTTTTTAAAATACAGCTCAGCGTTTTTCGTCGGCGAACGCCTTGCATCCATGGGAACGGGAACAGCGATTCCATCATATCCCGTTAGAATGGCATGCTCGATTCCCTGCCTCAGCTTCTGAAGATGAGCCAGGATCAGGTCCCCTTTTTGCCGATAATTTTCTGCCTGCCCCATTGCCTCCAGATCTGCGATAAGCGCATCGCGTTTGCGTTCCGCTTTTTTAGTAGCCTTCTTTATGTGGGAAAGCAACTCCGACCTTATAGCCGCAGATTTCCTCTGATGGATGAAATTCAAGTAATACTGTTCGGCCCACTCATTGGGAGAACCTGGAGCATCGATTTCGAGCTCCGATCCCGGGGGACTACCACGCGTTTTTTTCTGAGGCGGATCATACCGGCTGCCGGACAGGAGCATGCGGGTTCCCTGTTCTGAAGGGGTTCCCGAATAATACGAGGCGAGAATATTAAGTTTTTTGTCGGTAAAGAAAAGGTTCGATGATGGTCCGGTCAGCTCCAGGATAATGCGAAGGTTATCAGAATCCCTTTCAAAAAGCATTTCAGTGATGCGGTCCTCGTTTAGGAGAACAACATGCACTAGACGCGCTCCGACCAGATGGCTCCTGAGACTAAGCACGAAGGGATGGGGATCGCTCACGGACTTGGGTTTCCTACTTACGAGATGCATTCGCGGCAAAGAGCGTTGCGGAGAAAGAAGCAGTATAAAGTTCTTACGATCTTTTCTGAGCAGGAAATAGATATCACGATCTGTTCCCTGAAACACTCTTTCCAGCCTCGCTCCGGAAAGGCTCAACGAAAGTTCAGTTACGCTTTGCGTGAGAAGATAATAATCCATGGTCTGCCCATATTTCCCTCATCAATAAATATGGATTTATTGATGTCCCGATTGTACCGCCAGTTGCCTTTCCGTTGCACGTGTCTGTCCCCTAGCGCGGTGAGGCCGGCAGAAGCGGGAGATGAAGACATTGCTTTCCCATCCCCTTGTCAATCTGCTTTCACGGCACATCCAGAATCTTATGGGTCTGGGGAATGACCCGGACATCTTCGATGATTCCGAGCGCGGCATCCTGAAATTCTACTAGCATTTGCGAGTTAGGTTTCAGGTCACCGCCCGCTGGCTGGATAACAAAGGGAATGGACTTGTTGATGTCGGCAATAAGCCGCGCAGAGATCAGGATGTCTTCCCTACGCGTGACACGGGTTACGACAGCCTTCACAAAAAGATCAGTCACCGCAGCGGCGAGAAGAAACCGTCTGTGCTCATCCCAGAACGCACGAAGCCCTGTCGCCGACGGAAGCTTGAAGTCCATGCTCACGACATCGACGGCACTGCTGATTTTTTTCATGGCTTCGACCTGGACGCCGTTTGTCTCCAGATAAATGTGGAAATCCTGCCTCATCTGTGGCAGCCAATCGGCCAGGAACTCTTGTTGCAGCAATGGTTCTCCGCCAGTAAGGCTGAGTATGGGTCTTCCAGGACCGGGCACGACCAGACGCGAACAAAGTTCGGCG
>Ga0209415_10019065_pt1 | contig 10777 bp, 8 predicted proteins | sample PeaSoiSIISIP2007_FD_187696 | JGI IMG/M metagenome (GOLD analysis project Ga0209415, IMG submission 187696) | Peat soil microbial communities from Weissenstadt, Germany - SII-SIP-2007 (SPAdes) (version 2) | ecosystem: Environmental > Terrestrial > Soil > Wetlands > Peat | place: Germany... | reverse complement strand
CGATCGAGGTGGCGGCCGGGCTCGTGTCGGAGTTCCGAGCCGGTGTGTTCTGGGTCGGGCTGGCGCCGCTGCGCGAGCCCGGGCTCGTGACCGAGACAATCGGGAGAACGCTCGGAGCGAAGGACGGGCTCGCCACGCATATCCGCGAGCGCAAGATGATGCTGCTGCTCGACAACCTCGAGCAGGTGATCGAGGTTGCCCCCGAGTTGTCTGCCTTGCTCGAGGCCTGCCCAAATTTGTTTCTGCTCGTCACCAGCCGCGAGCTCTTGCGCGTCCGGGGCGAGGTCGAATACCCGGTGCTGCCTCTCGCTGATCCGGAGGCTGTCGAGCTCTTCTGTGCCCGGGCACGTGTCGAGTCTGACGCCACCGTCGCCGACCTCTGCCACGCGCTCGACAACTTGCCGTTGGCAGTCGAGCTTGCCGCGGCGCGGGCGAGCGTGCTGTCGCCGGCGCAGGCTCACGCGAGGCTCTCAGGGCGCCTCGACGTCTTCAAGGGTGGCAGGGATACCAACCCGCGCCAGCAGACGCTGCGGGCGACGATCGAGTGGAGCTACGACCTTCTTGGCTCGGACGAGCAGCGCTTGTTCGCCTCCCTGAGCGTATTCGCCGGCGGCTTCACGCTCGAAGCGGCAGAGCAGGTCGCCGATGCCGAGCTCGACACCCTGCAGGCGCTGGTTGACAAGAGCCTTCTCCGCCACACTGGCGAGCGCTTCTGGATGCTCGAGACAATCCGGGAGTACGCGGTCGAGCGGTTGGACGAGCTGGATTCGGCCGCCGAATTGCGCCGCCGCCACGCCGAGCACTTCCTCGCTCTGGCTGAGCGCGCTGATTCCGAGCTGACGCGTGAGCGACAAGCCGATTGGCTCGAATTGCTCGAGCGGGACTACGCAAACCTGCGGTCGGCGCTCGCCTCGTCTCTCCGTTCCGAAGCACCGGAACTGGGCGTGCGACTCGCGGGCGCCTTGAGTCAATTCTGGTCCAAGCGGGGATACCTTTACGAGGGACGCCTGTGGCTTGCCGACGCGCTCGCCGTGTCCGATCGCAGCCGAGCACGAGCGAAGGTGCTCTTCAGCGCGGCGCTACTGGCGACATTGCAGGGCGACTGGCCGGAGGCGAAGCGCTTGTCGGAGGATTGCCATCAGTTCAGCCTGCAGATCGGCGAGCCTCGCCTCGCGGCACGGTCGCTGCTGACGCTGGGGCGGGTGACCATCGCCGAAGGCGATCATGTGCGCGCCTGCTCGCTCCTCGAGGAGGCGGCGGAGCTCGCGACCGAGATTGACGACACTACGACACTCGCGATGGCCCACTTCAACCTCGGTTACGCGGCGCTGAGCGCCAGTGACTATGTCCGGGCTCGAAAGGAGATCCAGACCGCTCGTGAGCACTTCGACGAAAACGCGGATCTCTACGGCACCTCACGCTCGCTCGCCGGGCTGGGTTCGGTCGCCTTGCAAGAAGGGCATCCTGGCGAAGCGGTTGCGCACCTGCGACAGAGCCTCGTGATCTCACGGACGCTCGGAGATCAAGACGACATCGTATGGGCGCTGCAACTTCTTGGAGTCGCCGCGTCCGAGTTGCAGCGTGAGAAAGCAGCACGATTGCTCGGCGCGGCCGAGGCGCTACGCGAAACACTCGGTGTCTCGCTCTCGGGTACGGAGCTCGCCCTGCACGAGCGCGCTGTCGCTTCTCTCCGATCAGCGCTCGAAGCCGAGACTCTCGCAACCGCCTGGGCCATCGGGCGGGATCTGGCTCTAGCGCAGGCAGTCGAACAGGCGTTGACCGACGACTGATCCCGTACCGGCGACACCGCCGTCCCGCTTGCTGTTGGACGCCGGCTCGACTCCCGGCACGGTGTCGCGGTCAAGGACCTCGCCGCTCAGTTGGCCCAATTCTTGCGGTCGCAGGCGGTGCTGACGCTGCTTCGGCGCCACCCCGGTCGCCTCCATCAGCGAAGCCGGACGCGGTTGGGTGCTCCCTCCTGGCGGTCCAGAATTCAGCTGGGTGCTTCGCTCCGCTCGCGCGACGACAACCGGTTCCAACATGGACCTCGAGGAGCACTGCCGAGCGAGGCATCTACTCGGGGAGCACACGGTGAATAAGCTCCCCGTAGCGGGGATCGGCTCGGCCCCGTTCGAACAGTGGGGAGTACATCAGCTCGAGCACGGGTGTCGCGACGGCCCGCTGCATGCAGTCCCAGAAGGCTTCCATCTCGTCTAATGCAAAGTGGACGAAGCCGGCTTGGAAGACCGTGACGGCTCCGTCGTGGTCAAGCTCGTCGAGGGACTCTATACAGCCCCGGGCGGTCTCCGGGTCTCCTTGTCGTGCCGCCAGGAACCCCCGAAACGTGAGCGTCCAGCTATTCCCGGGACGCAGTCGCTCCATCTCGCGAACGCATTGCTCCGCCTTCACGTAATCCTGACGGCCGAGGTAGTACTCGGCGCGGTGCTGGTTGGTGCGGAAGGCCACGAACGATTCGGTCTTGTCCCAGTGGGCGAGGGCTTCTGCCTCTCGGCCGGAATAGAAATAAGCGCGTCCGAGGAAGGCGATGACGTTGACATCGAGCGGATCGAGCCGGTACGCCTCTTCGAGCAGTCGCACGGCCTCATCGATGTTCGCTGTGCCAGCCTCGAGCTGAGCGAGCCACCGGTACGGATCGGAGAAGCTGGGGTTGAGCTCGATGGCGAGGCGGGCCTCTCGGTTGGCCCCCGAGAAATCGTCTTCGCTGAGCATCATGGCAGCCAGGGACGAGTGGGCCTCTGCGAGGGCCTCGTTGGCCGCCAGCGCTGCGGCGAGCTCTTCTCGCGCCCTCCTTTGCGAGTCAGCGTATGGTAGGGAGCCTTCGCCCCCCAGCCACATGTAGCAGTCCGCGATGCCAACGCGAGCACGGGCGAAGCGGGGATCGCGGGCAACGGCGCTCTCGAACAAAGCGAGAGCTTGGCAAATCGTCTGCTCCGAGGTCTTCTTACGGAACAGCTCCCGCCCCTGTAGGAACTCCGTGTAGGCCTCCATGTCGCTCGTGTCCTGCTCGCCGCGCGAGGCTGCGAGGGAGACCGTGCCGCCGAGCGCCGAGACGTGGGCGGAGATGGCGGCCGTGATGTGGTCGGAGAGGTCGTCTTGGACGGCGAAGATGTCGTCGAGCTGGCGGTCATAACGCGAGGCCCAGAGGTGCTCCTCGGAGCTCGTCTCGATGAGCTGGGCGGTGATGCGGACTCGGTTTCCCGCCTTCCGCACGCTGCACTCGAGCACCATGCCGACTTGAAGGGCGCGCCCGATCTCAAGGGCCGTCTCCTGGGTGTTCTTGTAGTGCATGGCAGTGGTGCGGGCGATGACGCGAAGCCCCGAGACGTGGGCGAGCTTCTCGATAAGTTCCTCGGTCATGCCGTCGGCGAAGTACTCGTCGTTCGGGTCGGGGCTGATGTTGGCAAAGGGGAGTACGACGATGCGGCGGACGCTTTCCTCCGGCGGAGGCGGCGCCAAGCGGGGGTCGGACGGAGGCTGGGCGGCGGTCCGGGCGATCTTGTAGAGCTGGATGGCAGTGTCGATGTTCTTCAGCTTCGGGGTCCCGATTGAGCGAAAGGACGCCTGCAGCTTGTTGTGGACCTGGTCGTAGACCTGCTGGGAGACACACACTCCACCGTGGTCGGCGTGTGGCTCGATACGGGCGACGATGTTGACAGCGTCGCCGAACACATCCTCGTCCCGGTGGACGACATCGCCAAGGTGGACACCGATCCGAAGTGTGATGTGTTCGCCTTCGGCAGCCGAGTTGCGCTCGTCCATCGCCTGCTGTATCTCAAGGGCGCACTCCACGGCGTCGAAGGCGCTGGCGAATTCAACGAGGACGCCGTCACCGAGCGACTTCACGGTGCGCCCTCCGAAGGTTGCGACGATCGCGCGGACGATCTGATCCTGCTCATGCGCGAGGTCGAGCGCAAGCATCTCGTCCCGCTGGGTCAGGGAGGAGTAGCCCACCATGTCGGTGAGCATCACGGCTACCAGTTGACGATGATCACCCTCGACGGACCGAATCGGTCTCAGAGCTCCTGTTCATGGTTTCAACGTAGCGGTGAGCCGGGATGAGCTTCGCCAGCCCGACACGGGCCTCGGCACACTCGACCGGCCACATCACTCGGCGGTCGACGTGACGATTTGCGGACTCCCGCAGATTCGCCGGCTCCCGCAGATTCGCCGGCAGGAAGCACAGGTCGGGCGTTGCCACGCCGCCAAGGTGGCATCGCGCCGTCACCGGAACATCGGGCGTCTGCATTCAGGGGCCACCGGCATCAAAATACCGTGCGATCCCGTCGATCTGCTCGGATCCACGGTTTACCGCGGAAGACGACATGACCGATCCCGGGCGGACAATCGGCTTCGTCGCCGGCATCCTTGTCGTATCGTCGAGAGAGCAAACATTCGGCGCTGTGGCGTCGCTGCAGCTCTCACCCGACCGGCGCGCTCCGTGCGAGGAACATCCGACGCCCGGTGATCTCCGATCAGTTGTGGTCGGGGGCGCTACCGGGGACCAGTGCACTCTCCGAGCGGGTACGCGATGTCGCAGATCAGTTCGTCGTCGGTGATCGCGTCTGGTTCGGCGAGATACACCTCCCGACATGACAGTCGACTTCCGGGACGAGCGATCACCTCGGGCGAGCAGGCAACAGCGTCGTAGGCTGCGAGGATGGCCGGATACTCCCACTGAGCCTTGGTGATGGTGGTGAAGGCTTCGTCGTGCGCTGCTTCGGTGCGGATCCCGATGAGCTCGGTTGGCTCCACATCGTCGGAGCAGGCGAGCGTCGCCTCCAGGGGTCCGTCACTGTCGTGGTCGACAACGCCGTGAAAGACCAGGCTGAATGGTCCGATCGGTGGGCCACCGCGCAAGTGTCCAGCGAACACGTTCTTCGCCTCGCGAACGAAAGCGTCGGTCTCTGAGGCACGCAGTCGGCGCTGAATCGACATCATTCGCCTCGCAGGCACGTGGCGGGTCTGAATGGTAAACATCGGGCAGTCTTGCTCTCTCAAAATCGCATGGACATGACGGACCAGGGACCTGCGGCTCGTGTGACGAGCCTCTAATTCGGCCAAGTGCCGGTTGAGTTGCTCGGTGGGGAGCTCGGGGTCCCTGCCGAGATCGGCGAGCAACGTTCCGATCTCGGCCAGGCTCATGTCGATGCCGCGCAACATGGCGATGAGTCGAGCCGTGCGGAGCTGATCGACTCCGTAGCGGCGGTACCCGTTGGACGGTTCCACGTCGACCGGCCGGAGCAGACCGATCTCGTCGTAGATCCGAAGCGCCTTGGCACTCAGCCGTGAGCGTCGAGCGAACTCGCCGCTGCTGAGCAGGTCTCTGATCGGCTCCGCTGGCACCTCTCGATCTTCCTCCCTGCCCCAAGGGCGTGGTCAAGCGCGAGCCATCCCGGAGTGCAGAGCTCGTGTTCTCCCGAGGTGCCCGGCCTCGATCATCTACCGACGGGAGGGACGCGCAGTGGCGCGATGCGGAGGAACCACCCGAAGCCAAGCAATCTGGACCCCGTATAGGCACAGATCATCAACTGTGGCGCCGCGACCGATGGGACGATCTGACGAGGAACAGGGGAGATGCCGAGCAGGCCTCGTTTGACCGCCGGGCTCCGCCTTCCTAGTCTCGTCCGATGCCGGGTAAACAAGAAGGCGAGCCCGTGCCTCAAGTCTTCAACGTCGTCCGAGGCGAGGCTCGAGAGATTCGGCACACGGCATTTGGCAGCGTCGGGACCGTGTTTTCCGGCTGCGGCATCGAGTGCGTCTGGGTTAGCAAGCTCGACGAGCAGGTGGACCCGGATTGGTTCTCATCCGACGATGTCGACCTGATCATCGTCGTTCAGGGTCAGCTCAAGTTTGAGTTCGAGGTGCGTAGTCTCGCCGACCGGGTGTTAGCGACAGGCGAGCTCCTGGTTATCCCGGCCCAGACCAAATGCCGAGCGTATCGGTGGCCACGCGACTCGAAGGAGGCGGCTGTCTTTGTCGCGGTCTACCCATCGTCGACGGTGGCCGGTGGCGCCAACTCCCACCCTCAGTAGGGAACTGCGGCCCAGATCACTGCAGCCAGATGGGCAGTGCATCGATATCCGTTGATCGAGCGCAGGCGCCCCCGTAAGTCGCGCCGGCGTTCGACGCGACGTTCTGTTCGCGCCTGGCACCGACCGGCATGGGTGATGCCGGACTGTGTCCGTCGGGCGTGCATTCAAGGACTGAGAAAGAGCGCGGTTCACCGGTCTTGTCCGGTGCGGCACCTCAAACTGTGCTGGGCTGGGTCCGCGCTTCCTGGAGGCTGGCTCCCCAACGAGAGGAGCGATGTCCGTGGCTCGTCTCGCCCGGTGGCGATCCGGTGTTCCCTCCCGCAAGTAAGGATGCGTGATCAGGCAAACCTCATACAGAATCGCGAGGCGTCGGGGCCGCCGCGGCGGAGTGGGCAGGGCGAGCTCACGGCCGATTTCATGCGCCACCGGCGGTGCACCGTGCAACCGTGTCCCTAGGATTGCTCTCGGCATACATTTCAAGGAGTCGTCATGGCCGAAGGCGAGCAGGAGAACCCGGTACCGGCATCCGGCCCGACCGACGGCGAGCCTCCCGCTCCTCCGCTCCCTCCCAAGCACGTACCCGCCCCCGCCGCCCCGGGCGCCGGGCCAATGCCCGGACCGCCGCCCATGGCGACCAGCGACCGTTGTTACGCCGTGTGGCAGTGCCGCGCCGAGACGGACTACATCTTCGATTACTGGACGGCACTGGGCTGGACCATCCTCACTCTCGGCATCTACAGCTTCTACGTCTTCTACCAGTTGGTTCGTCGCATGCGTGATCACAACGCGCGCCGTGTCGAACTCCTCGACGCCGCGCTGGCTTTCGCCTGGGAGGAGACCGGTCGGCGCGGGTTGCAGGACGAGCTAACGCCGTCGTTCCAGCGGGCCGATGCGCACATGACCGTGCTTCGGGGCATGACGGGCGACTTTCGCGAACCGGTCATTTGGGTCGTACTCGCCATCATCGCCCGCGGCATCGTCGAGATCATCGCGTTCGTGCTCTTGGACCAGGACCTCGTAAGGCACGAGCGTTCCGAGCTCGGCGTGGAGTACGAACTGTCGCTCATCTTCGGGCGCTTCGGCCAACATCTGCCTGCACCGGACCTGTCCGGCGTGAAGGGTCAGAACAACTATGTCGGCCGGATCATCGCCACCATCCTCTCGTTGGGCATCTACCTCTTCTGGTGGTATTACAACCAGATGGACGATCCGAACCGCCACTTCCAAGTCAACTGGTCCCAGGAGGACGCTTTGATGGCGGCCGTGCAACAGACGGTTCGCTGACCTGTTGACTTCTCCGCGCGATGCCGTTTGTGGCAACTCGCAATGCCGGTCACAGGGAGTGAGGCCATGTGTGCGACGACTCCCAGTCCGCACCAACGACGGCGCTGCACCGCCCGGGGTATCAGGCCACCGGGCCGGAATGGCATTCGGGATGGAATCGGCTGGCCAGCTTCCCTCGCCATTTTGCGGACGCCTCGGAAAGGACCTGTGCAGCAGGTGCCGGAACCGTTAGAGTCCCGCGGTGCGAATACTCGTGCTCGGTGCGGGTTTCGGTGGCCTGGAGCTGTCGACGAGGCTGTCAGAAGAGTTCGGCGATGAGCTTGATCTCGTCCTGATCGACCAGGGCGAGGGCTTCGTGTTCGGCTTCTCAAAGCTCGATGTCATGTTCGGACGGGCGCTGCCCTCGGCCGTGGTCCACCCCTATCGTTACCTCGTCAAACCGGGTGTGCGGTTCGTCCAGGCCACTATCCGCTCGATCGACCCTGTGGCCAAGCGCGTCGAGACTGACGCCGGGGCCTTCGAGGGCGACATCATGGTCGTCGCGCTGGGGGCCGATCTGGACCCCTCGGCGACCCCCGGACTGGTCGAGGGTGGCCATGAGTTCTACACGGTGCCGGGGGCGTTCGCTCTGCGTGAGGTGTTACCGCACTTCGGCGGCGGCAGGGTGGTCGTCGGGTTGACCTCGACGCCCTTCAAGTGCCCTCCGGCGCCGAGTGAGACCGTTCTGCTGATGCATGACTACCTCACCAAACGGGGGATCCGCGATAACTCCGACATCTCGCTGATCATGCCGTTCGACGTTCCCATCCCACCCTCACCGGCTGCATCGCAGGCGCTGCTCGCCGCCTTTGCGGAGCGGGGGATCCACTGGCACGCCGACCGGTTGGTGAGCGGCCTCGACCCCGACAGGAGGGTCGTCCTGCTGAACGACGGGACCGAGATGCCCTATGACCTCTTCCTCGGTATTCCGGTGCACCAGGTCCCCGCCGTGGTCGAGGCGTCGGGGTTGACGGTCGACGGGTGGGTCCGAGTCGATCCGCTTACCCTGGAGACAGTATTTCCGGGTGTCTATTCCGTCGGCGACGTGACGAGCGTGGGAACGCCCAAGGCGGGAGTCTTTGCCGAAGGACAGGCCTCGGTGGTGGCCGAGCAAATCGGCACTCGTTTGGGTGGCATGACGGAACCCGCAACCTATGACGGCCATGGAGTCTGTTACGTCGAGTTCGGCGATGACCTCGTTGGACGCGTTGACGTCACCTTCATGAGCGGGAAGACCCCTGTCGGAGACTTCGATGGGCCATCGCGGGCGCTCGCCGCCGATAAGGGAGAGTTCGGTTCCATCCGCATCCATCGCTGGTTCAATCACAGGTGGAGCGGAGGCAAGGAGTCCGCCAACTGACTTTGCGACAGTTGGCGGCGACCCGCTCTCGAGCGACTCGAGAACGAGCTCTCCCCAGTCGCAGTTGGCCGCCCCGGACGCCGCGGCTGACGTGATCCTCGTGGAGCGTGGCGAGGACCCGTTCCGTTCCGTCGGGGCGCATCCGGCATCGGCCAATTGCGGTCCTGGTCAGCAGCTATCTCGTGTCTGCCCGCGTCGAGGTGTCTCATTCGAACCGCATTTGACCGGGCCGCCTAAACCTACGACTCGGTCTTCAGTGCTGAACATCGAGCAAATTCGACGGCGCCGTGCCAGCGCCCCCCTTGCGCCCGAGAACAAGTCCCGGTGATCGTTAGCTCGTCGGGGGTAATGAGCGCTAAGAAGAATGCGGTGCGTATTCGAGGCTTCTGCTGTGGCTGGCTCGGCATGGACTTGGGTGGCCTGATCGACGGCGAGATTGGACGGGTACGCGCTCCCGTTCCTGCCTACCTCATCGAACACGCCGGGTCGGTGCTCGTCTTCGACTCCGGGCTGCATCCGGACATCCGAGATGACCAGTCCGCGCGCTATCGGGCGCTGGCCCCATACTTCGACTGCGACCTGCCGGAGGGAACCGATCTGAGCGAGCGGCTGGAGGCGTGCGACGTCGATCCCGGCCGACGTCGACCTGCTCGCGTTGAGCCACCTGCATTTCGACCATGTAGGAGGAAGCGGTCTTGTCGGGAACGCCGAAATCGTCGTCCAGCGAGCCGAGTGGTTGGCGGCCATCGCAGACGTCGACGGCGAGACCTACATGGCCGCCGACCTCGACAGCGGACGGAGGCTACGTCTTCTGGACGGGGAATGGGATGTCTTCGGCGATGGGCGGCTGCTCTTGCTGCCAACGGCCGGGCACACCGCCGGGCACCAGTCGCTCCTCGTGCGGACCGACGGCGGCGGCGAGCTCGTGCTCTGCAGCGATGCCTGTTACTTGAGGCGCTCGCTTCAGGCGCTCGCCCTGCCGCCCTACGCACTTGACCGCGAAGCCCAGCTGCAGGTGTTTGACCGATTGCGCCGCTTGGAGTCGGCCGGCGCACAACTGATCTTCGGGCATGACCCAGAGCAATGGCCAACCGGGCCAGATGACGACCGGATCGCGGAGCTGGCAAACGCCTTCCTCTGAACAAGTGGTATCTGAGCCCGGCTACGTCACGAGTTGCGGAGCCGTATCGGATTTGGGTCGAGACCACGTCACATTGAGGTGGTCGACCTTTCAGCCGGCGTAGACGGCTGGTGTTCCCCAAGTACACGCACTGCGCGCCACGTAAGTGCGCTCCTGGCTGGCTCATGGGACGTGCGTTGAGGCCGCCCTGGAATGCGAGCGGAGCAGTGACTCTGCTGTGAAGGTGGCGACGAACACCGAGAAGGCCACGACGGCCAGCAGCGATGCAAACTGCGGGATTCCTGCCACAGATCCACGACTGCCGACGATCCACCACAACGAGTTACGAAACGCCAATGCGGTCACTGCAGCGATGCAGGCCGTCACAGCCGCATCGACAGCGCGACGCCTCGCACCGCGCAAAGGCGTGCTGTTCTGGACGAGCCCGACGTACGAGCCAGCCAAGACCACGAAAGCGAACATTCCGCAAGTGCCGAGAGCCATAGTTATCAGCGCCGCAGACACGGAATACCCCTCCTTGATCGCCTGATTGCCTAGGACCGTCACGCCGAAGATTCCTGAAGCGGCACCAGCAGCGACCAGCGGGTGGCGGCGCACCTCGCTTAAGAGGCTGCGATCGATCCAGGACAGGACGCTGAGCCCGGGACGGCGAAGTGGGCCGAGCCAGTGGCTCTCCCGCTCGGCGACGGTCACCGCGTCGGCGAGCCAATCCGACGCTCTCACATTCTCCGCAGGTTCGGGACTCCGAAGCTCCGGAACACGACGGAGCTCGATGATGACCTTGCCGGTCACAATGGTCGAGATGAGGAGGAGACCGACGAGCGTGCCGGTTGCGCGATCGGTCCATTGCGACCGGTTCGCTTCCAGGGCTAGGGCGACCCAGTCGGTCAACAGGGCAAT
>Ga0209415_10019064_pt1 | contig 10777 bp, 5 predicted proteins | sample PeaSoiSIISIP2007_FD_187696 | JGI IMG/M metagenome (GOLD analysis project Ga0209415, IMG submission 187696) | Peat soil microbial communities from Weissenstadt, Germany - SII-SIP-2007 (SPAdes) (version 2) | ecosystem: Environmental > Terrestrial > Soil > Wetlands > Peat | place: Germany... | reverse complement strand
GTTCGTCGAGTTCTGCTCCTATGAGGCGCTAAACGACATGACCAACTACCAGAGGACGTACTCGATAGGGGAGGTCGAGGTCGAGGACGGCGTCATCTACCACAAGACGGAGTACCGGGAGCGCCGCAACCACTACGCCCTCTTCGGATGCACGCGCAGGGTCGACGGCTTCGACACGTCGCGCGACGCCTTTGTCGGCGTGCACCGCGGCCTGCACGACCCGAAGGCGGTCCTGGCCGGCCGGTGCACCAACAGCCGGGCCTACGGCTGGAACCCGGTGGGCGCCCACCAGCTCAACCTGGCGCTCAAGCCGGGCGGGGAGGAGACCTTCGCCTTCGTGCTCGCCTACGTGGAGCAGGGGGACCTTCCCAAGTTCGACGCCCCCTTTGTCATGAACAAGGCGAGGGGCCGCGAGATCATGCGCAAGTACTCGAACCTGGGCGCCATCGACGCGGCCTTCGCCGCCGTCAGGCGGCGCTGGGAGGAGCTGCTCAGCGTCTACCAGTCGCCCAACGCCCCGAACGAGCACCTGCGGCGCATGGTGAACACGTGGAACCAGGCCCAGTGCATGGCGACCTTCAACCTGTCGCGCTCCGCCTCGGGCTACGAGACCGGCATCGGGCGCGGCATGGGCTACCGCGACTCGAACCAGGACATCCTGGGCTTCGTCCACCTCCTGCCCGATCGGGCCCGCCAGAGGATACTCGACATCGCCTCCACCCAGCTCTGCGACGGCACCTGCTTCCACCAGTACCAGCCGCTCACCAAGAAGGGCAACGCCGACATCGGCGGCGGCTTCAACGACGACCCGCTCTGGCTGATCCTCTCGAGCTGCGCCTACATCCGCGAGACGGGCGACGCCTCGATCCTCGAGGAGCCCTGCGGCTACGCCGACAAGCCGGGGTCGCGGGACACGCTCCTGCACCACATCGAGACCTCGATCGGCTACACGCTCGCCAACCGCGGCCCGCACGGGCTGCCCCTGATCGGCCACGCCGACTGGAACGACTGCCTCAACCTCAACTGCTTCTCCACGGAGCCCAACGAGTCGTTCCAGTGCACGGGCGACATCGCCGGCTCCAAGGCCGAGTCGGTCATGATCGCCGGGCTCTTCCTCTACGCGGCCCGCGACCTGGCCGGCCTCTACGCCTTCCTCGGGAGGCCCGCGGACGCGGCCCGGATCCAGGGACAGTACGACGATATGCTCAAGACCGTCGAGGAGCAGGCCTGGGACGGGGCGTGGTACACGCGCGCCTTCGACGCCCAGGGCAACCCCGTGGGCTCCAAGGCGTGCCGGGAGGGCAGGATCTTCATCGAGAGCCAGGCCTGGTGCGTCCTCGGCGGGGCCGGCCAGGCGAACGGCAGGGCGCGCAGGGCCCTCGAGGCCGTGCACAGGTACCTCTACACGCCCGAGCACGGCTGCGCCTTGCAGTACCCCCCGTACTCCGAGTACCACCTGGAGCTGGGCGAGGTCTCGAGCTACCCCCCGGGCTACAAGGAGAACGCCGGGGTCTTCTCCCACAACAACACCTGGATCCACGCGGGCTGGGCCCTGTTCGGCGAGGGGGACAGGGCGCTCGAGTACTACCTGAGCATCTGCCCGTCGGCCAAGAAGGACCACGAGACGTACCGCAGCGAGCCCTACGCCTACGCGCAGATGACGGCGTCGCAGTTCTCGCCGACCCCGGGCGAGGGCAAGAACTCCTGGCTCACGGGCACGGGAGCCTGGTCGTTCGTGGTCGCCAGCCAGTCGATCCTCGGGGTGAGGCCCGACTTCGGCGGCCTGCGCATCGACCCCTGCGTGCCCAGGAAGTGGAAGGGCTTCACGGTCAGGCGCAAGTTCCGGGGCGTCACCTACACGATAGAGGTCAGGAACCCCCGGGGCCGCTCCAAGGGCGTCTCCTCGCTCCTCGTGGACGGGCGCCGGATCGAGGGCAACCTGGTGCCGCTGGGCGCCGGGCCGAAGGCCGAGGTGAGGGTCGAGGCGACCCTCGGATCCTGACCGCGGTCCAGGGGGAGGCCGGCGGGCGGGCGGGGAGCGGCCCGCCCCGTCGACCAAGACAAAAACCAAACTTACTCATGCAATACGGACACTTCGACGACGAGGCCCGCGAATACGTGATCACGCGCCCGGACACTCCCCGGGCCTGGTCCAACTACCTGGGCTCGCGCCGCTACGGGGCGATCATCACGAACAACGCGGGGGGCTACAGCTTCAAGCAGTCGCCGGCGTCGGGTCGCTTCCTGCGCCACCGCTACAACGCCGTGCCGATGGACATGCCCGGGCGCCAGTTCTATTTGCGCGACCGCGTGAGCGGCGACTTCTGGTCCGCGGCCTGGCAGCCGGTCGGGAAGCCGCTCTCGGAGTACCGCACGACGACGCGCTTCGGGCCCGGCTACGCCGTGATCGGGAGCGAGTACCGCGGCGTGAGGACCGAGGCGACCTACTTCGTTCCCCTGGGCCGGGACTTCGAGTACTGGAGGCTGCGCGTGACGAACACGGGCAGCGCGCCGCGCTCGCTGAGCGTCTTCTCGTTCTGCGAGTTCACGACCGAGTGGAACATCACCCAGGACACGTTCAACCTGCAGTACACGCAGTTCATCTTCGAGGCCAAGTGGAGGGACGGGATCATCCAGGCCTCCTCCTGCGCGCGCCTGCCCGAGAACGCGCCCGACTTCGCGGCGTGGGACCAGTCGCGCTGGTGGTGGATGACCCAGGTCGGCGGGACGATCGCGGGCTTCGACTGCGACCGGGAGAGGTTCGTGGGCCCGTACCGCAGCTTCGACCGGCCCGAGGCCGTCGAGCGGGGGTCCTGCGCCAACAGCGAGCAGTTCTCGGACAACGGCTGCGGCGCCATCCAGAGCGACCTCGAGCTCGCCCCCGGCGGGTCGGCGGAGGTCCTCGTGCTGCTCGGGGTCGGCAACACGGCGGCGGCCCGGCGCACGAGGGCAAAGTTCGGGACGGCCGAGGCCGTGGAGCGCGAGCTGGCGGCGCTCAAGCGCCACTGGCACGGGCTCCTGGACTCGATGCAGGTGAAGACCCCGGACGCCGACTTCGACCACATGGCCAACGTCTGGGGCGCCTACAATGCGCTCATGACCTTCGAGTGGTCGCGCTCCTGCTCGCTCGTGTACACGGGCGACCAGCGCGACGGCTTCGGCTTCCGCGACACCGTGCAGGACATGATCGGGGTGACGGGCATGATCCCCGCCGAGGTCCGCGAGCGCCTGATCCTCATGCTCTCGGGCCAGGACTCGACCGGGGGGGCGCAGCCCGAGATTCGCCCGTGGTCCCACGCCCCGGGCCGGATGAAGCCGACCCCGCCCTCCCATTACAGGAGCGACGACTGCCAGTGGTTCTTCAACGCCGTGCCGGCGTACGTCGCCGAGACCGGCGACACGGGCTTCTACGACCGGGTCGTTCCCTACGCGGACAGGGGCAGGGCGAGCGTGCTCGGCCACCTGCGCCGGGCGCTCGAGTTCAACCTCGCTCGGACGGGCAGGAACGGGCTTCCCTGCGGTCTCTCGGCCGACTGGAACGACTGCCTCAAGCTCGGGTACCGGGGGGAGTCGGTGTTCGTGACGTTCCAGGTCCGGTTCGGGCTCAGGGCCTACGCCGAGATCGCGGCCCAGCTTGGGAGGCCGAGGGAGGCCCGCTGGGCCAGCGCCGAGCTCGGGAAGCTCGACAAAAAGATCGCCAGGACTTGCTGGGACGGGGGCTGGTTCATCTGGGCCATCGGCGAGGACGGCACCGTCTACGGGACCAGGAGGGCGAAGGAGGGGAGGATATACCTGAACACCCAGTGCTGGGCCATACTCTCGGGGGCCGCCACGCCCGCGCAGGCGGACAAGGCGCTGGACGCCGTGAAGAGGCTCCTGGCCTCGGAATACGGCGTCGCCCTCTGCAACCCGCCATTCGCCCGCACCCCGGTCGAGGTCATGCGCGCGGTCCTCTTCAATCCGGGCAACAAGGAGAACGGCGGCATCTTCTCGCACACGCAGAGCTGGATCGTGATGGCCGAGATCGCCCGGGGGAATGGCGACCAGGCCTACGCCTACTACCGCTCGTTCATGCCGGCGGCGCAGAACGCGCAGGCCGATGTGCGCGAGATCGAGCCCTACGTGCACTGCCAGAGCACGCACGCCCCGACGTCGAAGAAGTTCGGGCGCTCGCGCATTCCGTGGCTCTCGGGCACGGCCGCGTGGGCCCACTACGCCGCCACGCAGCATATCCTGGGCATCCGCCCGGAGCCGGGCGGCCTGCGGATCGACCCGTGCATCCCCAGGGGCTGGAAGGGGTTCACGGCGAGGCGCGTCTTCCGGGGGCGAACCCTCCACATCGAGGTCGCGAACCCCTCCGGCGTCTGCCGCGGGGTCAAGATGCTCTCTGTCGACGGCAGGCGCCTCGAGGGCAACCTCGTTCCCGCGGCCGAGCTGCGGGACGCTTCGCGCATCGTGGCCGAACTCGGGTGAGGGCCTGCGGGGTGGGGCGCCGGCGCCCGGGCGCGGCGCCGCCCTCCCGGCTCCCTAGTCCCTCAGCCAGTAGTAGGCCGAGGTCGCTATGAACGCCATGGTGACCGTCGGCGCGATCACCCACATCGGGCTGAACGGCATGGCGTAGTGGTGCACCGCCCAGACGACGACGAAGGTCTTCAGGACGATTAGCCCCCAGCAGACGCCTATCAGGGTCTCGATCCTCCTGCGCTGGCGCATGGCGAGCTCCTCCTCGCTCAGCCCCTCCACGCCCTCCAGGTGCAGGCCGCGGCGGATGAGACTGCGCAAGCTCAGGTTGGGTGGCTCCGCGCTCATGGTTGCGCCTCCTTCGTTTTGTTGGGGTTTACTGGAATACGGCCTCGCTGGTGGCAGTCTAGGGGGCGCCCGGCACTCCTGCTGCGCATCGGTTGCCAAACCCCTTGCATCACTTGCCGTCGCCCCGGGCATTTTTCATGGACAAGCGCGCCGGGGCGCGCTTGCTTCGGGGCCTGATGCAAAGCAAGGCAAGCAAGCTGGTGACGCCCGTCACGCTCCTGGTGGACGCGGTCCTCGTGATCGCCTTCTTCCTCTTCATGTACAGCGTCGTCTCCGGCCACGTCCCGTCCAAGGACCACCGGATGGTGCTGCTCTGGGGCTCGATGGGCTCGGCCTGCCTGACGCTCGTCTTCTGGCTCTCGATCCAGATGATCCGGGTCGTGGCGCGCCACCAGAGCGAGATAACGAAGGGCTAGAGGGCCCGCCGCGGCCGCGGCGCTACGTGCGCCGGAACGTTGCGGCATAGAAGCCGTCGCCGTCGTGCTCCCCGGGCTGGAGCCTGCGGCCCCCGGTGACGGGAGCGAAGCCCGGCCCCCCGGCCAGGAACGCCTCCACGACGCGCTCGTCCTCGCTCTGGCAGAGGGAGCACGTCGCGTAGACCAGGAGCCCCCCCCTTCGCACGAGGGGCGCATTCTCGAGGAGGAGGCGCAGCTGGAGCGCCGCGGCGCGGGCCACCCCGGCGGGAGTCGTCACCCACCTCAGGTGCGGCGACCGCCGCCAGGTGCCCGAGCCCGTGCAGGGGGCGTCCACGAGGACGCCGTCGTAGCCCTCCGCCGGGTTGGGCTCGCCGGCCGCGGCGATCCTGTCCGCGAGGCCGGCCCTGCCGGCGCGCAGGCGCAGCTCCCTCAAGGGGCCCGGCCTCGCGTCGCGCGCGGTCACCCTGCCTTTCGGCCCGAGCATCGAGGCCAGCTGGACCGTCTTGCCCCCGGCGCCCGCGCAGGCGTCCAGCCAGTGGCCGCCGGGCTCGACGCCCACCGACTCGAGCACCAGCTGCGAGCCGGCGTCCTGCACCTCGAAGAGGCCCTCCCGGTAGGAGTCCGTGGCGTTGGCCCTCGCGTCCGGGGGGAGCCTGATCGCGGAGCCGAGCAGCGGGCTCCGCTGCCAGGGGATTCCCCGCGCCTCAAGCTCGCGCAGCACGCGCTCGGGCTCTGTCCCCTGCAGGCGGATCCAGAGCGGGGCCCTCGAAAGGAGGGTCTCCCTCAGGGGCGGGGCGAAGGCCTCCGGGCACTCCGGGCGGAACCACCGCGGGGTGAGGGCGTCGGCGCTCTCGCCCAGGACGGCGGCCTTCGCCTCGGCCCCCGGCGGGCACGGGGGAAGCCCGCGGGCGATCTCCGCTCGAAACGGCAGCACCTCGGCCGTGTCGGCGGCAAGCCAGGCGGTCCTGCGCACCGCCTGCCCGGGATCGGGCCCGAGAATCGGCTCGATCCAGGGCAGGTACCTGAGGGCCGTGTAGGCGAGCTCCCGATACAGGCGCCTGTCGCGCGAGCCCAGCCGGCGGTCGCCGCGCAGCAGGGCGTCGATCCGAGAGGGCAGCGAGGCGTCGCGCCTCCAGTGGGGCTCGAGGGCGCGCAGGAGCGCGACGAGCGTTCGCTCTTGGCTGCCGGCGCGGCTCACGGCTTCAAGGAGGGCGCTCCTGGCTCGCGCCGGGTCAGAACCGGATGAGGTTCAGGCTCACGTTCAGGCCGAAGTGGCCCTGGCCCTTGTTCGGGCCGTTCGAGAACACGACGGCGTACTCGATTATCCAGGTGTTCGCGAGCCTCTGGTCGACCCCGTAGAACTGGTCGACGAACCGGTGGTAGAAGTAGTCGTAGTCGCCGCGCGCGAACGCCTCGTACTGCTCGTTGACGCGCATGCGGACCTCCGCGTGGTAGGTGTTCAGCCCCTCCACGGGGAACGACCCCAGCCCCGGCAGGAAGTACTTGACGTACTGGTCCGAGAGGTAGCCCAGCCCGAAGCCTACCGACCAGAGCCCGGCCTGCCTGAAGGTGACCGTGGCGTCGCGGGAGCGCTGCGCGGCGCGCTTCGAGGAGAGCGAGTCCTCGATGCGCAGCTCGAGCCATTTGGTCGGGGTCGCCCTCAGCTCCGCGTAGAAGTCCGAGTAGTCGGGCTCGTTGGGGGCCCTCTGGTAGCGGATGTCATCCTCGAGGTCGAGGGCCAGGAGGTCGCGCGACCCGTACGTCTTGTCGCGGGTCTGGATGGTGTTGCTCAGCCCCACCCGGATGACGTTCTCGGCCTGGAGCTGGTCCAGGGCCCGCATGTCGCCCAGCTCCAGGACGGGCAGGTACGTCGAGAACGTCTCCCGGTCGATCGGCGGGATCCAGGCCGCGTCCTTCGTGGCCTCGGGGACGTAGCGGTAGCTGAGGGACGGCGTCACCAGGTGGCGGATCCCGTCGATGTCCAGGAGCGGGTTCTTGTAGTCCCAGGTGCCGCTCAGCTTCAGGTCCATGTCCACGCCGAACTCGGCGAGGGCCCGCCCGCCCCCGCCTGCCTGCGCCGCGCCCGCCGTGTCCCAGTACTCGGTGAAGCGCCCCCCGACAACCGGGGTCACGTCGATTATCCCCTTGTAGGAGAGGGGGCGCGTTATCCCGAGGAAGGTGTCGAAGCGGCTCGAGGCAAGGTGAGCCCCGCCGTTGGGGGGGTTCTCCTCGAGCCGTGCCAGGCCGGCGTCGAAGCGCACGTAGACCCCGCCCCCGACGAGCGTCGGCACGAGGTCGAAGCGGATCTCGGGCAGGCGCTCCTGCACCGGGTAGAACGAGTCGGGCTGGAAGCGCGTGATGAACGAACCGAAGAAGTCGCCCCCCGTGTAGACGGCCTCGATGAAGTTGTCGGGCTCCTGCACGGGGACGAATTCCTTCGGGTGGAAATCGCGGATCACCTCGGAGTCGGTCGACCACGTGACGTTGCCGTTGATGGTCAGGTCCGGGCCCACCTGCTGGATGTGACGCCACTCGATGAACGCCCGGTTGGGGGGCACCGGGTTGTTGTCGATGTCGGTCCGCCGGTTGCCGTAGTCGTAGATGTAGCCGGTTCGAAGGGAGCCGAGCATCGTGTCGCCGCCGTGCTCCACGTCGTAGTTCGCGACGGGACCCAGCATGAGCCCCCGGTACGTGTAGAGGTCGGCGCTGGGGCCCGCGCTGAAGCCGTCCGCGATCGGGTAATGCATCGCGGCGCCGAAATACGGGCCCAGGTCGTGGCGGTACCCGCCGTCGACCGTTATCGATTCCAGGCCCGTCCTGTGGACGAGGTCCTGGCCAAGGGTCCTCACGGGGAAGGGCTGGTACTTGCCGATCCCCATGTCCGCGCTCTTCATGCGCAGGTACCGGCCCGGCGAATAGGTCATTAGCTTCGCCTTGACCGTCGGCTGCCAGGCGCCGGGCTCCCCGTAGGTGACCGTGGCGTCGTGGATCGTGACCTCGATCTCCCGGGTGCCGCTCTTCACGTGCCCCTCGGCCGAGCGGCCCTCGATGTAGAAGGGGAACTTGCCTATCCGCAGGCCGGTCGCGGTGAACGTCCCCAGGGCGCGGTCGTACGTCATCTGGTCGGCGAGGATGCGGTCGCCGACCTGGGTCAGGGTGACGCTGCCGGTCGCGACCGCCTGCTGTTTCGCCTGGTTGATGCGGATCTCGTCAGCGGTCAGCACCAGGCCCTCGTCGGTCAGCAGGGCCTTGCCCCTGAGGATGGTCTCCCCGTTGACTTCCTCGATGTTCTCGGCCGAAAGGTCGGCCTGCGCCGGCGGGGCGCATGGGGCGGTCAGCGGCGAAGCGGCAAGGGCGACGAGCAGGGCGATGCGGCGGATCACGTAGGTCGAGCAAATGCGCCCGGAACGGCGCCTGCAAGCCTCTCAGACCCGCAAAAAGGGCCCCGGAGCGCCCCGTGTGGCCCACTTTTGGCTTCTTACCGCGGGGCGCGCCCCTCATCGTGTCAGATCGCCATGCCCCGAAAACGCCCCGTCCGCCTGTCCAAAGCAGTACGGGACATGGCGCCCCTGCGCTCCGAGGTGCGCGAGCTCGGGGCGGCCTTGGGCAGGGTGATAACCCGCATCGAGGGCCGGGAGGCCTTCGACACGGTCGAGTCCCTGCGCCGCCTCGCCAAGGCCCGCAGGGCGAACGACCCCGCGGCCGAGGTCCTCTTGGCAAGGGCCGTGGCAGACCTGGACCCGCAGGCCGCCTTCAACCAGGCGATGGCGTTCACGCTCTACTTCGAGCTCGTGAACCTGGCCGAGGAGAACTTCAGGATCATCCTCCTGAGGAGGCGCAGGGTGGCCCGGGCCCAGGGCCTGGAGGGCGGCCCGCCGATCCGCGAGTCCATCGAGGCGGCCGTCATGGAGCTCAAGGCGGCGGGCGTCGGGGCCGGCCAGATGCAGGAGATACTCGACAGGCTCGGGATCGAGCTCGTCTTCACGGCGCACCCGACGGAGACCAAGCGGCGCACGCTCCTCGGCAAGCTCCGGCGCCTGGGCGCGATCCTGCGGGCGCGGGCGCAGCCCGAGTCGACGCCCGACACCTCGATACTCGACGCCGAGACGGTCGAGCGCGAGATCGCCTCGCTCTGGCTCACCGACCGCAGCCGCACCGCCCGTCCCGGGGTGAAGGACGAGGCCCGCACGGGCCTCTGGTACTTCGACACGACGCTCATCGAGACCCTACCGCGGCTCCAGCAGGACATGGAGCGGGCGCTCGCCCGGCACTACCCGGGCGTCAGGGCGCCGCGGCGCTGGCTCTCGTTCGGCTCCTGGATCGGCGGCGACCGCGACGGCAACCCCGAGGTCACCGCGGAGACGACGGCCGAGGTGCTGCTCCTGCACCGGCGCCTCGCTATCGAGAAGCTACGCGGCGCCGCCCACGAGCTTGGCAGGACGCTCACCGTGAGCGACCGGCGCGACAGCGTGGTCCCGGCCCTCAGGCGCGAGCTCCGCGAGGACCTGCACCTCTCGCGCCACCTCGAGGAGATCGAGAGGCGCTACCCCCACGAGCCGTACCGGCTGCTGCTCGGCGTCCTGGGCGAGCGCCTCGCCCAGGCGCGGGACGAGCTGCGCGACGGGCGCGTCCTTCTTGGAGGGGGGGCGGCGGGCTCCTGCCTCTCGGGCTCCACCGTCGCGGCGACCCTGGACACGGTCCAGGCGGGCCTCGAGTCGGGCAGGGGAGGCATGCTGGCCGAGGGCGACCTGGCCGCGGCGAAGGTCCAGTTCGCCGTCTTCGGCCTGCACACGGCGAGGCTCGACCTGCGCCAGCACTCGGCGCCGCACGAGGCGGCCGTCGCCGAGATTCTCGGCCGCCCCGACTACCCCTCCCTGGGGGAGGGGGCGAAGGTCGCGCTCCTCCTGGCCTCGATCGCCTCGGCCTCGAGGCTCGACGCCGGCGCCCTCTCCCGGTTCTCGGGGGCGACGCGCAGCGTGGTCGACCCCTTGGTCCTGGCCGGCCACGCCGCGGCCTCGATCGGGCCCGAGGCCATGGGCATCTACGTCATCAGCATGACCGACGGGGTCTCCGACGTCCTCGAGGTCGACCTGCTCCAGAAGCTCGCGGGCTCGTCCCTGCCGGTCGCGCCCCTCTTCGAGACCCTGGACGACCTCGAGCGGGCCCCCGGGGTTCTCGCCTCGCTCTTCGGCATCGCGGGCCGCAGGCCGGCGCACCAGCACGTGATGCTGGGCTACTCCGACAGCAACAAGGACTGCGGCTACATCACCGCGAACTGGGCGCTCTACAAGGCTCAGGCCGCGATCGCGCGGGTCTGCCGGGAGGCGGGCGTCGCCGTCACCCTCTTCCACGGGCGCGGGGGCAGCATCGCCCGCGGCGGCGGGCCCGCGGCCAAGGCCATCCTGGCGCAGCCCGCGGGCCTGCGCGACGGCCAGATCCGCGTGACCGAGCAGGGCGAGGTCCTCTCGACGCGCTACCACGACCCCGACCTCGCGCACCGCATCCTCGAGCAGATGGCCTACGGGGTCATGCTCGGGATCCACGCGGCGGGC
>Ga0209415_10019062_pt1 | contig 10777 bp, 7 predicted proteins | sample PeaSoiSIISIP2007_FD_187696 | JGI IMG/M metagenome (GOLD analysis project Ga0209415, IMG submission 187696) | Peat soil microbial communities from Weissenstadt, Germany - SII-SIP-2007 (SPAdes) (version 2) | ecosystem: Environmental > Terrestrial > Soil > Wetlands > Peat | place: Germany... | reverse complement strand
TGGTAGTAGTCGTAGTAGCTGACGAAGTACTCGACGGCGTTCTCGGGGAAGAGCTCGCGCATCTCGCCGTAGAGCTGCGCCGCGAGCGTCTTGTTCGGCGCGAGGATGAGCGTCGGCTTGTTGGAGCGCTGGATGACGTTGGCGATGGTGAACGTCTTGCCCGAGCCGGTGATCCCGAGGAGGACCTGGTGCCTCTCGTTGCCGTCGAGCCCGTGCATCAGCTGCTCGATGGCCTGCGGCTGATCCCCCTTGGGCTCGAAGCTCGTTCGGAGGCGGAACTCGGAGGGCATGGAACAGGGAACTATCGCCGCGCGGAGGGGCTTTCGCAAGTCCGGGTGGGCAGGGAAGTGGTCAGTACCTGGCATGCATCTGTCAGGTACCTCGCCGATGCCGTGCTAGACCCGCGGCATGGCATCGGCCGTGCCGGAGAAGCCCCTCGTCTCCTTCCTGGGCCTCGGAAACATGGGTACGCCCATGGCGAGGCGCGTCGCCGCAGCCTTCCCCTTGACGGTGTGGAATCGTACAGGCGCGCGGGCGGACGCGCTTTCCACGGTGGCCCGCGTGGCGACGACGCCGGCTGATGCCGCACGCGGGGCGAGCATCCTCGTGACGTGCGTGGCGGACGCGATCGCGCTGGAGGAGATCTTCGGCGGGCCCCAGGGTGTGCTCTCGGCGATCGAGCCCGGTGCCGTCCTCGTGGAAATGTCCACCATCGGCAGGGCCGCGGCGCGCGAGGCGGCGCGCGAGGTCGAGTCGAAGGGGGCGCGCTTCGTCGACGCGCCCGTGAGCGGCAGCGTGGGGCCGGCGTCGCGCGGCGAGCTGCTCGGCCTCGTGGGCGGGGCCGACCCGGACGTCGAGCGCGCGATGCCGGTGCTTCGAACGATGTGCGATCGCGTCCTCCGCGCGGGGGGCGTCGGGCAGGGGCAGGCGCTGAAGGTCGTGCTCAACGGCGTGGGCGCGCACCACTTCGTGGCGTTCGCGAGCATGCTGGCGCTGGGCGAGAGGGCGGGGCTCGCGCGGGAGGTCGTCGTGCAGGCGTTCACGTCGGGCGCGTTCGCGTCGCCGAGCTACGTGAGCAAGAAGGACAAGGTGCTGGCGCGGGACTACGCGTCGGCCGAGTTCACGCTGGCGCTGGCGCTGAAGGACGGCGCGCTGAACGTCGCCTTGCAGCAGGAGGTTGGGCTCACCCTCCCGGTGCAGCGCGAGATCGCGCGCGAGGTCGCGCAGGCGGTCGCCGAGGGGCTGGGCGGCGAGGACCTCTTCGCGATGGAGAAGTACTTCAACCCGCGCAAATGACGGCGTAAGAAGGAGCCCCATGACCACCCCCCTGGTCGAGTGTGTCCCGAACTTCTCGGAGGGGCGCGACCGCGCGAAGATCAAGCGGATCACCGACGCCATCGAGGCCGTGAGCGGCGTGACGCTGCTCAACGTCGAGCCCGGCGCCGACACGCATCGGACCGTGGTCACTATCGTCGGCACGCCCGCGGGGGTCGAGGACGCGGCGTTCGCCGCCATCGCCACGGCCGCGCAGGTCATCGACATGCGCACCCACTCCGGTGCCCACGCGCGCATGGGCGCGACCGACGTCTGCCCGTTTGTCCCGGTGGAGGGCGTCACCATGGACGACTGCGTCGCCATCGCGCGACGGCTGGGCGAGCGCGTGGGACGGGAGCTCGGCATCCCCGTGTATCTCTACGAGGCCGCCGCGACGAGGCCCGGTCGCCGCAACCTGGCCGACGTCCGGCGCGGGGAGTACGAGGGCCTCGCCAAGAAGCTCGCCGACCCGGCGTGGAAGCCCGACTTCGGACCCGCGACGATGAACGCCGGCGCCGGCGCGACCGTCATCGGCGCGCGACCGTTCCTCATCGCCTACAACGTCAACCTCAACTCCACCGACAAGAACCACGCGGCGGACATCGCGTTCGCCCTCCGCGAGAAGGGCCGCGTGGCCCGCGCCGGCAACACCGCGCCCTACTACTCGCGCGGCAAGAAGCTCTTCTACCGCGAGGGCGCCTTTCCCTGCGGCAGCTGCGACTTCGTGGGCGCGAGCTACGAGGCGGTCGCGTCGCACTGCACGAAGGAGCACGGCTACGACCTCGGGGAGCTCCTGCGGTCGAACGACCTCGACCCGCCGAACGTCGTCGGAAAGAGCGTGTACCGGCCGGGCCTCTTCCGGGCCTGCAAGGCCGTCGGCTGGTACGTGAAGGACTACGACCGCGCGCAGGTATCCATCAACCTGACCGACTTCGCGACGACGCCGCCGCACGACGTGCTCGAGGCCTCGCGCCAGCTCGCCGCCGACCGCGGCCTCGTCGTCACGGGGAGCGAGATCGTCGGGGTGGTGCCCGTGGCGGCGATGCTGCAGGCGGGCAAGTTCTACCTGGACAAGCAGGGGCGCACGCTGGGGCAACCAGTGGGCGATGTCCTTCGCACGGCGGTGACGTCGCTGGGCCTCACCGACGTCGCGCCCTTCGACGTGCGCACCAAGGTCCTCGGGCTACCGGTGGTGCCGGCGAGCGCCCTCGTGCAGCGGACGGTGCTGGACTTCACCGACGAGGTGTCCCGCGACTCGCCGGCCCCCGGAGGGGGCTCGGTGGCGGCCCTCGCCGGCGCGCTGGGCGCGGCGCTGGCGTCGATGGTCGCCAACCTGACCTACGGCAAGGAGGGGACCGAGGGGCGGGACGCGGAGCTGGCGCGCGTGGCCGAGGAGGCGCAGCGGATCAAGGACCAGCTGGTCGCGGCGGTCGACGCAGACTCGGAGGCGTTCCAGGGGTTCATGGACGCGCTGCGGCTGCCGCAGGGGACGCCCGAGGAGAAGGCGGAGCGCACGCGCAGGATGCAGGAGGGCCTCAAGGCGGCGGCGGAGGTCCCGTGGTCGACCGCGGCGGCGAGCTACGCGGCGATGCAGCTGGCGCGCTCGGTGGTGACGCACGGCAACCCGGCCTCGCTGAGCGACGGCGCGGTGGGGGTGCAGATCGCCTTCGCGGGCGTGCGAGGCGGGCTCTGGAACGTGCTCATCAACCTGAAGGACGTGGCGGACCCGGCGTACGTCACCGAGAAGCGCGCGGCGTGCGCGACGCTGCTGGCCGCCGCGCGAGCGCTCGCGGAGGAGGCCGCGGGGGCCGTGGACGAGCGCCTGGTGGCGATCATCGAGAAGCGGTGAGCCCTCAGCTACTGGCGCATCTCGCGCGCGCTCGCGCGAGTCACGTAGAAGTACACCGGCCAGTGACGGGCGTAGCTGGTGTGGATGATGGGCGCCCCGTCGGAGGGGGAGGTGTCCTGCCCGAGGCTGCCGACGATGCGCACGAGTGATCGCTGGCCGACCGAGCGCGGGCCGACGTCGTCGTCACCGCGAAGCGTGACCAGCGCGTAGACGACGCCGAAGTCCTTGTCGCTGACCGTGACGCGGCACGAGTCATCGTCCTGCTCGCTCTCGCAGAGGTTGCGCGGGTCGAGGCGACGGACGGACAGCTTGAGCGAGGCCTGCCCTCCGGGACCCGCGCTGCGGCTCTCGACGACGCCGAAGAGAGTCACCCTGCCCTTGCGCCACTCGTCGGGCTGCCGCTCCACCATCACCGGGTCGTACTCGCGCGCCCCCGCCGCGGCCGTGGTCTCGTCGCTCAGCTCGACGTAGCGCGGCGAGTGGCCGTACGGTCCGGCGCTGTGACAGCCGGCGGCCGTCGAGAGGAGGGCCGCGAGCGCGGCGCGCATGGCGATCGTCATCGCGCCTAGCCTAAGTCAAACCGCTTCGACTTTGCGTCGCGACCATGCGCGGAGAGCAATCTCCGCCGCCACCAGCGCCAGGAGGGCCAGCGCGACTTGCCCGCTGACGTCGACCGCCGCGCGCCGCTCGCCCATCCCCTCGCCCGCCGTCGTCGGCGCGGCCGGGCGGGGCCGGAAGTCGAGCTCGCGCAACACGGGGGCGGCGACCCGGGTCTCCGCCTTGCCGTCCACCGAGAGACGGTAGACTCCCACCAGCGGCGGGACGACGCGCACGACGCCCTCGTCACGCGTCACGGCGATGGGGCCCCGGGGCCCTCGAGCCTCGACCGCGTGCGCGCCCGGGAACCTCCAGGTCGTCCCCACGTCGCTGCGCTTGGGGGCGGCGCGCTCGCGAGCGGCGTGCACCCACGCGTCGAGGACCGCGAGGAAGGCGGGGCGGAGCGCGAGATCGCTGTCGTCCACGGAGAACGGCAGCGTCACCACCCACACCTCACCCCGGCCCATCGCGCGACGTGCGACGAGCGGCGCGCCGTCGGTCCACTTCACGAGCGACTCCAGGGCGCTCGCGTCTTCAGGCGCCAGCGTCGCGCGACGGCTCGCGCCGAGGTCGACGAGGCTGTGCGCCGGCTCCGCGAGAGGACCGACCGCGCTGACCGGGTCGCCGCCCGCCGACTTCGTCTCGCCCCAGGTGACGCCGCGCGCGAGCAGAGGCTCGAGCGACGCGCCGAGAGGGGCGGCCGCCGCGTGCGGCCCCAGCGCGAGGAGAACGACACCCCCGCCCTCGAGGAACCCGCCGAGGGCATGCCGCTGCTCGGGCGTGAGGCCGGGCGGATCGTCGAGGATCACGCCGAGGTCGCCGGCGAGGTCCTCGGTGCGATCGGGGAAGGCGGGGATCGGGCGGACGTCGACGTCGAGCTTGAGGGCCGAGAGCGCCTGCTCGACGATGGGCGCGCCTCCCGTGGCCACCGTCTCGTCCGCGGCGTCGGCGACGACCCCGATGGCGCCGCGGCTCATCTCGGGGAGCACCGGCGCGACGTCGTCGCCGGCCACGGCGTCGGTCCCCAGCAGCCGCGCTCGCGACGCCGCCGCGTCCTCCGACGGCAGCAGCACGGTCGTCTCCCCCGTGCTCCCGGAAGGGGCCGCCGCGCGTCCCAGCGCCTTGCCGTCGGCGTCCTCGACGACGACCTCGCGCCCCGCCGCCGTCACGCCCGGCCCGCACGCGACGCCGACGCGCACGCGCCCCCCGCTCCGGTCCGCCCGCATCAGCGCGCAGTCGGCGGCCGGGCCCCGCAGCTCGGGGAGCGCGATCCACACCGGGACGGAACCGTCTTCGCCGAGCGGCGGCCCGTCGTGATGGCCGTCGGCGAGATCGCTGAGCACGACGATGCGCCGGTCGACCTGCGGGAGCGACGAGACCAGCCCGCGCGCGAGCGCGACGGCGCCGTCGAGGTCCGTCGCGCGGTCGGACTCGGTGAGCCCGTCGAGGGCGTTCCTCGCGGCCCCGAGGTCCGTCGTCGCTGCGAGGGCCACGCGCGCCGGCGCGCCCGCGAGGACGACGGCCACCGCGTCCCCCTCCCGCGCGGAGCCGAGCAGCTCGAGAGCCCCGGCACGCGCCCGCGCGAAGCGCGTCTTGCCGTCGGCCGTCGCGTCCATGCTCATCGAGTCATCGACGACGATGGCCATCGCGACCGAGGCGCCCCCGGAGCGCTGGAGCGAGAGGCGGGAGCACCGCACGAAGGGCGTCGCCCCGAGGAGCGCGAGGAGCAGCACGGAGGCGGCGCGCGTGGCGAGGAGCGCCCGGTCCTCCAACCGCGACCGGCGCCTCGACTGCGGCGGCGCCGGCTGGACCAGGCGCGCCGGCGGGAACGGCTGCTCCTCGGCCTTGCGGCGACGGAGGCGGTGCGCGACGTACGGGGCGACGACCAGGAGCGCGACCGCGAGCGCGAGCGTGCTGAGGAACGTCACCGGACGCTCTCCACGATGGCGCGGACCACGCTCACGAGATCGTCGGTGCTGATCGCGCGAGAGAAGCGGCCCCCGCGACGCACGGCGGCCTTCTCCCAGGTGCCGGTGAGCGACGCGAGCGCGGCGAGGTACCGGTCGCGCGTCGTCTCCGCGTCCGTCTCGACGACCGCGCCGCCCTCGAGGGCGCGGAGGCGCACCGTCCCTTCGAAGGGGAAGGCCACCTCGGCCGGATCGAGCGTCTGGACGATGGACACCACGCGACCGGTCGCCGCGATGGCGGCCACGCGCTCCGCCGCGTCGTCGGGCAGATCGACGAGGTCGCTGAGGAAGACGACGATCGCCCCCCGGCGCGTGGCCCTCGCCAGCGCCTGCAGCGCGCGGTCGAGCACCACATGATCGACGCGCGCATCCCCGCCCGGCTCGACGGCCTCCAGCACCGCGACGATCCGCTCGAACTGGTCCCGCCCCGCCGACCGCGGCACGTGCGCCGTGCGCGCGCCGCCGCCGAGGAACGTCAGGCTCACCGGATCGCCGCTCGCCAGCGCCACGCGCGCCAGCGCCGCGGCGATGACCGCCGCGAAGGCGAGCTTCGCCCCCGGCGCGCCCTTGCTGCGAAAGCCCATCGAGGCCGACGCGTCCACGAGGAGGCAGAGCGCGCGGTCGGTCTCCGTCTCGAACTGCCGCACCACCAGCCTGTCGTGCCGGAGTAACGAACGCCGGTCGAGCCAGCGCAGATCGTCGCCCGGGACGTACTCGCGATAACCACCGAACTCGACCCCGGCGCCGCGCTTGTTGCTCCGGTGCATGCCGGCGTAGACGCCCTCGGCCACCTGCCGCGCACGCAGCTTGAGCGGCGCCAGCTCGCCCCAGTCGATGGCGCGCCGGATGGGAAGGGGCGCGCTCACGGGATCGCGACGTCGGGCGGGAGCGGTCCTCCGACCTGCGACTTGCCGGGGTCGAGCATGTCGCGCGCCAGCGTCACCTCGCTGAGCTCGAGCCCCGTCCCCGCGACCACCTGACGAAGCAGCTCGTCGCCGCCCTTCGTGTCCCCCGACGCGCGGTGGTCCATCGCCGAGTAGAAGAGGGCCTCGTACTTCTGGATGGGGTTCTTCGCGCGCGCGACCAGCTCGTCGCCCTTGAGCTTCCCCTCGCCGAAGCGCGCGAGCGTCGCCGCCCAGCGCCCGTCGTCGCTGACCGAGGAGAACACGCGATCGGGCGTGCCGTCGGTGGGCAGGTGCAGCTGACGCTCCAGGAGCCTCACCCAGAGGGCGAAGTAGATGAGGTCGTCGTCGGCGAGGTCGGCGGCCATCGCGCGCTGAAGGCCGTCGCGCGCGCTCGGCAGATCGGCGCGGACGAAGGCCCGGCCCACGAGCAGCTCGATGGTCTGCGTCGCCTGCCGCTTGTCGCCGGGGGCCGCCGCGTACGCCCGCTCCAGCGCGCGCTGCGCCGGCTGCGCCGCGCCGAACCGGTCGAGCACCCTCGCCAGCACCCGCTCGACCCGCGCGCGCGAGTCGGCGTCCGGGGCGGCGTTGCGGGACTGCACCAGCTCGGTCAGCGCCTCGGTGAGGGGTGTCCTGGCGGCCGCCGCGTCGCCCTTGTCATGCGTCACGTCGCTGATGGTGAGCAGGATCTCCCCGCGAAGCGCCGGATCGCGGGCCGCGTCGTGAGCCGCGAGGGCGTCGCGCAGGTGATCGAGCGAGGCCTGCGTCTGCCCGTCGCGCCACTCGATGCGCGCCAGCGACAGCAGCACGCCCCCCGACTTCTCCTCCTCGACCGACTGCTCTAGCAGCTTCCGCGCGTCGTCGATGCGCCCCTCGCGGAGCTCGATCTCGCCCATCGACGCGCGCACCCGCGCCGCGCCCGGGTGGACCTTGCCGACCAGCGCCCTGTCCGACGCCGCCACGAGCAGCGGCTGCGCGGCCCGGAACGTCCTTCGCGCCGCGTCCGCGTCGCCCGCCCCCTCCTCGTGCGCTATCGCGTCGAGCGACAGCGCGAGGGCCTCGCTCGCCACGCGCGCCTCGGGGTGCGCGCGGAGCGCCTCGATGAGCACGGCCGGCGTGGCCTCCGCCATCCCCAGCTCCTCGAGCGCGACCCCCAGCGTGAGCGCGACCTCGGGCACGGTGGGGTCGAGCCGGTAGCACTCGCTCGCCACGCCGAAAGCCGCCGCGCCGAAGAGATCGCGGTCGTCCTGAAAGTCCTCTTCGTCCTTCGCCGGCTCGCGCCCCGCGAGAGGCCGCAGCTGGTGCAGCAGATCGATGCAGCGGTCGACGCTCCCCTCCTGCGCCGCCGCCTCGAGCGCCTGCGCGAACTGAGGCCGCTCCGACTCGAGCAGCTCGCGCGCCTGGACCCGCTCGAGCGCCTGCACCGCGCCCTGCATGTCCGCGTCGCGGAGGAAGAGCGACGCCAGCACCACAGGCCCCGTCTCCAGCGCGCGCCAGGCCTCCGCCCCCTCTTCGCGAGGCGGCTGCACGCGCGTCTTTCTGAACCTGTCGCGCAGCGTGATCGCGCGCCGGATCCACTCGCCCGTGCTGGCCGCGGCGTCGGTGAGAGCCTCCTGGCTCGGCTCGAGCAGCCGGCGGTGCACGGCCACGCGCTCCAGCCCGCCCGCGCTCGCCACCGGGCCTCCCGTCGCGATGGCGGTGCGCGTCCACGTGTCCAGCGCGTCGATGTGCGCACGCACGTCGGCGCGGTCGGCGGGGGCTCCCACCTGGAGGAGCAGATCGTACAGGGCCCGGGCCCGCCCCTCGTCCCCCTTCGCGGCGATCTCGCGGACGGCGTCCTTCAGCGCCGCGGCGCCGTCGGGCCCGAGGATGCCCTGCGCCGGTTCCCCGACGCGCACGAGGTAGAGCCCCCCGCTCACCGCCGCGAGGCCACGGTCGACGGCGTGGGCGTGGAATCGCGCCGAGGCGCGCGTCATCTGGCGCGACTCCACCGCGCCGAGGCGGACCGAGCGCTCCGCCGTCTTCGGCTCGCTGAGCAGCAGATCGTGCACGGCTGCGGCGAACGCGTCATCTCCGATCTCCGGCACGGCCGGCGCGGCCCGCTCCGCGTGCATCACCGGGCCGCGGACGCCGCCGCGCGCCCCGCAGCCGACGAGGAGCGGCGCGGCGAGGGCCAGCGCGGCGAGGGAGGTGTGCAGCTTCCGGTGCATTCGGGGGCGCGTCATCTCCGTCGTTGGAGTCTACACGCCGCCGCGCCTTGGGCGAGCCGCGCGTCGGGTCTAAAACGCCCCGCTCAGCCCGAGCCTTACACCCACGTAGCCGTTGTCCAGAGGCGGACCCGCCAGCGGAAGGATCGCCCCGAGGTACGCCCGTACCGGACCGAAGCGTGTGACGACCTGGGGCTCGAGCGCCGCCGCGGTCACCGTGTCGTCGGCGGTCCCGGCGAAGCCGACGTTGACCCAGCCCCTCATGGCGAACTCGACCTGCCTGTGCACCCAGTAACCGACGCGGAGCCCTCCCACGAGCTCCCCCACGTAGGACGCGTCGAGGAGCGTGGAAGTTCCGATGAGGTTCTCGACCTTGACGTACGGCTCGATGCTGAGACCGCGGGCCTCGTACGAGAGGGCGATCTTCGGGACCAGCCCCAGGCGCTGCGGCTCGAAGAGCGCGTTGTCCTCGTAGCCGCGGGCGAACGCGGCGGCCCGGCCGAGCGACCAGCGGTCGTACGCGCTCGCGGTGGAGGACGAGACGGTCTGGCTCGTGAGGCCGCCCGGGATCTCCTGTCCCTCGGCCGTCGGCAGGGCGATCCCGAGCCCCGCGAGGAGCTTCAGCCGGCGACCCAGCGGCACCACGTACTCGCCCTCCAGCTCCAGGTTGCCGAGCGACGTGGCGGACCGCGCCGCCGACCCGCCGGGCCAGAAGCTGGCGAACGTGAACGGCAAGCGGAAGCCGACCTCCACGTGCCGGGCGACCTCGGCGGACCCGGCCAGGATGAACGACTGGACGTCGGACGGCGTCTTCTCGACGCGCGAGTAGGTCAGCAGCGGGACGAAGGGGCCCGGGAGGTTCTGCACCGCGAACGGGGCCTTGCCCCAGCCGAGCACCATGTCCAGGCCCACCCGGTAGCGGTCCTCGTGCTCGCCCTCCGGGCCCCCGGCGTGCTCGCCCGCGGCGCCCTCGACGCGCGCCTGCCCGCTGCCCTCGATGGTCGGGCGATCGACGTCGACGTCCCCGTGGGCGCGCGCATCTCGTGCCCCGACGAGCAGCGCGGCCGCCGTGGCGACCGTCAGGAGCACGGACGTCCTGTGTCGGAATCTCATGGCGGGCCAGGTTAGCGAATTCGAGGGGACGACGTCCCCGAACAACGCACCGGGCCGGCGCCCCGTGCCGGCACGGTGTGCATTCGGGAGCCTGTGCGGTGTGATCCGCACGGCCTACACTCGCCGCATGGCCCGCGCTCACCTCCTCGTCGTCGACGACGAGCCCTCGATCCTCACGACGCTCCAGAAGGCGCTCACCCTGGAGGGGTACGGCGTCGACGTCGCGGGGGGGATCAAGATCGCCGAGGAGAAGCTGAAGAAGCGCACCTACGACCTCTGCCTCTTCGACGTGATGCTCCCCGACGGCGACGGGGTCGAGCTGCTCCAGCGCATGCGAAGCTCGAAGGCCGACACGCCCGTCATCATGATGAGCGGACACGCCACCATCGACACGGCCGTCCGCGCCGTCCGCGTGGGCGCGCTGAACTTCCTCGAGAAACCCCTCAACACGGACGCGCTCCTCATCGCCGTCGAGACCGCCCTCCGCCTGACGCGCGCGGAGGCCGAGGCGCGCGATCTTCGCCGGGCCGCGGGTGCGACGGGGGAGCTCGTGGGGGAGAGCCCCGCCATCAAGAAGCTCATCGAGCAGATCGGGCGCGCGGCCAAGAGCGCCGCCAGCGTGCTCGTGACCGGCGAGCGGGGGACGGGCAAGGAGCTCGTCGCACGCGCCATCCACACGCTGAGCCCGCGCGCCAAGGGCCCGCTCGAGAAGCTCAACTGCGCGGCGCTGCCGTCGGAGCTCATCGAGAGTGAGCTCTTCGGCCACGAGGCCGGCGCCTTCACCGGCGCCACCAAGCAGCGGCGCGGCAAGTTCGAGCGCGCGTCGGG
>Ga0209415_10019061_pt1 | contig 10778 bp, 8 predicted proteins | sample PeaSoiSIISIP2007_FD_187696 | JGI IMG/M metagenome (GOLD analysis project Ga0209415, IMG submission 187696) | Peat soil microbial communities from Weissenstadt, Germany - SII-SIP-2007 (SPAdes) (version 2) | ecosystem: Environmental > Terrestrial > Soil > Wetlands > Peat | place: Germany... | reverse complement strand
TCCTTCCGTTGGCGGCCGCCGTTGGGCTTCGCAGAAGAGGCCCGGGTGTCTGGCGTGAAGATGAGGGGCCGCAGATAGCGTCGGCCCAGCTCCAGGGCGGCGCACCTTGTCCAAATATTAATGACGCTCTGTCTAGCTGGGATTCTTGAAGCCGTGTCCTGTAAGCCTTTATTTTCCAATAGATTCCTACTCGAAAACCGGAAGGCCTGTCAATTTGGATGGGGGGAACCTCGTCGGATTGCGCCCGGTCGCTCCCACCGCTTTCGGTTCCCCTGCAATCGGGCCGCTCTCATTAGCGGACTTGCTGTCCAATGATTAGTAATCCCATATGACCATGATCGACGTTGCACCCCAAACTTCACCCAAGCCCGCAGAGCACTTTATCCCCGACGAGAAGCACGATCGCCCCCCTACGCCCTTTGTGACCCGCGCAGTCTGCATTATTCTCGCGATCCTCGCGATCGCCCTCGCCTACGCAGTCCACCAGAAGAATGCCCAGGTGGCCGATGCTAGGGCGCAGCTGGTGCAGGCTAACACCGCAACGGACCAAGTTAAGGCCGATCTTGCAAAGGCCAATGCCTTGGCGGTCGACCTCCGGTTGCAGCTGGATAGGGCCAAGGGCCTGCGGTCAGACCTGCAGTCGCAGCTGGCCAAGGCGCAGGGCCAGCAATCGGATCTTCAGTCTCAGCTGGAGAAGGCCCGGGCTAACCTGCAATCGCAGCAGGACAAAGCCGCGGCCCAGTCGGCAGGACTGCAGGCTGAGATCAATCAGGCCAATGGCGGATTGTCCCGGCTGCAAAAGGAGCTCGACCAGGCCAAGGGCCAAAATGAAGACCTGAGTGCCAAGCTGGCAAAGGCTGAGGCCGGCATCGCCAAGCTGCAGCCGCTGGCAGTGAAGGCGCGCGTCTTGCCGGTCAGTGCCACGATTGAAAAGGTCTCCTTCTGGAGCGCGGGATTCACGATGCACGTGAGGAACCTCAATTCTAGTCCCCTGAATGTTAATATCACCATTGGCGCCTCGGGAAAGACGCCCTCGATGTCCGCAACGATTGAAGGCGGCGGAACGCTCAATATCGGGAATCTGGCTGCGGGGGCGGATGTCGTCATAGCGAGCGAGGGCTATGACCCGGCGAAACTGACCGTGCGTTGACAGGTCCCGGGCGTAACTGCCTTCTGTCGAGGCGCGCGGCACCTTGAGCAACCTAAGGAGGTCCGCGTCACGCGCAACATGCACCCGGGCGGGATTCGGCAGCGTTCCCAACGCTACAACGATGCCCTCGTTTGCTCCGCAACGAAGCCGCGGCTGGAGACGGCCGACGCCAGGCGAATCCATGCGGAAAGGCTGGACCGGAACGCCGGACCCGTTAGCAGACTAACCTGGCAATAACCTCAAAGGCAGACACCATGGCAACCGAGGAAATCGTTCACGCGAATAGATCGGGGGCGGGCAAACCAAAGTCGTTGGCTCGCCACCTGCCGACAGCCGCCCGGATCGTGATGGGGCTCATCTTCGCCGTATTCGGGCTCAACATGCTTCTGAATTTTCTGCCGCAGCCCTCGACGCCCATGCCCGACAGGGCCGTCGCCCTCGGCGTCGCGTTGATGAAGACAGGCTATCTATATCAGCTGGTTGCTGGGACGGAGGTGCTGGTGGGCGCGTTGCTCCTTGCAAACCGCTTCGTGGCGCTGGCCCTGGCCCTCATTGCGCCGGTGATTGTCAATATCGTGGCATTTCACATCTTCCTCGCGCCATCGGGCTTGGCCATGGCTCTTGTCGTTCTCGCCCTCGAGACCTACCTGGCGTGGGTCTATCGATCTGCGTTCCGCCCGATGCTAGCCGCAAGGTTGCACCCATGACGAGGCCGCTGATCGCCGCTGCGACCTTCATTCCGTTCATGGGCGGCGCCAGCAGAGACGGGGACAATGCAGGGCCAAGAAACACAGGGTGAAGGAGGCATCGCCCAGGCGCGGCTCGGTCTCGCACCTCAGTGACTCCATCATGGGGCGGCTCTCATTCGTCCTGCTCCTGTCGGCCGCAACCTCGCTCGGGTCCGGCATCGGCGACCCCTACGAGAAAGTCATAGCGGAGAAGGGGACCCCAAGGAGCGAAATCCAGGCCGGCGCAGTGCGGATCCTCAATTACCCGGACGTGACGATAAGGCTCAGGGACAACGTCGTCGTCGCAATCAACGCCGTCGCAAGCGCGCCGGCACCAACCGGCAAGCCCTCGAATTCGCCGGCACAGCCGCCCCCGGCGGCTGAGCGGATCGCAGCCCTGAAAAGGGATCTCAAGGAGGCGATTGCGCGCGTCAATTTGATCGTCAATCAGCCGGTTCCGTCGGTCCCGCGCACACCTGAAATGAAGGTGGCGTGGTTCGGCAACGGATGGTTTCACCCGGGAGCGGCGACGCCGGACTTTAACATTGTGGACGTCCGGAAGACGCAGGAGACGTCGCAATACGACCAGTCCGAGTTCGTGACCTCTCCCCTAAATCCCGGCGTGGCGTTCCCGGGAAGCGAGGTTGAATTCAACTCCATGACCAAGTTCTTCTACCTGGACCGCTCTCTCCCGAAGAAGAAGCTCACGGAACCCGAGATGATCGAGATCAACCGCCTCTACCGCATCATAGGTCACTGCGATTCGCAGCTGAGATACCTGGGCGCGCAATAGGCGCTTCAGCCCCGCTGCTATCGCCGCGCGCGGGGCCCAGGGAAAGGGCGCGATCGCGCGGGACGGCCGCCCGCACGTCGCGGCGCGGGTCCACGCCGAGGAAGGTCCTACGATTCCCTCGCCTGCTGGACCTCAAGGTGCAGCGCCTCGAGCGAGACGAAGATGTCGCGCAGGAAAGAGACCAGCGCCGCCATCAGCAGCGCGATTGCGACGAGGAAGAGCACCAGCATCAACGCGCTTAGGTCCACGCGCTGCGTGGCGCCGAGAAAGATTGCGAACACTAGGGCCGACGACGCCAGCATGCTCGACGTGGCAAACGTGAGCGACAACCGCACAAGCTTCGCGCGCCGCCAGGTCAGTTCGAGCTGAAGTTCCAGCTGCCGACGCTGAGCCGGCTCAGCCTGCCTCAGATGCGATGCGTAGACGCGCGTGCGGTCGACGATGCGGGCCATGCGGTTGGTCATCGTCAGCAGGAGCAGGCCCAGGCCCGAGATAAGGATGACCGGCGTCGTCGAGGCCTGGATGATCGGGAGAAGGGAATTTGCGGGCATGGCCTCCATGGGGCCGAGAGCAAGCCGGTTCGGCCGCGTGAAACAACATTAATGTGCTTGGCGCCGAACGCGGAGGCGGATCCCAAACTCACCCGATGCCTTCTCATGGGGAACCCCGGACCTCTCGCCGGCGAAGGCACCCACGGAATAACGATTGCTCTATGCGCCCAAGCGCCTATCCTTCCGCCATTCCATGAAACGCCTGGCTTGGGTCCTAATGGCCGTCGTCTGCGCCGCCTTTGTGCAGGTGCAGCCGGTGGTGCTGTCGGATTCGTGCCAATGCGCCTGCTGCCACTGCAAGGTTCCCGGCGCGTGCGGGATTCCCGGCTGCAGGACCCCGACGCCCGAATCACCGATGGTTGCCGCGGCGCATCCCGCAGGCTTGGGCCGCGGGGCCGCCCGGCCCCTGGCGCAACCTGGCCAACCATTCTCGGCCTCATTTATTGCCTCCCGGATTGGGTCGGATGCGGCTTTGTCCGCGCTCGTCCCGTCCGCCTTGGCGGTGCCCGCTGCCCATGTGCCTTTGTTCAAGGCACACTGCAGTTTCCTGATCTAAGGTTCCAGGCTGTGTTGATCCCGCGCGAAGCCGCGGGATGAGACCTTCCCTCGCGCGGGCCCGGCGTTGCCGCATGCCTGCGCCCAATCTGAATCCGCAGCCTTGTCCACCTTGGATAAAACATGAAAACACACCGCCTCATCCTCCTTTTCTCGATCTACTTGCTCGCCCGCGGCCTGCGTGCCGGCAACGACGCGCCCGTGGAGCGCCCGCTCGGGATCACACCGGAACTTGTCAATCAACTCGTCGCAGAGGCCCGGGGCCGCAACCCCGCGCTCGTGGCGGCGGCGGCCCGGTCCGACGCGGCGTCCGAGGCCGTCGACTCGGTCCGCAAGTGGGAAGACCCGGTGTTCACCTTTGGACTCTGGATGCCCGGGCCGCAGGGCTTCACATCCTCCGAGATGGGCAACCTGGTCTACGGCCTGGAACAGAGGCTGCCCGTATTCGGGCGACCGGAGCTGAGGCGCAACGTGGCGGAGGCGGAGGCCGCAAGAGAGAGGCTCAACCTCCGCGATGAGACCGAGAGGTTGCGCCGCGACCTGACCGCCGCCTTGTTCGACCTGGCGCTCGCGGACGAAAGCGTCGAACTGGCCCGGGAGGACCTGGCCTGGCTCGGCGCCACTGTGGCCGCGGTCGACAATCGATACAGGGTCGGCAAGTCCACCCAAGTCGAGTGGCTGAAGGTCCAGACGGAAAGGGCCAAGGCGGCCAATCAGCTAACGACGCTCGGCCTGTTGCTCGGCCGCCAGCGCGTGGAATTGAATCGCCTCCTCAACCGCGCCATGGACGCGCCCTGGCCGACGGTTGCGCTCCCGGCAATCTCGGGACCGGTGCCCTTCGACGATCGGCTGGTGAGCGCCGCTTTGGACTTCGCTCCCAAGCTCAAGGCGATGCAGCAGGAGACCGCGCGGAACGTGGCGGTCGCCCAGCTCACGCGGCGCCAGCGCCTGCCCGAGGTCGGCGTGGGCCTGCAGGCGCGCCAGTACAGCGGCGACGGGGGGATCCGCGAGGGCACGATGACCGTTGACCTCAGCCTGCCGTGGCTCAACAGGAGGCACTACGACGCAGACCTCAGGCGCGACCAGGCCAGCTTGCGCGCAGCCGAGCACGATGCGGAGGAATACGCCGTGAGCATCCGCGCCGAGCTCCATCACGTTACGGCCAATCTCGAGGCAGCAAGAAGCCAGGCTCTGCTCTATACCAACGAGATCATCCCGCTCACCGAGCAGACGCTCTCCAGCGCGCGAGCCGCATGGGAAAGCAACCTGGGCCTCTTCCAGGATGTCCTGGACGCTCGGCGCATGCTTGTGGAGAACCGGCAGGCGCTCGCCCAGGCAATCGCCGAGCAGGGGCGCCAGATGGCCGACATCACGCTCCTCACCGGCGTCTACGACCTGGCGTCCTTTGCCGCGGGCAGCACCGGAACCCATTGAACATCTCCCTCAGGCCAAATTCAAAATGAATGCCAAACCCCAGATAACGCACCTCCACCTCTTGTTCGCGATTATGGCGGCGGTCGCCATGCCGCCTTCCTCCCGGGCCGGAGGCCCGGCCGAAAAGCCGGGCGACGCCCGGACACCGGCGCGAAACGACGCCAATGCGGCGGAAGGCGTGAAGACCGACGAAAAGCCTGGCGAACTTGTGATCCCCGTTGACCGGCAGCAGATGATCGGCGTCACCTACACGACCGTCGAGAGGGCGCCGCTCAAGGGCTCGCTGCGGGCCGTCGGGACGGTCGCGGCGCAAACCCGCCTCCAGTGGGACTTCGTCGCGCGCGTCGATGGCTACGTCCACGACCTCCACGTATCGGCGCCGGGAGACGCGGTAAGCAAGGGCCAGGTCCTCATGGACATCTACAGCCCGGACCTTGTGGCCACGCAAAACGAGTATCTCGACCTGCTGCGCATGCGCGAAACGGCCCGGAAAGGCGACTCGCCCGCGGCAGAGGAAGAAGCCCGGCGCCTCATCGCGTCGGCAGGCGCGCGCCTTCGGCAGTGGAACGTCTCCGACGAGCAGATCGATACGCTGGAGCATTCCCGCCAGGCGAGCCAGTATCTGACGCTTGCCTCCCCGGTGGATGGCGTCGTCGAGGCCGTGGCCGTGCGCCAGGGCCGGCGCGTCTCGGTCGGCGACCCGCTCGTCAGCCTCGTCGACCTGTCGGCCGTGTGGGTCTGGGCCGAGTTCTACCAGGAGGAGCTTCCGCTGGTCGGCCCGGGGGTGCCTGTCACAATCACCACCTCGGCCTATCCCGGCGCGACGCTCGCGGGCAAGATCGCCCTCGTTGACCCGTTCGTGAACGACGCGAAGCGCACCTTGCGGGTGCGGATCGATGTCGAGAATCCCGGCCGCAGGCTGCACCCCCAGATGTACGTCGACGTCGAGCTTCAGTTGGACCAGGGAGTGGGCTTAACCGTGCCCGTGAGCGCGGTACTGCCGACCGGCCGCCACAACATTGTCTTCGTGGACAAGGGCGAGGGGCGCCTTGAGCCGCGATTCATCAGCGTGGGCCGGAGATTCGGCGACCGCTATGCCGTGACGGGCGGCCTGGCCGAGAACGAGCGCATCGTCAGCAGCGCCAACTTCCTCGTCGACGCGGAGTCGAAGGTGCAGGGTGCGCTCAATTCCCAGTAGCGCCATGACGGCCCCCGCCGAACCGCAGCCGACCCTAGTCGATCGGGTCATCGAAGCCAGTGCCAGGAACAAGTTTCTGGTATTCGTCCTCGTGCTGCTCGGGGTCGCGGCGGGGATTTGGGCGATCCAGCGCACCCCGCTCGACGCGATCCCCGACCTGAGCGACGTGCAGGTGATCGTCTACACCGACTGGGAGGGGCGGTCGCCCGACCTCGTCGAGGACCAGATCACCTACCCCATCTCGACCCGCTTCATCGCGGCGCCGCGCGTCAAGTTTGTGCGCGGCGAGTCCATGTTCGGGAAGTCCTTTGTCTATGTGATCTTCGAGGACGGCACCGACATCTACTGGGCGCGGTCCCGCGTCATCGAATACCTCAACTCGGTGCGCGGCTCGCTGCCCGACGGGGTCAACCCAGTGATCGGCCCAGACGCCACGGGAGTCGGCTGGGTGTTTGAATACGCTCTGGTCGACGAGAGCGGCAAGAACAGCCTCGCCGACCTGCGCACCCTGCAGGACTGGCACCTGCGCTACGCGCTGGAGTCGGTCAAGGGCGTCGCGGAGGTTGCGCCGGTAGGCGGCTTCGTGAAGCAGTACCAGGTCGATCTCGATCCCAACAAGCTGCTGGCCCACGGAATAACCCTTGCCGACGTGATCGCCAAGATTCGCGTGTCAAACGACGACGTGGGCGGAAAGATCTTCGAGGTCGGCTCCACCGAGTACTACGTCCGCGGCCGCGGCTACATAAGGAGCGTCGACGACATCGGGGACATCCCTCTCAGGGTGGACAACGGCACGCCCGTCTATGTGAGGAATGTCGGCACCGTGCACCTCGGGCCCGACCTGCGGCGCGGTGTCGCCGAGCTGGACGGAAAGGGGGAGGTGGTCGGCGGCATCGTCGTGATGCGATACGGCGAGAACGCCCTAGACGTGATCGACGGCGTCAAGAGCAAGCTCAGGGAGGTTGAGCCCTCGCTGCCTCCGGGCGTGCGGGTTGTGCCGACATATGACCGCAGCGAGCTCATCAGGAACTCGGTCGCCACGCTCCGGGAGAAACTGATCGAGGAGAGCATCGTGGTGGCGCTCGTCTGCCTCGTGTTTCTCTGGCACGTCCGCTCGGCCCTCGTGGCCATCGTCACCCTTCCCATCGCCATCGTGCTGGCGTTCCTGCCGATGCGCTGGCTCGGCCTGATTTCGAACATCATGTCGCTCGGCGGGATCGCGATCGCGATCGGCGCCATGGTCGACGCGGCGATAATCATGGTCGAGAACGCCCACAAGCACCTGGAGCATTTCCGCGCCGAGCACGGGCGCGACCCCACGGGGCCGGAGCGCGCCTCGGTGGTTGTCGCCGCGGCCTGCAGCGTGGGCCGGCCGCTCTTCTTCTCCCTTCTGGTCATCACCGTCAGCTTCATTCCGGTATTCTCGCTCGCCGGCCAGGAAGGGCGGCTTTTCAAGCCGCTCGCATTCACCAAGACGTTCTCGATGCTCTTCGCCGCCATCCTCGGAGTCACGCTCGTGCCCGTCCTCATGGTGCTCCTCGTGCGCGGCAGGATCGCCCCGGAGGCGCGCAACCCGGTCAACCGCCTGCTAATCTGGGTCTACCAGCCCATCGCAAAGTTTGTCCTGCGGTTCCGCTGGCTGACGATCCTTGCTGCCGCGTGTGTCCTGGCGGTCACGGTCATCCCGTTCCGCAGGCTCGGGAGCGAATTCATGCCGCCGCTCAACGAGGGCGCGATTCTCTTCATGCCGACCGCCGTTCCCGGGATGTCGATCGGCGAGGCCACGCGGATCCTGCAGATCCAGGACCGGCTCATCCGGCAGGTCCCTGAGGTCGAGACCGTCTTCGGGAAGGCCGGGCAGGCCGAAACGCCAACCGATCCCGCGCCGCTATCGATGTTCGAGACCGTCATAACCCTGAAGCCGCACGACCTCTGGCGGCCGGGCATGACTTGGGAGGCGATCGTGGCCGAGTTGAATGAGCGGCTCAGGATGCCGGGCATGGCCAACATCTTCTGGATGCCCATCCAGACCCGCACCGAGATGCTGACGACCGGATTCCGCAGCGTGCTTGGCGTTAAGGTCTTCGGGCCGGACCTCGCCACGATCCAGGACATCGGCGTCCAGATCGAGAAGGCGCTCACAGGCTTCCCTGACACGCGAAGCGTCTTTGCCGAACGCACCACCGGGGGATACTTCCTAGACTTCACGGTCAACCGGGCCGCCGCGGCCCGCTACGGGCTCACCGTCGGGGACGTGAACGACATCATCGAGTCTGGAATCGGCGGAAAAACCATTGCCACCACCGTCGAGGGCCGCGAGCGCTATCCGATAAGTGTCCGCTACGCCCGCGACTTTCGCGAGGACCTGGACGCGCTCAAGCGGGTCCTCGTGGCGACGCCGACCGGAGCGCAGGTCCCAATTTCCGCCCTTGCGGACGTCAGCTATCGCACCGGGGCCCCCTCCATCCGAAATGAGAACGGGCAGCTCGTGGGCTTCGTATTCGTGGACGCCACGAGCGGCGACATCGAGAAATACGTGCAGGCGGCTGCGGCGCGGATCAGCGAGCGCGTCAAATTCCCTCCCGGCTGCTACATCCATTGGACCGGCCAGTTTGAATACCTGAAGAGCGCCGAGAGGCGCCTGGCCGTCGTGATTCCGTTCACCCTGCTTGTGATCTTCGTGCTCATCTTCATGAACACGAGGTCGGTGGCGCGCACGGCGATCGTGCTTCTGGCCGTGCCATTCTCCCTCGTCGGCGCCTTCTGGCTGCTCTTCCTGCTGGATTACAACCTCAGCGTCGCCGTGTGGGTCGGATTGATCGCCCTGGCCGGGCTCGACGCCGAAACGGGCGTCGTGATGCTGCTTTACCTCGACCAGGCCTGGGACCGCTTTCTGGCGGCCGGCCGGCTTCGCACAGAGGCGGACCTTCATGGAGCCGTGCTCGAGGGCGCCGTGCAGCGGATCCGCCCGAAGATCATGACCGTCTGCGCGATCCTCTTCGGCCTCCTTCCGATCATGTGGTCGCCGGCCACGCAGGCCGGCGCGGATGTGATGAAGCGCATTGCCGCCCCTATGATCGGTGGCGTCGTCACTTCGGCGGTCCTTGAACTTCTGCTCTACCCGGCAATCTACGTCATCTGGCGCCGACGCCACCTGCCGCTGTCTGCAACGGCCGATGATACGCCGGCGCCCCTGGCGGCACCCGCGACGCTCCAACGTCACAGCCGCCTCCGGTGGCTCGTGCCCCTGGCCATGGTCTCGCTGGCCGGCGTCGGAGGATATTATGCGCTGAACCGCCCGTCGGGCGGAGGCGGCGGTTCCAAGCTTGTGCCATTCGCGAGCCGGACCGTGAACGGGGTGGCGGTGAGTTTTTACAATCCACAGGGACGCCTTCGCCTCGCCGACAACAGCGTGCTGATCGAGTTTCGCGACGCTGCGACCGGCGAGCTCGCGGATGTCGGGGAGGTGAGGTTCGACCTCGACATGGCCATGCCCGGCATGGCCATGCACTCCGGCAGCACGGTCGCGGCCGATGGACCCGGCCGCTACCGCGTGAAGGTCAGGCCCGAGATGGCAGGCGACTGGACCGCTCAGCTCCGCTACGAGGGCCCCCGCGGGTCGGGAACGCTTAACTTCACGGTGAATGTCGCGCAATAGCGCCGCGCTTCATGGCAGTCCCCACGCGCGGTGGCGTTGGCGGAACGGTGGCGAAGATTGCGGCTACCCTATTTGAATGCGCGACTTCCATTCGCCCACGATTGGGAGGAGGGCGCACCTGGCAGAGGCCACCGCGCAACTCGGCGGCGCCGGCGGAGGAAGCCAAGATCAAGGGAACAAATGCCAAGAGATGCGCCGACAAGCCGGCCTGCTCCGCCGTATCCTTGGCGTCAAACAGAAAGGATTCCATTATGCCGGTCATCAAAATCCGTCTTGAGCACGAGGAACTCGCGGCCATCAAGCGCAGGGCGGGCGAGCTGGGAACCACGGTGGAGGCCCTAGCCTATGGAGCACTCAACTGTTCGATGAGCCATGTCCGTGAGCCGTTCTGCCGGGTCCGCATCGACCAGGCCGTCAGCGAACGCGGCCGGGACCTGCCGCTCTGGAGCGACAGCGCCCGGTCCGTCGCCATCTACGAGAGCCTGCACGACATCCAGCAGGGCCCGGGCCCCAATGGCGGCCCCCTCGACGCCCCCCCCAAAGCAGGGGAGCAGCCCGGGCGATTGAAGGAGAAACCTAAATCCTAGGTCGCGCCCGGGAATTCCCGCCCAGTCTTCGCCGGCCATGGCCGGGTGGCTAGCCTGACCTTCGCTACTGGGAGCTGAAAAAGGCTTTTTTGGGGCAGGATAGCGGCGCAAGTAATTGCTGGAG
>Ga0209415_10019060_pt1 | contig 10778 bp, 10 predicted proteins | sample PeaSoiSIISIP2007_FD_187696 | JGI IMG/M metagenome (GOLD analysis project Ga0209415, IMG submission 187696) | Peat soil microbial communities from Weissenstadt, Germany - SII-SIP-2007 (SPAdes) (version 2) | ecosystem: Environmental > Terrestrial > Soil > Wetlands > Peat | place: Germany... | reverse complement strand
AGAGCGCGCTGGTACCGGTATTCCAGGCGTTCGGCGGCGGCAACTGGCGCGGCGGCGCGACGTGGAGGCTGCCGACACCTGCACAGGAGCAGCAGATCCTGGCTCTGTGGGCGGGCGTTCTCCCCGCGCCTCTCTTCGATTATACGTACAGTTGGGGCCAGCAAAACGGTGACCAGTCGCTGTCCACGTCTCGAGATCTGCAGTCCATCTTTGCGGCGCACAACGACTAATGCCAATGCCTGGGCGTGTCGTGTTCATCGGGACCGTGCACGAAGCGGCGCCGGCATTGGCGGCGTTGCTCGAGAGCGACGCCGAGGTCGCCGCTGTGTTCACTCTTCCCGCGGCCAGAGCTGGGTCGAGTTCCGGCTTTGTCGACCTGGCGCCGCTTGTGGAGCGACACCGAGTCCCGGTCATACACGCGGAAGACATCAACGCTCCGTCGGTTGTCGCGCATATCCAGCGATTGCATCCGGATCTCGTGGTGGTGGTTGGCTGGACCCGCCTCCTCGGGAAACAGTTGCTGTCCATCCCACCGCGCGGTTGCATCGGATTCCACGCCTCGTTGCTGCCACGGCATCGCGGCCGTGCCCCTGTGAACTGGGCCATCCTGCGCGGGGAGACGCGCACCGGCAACACCATGTTTATGCTCACGCCGGAAGCCGACATGGGTGACATCGTGGATCAGCGCGTGGTCCGCATCGAGGACAACGACACCTGTGCCGACGTCTACGCAAAGGTGGGGGCTGCAGGCGCCGAGATGCTGCGTACCCATCTGACGGCGCTGCTCGCCGGCGCGGCGATCCGTATGCCCCAGACAGCCGGCGACGCCGAGCCGTTGCCCAAGCGGACTCCGGCGATGGGCATCACCGCCTGGGATCGCCCAGCTCGCGACGTGCACAACTGGATCCGAGCGCTGACGTTGCCGTACCCGGGAGCATTCAGCCATTTGCGGGGACGCAAAGTGATGCTCTGGCGCTCCGCGGTCCCCGGTCCTGACGAGCCCGTCGGGCTCCCCGGATGCATTGTGTCCTGCGATGGCCAGGGTATGCGGGTGGGGACGTGTGACGGCAGCCTGCTCGTCACGGCGCTATCCGACGCAGGCGAGTCGCCGCAGCCGGCGCATCGCTGGTTCGAGCACGCAGGTCTGGCGCCTGGAGCGACGTTCGACCCGGTCGACGAGCTGACCGCGCGCTGGGCACTCGGCGAAGGTCCGGCGCCCGGGATCGCGAGCCGATGGTAGTACTCGTCCTCGCGGCGCACCCGGACGACGAGATCCTGGGCGCTGGCGGGACGCTTGCCCGGCATGCGCTTGCCGGTGACGAAGTCCATGCGGTGGTGGTATCCGAGGGCGCGGGGAGCCGTTATGGCGACGACATGGCTGCGAAGCTCCAGGCGCAGGCGCGGTTCGCGTCAATGGAAATCGGCTTCGCCTCGTTGCGTCTCCTGGGCCTGCCGGATCAGCGGCTGGAGACGCTCCCGCTGATCGAGTTGACCCAGCGGTTCGAGGCGGTGGTCGAGGAACTGCGCCCTGACACCGTGTACACGCACTTTCCCGAAGACGTCAACAACGATCATGGCGTTGTCGCACGCGCTGCGTGGACCGCCTGCCGGCCGTACCGAGCACCATTCGTGCGCAATTTCCTGGTCTTCGAGACGCCGTCGTCCACCGAGTGGGCCTGGCCACTCACAGGATCGGCATTTGCTCCCAACCACCATGTCGACATCACCGAGACGCTCGACGCCAAAGTGCGCGCCATGGCCTGCTACGAGAGCGAATTGCGCGAGTATCCGCACCCGCGGTCCGAGCGCGCCCTGCGCGAACGCGCGGCGTTCTGGGGGAGTCGCATCGGGCGGGTCGCCGCGGAGCCCTTCTGCGTGTTACGCGAGATCCGCTAGTCGCGCCGGCTTGGCCTTGCGAAGCCCGGCGACCACCACAAGTGTGACCACCAGGAGCGCAGCGGTCGCCCGCAAGGTTGAGCGCTGCAGGAACTGCATGTCGAGGGCCACGCGGGTCGGCACCAGCTCGGTCAGGTAGAACTCCTCGGCGTCCACGCCGGGCGGTGGCGATGACCGCCCCATGAACACCTGGCACGGTCCGGTCATGCCGGGCCGGTATGTCAGCACCTGACGTAATTCAGGTGGGTATCGGCCGGCCAGCCCGGGCGTCTCCGGACGAGGGCCCACCAGCGTCATCTCGCCTCGCAACACGTTGCCGAACTGGGGCAACTCGTCGAGATGCGCGGCGCGAAGCACCCTGCCCACACGAGTGATCCGGGAGTCATCCGGCACCGTGAACTCCGGGCCGATCGAGTCCGCGATCATGGTGCGGAATTTGTGGAGGGTGAATGTGGAACCGCCCTCGCCGACGCGCTCCTGGTGAAAGATGATCGGTCCCCGGCTGGTCAGCCGGATCGCGATGGCGATCACGAGCAACACCGGCAGCATCGCGGCAAGGACGATCAGCGACACAGCGATGTCGAGGGCGCGGCGTGGGGCCCCCACGCCACGACACGGCTCGGCCACACCCCACGATTGCTGTGCGCTCACGACGCCTCGGGCAGCAATTGCAACTCGGGATGACGTACGCCGAGCGCCTCTTCGTACAGCCCGCTCAAGGCGATTGCGGCGTCGCGCGCGCCGAACCGCCCGGCCACCCAGCGCCTGCCATTTTCGGCCATGTGGCTGGCTTCGGCTGGATGCTCGAGCAAATAGCGCACGGCCGTGGCGCACGCAGCCGGACGCCCTGCGGGGGCCAGCAGACCGGTCTCGCCCGTGACGATCACCTCGGGGACACCGTTGACCGCTGTCGCCACCACGGGCAGGCCGCACTGCATTGCCTCGACGACCGCGCAGGGCAGGCCCTCATAGAGGCTGGTCATGACGAAGATGTCAAGCGCCGGCAGGAGGACCTGCACGTCATCTCGCTCGCCAAGGAAGTGCATCTGGCCATCGAGTCCCAGCCTGTGGCAGCGCGACTCGACCTCCTGGCGCATGGGGCCGTCCCCGATCCACACCGCGTGAACACCGGAATGGCGGAGCCTGTTGAGCACCTCCAGGAAGTCAAATGGCGCTTTCTGATGGTCGATGCGTCCCACGGTGCCGATGAGCGCCGTGCCCTCGGAAATGCCGAGCAGTTGGCGCGCGCGCTGCCTGCTGGCCAGTTCGCGACGCACCGAGCGATCGGCGATCGAGACAGGGATGACCCGAACTCGCTCGGCGGGCGCAAGGCCGAGACGCACCGCATCGGCGCCCACCATCGCGCTCACCGCGACGAAGCGGTCGGTGATGCGGCCGAGGCGCCGCTCGACCGCGATGTACGCGGACCGCCGCAACGGAGATTGAAAACCGTGAAAGGGAAATCCATGGAACGTGTGCACCACGACGGGCACCCCTGCCTGGTGCGCGGCGATGCGGCCCAGCGCGCCGGCCTTGGCACTGTGCGTGTGCACCACGTCGAACCGGCCCACCTCGAAGAGGCAGCGGAGCTCGCGTATCCCGGCCACATCGTCGTGCGGAGCAATCTCCGGGCGCATGTGGCGCAGCGTCAACACCTCGATGCCTTCGGCCTGGGCGCGCTCGATGAGCGGGCCGCCGGGTGCGGTCAGGATCACCGGCTCGAAGCGCGTCCGGTCGAGACCTTCCGCGCCGCGCAGGGCCACACCGCCGGTGCCCGCGATGAACCGGGTCACCACCTGTGCCACCCGTATCCGGCCGCGCGGGGCCGGCAGCATCGCTGGTCTCACGCCGAACCCTTTTGGGTGCCGATGCGCCGCGCCGCCAGGGCCGCCGGCCGGCTCTCTATAAGGAAGAAGGCGAGGCAGGCAAGCGTGGTGCTGATGTACGCCGCTGTCGATGCGACCGCAGCCCCCACGATGCCCATCTTCGGGATCAACAGAAGGTCGAGGACCACGGTGACGACGACCCCGAGGCCGACCCCGGTCGACGCAATGCCCGGCATACCGTGGCCGTAGAGGTACGCAATGGCGACCGCCGCGACACCTTCGCCCGCCAGGCCGATGAGCAGGATGCACGCGGGCAGCACCGCCGGAGCAAAGGGGGCGCCGAACAGGACGGGGATCACCAGAGGGGACAGCACCGCGAGGGGGATTGCGCCCGCGGCGACTGCGAGGCCTGCGCGGCGCATGGTGGCGCGCGCCGCCGCCACGGGAGCGGCGCCGCCACCGCGGGCAAAGCGTGGATACGCAACCCAGAGCACCGCGTCGGACGGCTGCCGGAGCAATTCCGCGTATTTCGACGCCACCGCGTAGATGCCCAGCGCCGCTGGCCCCGCCACCAGGTCGACGATCACGAAGTCGAGTCGCAGGTTCACCAGCAGCATGACGTTGCCGACCTGACCACGAATGGCATATAGCCAGACCTGTCGGGCCAGACTGAGGTCGACACGACCGCCACTCCGAAAGAAGCCGCGCCTGCGCAGCCGCTCGCCTCCGATCGTCGCGGTGAGCAGGCGCGACGCGAGCAGCGCGAGCACGATGAGCGGGCCGGTGCGGAATCCGATCACCCACAGCACCGCAAGCGCCGGCAGGAACATCAATTCCTCGAGAACAATGATGAGGTTGCTGCCAGGAAGATCGTTGTCGCCTTGGCAGAATGACTTGAAGCTCGACACCGCCATCTGGCTGAGCACCAGAACGCCGACGAACGCGACCATCCCGAGCCCGAGCTCAGGCAGGAGCAACGGCCCGATGACCGGCGTGATCGCCACCCAGACGGCGGCGCCGAGGAGTGATCCACCGGCACTCAGCGCAAGCAGCGTAGGTCGCAGGTTGGGCTCCTCGGCGCGCGCTCCGCCGAGGAAGTACGGCGCGGCGAGGGGCAGACCTCCGGTGCCCAGGAAACCCGCGAGTGGGGGCAGCACCCGGAGGAGCGCGAGCGCCCCCACCCACACCGGCCCCGCGATACGCGCCACCAGCAACGTCGCGAGCCCCATGGCCAGCAACGCGCCAATCCGGGCGCCAAGGTTGCTCAGCACCAATCGGGGGCCACCTTCACGAATCAGGGACTGGCGAGCAGTGGCGAGCTTCATGTGATGGCTTGCCTCCCCCACATACTCACCGCCGCCACGATCGCCAGCAGCGTCCACACGTAGTTGAAGTGGAGCAGCTCATAGATGTTCGCCGCGATGGCGAAGGCGACCAGCGCGCCGACCAGTGCGCCTGGATGGCGCACCACCGCGGCATAGCCTGACTGGAGCGGCCCCAGAGACCTGCGCGTGTGGAACGCGATCACGAGAATCAGGAGGAGCAGTCCGACGCCCCCGAGCAGCCCGCGTTCTTCAATGGACGCAGTGAAGTCGCTGTGCGCTTCGAACGCCACCTCTGACTGTTGCACTTGCAGTGTCGGCTTGGTCGCTCCCGGTCCAATGCCGATGAGTCCGCCCTGGTCGACCAGCGCGAGGGTCTCGTGGAGCAACGTGTCGCGCCCGGCCGTGCTCTGCGTGAAGCGACCCACATAGTCACGCAGCAGCGGGGCACTCGCCGCTGCATCATTGACGACTGCATTGATGTTCACCTGGGTGACGACGACCCCCGCGACGAGCACAACGCCACACGTCAGCGCGACTGCAGAGAACAGACCTCGCCGTCTGGCCATCCCGATGATCAAGGCCACCGTACACGCTGCCAGCGTGGCGAGCGAGAACCCGTTCGAGCCAGTGAAAACGATCGCTGTGATCAGGACCGCAACGGCTGCGCCCCGCGCAACCCGGTGGCGCGGTGTCGCCGAGGCCCACACGACCATGAGGCTCGAGGCGAAGTAGCCGGCCGCCAAGTTCGGATCGCCGAACGTGATCGATGCGCGGTTCCCCTCGCGCGCCGTGATTCCCGAGAGCACGTCAATGTGGGTCAGCGCCCCCAGCACCATGAGCCCTGCCCACACCACACTTGCGTAGGCCCAGGTGCGCAGCACCGGCGACAGTTCTCTGGGAGTGCGGCACAACGTCACCACTGAGGCTACCCAGGCGAGCAGAAACAGGTCCTGCAGCACTGCGATCAGGCCCGTCGCCGGATAGACGCTGAAGAGCGAGGCGACCACCCCGGCGAGCGCCATCACGCCGACCGGCAGTGCGTACGGGAGATGGATCGACATGCGCTCGATGACGGCCCAGCAGAACGTCGCAATGATCGCGAGAGCGACGAGGCAGTCGACCGGGCCAATGTTGCCAGGCCCGGAGGGCTGCAGGAATGGCAGGAAGGCGACCGCGGCGCAGGTGCTGACCACGGCCAGTCCGCGCCAGGGGAGCAGCGCATCCCGAGCTGCGCGCCGCCGCGACAGCACGGCACGAGGTCCGGCAGCGATCTCCATCACTCAACACACCTCGGGTCGAGTCCCGGTCGCCAGGCGCGCCAGCACCCGGAGGTGGGCGCGTGCGAAGTCCTCGTCGTCGGCTCGCGCGGCCACCTCGGCGACGCCCGCGACCACGGCTTCGCGCCAGAGCTCCCCCGGCACGCCGAGGCGGCGCATACCGAGGCGAAGGAACGCGCGCAGCAGATCGCAGATCCACCCATTGCCGTACAACAGGTAATCGATGCCGCAGCCCCAGGCGTTGGCATGGAGGCCGGGATGGCCGGCCACCAGCGCGCCCGGGTGGGTATGTCGGTCGAGGTAGAGCGCGTACGTGAGCGCAAATCTGGCGAGGTCGCGCAGCGGCTCGCCGCGAAGTTCCGCCTCCTCCCAGTCAACGACGCCGGTCACCGCTCCATCGCGCACCAAGACGTTGCCGCACCAGAGATCGCCGTGCACGACGGTACGAGGCGAGTGGTGACGCTGCAGCACCGCGCAGGCACGCTCCACCGGCACAACCACCGCCGCCAGCTCCGGGTCCTGAGCGAAGCGTTGCGCCAGGCGGCGCGCTGTGCCGCCGTCCATGTCGACGGGCGCGTCCCCATCGGCCGTCTCGTGGTGCAGGCGCGCCAGCCACTCGCCGACCGCGCCCAGGTCGCGCGCCACGCGGCGCGGCGACCGAGTGTGCCCCCAGCGGTGGTAGAGCGTCGTCAACGGCGTGCCTGGGAGAAGCGTGAGCACCATCGCCTCGCGCCCGGCGGCCGTGAGCGACTCGGCGGGAAACGGTGCCGTGGACTCGATCACGCTCGAGTTCAGGCGGTGCAGCGCCTCGAGCATCCGCCGCTCCCGCGTCACCGCCGCCGCGCCGGCGTCGGTTGTCGGCACCTTGATTGCGAGGCGCGGTCGCCCGACGGTGTGGGGCAACACCAGCACGGTCACCTTGCCGTTCGGATCACGCGATGCGCCGAGGACCGCGAGACGCACGGTCGGATCGTTGACAAAATCCAGAATGTCGCGGCGGGACGTGGTCACCGCCGCCACCGCCGCGCTCATACGCGCCAGCCGATCGCTATCCGCGAGCGGAGCAGACCTCGTGCCAGTCTGGAGCGCGCCGCGAACCCGCCGACACGGAGCAACACGTCGGCGGGCCCCGCAAGCCGCACCAACCCCGGGGGGACGCTGAGAAACTCGGCGCACAGAAGCGCCAGCGGCACTGCGTCGTCCTCGACGAGGTAGGCGGGCGCCGTGGTCGACGGCAGCGCGATCAACTCACGCACGATACGGATGCGCGCGGCACGCGCCACCGCCTTCACGGAGGACGTGCTCCCGCGCAGGACAATTCCGCGCCCGGCCGGGACCGCGCGTGCAGCGGCGATGGCGGCGCGACGGGCGCTGCGACCACGACGCACATCGACGACCGTGGCGTCGGGCGCCGAGAGGACCTGATATCTCGTTGCCCACTCTGCGGCGGTGTTCAACTCATCACCGCGATCGGGCGCATCCGCGCCACCGGACGCACGATGCCGTTGCGCACGAGGATGTTGAGCCCCTCTCCGACACCACGGTCATCCAGTTGCGGCGTCCGCTCAGGATCCGCGGTGTCGTAGCGGAATCTCATGGTTGACCGGCCGAGTGGATCCACACCGGAGAGTCCCCGCTTCTCGAAGCTGGCGATGATCGTGCCGGTGCCGTGACAGGTGGTGTTCAGCGCGGCATCGGCGCCCTCGGCTGCGACACAGAGAAAGGAGGACGTGCGGTTGGTGCCGGGCAGCAACACCGGTTGGCCCGTGGCGGCGAACACCGGGTGTCCCGCCATCTTCGACGCAGGGAATGCTCGGGACGAATTGTGGCGGTGCACCACGACACTCTCGCCCCGGAAATCCTCTTCGTACATCGAATCATGTGGAGAGTCGACGATGAGGCGGTCGTCGTTGATCCCCAGGACCTCACGTGCGATGCCACGAAGCGCGGCATACGTCGCCATGCGGAACGCGAAGCCGTAGTTCATCGCCAGTGCGTTGGCGAGGAGCAGGCGCTCACCCTCAGGGTGGTGGCGCGGCACCGGAGGGCACCCGTCGCGGAAGTAGAGAGCGAGCCGCGTCCGCATCTCTGCCACGGAACCCGCCGTCGCAAGGTGGTACAGGGGTTTCTGCATCGCCATAACAGCGCGATGCTTGCGCGGGTAGTCGACTCGCCGCCCGAAGAGCCGCCCGATCGCACCGGTGAGGATCCCTCCCCCACCGTGGTACTGCAACGTGAGCTGACCCGCGGTGATCCCCAGCCTCTCCGCGGTGGCGGGCTCGTAGATCTCCTCGACGCGCTGCAGCTCGATGAAGTGATTGCTGGGACCGACGATGCCGAAGCGGAAACGCGACAGCTGGATGAGCAACCAGGGCAGCTGCCGCCGCGCACGGGCGATGCCGCCGTAGGCGTCGAGGTCGAGCCGGCCCCCTTCTTCCATGCGATCGAGTTCGGCCGGGTCGATGCCGTATCTTTCGGCGGCGAAGCGCGCGCCATCGAGCGAGCAGCGCGCGACCTCGTCGGCGGTGAGGTCGCGCTGATTGCTGGCGGGATACGGCAATCGCTCCCGCACCCTGCTGAAGAATTCGGTGATGGCGCGCTCCGAAGGTTGCTCAGCATCGAAAGCCATCAGCGCCATCCCGCAGTTGACAGCCGCGCTGGTCAGCGTCGGACGGACGGTCTCCCGTGTGGCGATCGCGATGCTCGACGGCATCTCAACGTTGCGCTTGTGATGGAAGTCAGGAAGGACGACCGGGGGCGTCGCCAGATCCATGCCATGCACGCTGCGCTCGAGGCGCTCCAGCAGCGCAGGATCTGCCGGCGTGTCGTCACTTTCGAAGACCGACGGCTTCCAGGCGCGTCCGCTGCTTCTCGGAGTCACCGGCATGACGAGCGAAGGAGGATCGAGCGTCACGCGCACGTCGAGCTCTCCGCGGCCTCGAGCGCCTCGTGGACCCGCCAGTCGCGGTTCGCTGGGAGGCCGACCTCCAGGCAGGTGAGGCGCCGGCTGAGCGTGACCGACGTCTCGGTGACCGCCGGGTGGACGGGACCGAGTCCGGTCGCGGTCGCGAGCGTTGCCGCGAACGCCCAGTATCGGCGCAACTCTCCCGCCATGTATGTGCCTCCCGCCAGCGATCGGGCCGCCTCCTCCGTGCTGCAATGCCTGACGTCCATGGACCCGGTGCTGCTACGCCGCAGCACGATGACGATGTCAGGGACCAAGCACTCCACGCGCTGGGGCAGCTGCATCTCACGACGCCCATGCGTCATCCGCCTGCCGGTGGCTCCCTCGAGGCGAGCGGGCTCCACCACACCCCAGCAGCGGCGGCCGTCGCTGACGCAGAGGTTGTCGGACGTGGCGGCTCCTCCGTGGCGCAGCTCGCGCATCAGCAACGTGGTCTTGCCGACACCCGCAGGACCGGCCAGCAACAGCGCGAAGCCATCGGTGCTCAGAACCGGCGCGTGCAACGGGGCAGCGCCGCGTGTCGACGCCCACCACATGGCCGGGTACTGCAGCAACGCGGCACGTGCAAGGAGACGAAAGCGGGCTCGCAACGCGGTGACCGCAGCCCGAGTCGCGTAGGGCGGTCGCCAGCGGTAGGCAAGCACGGGATTCCCGTCGTCCATGCTGAGCCGAAGGTCGAAGCCGGACGTGCACACATCGCGCATCACGAGCGCTCCCGCGCCTGCCCACGCGGAGCGCGACAGCAGCGTCAGTCCAGAGACATCAAAGGGATCGCGCGAGCTCTCGATGCGGATCTGCATCTGCGCGGCATCTGCAGGTGTGGCGGGATCGAGGTGGAGGGTGTCACCGCAGCATTCGGCCAGCAGGTGCGTGACCCAGGGCAGCTCGCATTCCAGTCCGACGCGCGTGCCGGCGGTGCTGACGGCGGCGCGCATCTACCAGTCGTCCGGGTATGGAGCGACCGCTGCAGTCGAATCGCCGAGCGTGGGCCGGTACCCCGGCACCAGCGCCGCGAGCAGGCGGCGCACCTCCGGGGTGTTGTTCTCCGTGCTGGCTGCATAGAGCTTCTGGAGCGAACGCTCGAAGTCGGCCGGTAGCTCGGTGCTCGTTCGCGAGTTCCAGATCTTGGGATGCGCCGTCGGGGTCCGTTCCTCGTTCTCGCTGATCAGGGTCTCGTCGAGCTTCTCGCCCGGCCGCAGCCCGGTGAAGCGAATCACCACGTCGTCAGCGTTGCCGTGCAACTGCGCGGTGTAGTTGCGCACCAGATCGACGATCAGGACGGGCTCCCCCATGTCAAGCACGAAGACCTCCCCGGTGGTGGCCATCACTGCCGCCTCAAGGACCAGGCCGACTGCCTCTTCGACGGTCATGAAAAAGCGCGTCACGTCCGGGTGGGTGATCGTGACCATCTCACCTCTCTCGATTTGAGACTCGAGGACCGAGAGGAGTGAACCGCGGCTGCCCAGCACGTTGCCGAAACGAACTGACG
>Ga0209415_10019059_pt1 | contig 10778 bp, 4 predicted proteins | sample PeaSoiSIISIP2007_FD_187696 | JGI IMG/M metagenome (GOLD analysis project Ga0209415, IMG submission 187696) | Peat soil microbial communities from Weissenstadt, Germany - SII-SIP-2007 (SPAdes) (version 2) | ecosystem: Environmental > Terrestrial > Soil > Wetlands > Peat | place: Germany... | reverse complement strand
ACCATCTGCTGCTCGGCCGCCCTCGGGGAGTTTCCCTACACGCCCAAGGAGTCGATGGCCGCCCTCAAGCACTTCTATCGCGATCTCGGCGCCAAGACTTGGGGCATATACGGATTCCACGACGGCTTCAACGAGACTGAGGACTGGTACCAGCCGGTATGGATGGGCCTCAACCAGGCGCAAATCGTTGTCATGATCGAGAACTACCGAACCGGCCTCGCATGGAGGTATTTCATGGCCAATCCTGAAATCCGGAGGGCGCTGGACGCGGTTGGGTTCTCTCCGGACAGCTCCACGCGGCGCTAGGCGGGCCCGTTGCCGGGCGAAATCGAACCGTTGATAACATTTGCGCCAGTCCACGGGCAGCTGCCGGCAATTTAGAGCGAAAAACAGGGGATACCCGCTTTTTTTATTGCAATGATAACGTTGTCATCCAAACTCCCCGGGAACCTGCCCCCCGTACCCCCCTTCCCGCATCGCGAGAAGTCACCGCGGATTCACGAACAGTCCGTTCCTACCCTACACCCCATGCAAACACTACATCCATGCAGATACGCGTTGGCCCTGCTGCTGACGCTCGGCCTCGGTGCCTCGTTGAGGGCGCAGGCCGTCAACCCGAGCGGTGCCTCCACCGATCAGACCCAGGCATCCGCGGAAGAACCGGTTGTCCTCAACGCGTTTACCGTCAATACGTCGACCGACGTGGGCTACGTCGCCGTCAATTCACTGGCCGGGGGGCGCAACAACACGCCGCTTGCGATCACGCCGACGACCGTGTCGGCGCTGACCGGAGAATTCATAGACGACCTTCAGCTGACGAACGCCACGGACGCGCTCAAGTGGACGATGAACGCGATTCCCCAGAATTTCACCCCGAACGTCGGCAGCGGCAACGAGTTTAACTCGTGGGCAAACAACCTTCGGGGCGCAGGGGCAGGACCGCAGGGCGGCACCCCGCCCACGGTCAATTACTTCCCGCTCTACGCCATCAAGGACTTCTTCAACGTCGACCGCTTCGAGCTCAACCTCGGGCCCAACTCGATCCTCTTCGGCGTGGGCAACCTGGGCGGGGTGATTTCCTCCTACACTAAGAAGCCGCTTTTCAACAGGGACTTCACCGAGCTCGACCTCGACGTGACAAGCTACGGCGGGGCGCGCGCGACGCTGGATGTCAATCAAAGGGCGTCTATTTTCAGGACGGACGACCTGGGCGTCCGCATCAACCTCATGGCCGACCGTGATGAGAGCTGGCGAAAGGCGGACGAGATCAAGAAGTGGGGCGTCTCGGTGGCGAACACCCTCAATATCTCCAGGAATTCCTCGGTTCGGTTCGACGTGGAGGCATACGAGGTGATCCTTCCCCAGTACGCCGAGAACATCAGCGACGAGTACTCCCAGTGGAACGGGCAGACCAATTCCCCCGCGTGGGGCGTGGCCCCGACATCCGGCAACTACAATTCCATGGCCGAGTGGGGCGGCCCGAGCTCCTTCCAGCTCTGGATTCCCTCCGAGGGAACCCTGATGAACTGGGGCGCGGGATTCAGGGGCACGGGACTAGGCGACGGGCCGTTCTACACCAATTCCATCCTGCGGCCCTCTGCCTATTCCCTTCTGAACCCGGGATATTGGCCCGCGGGCACAGGGACTGAAATCGTGCCGGCGCTGCCGAGCAGGGACTTCACGGTCGGGCCCAAGGACGGCACCAACACGCTCAAGTACTACACGCTCACCGCCTACTTCGACCAGCAGATCAGCCCCAACTGCGAGCTCGAGTTGGCCGCGTATCGCTTCTCGGACTCCGAGGTATCCAAGAACTTCGAGTCCCCAACCAGCGTCTCAGTGGACATCAACAAGCAGCTGCCAAACGGCGCGCCCAACCCCGAGTTTGGGCAGCTCTACTCCGACATGTTCCTGGACAAGCAGGTCCAGGACCACAGCGCGAACGAGTTCCGCGGCCAGCTCAACTATCACTTCGACACAAACGTCTTCAACATCCCCCTCAAGGAGTGGCTTAGCGTGTCCGGGGGCGACTTGTTTCACCTGCTGCTGACCCGCGAGTACAACGGCAGCTTTGCGGACTATCCGCTTGCGTGGAACAGCAACAACTGGACGGAGGACATGATCTGGGCCCGGGAGTATTGGAATTCCCCGAATACCTCGATCAACCTTCCGAACACCATTGGGGGCCACCAGATCGTGTACCAGGCGCTCCCGTTCAACTGGTTCGACCACGACCTGAGTGAATCGACCAAGTACTTTGGCGCGGTCTCACAGACCCGCCTCTGGGACGACCGACTGAACCTCACGCTGGGCGCCCGGCGCGACGAGTACTCGAGCGTCCTGCTTCAGAGCGTCCGCCCGCCCTTCGGCCTTCCCTACCCCCAGGGCTACTCCTTCGAGAACGACTCCGGATACACCTACTCGGCCGGCCTGGTGGGCTATTTCACCAAGCAGCTCGCCGCGGTGTATAACTTCTCGGAGAACCTGACGCCGATTGGCGGCGGCACGTCTCCGAGCCTCTACGGGACCCATTTTGGCGCGGCGACGGGCAAGGAGAATTCCTTCGGCCTGCGCTATTCGACGGACGACGGCCGGTACTACGTCACGGCCGACTACTATGAGGACAAGTCCCACGGGCGCATCACCAACGACGGCATAGGCATCCAGGGCATCTGGAACGACTATTTCAAGGCCGGCGGGACCGCGACGGACATCGGCCCGGGTGGGACGCTCTCTGGCACGGCCCCAAATCTGCAGACGCAATTCAACTATGCAGACACGGAGGACATCAAGGACACCGGCTACGAGATCTCGGCCGTGGCAAATCCCACGCCGAATTGGCGTTTTCAGGCGAGTTATGCGGTTCCGAAGTCCGTTGAAGACAATGACTTGCCCGGAAGCCGGGCGTATTTTGCGGCCCATCTGACCGAGTGGTCCGCGGTCGCCAATGGCGGCACCAACCTCGACGGCATAGTCAAGGCGGATCTCGCAAACGCGGAGACGGAGCTTAACAACACCTCCATTTCCGCGACGAACCAGGGCCTGGTGAAGTCGACGTTCAACCTTGTCGCCGCTTACACGTTCACGGGCACATGGGCCAAGGGCCTGACCCTCGGCGCCGGCGCGACGGCGCTCGGCGCGCAGGAGACATCGACAGGCGGGACCCTCTATTCGCCCGCGTACACGACGTACATCGCGTTCATCCAATACAAGACCGTCTACAATGCCATGGGCAAGCGGGTCCACGTAACCTACCAGTTGAACGTGGACAACCTGACCGACAACAAGAACCTGGTCTTCACGGGTTATAATTCCAGCCCCTCGGGCCAGACCCAAGGCTCCAATTATTATTTCCTGGATCCGCGCAAGTTCACGCTGTCGCTCGCGATGAATTTCTGAGGCCGGCGCCGATTTGCCGGTCCTTGGATCCCCGAGACCCAGCCCGCGGCCCGGCCCGCCGGCTGGGTTTCTCGTTTGTCGGCGTCCTGCAGGCCGGCTAAGCTCCGCAGTCGTCCCTCGGTCAGGCCCCTATCCCGACCGTCGGCGAACGACGCTTCCCACGTGGGCCCGACCCAAAAATCGAATCACCGCGACCCCGGCCCGGCGGAGTCTTCGCCCGCAACGCGCTGGCTGCTGCGCGGCACGCTGGCCGTGGGCGGTCCGCTTGCATTCTTCCTGTTGGTTGAGGGAACCCTGAGGGTCGCAGGCTACGGAAAACGGACCGACCTGTTCATCCCGGACGGTCCGCCCGGCATCTACCGGACCAATCCGGATTTCACGGCGCCCTATTTTCCCCCGCAATTCGACATCGCGCCGCTCAATTTCCGGATCGCCCGGCACAAGGAGCCCGGGCATGTCCGCATCTTCGTGCTCGGGGAATCCGCAGTCCGGGGAACCCCCGAGCCCGGATTCGGGTTCGCCGCTCAGCTGCAGGCGCAGCTGCGCAGCGCATATCCCGGCAGGCGGTTCGACGTCTACAACCTCGGCATCGTCGCCATCAACTCGCACGTGGTGTACCAGATGGCCCGGCAGGCCGCCGGCTTTGAACCAGACCTGTTCGTCGTCTACATGGGCAACAACGAGGTCGTGGGCCCCTATGGACCGGGCTCCGTGAACCGGCCGGCGATGCCCCCATTGTTCGTCATCCGTGCGTCCATCTGGACGGGGGGCACCCGCACCGGACAGCTGATCGCCCGGCTGCTTGAACGGCTCACGAGGCCCGACGGCCGTCCCGTCGAGTGGCACGGGATGAGCACCTTCACCGAAAAGACCGTGCGGGGCGACGATCCCAGGCTCGATGCCGTCTACAGGAACTACGAGGCCAACCTGAGGGACATCGTTGGGGTCGCCTCGAGGCGCGGGATAAAGACGGTCCTCGCGACCGTGGTGGCCAACCTCAAGGACTGCCCGCCATTCGCCTCGCTCCACCGCAGCGGGATGACCGAGTCCCAGTTGGCGGGGTGGAATTCGGCCTATGCGCAGGGTATCAAGCTGTGGGAGCTGGGCATGCCGGATGACGCGATCGATTCCCTCGTCGGCGCACTGAAAGCCGACCCCGAATACGCGGAAGCACATTTCGTCCTGGGAAGCCTGCTCGAGGCCAAAGGCGACATTCCAGCGGCACGCACCCATTTCCTGGAGGCCCTTCGCTGGGACGCGCTCCGATTCAGGCCGGACGCCCCGATCAACGCCATCGCAAGAAGGGTGGCCTCCGAATCGCCCGGATCAGTCACGCTGCTAGACGCAGCCCTCGAGTTGGGTTCCGACGCCGCGTCCGCCGGCCCCCCCTGCGGCCGGGAGATCCTCCTGGAGCACGTGCATTTCAATTGGGAGGGAAACGAGCGCATGGGCCGCAGGCTTGCCGAGGAATCCGCCGCCGCGCTTTTCGGCGCCATCGCGCCCGAGGGGGCCTGGCTGGACGACGCCGGCTGCGCCGGGGCGGTCGGGTACACCGCCTTCGGGCGGCTCAAGGTGCTCAGGCTGATGGGATCCATCTGGGGCAAGCCGCCCTTCACAAGCCAGCTCACGTTCGGACTGGACCAGGTGCGCCGCAGCCGCGAGATCGCTCTCGCCGCCGAGGGGGCCTCCTCGGGGGACGCCCTTGCAAGGGCCCGCGAGGGGCTAGAGGCCGCATTGCAGCGCGATCCGCAGGACTCCAATCTCGCGCTCCAGCTCTCGGAGGTGGACTCCGAGGCCAACCTGCCCGACCGGTCGCTCCGGTTGATCGACCGGGTCCTGGAGGCCGAGCCCCGCTCGCCGGATCTCCTCGTGCAGCGAAGCCGCATCCTTGAGTCCCTCGGGCGCCACGGCGAGGCGCAGGCCGCCATTCTCGAGTCGCTGCGGATGGACCCCTATCACCTGCCATCGTACACGCAGCTCGTCGAGGTCCTGAGAAAGACGGGGGAGTTTGAGGCGGGGCGGACGCTGTTTGCGGCCGCGCTCGCCGCAGACCCCGACGCCAGCTACATCCGGCTGGCGTACGCCGACTTGCTCTTCTTTCACGGCGACCGGGACCGGGCCGTGACGGAGTGCCGCGCGGTGCTGGCGCGCGACCCCGGGAATTCCGACGCGCTGCGCCGCCTCGTGTCGCTCTATACCGGCGAGGGCCGAACGGACGAGGCCTTCGACCTTATGGCGCAGGCCAGGCGGACCCAACCCTCCAACTTCGAGAACGACGTGGCTCTCGCGCGGATATACCGGGAGCGCGGCGACGACGACAATGTCGCCGACTGCCTGGGCGCGGCGACCCTTTGCGGGCCGGCAGACGCCCAGGTCCACCTGTTCCTTGCCAACCACCTGAGGAAACTGAACCGGCCTGCGGATGCGCTGGTCGAGCTCGCGCGCGCGCAGCGGGTTGCGACGCTGATGGGAAACCCGGAGCTCGCCCAGAGGATCTCGGCGGAGATTCGGTCCCGCGGCGCAGGCAACTGAAACCGGTTCGAGGCTCGCCCGCTCGCTCTTCCGCCGTTCCCGTTTTCCTGCACCGTTTGGGCTTCCGCCATTCGGCGACGGCTGCGCCGCCCCGGGGACCAAGGCGGTCATTCAGGATCACGCCGGCGAGGGCGAGGCCGCTGGCGCCGCCTTCTCGAGGCTCAGGCTGACCGAACGGCGGGAACTCGTAGCCTTCCTTAGCACCCTTTGAGGCTCCGTCAATCGACGCATAAATTCTTCGCATTCTTCAGCGGGTCAGGTAGGCAAGCGCCATGACCCCACCCGATGGCCGGCTCCCTCTCCGGCCATGGTAGAGCAAAGCCCTCCCTCCGGCGGATCGGCCCGGCGACCCATCGGCGCTCCGCACGCGGATTGCCCGGGGATCCTGAGCGGCGTTATACTCGCGGCCGGGGCGTTCGCGGCGTACAGCCGGACTTTTTCCGTTCCACTGATTTACGACGACAATCAGTCGATCGGGGCCAACCCGTCGATCCGAGGGCTGTGGCCTACCTGGCGGGTGTTGTCGCCTCCCGACGGCACCGGGGTCGCCGGAAGGCCGCTTCTCAATCTCTCGTATGCCCTGAACTATGCGTTCGGCGGTACCGCGGTTGTCGGCTACCACCTGGTCAACCTGCTCATCCACGTGCTGGCCGCCTGGACCCTGTTTGCTCTCGCGCGCCGCACGCTGCGGCGCCCCGTTCTGGCGGGGCGCTTCGGCCCGGTCGCGACGCCCCTGGCCCTCGCCGTCAGCGCGATCTGGGCGTGGCATCCGGTGCAGACGGAGTCGGTGACCTACCTGTCCCAGCGGGCCGAGTCGCTCATGGGGCTATTCTACCTGTTGACATTGTATTGCTTCCTGCGCGGGGCGGAGGCTGCCGGCCGAGGTCGAGGTCGGGCCTGGTTCTCGCTTTCAGCCGTGGCTTGCCTGGCAGGGGTTGGCGTCAAGGAGGTGATCGTCACGGCGCCCCTCATAGTGCTTCTCTACGACCGCACGTTTGTCTCCGGCAGCTTTTCCGCCGCGCTCCGGCGGCATTGGCGGCCCCACCTGGCACTGGCCGCAACCTGGCTTCCGCTCGGCTGCCTGATGATCGGCCTGCAGCATCGGGGCGTGGGCTTCGACGAGGGAGCCGCGTGGTGGGCCTATGGGATGACCGAATGCCGCGTCGTCGTACGGTACCTCCTGCTCGCCTTCTGGCCGCATCCCCTGGTCTTCGATTACGGGATGTTCGCGCCCGTCCGGCTGCCAGAGGTCTGGCCCCAAGCCTTGGTCTTGGCCTCGCTGCTGACCGCCACGGTCATTGCCCTGCGCCGGTGGCCGGCAGCCGGCTTCATGGCCGCCTGGTTCTTCCTGATCCTGGCCCCCGCTTCCAGCATCGTTTCGATAGCCTGGCAGCCGATGGCGGAAAACCGCCTGTACCTGCCGCTGGCGGGCGTCGCCGCATGCGCGGTTCTGGGAGCCTTCGCCCTGGCCGGGCGCTGGAGCCTTCCCGTTCTCGCGCTCGTCGCGGCCGGCCTGGGCCTGGCCACCTCCCGGCGGAATCACGACTATTCGAGCGCACAGGCGATCTGGGGCGACACAGTCGCCAAGCGCCCGGAAAACTACCGGGCGCGCAACAACCTGGGCGACGCCTTGTCAAATGCGCCGGGGCGCTGGATTGACGCGATCGCGCAATACGAGGAGGCGCTGCGCCTGAAGCCGGACTTTGCCGAGGCGCACAGCAATCTCGGCGCCGCGTTGTTGAACGTGCCTGGGAGGTTGCACGACGCAATCGCCCAGGACGAGGAGGCGCTGCGCCTGGATCCGGGCCTTGCCGGCGCGCACATAAACCTGGGCAATGCCCTGTCGAGCGTGCCGGGGCGGTTGAATGACGCGGTTGAGCAGTACGGGGAGGCGCTGAGCCTGAATCCGGATTCCGCCGAGGCGCACAACGGTCTGGGCAGCGCCTTGGCGGGCATGCCGGGGCGGCTGAATGACGCGGTCGCTCAATTTGAGGAGGCGCTGCGCCTGAATCCGGATTTTGCCGAGGCCCTCTTTAACCTTGGCAATGCCCTTTGTGCCGAAGGCCGGACACCGGAGGCGATCGCCCGGCTTGAGGAGGCGCTGCGCCTGAAGCCGGACTTCGCCGAGGCTCACTACGTCCTGGGCAACGCCTGGCTACGGATTCCGGGGCGGCTGACTGACGCGGTCACGCAGTATGAGGAGGCGCTGCGCCTAAGGCCGGACTACGGCGAAGCCCTCGCCAACCTTGGCTACGCGCTCAATTCCGAGGGCAGGACCCACGAGGCGGTCGCGCGATTTGAGGCGGCCCTGCGCCTGAGGCCCGACTCCGCCGAGGCGCTCATCAACCTGGGCAACGCCCTGAATGCCGACGGCCGGCCTCGGGAGGCGATCGCCCGGTTCGAGGAGGCATTGCGCCTGAGGCCGGATCTAGCCGAAGCGCACCTCATCCTGGGCAACGCCCTGTCGGATGCGCCCGGGCGGCTGACTGACGCGATCGCACAGTACGAGGCAGCGCTGCACTGGAAACCGAACCTAGCCGAAGCGCACCTCGGCCTGGCAGTTGCCCTGCTCAAGCTGCCCGGCCACGGCGATGAAGCCAGGGCGCACCTCGAGGCGTGCCTGCGGCTCGAGCCAGACAACGCCCCGGCCCGGCAAGTCCTGGCCAATATTCGGGCCCCCCAACCATGAGCAGGCCGCCTTAGCTCAACGTGATACGCGACGGAGAAAGCTCAGCCATTACCTGTGCGGCTTGGGCCGCGCGGCAGGGATCGACAATCGACGTCGGCTCCATAATCGTGAACCCGCCGGGATCAATACCAAGGTTGGCTCGACAAGATGGATACGTCCACAGACCTTGAGTCCCGCTAGACCACAGTCCGCTCGCCAGCTCCCGCGAACTTGGGTTACCCGCCGAGACATGAAAACACCCCGATTGCCCTGGATCCGGTGCCTGCCATCGGTGCTCCTGGTTTCCGCGGGCCTGATGGCCGCTCCCGCGACGGATCCGCTGGAGCCGGGCGAGAAGGCCGCGAACGAGTGGATCAAGACGCGATTGGAGACGTCGCGCATTGAGAGCGCCTGGGTCACGGAGAAGCCGCTTCTCGAGGCCACCGTCAACGGCCTGAAGGAGCGCGCACAGGCGCTTGAGGACAGGCGGGACGATTTCAAGGTGAAGACGGCCAAGGACCGCGAGGAAATCGAGAGCCTGCAGGCAAAGAACGCCGCCGCCGCCGCCGACCTGCGCGCGGCCGAGACGAGGCTTCAGAGCCTAATTCAAAAGCTGGTCGCCCTCCGCCCATCGCTTCCGCCCCGCCTGTCGGATGCCCTGGAGCTTTCGTACCGAAGCCTCGAAAGCTCCGGGCTCGGGACCGGCGAACGGATGCAGCTCGTGATGACGGTATTGAGCCGCTGCGAGCAGTTCAACCACACGGTCACCAGCGGAGAGGAGGCGCTCTCCATCAAGGGCGAGCCGGGGCTCAAGTCGCTCGAGGTGATCTACTGGGGGCTAAGCTACGGCTACGCGCTCGACCAGAAGGCCGGAAGGGCCTGGTACGGCTCCCCAGGGCCTAATGGATGGCAGTGGGAGCCGCTCGCGGATGCGGGGCACGCTGTTGGCGAGCTGATCGCCATCTATAACGCCAGGGCCGATCCGGAATTTGTGGCGGTGCCGGCCAAGCTCGGCCAACCCCTCGCGGACGGCGTCACCAGGTAGGCCCCGCATGAAGCCCCGATCCCTTTCGCTGGTGGCGTGCGCCTTCCTCGTGGCTGCCCCCGTTCGCGCCGCCGAGACGTTCGACGAGGCGATGAAACGGGCTGCGACCGATTACGGTGAGCGGTTCCGAAAGGCGGCAGCGGAACTGAACAGCGCCCGCGAGCGCATCGCGGACGAGAAGGCTCCTCTGCTAAAGGAGATGCGCTCCGCCGAGGACCGGATCGTGGCTGCCGAGAGCCAGATCGAGCGCCTGCAGGCCGGGCAGGAAAACGGGTCCGAAAGGATCCGCAAGCTGCTCGCGGACCTCGACGCCACCCGCAAGAACGCAACGTACATGGGCACGCTGGCCCATAACGGGCTCGCCACATTCGAGGGCGGCCTCTCTCCGGGTGAGGGACAGTCGCTCTCCGACCGCATCCAGGCGCTCGGACTGAAACTTGACGACGCTTCGGCCGGCCCCAGCGCGCAGGCAGCAGTTGACGTCGGGGTGTTCCTCCTGGAGCGCACGCAGCGCGCACTGGGCGGATACTCGGCGCAGGGAAGAGCGCTTATTGCGGGCGACAACCAGGTGTTCACGGGCACGTTTGCGTTCGCCGGCCCTGAAACCTACTTCCAGCCGGACGGGGGAGGCAGAGCCGGCATCGTTCGACCGCGGTCCGGGTCGGTCTATCCGGTCACCTACGAGCTGGCCGGCTGGAGTCCTGCGGAAAGCACGAAGTTTTTCCAGGGCCAGCCCGCTTTCATCATAGCGGACCCTTCCGGGGGCAGGGCTCTGCGCCTGAGGGAGACAAGGGGGACCCTGCTCGAGCACATTCAAAAGGGTGGCCTGGTCGCCTACGTAATCATCGCTGTTGGGCTCCTTGCGCTAGCAATGATCGCGCAAAAGGTCAGGGACCTTTCTCTGCTCGCTGCGGACCCGCCCGCGGCCGTGCGGGCGCTCCTTTCGGACGTGGCCCGAGGGGAGTGGTCCAAGGCCGAGCTGGCTTCAAGGACACTCAAGAGGACGACACGCGAGCTATTCCAGGCCGGACTCCAGTACAGTGAGAGCCCGAAGGACATCCTCGAGGAACATCTCCAGTCCGTGCTGCTCCAGCAGCGGCTTCATTTTGAGCGTCGGCTCCAGCTGCTTGCCGT
>Ga0209415_10019058_pt1 | contig 10778 bp, 11 predicted proteins | sample PeaSoiSIISIP2007_FD_187696 | JGI IMG/M metagenome (GOLD analysis project Ga0209415, IMG submission 187696) | Peat soil microbial communities from Weissenstadt, Germany - SII-SIP-2007 (SPAdes) (version 2) | ecosystem: Environmental > Terrestrial > Soil > Wetlands > Peat | place: Germany... | reverse complement strand
GGCGGGCGCCTTCCGGTTCCTCAACCGGCTGAAGCTGATCGACATCTCCAACAATCTGGGCGACGCGAAGAGCCTGATCACGCATCCGTGGACCACCACGCACCAGAGCCGCAGTCCCGCGGAGAAAGCCGCGATGGGGATCGGCGAAGGTCTGGTCCGCCTGTCGGTGGGTCTCGAGGACGCGGACGATCTGCTCGGCGATCTCGCGCAAGCGCTCGCCGGCTGATCCGCGCGCCGGACAATCGATTCGAGTGTGGGGAAACAACCTGTCGACGCCATCGATCGAGCCTGGGGCGGCCGATCGCTCAGGAGAAGAGACATGAAGCGTTTCGTTTCATTCGCGGTGCCGCTGATCACGAACCACAAGAGAACCATCCGTGCGCTCGTCGGCCTGGCCTTGCCGCTGGCGATGGCGGCCTGTTCCCAGGACGGGCATATGGGCGCGAGCTGGACGCTCGACGCGCTGAAGACGGTGACGCCGACCGGCTCGGCCTTCTCCCAGGACCTGAGCAAGGACTATCTCGCCATGGCCGAGACCAACCGGGCGGAATACAACTGGCCCGCGATGTCGCTGTGGGCGCACAAGGGAACGGTGGCCGCCCATGGCGACGCCGTCGCGCCGGAAATGGTCGGCGGCTGGAGCTACGACGCTTTGCAGGTCCACGGCGTCAACGGAACTTTCTTCACCCCCGACGCGCAGGCCGCGTCGGCCCTGGAGCAGGCGCGCGGGCGGCTCGTCGCCATGCTCGCCACCGATGCGCCGAACCGATCCCCCGAATGGGCGGCTACCGCCCAGACGAAGTTCGATTGCTGGCTCGAGGCGACGCACGAGGCGTGGGAGGCCACGACGATCGGCGCCTGCCGCAAGGGATTCGAGGAGGCGATGGGTGCGCTCGAAGCCAAGCCCCAAGCGGCGGCACCCGCTCCGGCTCCCGCCGCGGCGCCCGCAACCCAGCCGGCCGCGCCGACCAACTACATGGTGTTCTTCGATTTCGACAAGTCCGACCTCAAGCCCGAGGCACGGCGCATCGTCGCCGCCGCGGCGCGAACGATCAAGGCGGGCACGGGGGTGCGGATCGCCGTCACCGGCTACACCGACACGGTCGGCACCGTCGAGTACAACCTCAAATTGTCGTTCCGCCGCGCCCAGGCCGTTGACGACGAACTGGTCAGGGACGGAATCGCTGCATCCGACATTGCGGTTGCCGGCAAGGGCAAGACCGACCTGCTCGTGCCGACGGCGGACGGCATACGCGAGCCGAAAAACCGACGCGCCGTGATCGAGTTCACCCAGCCCTAGAAGTCGTTCCGCCTGGATCGATCGGAGGACACCGGCCGCGCGTCGCCGAGGCCGGCAAGCGGCCGGTGCCTTCTGGACAAACGGGGGAGGAAGACTACAATACCGGCGCGATCGATGCCCGGCGGAATCCGCCTAGAAAGGTAGAATTCGCCCATGTACTCCGAGACCACCCGCGCCATCACCGTCATCGTCCGCCCGCTCTATCTCGAGGACCAGTCCTCGCCGGGCGATGGGCATTTCGTGTGGGCCTATCGGGTCCGCATCGAGAATCACGGCGAGGAGACGGTGCAGCTGCTGCGCCGGCATTGGCGCATCACCGACGCGATGGGCCGCGTCCAGGAGGTGAAGGGCGCCGGCGTCGTCGGCGAACAGCCGGTGCTGCAGCCCGGCGGCGCCTACGAATATACCAGCGGCACGCCGCTGACGACGCCGTCCGGATTCATGGCCGGCACCTATCAGATGGAAACGGCGAAGGGCGAGCGCTTCGACATCGCCATCCCCGTCTTCTCCCTCGACAGTCCGCACCAGAAGATGCGCATCAACTAGACCGGCGGGACCGGGCGGCCTCTTGCAATGCGCGCCCCACATCGCCACATCGGGCCAGTCGCCCGCCCGGGCGCATCTGCCCGCCAGACCAGAACCGGAGGAAAACAGTGGCCGATCGCAAACCCCTCGCTCTCGCCCAAGCCCCCACGGCGCGGCCCTCGCGCGCCCAGGTCGAGGAGGCGGTCCGCACCCTGATCCGCTGGGCCGGCGACGATCCGGACCGCGAAGGGTTGAAGGAAACTCCCAATCGCGTGACGCGCGCCTACGAGGAGTTCTTCGCCGGCTACGCCGAGGATCCCGAGGAGATTCTGCGCCGCACCTTCGAGGAGACCGAGGGCTACGACGAGATGGTCCTGTTGCGCGACATCCGCCTCGAAAGTTACTGCGAGCACCACATGCTGCCGATCATCGGCAAGGCCCACGTGGCCTATCTGCCGAGCAACCGCGTGGTGGGCATTTCGAAGCTCGCCCGGGTGGTCGAGATCTATGCGCGGCGCCTGCAGATTCAGGAGAAGCTCACGGTGCAGATCGCCAACTCGATCCAGAAGGTGCTGCGCCCGCGCGGCGTGGCCGTGGTGATCGACGCGGCGCACGAATGCATGACCACGCGCGGCGTGCACAAGGCCGGCGTGTCGATGGTCACCAGCCACATGCTCGGCGTGTTCCGCTCGGACGCCACCACGCGGCGCGAGCTCCTGTCCCTGATCGGCGGTGCCGCCGGCGGCAAGTGATGCGCGCCGGCGCCACCGCGACGCTGATCGAGGCGACGCCCGGAGCGGTGCCGGTGCTGCCGCTGGCGCGCGCCCGCTTGCGCCCCTGGCTGGCGCGCCAGCCGCAAGCGGTGCGCGGCTGGGTCGAAGCCAGCGGTTTCGCCGCCGAACCCGGATCGGTCTGCCTGCTTCCCGATGAGAAAGGCGGATTGGCGCGGGTGCTGTTCGGCTTCGACGCCGACGATCCCTGGTGCTGGGCGCAGCTCGCCGCCAAGCTCGCAAAGGGCACCTACCGCGTCGACGCGGCGCTGCCGGCGCGGCGGGCGTCGTGGGCGGCGCTGGCCTGGGCGCTGGCCGCCTACCGCTTCGAGCGCTACAAGCGGCCCGAGCGGGCCGACCTGCCGCGGCTGATCTGGCCCAAGGGTGCCGATCGAGCGCGGGTCGAGCGCACGGCCGCGGCGATCCGCTGGGTGCGCGATCTGGTCAACACGCCCGCCTCGGACATGGGTCCCGAGGATCTCGCCGCCGCCGCCGCCGCGCTGGCGCGGCGACACAAGGCGAAGCTGCGCGTGGTGGCCGGCGACGCGCTGCTGGCCGAGAATTTTCCGGCGATCCACGCGGTGGGACGCGCCTCGTCGCGCGCGCCGCGGCTGATCGACCTCGCCTGGGGCAATGCGCGCGCGCCCAAGGTGACGCTGATCGGCAAGGGTGTGTGCTTCGATTCGGGCGGGCTCGACCTCAAGCCTGCTTCCGCCATGAAACTGATGAAGAAGGACATGGGTGGCGCGGCGCACGCGCTGGCGCTGGCCGCGATGATCATGGATGCGGGGTTGAAGGTGCGGCTGCGCGTGCTGGTGCCGGCGGTCGAGAACGCGGTTTCGGGCAACGCCATGCGTCCGCTCGACGTGATCGCGACGCGCAAGGGCATTTCGGTCGAGATCGGCAACACCGACGCCGAGGGCCGCCTGATCCTTGCCGACTGCCTGGCCGAAGCCGACGCCGAGAAGCCGGCGCTGCTGATCGACTTCGCGACGCTGACCGGCGCGGCGCGCACCGCGCTCGGCCCCGAGCTGCCGGCGCTGTTCACGCCCGACGAGCGGCTGGCCCGCGCGCTCCTGTCGGCCGCCGCGGCGGAATCCGACCCGATGTGGCGCCTGCCGCTATGGCCGCCCTATCGGCGCATGCTCGATTCCAATGTGGCCGAGATCAACAGCGCGTCGGACAGCCCGTTCGCCGGTTCGATCACCGCGGCGCTGTTCCTGCGCGAATTCGTCTCGCCCGGAACATCGTGGGCGCATCTCGACCTGTTCGCCTGGAACGCGACCGCCCGGCCCGGCCGGCCCGAGGGCGGCGAGGCGATGGGGATACGTGCGGTCTATCGCCTGATCGAGGAGCGGTACGGGCAAGGCAGAAGCTCCCTCTCCGCCCTTTAGGGGGGAGAGGGCCGGGGTGAGGTGGGACTTACCCTGCCGCACCTCACCCTTCCCGCCGCTGCGCGGCGGGCCCCTTCCCTCTCCCCGCTTCGCGCGGAGAGGGACGATTCACGCCTGCCTGGCGTCGATGATCGAGCGGCGGATGGCGCGGGTGCGGGAGAACAAGTCGAACAGCTTGTCGCCCTCGCCCCAGCGGATCGCGCGCTGCAATGCCGTCAGGTCCTCGGAGAAGCGCTGCAGGATTTCGAGCACCGCCTCGCGATTGTTGAGGAACACGTCGCGCCACATGGTCGGGTCGGAGGCGGCGATGCGGGTGAAATCGCGGAAGCCCGAGGCCGAGAACTTGATGACCTCCTGCTGCAGCGTGGCTTCGAGATCGGTGGCGGTGCCGACGATGGTGTAGGCGATCAGGTGCGGCAGATGCGAGGTGATCGCCAGCACCCGGTCGTGATGCGCGGGGTCCATGATCTCGATCTGGCTGCCGCAGGCGCGCCACAGCGAAGCGACCTTGTCCACCGCGGCGGGGTCGGTTCCCGGCGTCGGCGTGAGGATGCACCAGCGGCCCTCGAACAGATCGACCAGTCCGGCGGCCGGGCCCGAATGCTCGGTGCCGGCGATGGGGTGGCCGGGCACGAAATGCGCGCCCGCCGGGATGTGCGGTCCGAGGTCGCGCACCGCCGCCATCTTGACCGAGCCGACGTCGCTGACGATGGCGCCGGGCTTGAGATGCGGCGCGATGGCCGCGCCCACCTCGCCATAGGCGCCGATCGGCACGCAGACCATCGCCAGATCGGCGTCGCGCACCGCGTCGGCGGCGTTGTCCGTGGCCGCATCCACGATGCCGAGCGCCAGCGCCTGATCGCGATGTTCCGGCTTGTGGTCGAGCGCCACGACCCGATTGGCCAAGCGGTCGCGCTTGATGCGCCGCGCGATCGACGAGCCGATATGGCCGATACCGGCGATCGCCACCGTGCCGAACAGCGTCGTCATCGTTGCCCCCCGGACCCCGCCTTGAACTCGGCCAGCGCCGCCACCAGGGCGCGCATCTCGTCGCCGGTGCCGACCGTGATGCGCAGACTGTCGGGCAGATGGTAGCCGCCCATCGCGCGAACGATGATGCCGTGCCTGCGCAGATGCGCGTCGGCCGAGGCGGCGTCCTGTCCGGGCGTGTCGGGAAAGCGCGCCAGGACGAAATTGGCCACGCTGGGCGCCGTTTCGATGCCGAGCTTGGCCAGCTCGGCGGTGAGCCAGGGGCGCCAGTAGTCGTTGTGCTCGCGCGCCAGCGCGGCGTAACCCGTGTCCTCGAGCGCCGCCTTGCCCGCCGCCAGCGCCGCCGAGGAAACGTTGAACGGGCCGCGCATGCGGTTGAGCACATCGGCGATCGGCGCGGGGCAGTAGGCCCAGCCCAGCCGCAATCCGCCCAGCGCGTAGATCTTGGAGAAGGTGCGCGTCATCACCGTGTTCTCGCCCGCATCGACCAGCTCGATGCCGGGCGAATAGTCGTTGGCGGCGACGAACTCGGCGTAGGCGGCGTCGATCACCAGCAGCACATTGGCCGGCAGGCCGGCGCGCAACCGCTTCACCTCGTCGGCCGACAGGTAAGTGCCGGTCGGATTGTTCGGGTTGGCGAGGAAGACGATCTTCGTGCGCGGGCCGGAAGCGGCCAGCAGATTGTCCACCGACGCGGTCAACGCCCTCTCGTCGGCCGCCACCGGCCGCGCGCCGCAAGCCTGCGCCGCGATCGGATAGACCAGGAATCCGTGGCGGCTGTACAGCACCTCGTCGCCCGGACCGGCATAGGCGCGGCAGAGGAGCTGCAGCAGCTCGTCGGAGCCGGCGCCGCACACGATGCGCGCCGGATCGAGACCGTGCCGCGCGCCGAGGGCAGCGCGCAATTCGCCGGCGCCGCCGTCGGGGTAGCGGTGCATGGTGGCGGCCACCGCGCGATAGGCTTCCATCGCACGCGGACTCGGGCCCAGCGCGCTCTCGTTCGAGGCCAGCTTGATGGTCTGGGCCCGGCCGTCGAGACGCGACTCGCCGCCGACATAGGGGCGAACGTCGAGAATGCCGGGGCGCGGTTCGGGTGCGGACATGTTTCGCTCGCCTGGCGTCGTCAATCGGCCAGATCTTCGGGGCTCATCGGCACTGGGTAGCCGCCCAGCACCATCGCGCGCTGCACCGGCGCCTCGCGCCGTCCGATCATGCGCGCGAGACGGCGGTCGTCGGCGGCGACATGGCCCGAGATTTCGACCAAGTGCAGCCACGCATCGTCGCCGCGCTGCGTCGCCACCAGCAGCGTCGGCTCGAGCCCGGCTGCGCCGAGCAAGGCGCGTAGCCGCGTGCGGCTGATGTCGGGGCGCGTTTCGAGCGCCAACCAGGAACGGTCGTAGCCGGTCGGCTCCGAGGTCAACCGCGCGATGGCCAGCGCCTCGAGCCCGTCGCCGCGGCCCGGTGTCGGCCCGGCGAACGGCAGCCGAGCGATGATCCGCGGCAGATCGGCCGAGTCGCCGGTCAGGCTGATCCACCATGGCTCCGCGTCCACCCCATCCGGCATCGGTACGATGCCGACCGCCGCGCTGCCCTCGGCCACGGCGCGCACCACCTGGCCCGCCGAGCGCAGCACCGTGGCCGGCGTGAACGAGCCGTAGTGGTCGCGCGCCAAATCGATGTAGCCCGATCCGCGCTCGGGCATGTAGACCGCCATGGTGAATGGCGCCTCCAGCGCCACCATGGCGCCGATCATCTCGCGCCAGATGCGCAGCAGCGCCGTCTTGGGAAACGACCCCTGGTGGCGCGAGACCAGCCGGCGCAGAATCTCGGCCTCGCGCGCCGGACGCAGCGCCGGCATGCCGTTGGCGCTCTTGACCGCGCCGATGCTCTTGACCACCTGGGCGCGCCGCATGATCAAAGTGTGAATCGACTCGTCGATGCGGTCGACCTCGCGGCGCAGCTTGTCGAGGGACTTCTCGGTCGCCATGATCGAGTCCGGGGGTTGCGAGAGGGCGTTATTTGTAGCCCGTTTGCGGCCGAAATCAACCATTCTCGGGCTCTCCGTCGACCACCCGGCGGGCGATCCCGAAGGCGAAGCCGGCGCGCCCCAGGACCGCCAAGTCGCGCAGCCGGAACGCGGCCCGGGTGGCGGCGGAGCGGAACGGACCGAGGCGGCGGCGGCGGGCCAGCGCCAGCGCCGCGGCGGCGTCCGCCGCGTCGCCGGTTCCGCCCGCGTCGCGCTTCAGGGCGGCGAGCGCGGCATCGATCAGCGGCACGGCGACACCGCGCGCGGCAAGGTCGCGGCGGATAGCGAACAGGGACGCGCCACGTCGCGCCTGGCTGGCGGCGCGCGCCTCGGCATAGCGCGAATCGTCGAGCAGGCCGGCGTCGAGCAGGCCGCGCAGCACGGCCTCGATCCTCCGGTCGCCCGCTTCCGCCTCGTCCGAGCCTGTCCGCGCCAGGCGCCGCACGCGGCGGCGCAAGACCCGGCGCAGACCGGCAGCCGAGCTCGCATAGCGTTCCAGGTAGCGCAGCGCCGCCTGCTCGAGCGCCGCCTCGCTCAAGGGGCTCGCCGGGAGTCGCGCGGTGCGGGTCTTGCCCATGCCGTCAGCATAGCGCAGATTGGCGGGCCGCGATGACCCCGACCGACGCGATCCCCCCCGCCCCCCGCCAACTCGGCGCCGTCAACTGGCTCGGCCTGTGGACGCTGTTCGTCAAGGAAGTGCGCCGCTTCCTGAAAGTGTATCTGCAGACGATCGTCGCGCCGATGGGCACCGCGCTGATGTTCCTGGCGATCTTCCTGCTCGCCACCGGCCGGTCGGCGGTTCAGGTGCAGGGCGTGTCCTTCGCCAGCTTCCTCGCACCGGGATTGATCATGATGACGATGGTGCAGAACGCCTTCGCCAACACCTCCTCGTCGTTGATCATCGCCAAGGTGCAGGGCAACATCGTCGACGTGCTGATGCCGCCGCTGTCTCCCCTGGAGCTGACGGTTGCCTTCGCCATGGGCGGCGTAGCGCGCGGCGTGGTCGTGGGCATCGCCGTGGGGCTGGCCATCTGGCCCTTCGTGCCGATGCCGATCGCCTCGCCCTGGCTGATCGTCTACCACGGCGTCGGCGCCTCGCTGATGCTTTCGCTGCTCGGCATCATGGGGGCGATCTGGGCCGACAAGTTCGACCACATGGCGGCGGTGACCAATTTCGTGGTCGTGCCGCTGTCGTTCCTGTCGGGAACCTTCTACAGCGTCGACCGTCTGCCCGACCTGTTCCGCACCATCGCCTTCGTCAATCCGTTCTTCTACATGATCGATGGCTTCCGTTCGGGCTTCATCGGCCGCGCCGACGGCTCGCCGATCGCGGGCGCGCTGGTCATCGGAGGGGTCGATCTGGCGCTGCTCGGCGCCACCTACGCCATGTTCCGCCGCGGTTACAAGCTCAAGGCGTGAAAGCCCGCGAACCCCGTCCCTCGCCGTTGACATGCTTGGGGAAAATGCCGATAGTCTGCGGCTTTCCGCGAGCGCTCCACGCCCATTGAAGCCCCCAAGTCGCGTTCGGGAGTCCAGCGATGATCCCTGCGGTGATGCCTGTCTACGCGCGCGCCGACCTCGCCTTCGAGCGGGGCGAGGGCGCGTACCTGTTCGCGGGCGACGGGCGCCGCTATCTCGACTTCGGTTCGGGCGTGGCGGTGACCGCGCTCGGTCACGCCCATCCGCGTCTGGTGGCCGCGCTCACCGCGCAGATCGGCAAGGTCTGGCATACCTCGAACCTCTATCGCCTTCCCGGCCAGGAGCGGGTGGCGGCGAAGCTGGTCGCCAACAGCTTCGCCGACACGGTGTTCTTCTGCAATTCGGGCGCCGAGGCGATGGAGGGGGTGATCAAACTGTGCCGCAAGTACCAGCACGATACCGGCCATCCCGAGCGCTACCGGGTCATCACAGCCGAGGGCGCGTTCCACGGCCGCACGCTGGCGACGCTGGCCGCCGGCGGGCAGGCGAAACATCTGCACGGTTTCGAGCCGACGGTCGACGGCTTCGATCAGGTGCCTTGGGGCAATCTCAACGAACTGCGCGCGGCGATCACGTCGCGGACGGCGGCGATTTTGGTCGAACCGATTCAGGGCGAAGGCGGCATCCGCCCGGCCACCGTCGATTATCTCAAGGGGCTGCGCGCCACCGCCGACGAATACGGTCTGCTGCTCGCCTTCGACGAGGTCCAGACCGGGATGGGTCGCACCGGGCGCCTGTTCGCGCACGAATGGGCGGGTGTTGCGCCCGACGTGATGGGCGTGGCCAAGGGCCTGGGCGGCGGCTTTCCGGTGGGCGCGGTAATGGCCACCGAGCGCGCCGCCGTAGGCATGACGCCCGGTACCCATGGCAGCACCTTCGGCGGCAATCCCCTCGCCATGGCCGCCGCCGAGACCGTGATCGACGTGCTGCTGGAAGACGGATTTCTCGCCCATGTGCGCGCGATGGCCGAGCTGCTGTGGCGGGAAACGGGCAAGCTGGTCGAAGCCTATCCGAAGCTGCTCGTGGAACGGCGCGGTACGGGTCTGCTGATCGGGCTCAAGTGCCGGCCGTCCAATTCGGAGGTCTGCGCCAAGCTGCTCGCCGAGGGCCTGGTCACCGTGGCGGCCGGAGACAATGTGGTACGCCTGCTGCCGCCGCTCATCGTCACGGCCGCGCAGATCGCCGAGGCGATGACCATCGTGCGGCGCGCCTTCGACGCGCTGTCGGCGCCGCAATGACCGCACGTCATTTCCTCGATCTCGACCGTTTCGATTCCGCGACGCTGCGCCGCATCCTCGATCTCGGCAGGGCGTGCAAGCGCGGCGAGCTTCCGTTCGGACCGCGCCCGCTGGAGGGGCGGATCCTCGCGATGATCCTGGAAAAGCCCTCGACCCGCACCAGGGTATCGTTCGAGGCCGCCATTCGCCAGCTGGGCGGAAACAGCATCGTGATGACGGCCGCAGACACCCAGCTTGGCCGCGGCGAAACCATCGCCGACACGGCGCGCGTGTTGTCGCGCTATGTCGACGCGATCATGTTGCGAACCGACCGGCCGACCAAGCTTGCCGAGCTGGCCGCCCATGCCACCGTGCCGGTGATCAACGGCCTCACCGATTCATCGCACCCGTGCCAGGTGATGGCCGATGTGATGACCTTCGATGAGCAGCGCGGGCCGCTGCAGGGACGCATCGTGGCGTGGAGCGGCGACGGCAACAACGTCGCCACCAGCTGGATCCATGCCGCGGCGCATTTCGGCTTCGAGATGCGGCTGGCCTGCCCCACCGAACTGATGCCGCCGCCGGCGGTGGTGGACGAGGCGCGCGGCAGGGGAGCGCGCGTCCGGCTCACCACCGATCCCGTCGAGGCCGTCACCGGCGCCGACTGCGTGCTCACCGACACCTGGCTGTCGATGGGCTTCCGCGAGGAAAATCGCCACGCGCTGCTGGCGCGCTATCAGGTGAACGAGGCGCTGATGGCGCACGCCAAGCCGGACGCGGTGTTCATGCATTGCCTGCCGGCCCACCGCGGCGAGGAGGTGAGCGCTGGCGTGATCGATGGGCCGCAATCGCTGGTGTGGGAAGAAGCCGAGAACCGGCTGCACGCGCAGAAAGGCGTGCTCCTCTGGTGTCTGCGCTAGGCGAGGTCGAGGCCGCCGGCGGCGATGCGCTGCTGCCGTTCATCCTGAGCGCCGGGCTGGTACGCGGCCGACTGGTGCGGCTCGGGCCGGCGCTCGACGCGATTCTCGGCGGTCACGATTATCCGGCGACGGTGGCCGAGTCTCTCGCCGAGACGGT
>Ga0209415_10019057_pt1 | contig 10781 bp, 8 predicted proteins | sample PeaSoiSIISIP2007_FD_187696 | JGI IMG/M metagenome (GOLD analysis project Ga0209415, IMG submission 187696) | Peat soil microbial communities from Weissenstadt, Germany - SII-SIP-2007 (SPAdes) (version 2) | ecosystem: Environmental > Terrestrial > Soil > Wetlands > Peat | place: Germany... | reverse complement strand
AACGGCAGCCGCTTCGATCAAATTGACAACGACAAACCGTTCGTCGGCACTGATCCCGCGCCGCCCGGCCGCGGGTTTTTCTGGGTGGGCATGACACACGAGAAATTTGACGATATCGTCTCCAAGCAGCCGGGCCAAAGAGACGCTTTTTATAGTCCTTACACAGTCGTTCAACTCGAGATGCACGGCGATATCGGCGACTTCACGGCAATTCCGTACCATGTCGCGTACCGCCAATTCCTCATCCCGATGGCGAAGGACCTCCGCGAAGCCGCCGCGCTGAGCGACGACCCCGCGTTCGCAAAATTCCTGCGCCTTCGCGCCGACGCCCTGCTGACGGACGACTACTACAAAAGCGATCTCGCCTGGATGGATCTCGAGAATCCGAAATTCGACGTCATCTTCGCGCCCTACGAGGTCTATCTCGACGGCCTCCTCGGCGTGAAAACTTCTTACGGCGCGTCCATCATGATTCGCAACGACGCCGAGAGCCAAAAGCTCGCTCTATTCCAGAAGTTTGTTCCGGATCTGCAGGAATCTCTCCCGCTCGCGCCCGAGGACTTGCCTTCCGAGCGCGGGAAGCACCAGCCGATGGAAGTTGTGGACGCGATCTATCGCGCGGGCGACCTGCTGCACGGCTATCAGGCCGTCGCCGACAATCTGCCTAACGATCCCCGTATACATCAGGAAAAAGGCTCCAAGAAAATCTTCTGGAAGAATTTCATGGACGCCCGGGTGAACTTCATCATCCTGCCGCTGGCCGGGCGGCTGATGCCCACGGATCAAGCAAAGATGGTCACGGGCGAAGGCACGCTTGATTTCGTGATCCTGCACGAAATTTCCCACGGTCTCGGTCCCACCTACGTTCACGGATCCAAGACCGGCATCGGCGAGGCCATCGGCCCGCGATATTCTGCTCTGGAGGAATCGAAGGCCGACATCACTGGCATGACGTGCGTGAAGTGGCTGGTGGATCACGGCGCGATTCCAAAGGAAAAGCTGGACGGGATCTACGCGTCATTCCTCGGTGAAACTTTCCGCACGATTCGGTTTGGGATTGCCGAAGCCCACGGCGCCGGCGCGATGATGGAGATCAGCTATCTCCGCGAACAGGGCGCGATCCGCCGCGATCCATCCACCGGACTCTACGCCGCGGATTTTCAGAAAATGCCGGCAGCGATGGCCTCTCTCGCGAAGGAACTGCTGGAACAGGAAGCTACCGGCGACCGCGCGCGCACCGAGAATTGGTTCAAGAAATACGCCGTGATGCCGCCCGAACTCGCCGCGGCGCTCGCGAAGGGTTCCGACATCCCCGTGGACGTGGACCCGGACTTCGATTTCCATCCGCCGGTTCGCTAGTCCGCGATTCTCAACTGACTAAAGTACGGTTTGAATCTCGGCGTCGATGGAAACGTGACTTTGTGGAAATCCGTTGATCGCGTAATTCGCGCCGGCAGCGCACTGGAAGTGGATGAAGCGGCTGATGTGGTAGTCCTCGTCGAACTGGCCGAACGTGCGCTCGATTTCCTCGCGCGATAGCCCGAGCGCTCCGAGCGCGGCCGGCTTGCCGTAGCCGCCCGCGGCCTTCAGATACTTTTCCACGACTTCGCGCAAGGTCATAGCCTGTCCCACCACACTCGACTAAAACCAGCGGTATCGTACCAGATCGCATGCTGAATTTCCCCGCGAAGCGATTCGGGTGGCATCCCGAGACGGTCTTGCGTTTCCGGGGCCTCGAAGCTTATACTGGGGCGCTTCCAGATAGGTCGCACAAACCAGTGGGCGCGAGCCCACTTTTTTGTTGGCCGGGCGTTGTGGAAAGGGCGCGGGAGTCTCTGGCGGGGATAAATGCCGCCCTTAGAAGAGCATGGACCTCGATCGGATTCGAGAGGCGGCGGATCGGGTGGCCCGTTCGTTGGGGCTGCAGATCTTTGACGTCGAATGGAAGGTAGGCAAGCAGCGGTTTCTGCGGGTCTATATTGACCGCCTGCCGGACGCAGCCAACCCCGGTTATCTGGGGAATGGCGCTGGTGTCAGTCATACCGATTGCCAGGCCGTGAGCGAACAGTTGAGTGTGATTCTGGATGTGGAAGACCTAGTACCGGGACCGAGCTACACGCTGGAAATCAGTTCGCCGGGTCTGGATCGGAAGTTGATGAAGCCCGGGGACTACGAGCGGTTCGTAGGGCGGCTGGCAAATATTTGGTTGAACGAACCGGTGGAGAACCAAAAGTATTTTCAGGGCCGGCTGGCGGGCTATGCAGACGGGATCGTGAAGCTGACGGCGCGCGATCGGGAAGTCGCGGTGCCGTACGCCGGGATTCGCAAGGCGAATCTGGTGGTAGAGCTGTGACGGGTGGGAGCGAGGAGAAACAGGGATGGCGAGTCTGCTGTACCAGACAATCGAGCAGATCAGCCGGGAGAAGCACATCGAACCGGAGATCATCATTGCGGCCATTGAGGACGCGATGGTTGTGGCGGCGCGGAAATACTACCGTACCGAGGAAGATCTTCGTTCGAAGTTCAACGGGGAGAGCGGCCAGATAGACGTGTTTTCTGTGCACACGGTTGTCGAAGAAGTCGCGGACCCCTTGCGCGAGATTTCCCTCGCCGACGCTCGCAAGCAGAATCCAAACATCGAAGTGGGCGGCGAAATTACCGCTCCGAAGCCGACCGACGTGCTGGGACGAATCGCCGCGCAAACCGCCAAGCAGGTGATCCTGCAAAAAGTGCGCGAGGCGGAGCGCGACACGATCTACAACGAATTCCACACGCGCGTGGGCGAGCTGATCAACAGCGTGGTGAAGCGCATGGAAGGCCCGGACCTGATCGTGGACCTCGGGCGCACGGAAGCGCGGCTGCCGAAGCGCGAACAATCGCGCCTCGAAGCCTACAACGTGGGCGACCGCCTGCGCGTGACGATTCGCGCGGTCGAGCGCGCAGCCAAAGGGCCGCAGGTAATCGTTTCGCGCGCCGATCCCGCTTTGGTGCAGCGCCTTTTCGAAATGGAAGTGCCGGAAATTTACGACGGCACGGTGCAAATTCGCGCCGTCGCGCGCGAAGCGGGAGAGCGCACAAAAATCGGCGTCGAAAGCCGCGACAAGGATGTGGACCCGGTGGGCGCGTGCGTGGGCATGAAGGGCATGCGCGTGCAGTCCATCATCCGCGAACTGCGCGGCGAGAAAATCGACATCATTCCCTGGAGCGAAGAGACGATCGCGTTCGCGCAGAAAGCGCTAAGCCCTGCGAAAGTCACGCGCGTGCAGATCATCGACGCGGAAGAAAAGCGCCTCGAAGTGATCGTCGAGGATACGCAGCTGTCGCTCGCCATCGGCAAGAAGGGCCAGAACGTGCGCCTGGCCAGCAAGCTGATCGGCTGGAACGTTGATATCAAGAGCGAAGAGGAAAAGCGCCGCGAGATCGAGGCGCAGATGGCCGCCCTTACCGCGCCGGGCACGCCGCTTACGGAACTTGCGGGCGTTGGTCCGAAGACGATCGAAAAACTCGAAGCGGCGGGAATCACGTCGGTCGAAAAACTCGCCGATATGACGCCGGAACAGCTCGTCGAGATTCCTGGCATCGGCGAGAAAATGGTCGAGAAGATTCACCAGTCGGTCGCGGCGTACTTCGAAGCGCTGGAAGCGCAGGCCACGGCGCCCGTTGAACCTTCGACCGAGGATGAGGCAGCGGCCGAGAGTGTTGCGGCGGATCCCGAGGCCGTGGCGACGGAAGCCATCGAAGCAGCGGAGCCGGGCGCAGCGGAAGTAAGTGAAGTTGCTGCAAGCCCGGAAGAGACACCGGAAGAGGAAGAAACGACTCCGGAGGACAAGGCGGCTGCAGCGATCGTGGACGAAAGCGCGGAGAAGCAGGGATCGTCCGAGTAGTCGCACCAAGTAATTTTGAAAGATAGAGGCGAATGGTAGATTCCAAACAAGTCCGACTGAACGAGCTGGCGCGGGAACTCGAGATCAAGGCAAAGGTGCTGATTGACTACCTGCCTGAGATCGGCGTCAAAGAGAAGAAGACGCACTCGAGTTCGATTGATATCGAGCACGCCGAGCTAGCGCGGAAACATTTCCTTGGTTTGGCAGCGGCGGAAGTAGCGGCGGAAGCGGCGAAGACCGCGGCCGCGAAAGCTAAGACGACGCGTCCGGCTCCAGCGGCGGCTCCTGCAGCGGCTCCAGCCGCGCCGAAACCGGCTGGGCCAGCGGCTGTTGCATCGCGCGGAACGCCTGTAGTACCAGCTGCTCCCCTGCGACCACCTGCGGGAACGACGGCAGCGCCTCCAGGTGCTTCTCCGAGTGGCGTTCCGGCGCGCCCTGCTGCGACTCCGTCCGCGCCGCCTGCGGCGACAGCGCATCCTGGCGCACATCCGATCGCGGCGAGGCCAGGCGTGGCTCCCGCAACGACGGCTGCGAGACCGGGCGTGCCGCCGGCGCAACGTCCGGCGGCGGCCAGTCCCGCTGGAACAATCGCAGGTACTTCGACAGGCACTTCGGCGGCGCCACGTCCGGCAGGCGCGCCGCCAACAGGCCAAAGATTTCCCGCGCGACCGGGCCAATCAGGACCTTATCAGAATCGTCCGGGCGCTCCCCAGGGTATGCGCCCCGCAGCTGCGCCAGGTCAAATCCGGCCGAGCGGTCCTCCGAGACCCGGTGGTCCACCTCGTCCCGGCGGTCCGCCATCGCGATTTCCGCAGCGGCCCGGAGGCGGAGGCCGTCCTGGAAACGAACCAATAGGCAGCCAGCGACCCGGTGCAACGGGCGGAGTTCCGAAAGCTGAGCCTGGAAAGCCTCTGTATGCGCGCAAGCCTCCCCCGTCCCGCGGGCGGCCGACCATCGAGAAGAGATATGCGGAAGGCGAGCGCAGGCTACATCCGGTGCGAACACGCGCCGGAGTGGGAGCGGGCCGCGCCGCGCACGTGGAGCCAGTTGCGCCGGTCCATCGTGAGCCGCGTGCCGTGACGGTCACCGAAGGAATCACGGTTCGTGAGCTCGCCGAAAAACTCGATATTCGCGCCAAGGAGCTTCTGAAGACGCTGCTTGATAAAGGTGTTTTCGCGAGCATCAACCAGGCGCTGGACGTGCAGACGGCGACCAGCCTCGCCGAATCCTTCAACGGAATCGTGCAGGTGGTGACGTACGAAGAGCAACTCGTCGAAGAAGAAAAGATCGAGGAAGGGCGCACCGGAAATCTGCTGCCGCGCGCTCCGGTCGTCACCGTGATGGGACACGTGGACCACGGCAAGACCAGCCTGCTCGACGCCATTCGCGAAACCGAAGTCGCCGCGGGAGAAGCCGGCGGAATCACGCAACACATCGGCGCGTACGAAGTGCACGCGGGCGACCGCCGCATCGTGTTCATCGATACGCCAGGCCACGAGGCGTTCACGCGCATGCGCGCGCGCGGCGCAAAAGTAACAGACATCGTGGTGCTGGTGGTTGGCGCGGACGACGGCGTGATGCCGCAGACCGAAGAAGCGATCGCGCACGCGAAGGCCGCGAACGTGCAGATCGTCGTCGCCATCAACAAAATTGACAAGCCGAACGCCGAGCCCGAAAAAGTGAAACGCCAGCTTGCCGACCGCGGTCTGATGCCCGAGGAATGGGGCGGCACGACCGTGACGGTGGAAGTCTCGGCCAAAACAAAAAAGAATCTTCCGCGCTTGCTGGAGATGATTTTGCTTGTGGCCGATCTACTCGAGTTAAAGGCCGATCCCGATGCTCCGGGAAGCGGCACGGTGCTCGAATCGCGCATGGACAAGGGCCGCGGCCCGGTCGCCACGGTGCTCGTGCAAAACGGCACGCTCAACGTGGGAGACGTCTTCATCGTCGGCGCGGTGTACGGCAAGGTCCGCGCCATGTTCGACGATCGCGGCCATTCAATCCTGAAAGCCGTGCCGTCCACGCCGGTCGAGGTTCTCGGTTTGCAGGGCGTGCCGGAAGCGGGCGATCAGTTCCAGGTGGCGGACGAAGCGAAGGCGCGGCACATCGTCGAATACCGCCAGGGAAAACAGCGCGAGGCCGCGCTCGCGAAGACAGCTTCCTCCGGACGCCTGACTCTCGATCAGTTGCACGCACAGCTGCGCGCCGGAGAGGTGAAAGAACTGGCCGTGGTGGTGAAGGCGGACGTGCAAGGCTCGGTCGAAGTGCTGAACGAGATGCTCCCGAAGCTTTCCAACGACCAGGTAACGCTGAAGGTGATGCAGGCCAGCGTCGGCGCGGTGACGGAATCCGACGTGATTCTCGCGTCAGCGTCGAACGCCGTGGTGATCGCGTTCAACGTGCGTCCGGAGCGAAAAGCTTCGGAGCTCGCGCAGCGCGAGGGCGTGGAAATCCGCCTGCACACGATTATTTACGAATTGCTCGACGAACTGCGCAAGGCCGTGGCCGGATTACTCGCGCCGGTGATCAAGGAAGTTTTCCTGGGACGCGCCGAGGTCCGCAACACGTTCCGCGTGAAGGGCTCGGGCGCTATCGCGGGCTGCTCGGTGCAGGACGGCATCATGAAGCGGGACGCGGAAGTGCGCGTGCTGCGCGACGGCGCAGTGATCTATACGGGACGCATTAGTTCGCTCAAGAGATTCAAGGACGATGCCAACGAAGTGCGCGCTGGATTCGAGTGCGGCGTGGGAGTTTCGAATTTCAACGACGTGAAGGTGGGCGACATCCTGGAGTGCTTCAAGATCGAGAAGTCGTCGCCGCTGGAAGGCGTCATCCCGCCCGATCGAGGTCGTCCGGATGCAGGGGAAGCAAGGCGCATCTGAGATCGTAACGATTCAATCATCTCCGCTGGGTTTCGATGGGGCGCTCATGCCGATCGGCCTCCTCACTCTGGAAATTCACATCCAAGATGCGCAGTCGCTGAAGGATAAGCGGCAGGTGCTGCGCAGCCTGAAGGACCGCCTGCGCGCCCACTTCAATGTGGCCGTCGCCGAGCTGGAACATCAGGAATTGTGGCAGCGGTCGCGGGTGGGAGTGGTGAGCATTTCAGGCGACGGAAAACATTTGGAAGAATCGCTGCAGGCGATTGCCGAGGAATCCGAGCGTGTGCTGGGCCGCGATCTGGTGTCGCACGAAATCGAATACTTCGAGGATGAGTCATGACGGTCGGGGGATTCCGCCCGGAACGGATTGCCGAAGAAATCCGGAATGAAGTGATGCTGATGCTCGCGGGGGAGTTGAAGGATCCCCGCCTGGCCGTGCCGCTGATCGTCACGGAAGTGCGCGTGGCGCCGGGCATGCGCACCGTGCGCGTGTTCATTCAATTCGAGGGCGATAAGAAGGAACGCGCGGAGGCGCTGGCGGGATTGAAGGCGGCGTCGAAATATGTCCGCCACGAATTGGTCGAGCGGCTGCGGCTGCGGCGCGCACCCGATGTGCTGTTTTTTCCCGACGACTCGGAAGAATACGGCCACCACATTGACGAACTGTTGAAAAAGGTGAGTTCGCCGGAGAAATCGTAGCGGGGCGCACAGCCCTAGCGGTCGGCCGGCTCGAATCCGGCGCTACGAAACGAAATGCCAAGAACCCCAAAACCTGCGTCCATTGACGGAATCCTTGTCGTTGACAAGCCTCGCGGCAAAACCTCGCACGACGTGGTGGAAACGGTGCGCCGCCTGGTTGGATTTCGACAGGTCGGCCATCTCGGCACGCTCGACCCTCTGGCGACCGGCGTGCTCGTGCTGGCGCTCGGACGGGCCACGCGGCTCGCTCGCTTCTACGGTGGCCGGCGAAAGCGCTACACCTGTTCGGTGCGCTTCGGGTTCGCGACGGACACGTACGACGCCGATGGCGAAGCGATGGGCGAAGACGCGGCGCCGTCGCTCGATGCGGAGGCAATTCAAGCGCTCGCCAATGGCTTCGTCGGGAAAATTCAGCAGATGCCTCCCGCGTTTTCGGCAAAAAAGATTCACGGGCGTCCGGCGCACGAGCTGGCGCGGAAACAGAAGCCGGTGAAGCTCGAAACTGTCGAAGTGGAAGTCAGCGAATTCCGGCTGACGAGTGTGGAAGGGTCGGCCGCGAGGTTTACGGTCGAATGCGGGTCGGGCACGTACATTCGCTCGCTCGCGCACGACCTGGGAAAACTGCAAGGAACCGGCGCGCACCTCGCGGAAATCGTCCGCACCGCAGTGGGTGAATTTACGCTCGATCACGCCGTCACGCTCGCGGAGTTGGCCGAGGACGCGAAGGCCGGAAAGCTGGAGGCCCGCGTGATTCGCCTCGAGAACATGCTGCCGGAATTGCCGCGCGCCGTCGTGCTGCCGATTGTGGAGAAGCGCGTTCGGCACGGCGCCAAATTTAATCTTTCGCTCGCTCAGATTCAGCCGGGCCATGCAATCGCAGCGCAGGGAGCGCCCACGCAACTGGATTCCGGCGAGTGGCAGCCGTCGCGGCTGCGCGTCTTCAATCAACAGGGGCAGCTGATCGCAATCGCGGAGCCCGTGGTGCCCCGCACGTACCAGCCCATCGTCGTCCTCGAAGCCACGCCGTAGTTATTTTCCACAAATCCTGGAGTTCAACACGCCGGCCTACTGTTGGGGCGCAGGCTGCGGGGCAGGTGCGGGCGGCTGAGGCGAAGGTTCGGCTGGCGGTGGAGGCACAGGTCCGGGCGCGACCTGCTGGACGGGTGGCGGCGTGAAAACCGGCGAGGCTTCGCCTCCGGCGGGCCCTTCGAGCGAGCCCTGCCCTGCATAAACAACATGGTCCTTGCGTTGTACGAGCCGGACCAGACGTGGCGTCACGAGAATCAGCAGCTGGCTCTCCTCGTTCTGTCTGTTCTGGTCCTGGTCGAGCAGGCCGACGCCGGGAATGTCCGCGATTCCCGGCGTGCCGGTGATGGCATTCGAGAGTTGCGTTTCGCGGAATCCGGCGACGATAGCTGTTTCATTCTGCTTGAGGCGCACGATCTGTTGCACGGCCTCGTTGCTGATCACCGGGATCGCGTTGAAGCTCTGCGCGGTCAGGCTGCTGATTTCGAACGAGAGGTCGAGCGTCACATCATTGTCCGGATGGATGCGCGGCGTGGCTTTCACTTTCAATCCGATGTCGAGATATTGCGCGCCCGGGAACGGCACGCCGGCCGAGCTGATCCCCGAACCGAGAAGGCTGGCGGAGTTCAGAATCACGGTGGCTTCCGCGACTCCGTTATCCGCGGTGGCGGCGTCGGGCCTGCCGTCTCCATTGAAATCAGCCGTAACGATTGAAACGGGATTCGTACCGACGGGTATTTCGGGAAGGGGTGAAGCGAAGATGCCAGTGCCTTCATTGAAAAGGATGGTAACCGCGTTGTCCGTGGCATCCGATACCGCGAGATCGGGAAAACCATCTTGATTGTAATCCGCCACGGCGATCGAACTCGGCCCGGTCCCGGCAGCGTATGTCGTCTGCGTGGTGAATGTGCCGTTTCCCGTGTCTACCTGGTTCGGATTCGGGTTTCCGAAAAGAATCGAAACGCTATTACCGCTTACCACGGCGCCGCCCGTTGCAGTGGAGGGCGCTCCGCTATTGGCGATCGCGAGATCGGTTACGCCATCCGCGTTGAAATCCCCCGTGGTTACAAAAGTGGGCGTGTTCCCCACCGTGTAAGTGGAACCCGTCGGCTGAGTGAATGTGCCATCGCCGTTGCCAAGCAAGATCTGGACGATACCTGCATCGTTGGCGACAGTGGGCTTTTCCGTGACCACCAGGTCCGTGTGGACGCTGTTTGTGAAATGCCCCGTGGTGAGGGAGGTTGGTTCGAAGCCGGCGGGGAGCTGGGTGATCTTCGGCGTGTTGAATGTACCGTCACCATTGCCCTGATAGACCGAAATCGTGTTATCGGCCTGATTGGCAACGGCAAGATCCAGGAAACCGGTTGCGGCAATATCGTAAAATTCGGCGGCGGCCGTCGAGACGGGCGCGTTACCAGTCGGCGAGTCGGTGCCCGCGACGAAGGTACCCGTTGCCGTGCCCGTGGTGCCCGCCTGTCCGAGAAGAATCGAAACGGTGTTCGATCCTTTGTTGGCAACGGCGAGATCTATATTAGCGTCATGTTTGGTGTTGAAAGCGCCGGTTGTAATCCAGACTGGATCAGTATCGGTGGTGGCATCCAGCGGGTAAGCCACCTGGTTTGCGAATGTACCGTCGCCGTTGCCGAGCAGAACCGAGACTGTATTGTCCGCCGAGTTCGCGACGATCAGGTCGTTGAAGGTGCTAGCAATGGTGCTATTGCCACGCAGGATGCTGGTGGCCACGAAGGACGGAGAATTCCCTGTCGGATAATTCACGAGCGGATTGACTATCGTGCTGGAGTTCAGCGACCCGTTCAGAAGACTTGGCGAAAAAGTCGAAAGTGAAACCGGGATACGGTCGCCGACAAAAAACGTGGCGGGTTGTCCATCCTGGGCGCGGAGAAGAATTCGGCGGCCATGGCGCACGAGCGAAAGCATTTGCGCGAAATTCGCCGAGGCGCCCGGAAGCGTCGCGAAAAAGGTCGTCAAACCTCCGCCGAAAGCGATCACGTTGGGAGTCGAGGTTCCCAGGACCTGCTCGATTACGTTGATGAGGCCCTCTGCGGACGCGGCCGCTTCCTGAATCTGCTGCGAACTGACCGTGAACACTTGTGAGCTCTGCGGCGGGGTGATGCCCAACTGCCGCGCATTCGTGCGATCGACCTCGAGGATTTCGATTTCCAGAATCAGCTCGCCGGTGGGCCGCTCAAGATCGTCAATCAAATCGGTGGCCAGGGCGACGGCTTGCGGCGAGGCGCGCAACGTGAGCGTGCGGGGGCGCACATCAAGG
>Ga0209415_10019056_pt1 | contig 10781 bp, 10 predicted proteins | sample PeaSoiSIISIP2007_FD_187696 | JGI IMG/M metagenome (GOLD analysis project Ga0209415, IMG submission 187696) | Peat soil microbial communities from Weissenstadt, Germany - SII-SIP-2007 (SPAdes) (version 2) | ecosystem: Environmental > Terrestrial > Soil > Wetlands > Peat | place: Germany... | reverse complement strand
CGGCTGTGGCCCGCTCCCGGGGGCGATCTCCTATCCGCATTGAGCCGAGGATCGCGGTGTCGGCCGGTTCGGCGCACCGGAGCGCTCGTCGGCAGGCGACGCCGCGACCATCGATTGCCTCGCCTACGGCTCGCTGTTCCGCGCCGCCGCGTGCACGTTGATGGTGAACGATTAATCCTATCGGGTACTTCCCCGCACCGAGGTATCCGGAGAGGGCATAGGCCGCGTCCAGGCAGCTTGGTTGCCGCTTGCGTCGGTTCATGCTTGTTCTAGTTGTTTCTACCTATCGAACCCCGTGCAACGAAGCGAGGACAGCATGACCGCGGATCGCCACGTCACCCTCTATCACTCGCCGAACACGAGATCGTCCGGCGCGCTCATTCTGCTCGAGGAGCTCGGCGCGCCGTACGACCTGCATGTCGTCAACATGAAGGCCGGCGAGCAGCGCCAGGCGGAGTACCTCGCGGTGAACCCGATGGGCAAGGTTCCGGCGCTGAAGCACGGCGAGGCGCTGGTCACCGAACAGGTCGCGATCTTCATCTACCTGGCGGATCTCTTCCCCGAGCGGAATCTCGCGCCGCCGACCGGCGATCCCCTGCGCGGGCCTTACCTGCGCTGGCTCGCGTACTACGGGTCGTGCTTCGAGCCCGCCGTCGTCGACCGCGCGCGCGGTCTCGCGGGTGGATCGTTGGCGATGGTTCCGTACGGCGACTACGACACGATGCTCAAGACCCTGACGGACCAGCTTGCGCGCGGGCCGTACATGCTCGGCGAGCGCTTTTCCGCCGCAGACGTCCTGTGGGGGACGGCGCTCGGCTGGACCACCATGTTCAAGCTGGTCCCCGAGCTTCCCGTCATCATGGATTACGTCAAGCGGGTGGGCGCGCGGCCGGCGGTAGGACGCGTTCGCGCGAAGGACGCCGAGCTTGCCGCCAAGCATGCGGCGGCGGCGTGACCTAAGGAGATCCGACGATCTATCTGTCGCCGCGCAGCAGGCGGGCGCGCCGGGCGGCGCCGTCCATCAAAATGGCGCGGTCGTTGCCCGCAATGATCATGCGCATCCCCATGGCGGCGTACTTCACCATGAGATCGTCGGTGTAGACACCACCCATGCCCGGCCACTTGCCGTGCCGGCGGCAGGCGGCGATCACGGTCTGGTAGGCGCCGGCCACCTCGGCATGCGCGAACTCGCCGGGCAGGCCCATCTCGATCATGAGATCGTTGGTGCCGATCAACAGGATGTCGACACCCGGGACCGCCGCGATCGCGTCGGCATTGGCGATCGCCTTCGGCGTCTCCAGCATCACGACGATGAGGGTCTCGGCGTTCATGGTCTGCATCGCCTGCCCGATCGGAACCGCGCGAAAGCCGAAAAAGGGCATGCCCCCCGCCGCCGAGCGATGGCCGAGCGGCGGATATTTGAGGTGGTCGACGACCGCGCGCGCCTCCTCGGCGGTGTCGACATGCGGCACCGTGATGCCAAGCGCGCCGCCGTCGAGCGCGCGCGTCGCCAGCGCATACTCCCCGGCGGGCACCCGCACGATCGGAGAGATGCCCGCCGTCAAGGCCGCCAGGGAGATCTGCACGGCGGTATCCAGCGGCATGGTGCCGTGCTCGAGATCGATGAACAGGAAGTCGAGCCCACTGCTCGCCATGGCGGCGGCGATGTCGACCGTTCGGGCATGGTGCAGCCCGATGCCGAGCGCTAGCTCTCCCCTGCCCAGCCGCTCGCGTGCGGGATTCCTGACCGACATCACGCGGCAGCCCTGCGATTGGCGGCGAGCCGCGCATCGACCATCGTGACCACCTCGTCGACGACCGCGTTGCGCATGCCTTTCTGCGCCGCGATGCTCTGCACCAGCCGGTCGACCCGCTCGATCTGCGGCGCACCGGCGAACAGGGCGCGCGCCGCCGATGACGGCCGCACCAGCCCGAGCGCGGCGGCGGCGTATTTCTCGAACGGCACCAGATCGTCCGGCGACGCGCCGAGCCTGATGCACAGCTCGCGCACCCAGGCGTAGACCGCCCGGGAGGTCTCGATGTCGCCGTGCACCGCATCCTTGATCGGGCGCGCCGCATCCTTCTGCACGCAACGATAGTTGCCGGTCAGCAACATCGCCCACTTGGCCAGCGGCACGAAGATGGACTCGTGCACCTTGAGCTTGACCGGCAACTCGATCCTGCTCCCGTCGCCCGGATCGAAGCGGATCGCCTCGATGTCGTCCTGCATCCGGCGCAGCATGGCGGTGTGGGCCTCGGAGTCGAACCGAGCCACCTTGAAGTTGGTCGGCAGCGTGACCTGGAGCACGTTGATCTTCTCGTCCGGCGGGCGGAACGCCTGCGGGTCGGGGCTGCACAGGGTCATCAGCGCGGGATCGAAATTCTGCCAGACCGTGGCGTCGGTGTAGCAGGACTTCAGCGCGTCGGTGGCGAGGCCGGGAATGCGCTTGAGGTACGGCAGCGGCGGCATGTTCATGATCGACATGCAGGGCACCTTCGACGTCGCCACCGCGTCGAGAAGCTCGCGCACGCCGGGGCCGCGGTATTGGGGCTCCTGCATCGCCAACGCGACGAGATCGTATTCGGCCGGCTTCACGGCGCCGGGGCCGTCGGCCGACAAGCTGCCGGGCAGCTTGCGCGAGTCGATTTCGACCAGATCCGTCCTGCCCTTGATCGGCAGACGCACCCGGGCGCCGTCCTTGTTGATCGCCTCCACCTCGGCCGGCAGGCACACCAGCTTCACATTGTGCCCCCCGAACAAGAGCTTGGTCGCCAGCAGCGAACCGTAGGAAGCACCCATGATCAGGATATGGTAGGCGGCCACGTCGCTGCTCCCTGTTGGTGTTGAAGGAGTGCTTCCCAGCGGGCCGAGGGCCGGCCCATGCCGCGCGGCCGCCATCCTATGCGGAAGGGCACGGGGGCGCAACGAACGATCGATGCCGGTGCGTGGAATTGATGCGCCGCAACCGGGCGCTGTTCGGAGAGGTGGACACCGGCCTTGCGGAAGAATATGCGACAAACATCGGATCCGGTGTGCCGTTGCGGCAATGATGGTCGCGCCTCGGCCGGCTCGGACAGCACGCTGGTCGAGATCCTGCGTCAATCTGATTTGACAATCGACGAGGGCTCCATGGGACACATCGTTTTCAGCAGCATCCTGCTCGCCGCCGCGATGCTCGCGGTCGCCGCGGCCGCCGACAGCGGCGCGGCGCTCAGGGAGCTCGCCGCAACCGGCAAGCTCAGGGTGGGTGTGGTGTTCGCACCCACGGCGTCGGCCCTGTTCGTCATCAAGGACGCCGACGGCACGCCGCGCGGCGTCACCGTCGACATCGGGGGAGAGCTTGCCGCTTCGCTGGGCGTGCCGGTCGAATTCCTCGTCGCACCCAATTCGGGCGAGGTGACCGACGCTCTGGAAAAAGGATCAATTGATGTCACCTTCATGCCGGTCGACGACGAGCGCAGGAAGCGGGTCGACTTCGGGCCCGCCTACTTCATGGTCGAGAGCACGTGCCTGGTGCTCGGCGGCTCCGACTTCAGGACAAACCGCGATCTCGATCGGCCCAACGTGCGCGTCGCCGGCATCTCCAACACGACCACCATCCGCAGCGCCGCGCGGGTCCTGCCCTCGGCCACCATCGTGCCGGTGCCGGCGATCGGCGAGGCGGTGGAGCTGCTGCGCGGCGGCCGGGTCGACGCGCTCGCGCTGTCGCGCGATTCATTGGGTCCCTACCAGGCGCAGATTCCAGGATCGCGGATCCTCGACGGCCATCTGCAGACCACCGGCGTTGCTATCGCGGTGCCGAAGAACCGTCCGGCCGCGCTCGCCTATGTCAGCGCCTTCCTCGAACGGGCGAAGGCCTCGGGGCTGATCCGCCGCGCCTTCGACAGAGCAGGGCTGCAGTCGCAGCAGGTCGCGCCCGCCGAGGCGGTGAAGGTGGAGTAGATCCGATCCTGGAACTGTCGCGCCGGATTGAAATTCCGTCCGGCCGCTGGCATGGTCCGCGCCCCCGATCCATCGAACCCAAGGACCCATTCATGTCGATGTCTCAAGCCACGCTCCCGGTGTTCGAGATCGGGCTGAATGCGCTGTCTGCCGTTCTCGGCAAGGCGAAGGCCCATGCGGCGGCCAGGAAGTTCGAGCCGTCGCTCCTGCTGCAGGCACGCCTCGCTCCCGACATGTTTCCGCTGGCCCGCCAGGTGCAGACTGTGTGCGATCAGGCCAAGAACGGCGCGGCGCGGCTCGCCGGCGTCGAGCCGCCGCGCTTCGAGGACAACGAGACGACGATCGAGCAGCTGGAGGAGCGCATCGCGAAGACGATCGCGTTTCTCAAGACGCTCGACGGCAAGCAGATCGATGCGGCGGCCGCACGCGAGATCAGCTTTCCGCTCGGCCCTACCAACAAGGGTCACATGAGGGGTGCCGACTACCTCAATCATTTCGTGCTGCCGAACTTCTATTTCCACCTGACCGCCGCCTACGCGATCGTGCGGCACTGCGGCGTGGAGATCGGCAAGCGAGATTTCCTCGGTGCGATCCCGATACGGATGACGTGAGGCCAACGCGTCAGTTGCTCGGCGCCGGCGCGACGCATACTCCCGCAGACGGCCGCGACATCGACGCTGATGGTCTCGTGGGCCAGCGCATCGTTGTTCATTCTATGGTGAAAGGAGATTCATCACGGATGCGCATCGGGATCGATCTCGGCGGAACCAAGATCGAGGCCATCGCGCTCGGCGACGACGGTGCGACCCTGCTGCGCCGCCGCGTACCGACGCCGGCCGGAGACTACCCGGGTATCCTCGAGACGATCGCCGGGCTGGTGGGGTCCGCCGAGCAGGAGTTGGGGGGCTCCGGAACGGTCGGCGTCGCCGCGCCGGGCGCGATCTCGCCGCGCACCGGGCTCGTCAAGAACTCCAACAGCACCGTGCTCAACGGCCGGCCGCTCGATCGCGACCTCGCGGCAAAGCTCGGGCGGCCGGTGCGCATCGAGAACGACGCCAACTGCCTGGCGCTGTCGGAAGCCGTGGACGGCGCTGCCGCCGGCGCCGAGGTGGTGTTCGGCGTCATCCTCGGGACCGGCGTCGGGGGCGGCCTCGTGATCGGTCGGGAGATCGTCGGCGGACGCAACCGGATCGCCGGCGAATGGGGCCACAACCCCCTGCCCTGGCCCCGCGACGACGAGCGCCCCGGCCCGGCCTGCTACTGCGGCAAGACCGGCTGCATCGAAACGTTCCTGTCCGGGCCGGCGCTGGCGCGCGATTATCTGGCGCGCAGCGGAAGCCGGCTCACGGCGGAAGAGATCGCGCTCGCCGCCGACTGCGACGACGGGGCGGCCGAACGCTGCCTGAAGACCTATGAGGACCGCCTGGCGCGCGGCCTCGCCAGCGTGATCAACGTGCTCGATCCCGACGTGATCGTGCTCGGCGGCGGGATCTCCAATCTGACGCAGCTCTACGCGGCGCTGCCATCATCGGTCGCAGGGTACGCGTTCTCCGACGGAATCGACACGCCGATCGTGCGCGCCGTTCACGGCGATTCGAGCGGCGTCCGCGGGGCCGCCTGGCTGTGGCCGGAGCGCAACACGTCGGCTGCGGGTGTGCGGCCGGCCCGTTAGCCTTGCCTCCAATTAGCCTTGCCTCCAATCGACCGCGGTGGACGCCTTTGGCCCGCCACGGTTCGGCTGCTATAAAGGCACCCGCTGCGGCGGCAGGCGCGGGGGTACGGGCAGAGAGAATGCGTGGCTTGGCATGCACCGAGTTTGGCGGGCGGTTGAAGCGCGGCGCACTCGTCCTGGTTCTGGCGGGCGGCGCTGCGGTGACCGGTTGCACGTCCGTCGGGAGCCCATTCGGCTCGTCCACCCCGACCTCGGCCGAGAACACCAGCACGTCGGGCACCAGAACCTCGTTCTCCGACCGGATGAGCTCGTTCTTCCTCGGTAACCCGGCGCCGGCCGGAACCGGCATGGCCGGACCGACCGGCAATGTCGATTGCCCCACCATGGACATCCGCCAAGGCGCCGCGACCTACTCGGTTGCCGCTCCGGGGCAGGAGGTCAGCGCCACCAGTCTGCGCTATCAGGCGAGCATCGCCAGGGCCGCGCGCGAATGCGCCGTGCTCGGCGCGACGATGACCATCAAGGTCGGCGTGCAAGGCCGGGTGCTGCTCGGACCCGCGGGTGGCCCCGGCCAGGTCGACGTACCGATTCGCCTCGCGCTGGTGCATGAGGGGACGCAGCCGAAGACCCTGTGGACCAAGCTCTACCGGATTCCCGTGACGGTGCCGCCCGGCCAGACGAACGTGTCGTTCGTGCATATCGAGGAGGACATGACGATCCCGACCCCCAGCGCCGCCGACGTCGACGACTACGTGGTGTATGTCGGGTTCGATCCGTCCGGCGCGAGAGAACCGGAGAAGCGGGTACCCAGGGCCAAGAAGCGCCAGTGAGAGGTCGCATTTTCTGCAGTGAGGCGCTGTACAGTTCGTCGAAATGTTCTAGAATCGAAGATGCCGAGGCGCCGGTTGGTGTCGCGGCGTCAGACGATCCCTGCGGGAGAGACCGGCCGGCCGAAAGGCTCGGGCCGGCGCCGAAGGCGCAACCGCCCCGGAAACGCTCAGGCAAAAGGACCGCAGGGGGATGGCGCTCTGGAAAGCAGTCGCGCGCAGCAGATATCCGCGCGGCTCACCGACGGAGTAAGCCGGCGACGAACATCCTTCGTCCGCGGCGAAATCTCTCAGGTTCCGCGACAGAGGGGGCTCGATCGGGTTGGTTGCCCGGCAGAGCCATGTCTCGAGACGGAACCGGCGATGACCGAAGTCCAAAGCCCGGAAGAACAGCGCCCGTTCGAGGCCCCCGTCGAGCCGCTGGCGGTGACGCCGCTGCACGCGCTGCACGTCGCGCGCGGCGCCCGCATGGTGCCGTTCGCCGGATACCAGATGCCGGTCCAATATGCCGACGGCATCCTCGCCGAGCACGCGCACACGCGCAACGCCGCCGGCCTTTTCGACGTCTCCCACATGGGTCAGGCTTTCCTGGTCGGGCCCGATCACGAGACCACCGCGCTGGGGCTGGAGACGCTGGTGCCGGCCGATATTCTCAATCTCGGTCACGGGCGCCAGCGCTACACCCAGTTGCTCAATGCCGAGGGCGGCATTCTCGACGACCTGATGGTGACGCGGTCCACCGATCCGTCCGAGGACGGCGTGCTGATGCTCGTCGTCAATGCGAGCCGCAAACACGCCGACTTTTCGCTGCTGGCGGCCGCTCTGCCGGCCAACGTGAGACTGTTGCGCGCCGATCATCGGGCGCTGATCGCGCTGCAGGGCCCGCAGGCCGCCGAGGTGCTGGTGCGGCACTGCGCCGACGCGGCCGGACTGGCGTTCATGACGGCGATGGACACCCGCTTCGATGGGATCGACTGTCACGTCAGCCGCTCCGGCTATACCGGCGAGGACGGCTTCGAGATCTCCGTCAAGGCGCCGCGCGTACGAGCGATCGCCGAACGGCTGCTCGGCCATCAGGAGGTGAAGCTGATCGGCCTCGGCGCCCGCGATTCACTACGCCTCGAAGCAGGCCTGTGCCTCTACGGCCACGACCTCGACGAGACCACCTCGCCGATCGAGGCGGCGCTGACGTGGTCGATCCAGAAGCGGCGGCGCGAGACCGGCGGCTTTCCCGGCGCCGAACGCGTTCTCGGCGAGCTGCGGACCGGGCCGGACCGTCGCCGGGTCGGGATCCTGCCCGAGGGCCGGGTGCCGGCGCGCGAGGGCGCCGAGATCCGCGCGGCGGATGGCGGTCCGATCGGCAAGGTGACCTCGGGTGGGTTCGGTCCAAGCCTGGGCGCGCCGATCGCGATGGGCTATGTGGCGCAGCCATTCGCCGAGCTCGGCACACCGGTTGTGCTCATCGTGCGCGGCAAGGAGCTGCCCGCGAAAGTCGTCACGCTGCCCTTCGTGCCGCATCGCTATCGGCGCGGGCCTGCGGGCTGATCACCGAGACGAGGACCAGACGATGCCCAACGTACGATACACCCGGGACCATGAATGGATCAGGCTCGACGGCGACGTCGGGACCGTCGGCATCACCAACTACGCCCAGACCCAGCTCGGCGACATCGTGTTCGTCGAGCTGCCGGAGGTCGGCCGCAAGCTCGCCAGAGGCAGCGAGGCCGCCGTAGTCGAATCCGTGAAGGCGGCCAGCGACGTCTATGCGCCGGCGAGCGGCGAGGTGATCGAGGTCAACGACGCGCTCGAAGGCGCCCCGGCGACCGTCAATGAGGATGCCGAAGGCAAGGGCTGGTTCATGCGGGTGAAGCTCGCGAGCCTCGGCGAGCTCGAGGACCTGATGACGGCCGAGGCCTACGAGCAGTACGTCGAGTCGATCTCACGGACGCCGCCGGTGGCATCATGAGCATTCCTCGATCCATGGACTCCGCATGCGCTATCATCCTCTGACGCCGCAGGATCGCGAGCAGATGCTGGCGCGCATCGGCGCTGCGCATGTCGACGACCTGTTCGCCGACGTGCCGAGCGACAAGCTGCTGCGCGGTCTGCCCGACTTGCCGACGCGCAGGAGCGAGATCGAGGTCGAGCGCATCCTCGGGCGCCTCGCCCAGAAGAACGCGACGGCCGGTTCGCTGCCATTCTTCGTCGGTTGCGGCGCCTACCGGCATCATGTGCCGGCAAGCGTCGATCATCTGATCCAGCGCTCGGAATTCCTGACGTCCTATACGCCCTACCAGCCGGAGATCGCGCAGGGCACCCTGCACTGCCTGTTCGAGTTCCAGACCCAGGTCGCGACGCTCACCGCCATGGAGGTGGCGAACGCCTCGATGTACGACGGTTCGACGGCGACCGCCGAGGCCGTACTGATGGCCCATCGCATCACCCGGCGGCACAAGGCGGTGCTCTCCGCCAACCTGCATCCGCACTATCGCGCGACCGTCGAGACGATGTCCGCAATGGCGGGGCACACGGTCGTCGCAGCGTCGCCGCACGCGGCCGGCCCGGATGATCTGCTCGGACAGATCGACGGCGAAACCAGCTGCGTCGTGGTGCAGACGCCAGACGTCTTCGGCCACTTGCACGGCGTCGAGTCGCTGGCCGAAAAGGCGCACCGGATGGGCGCCCTGCTCATCGCGGTCGTCACCGAGATCGTCTCGCTCGGGCTGATCGCGCCGCCCGGCGAGGCGGGCGCCGACATCGTTGCGGCCGAAGGCCAGTCGCTCGGCAATGCGCTGTCGTTCGGCGGCCCCTACGTGGGCCTGCTCGCCACGCGACAGACATTCGTCCGCCAGATGCCCGGCCGGCTCGTCGGCCAGACCGTCGACGCCGACGGTCGCCGCGGCTTCGTGCTCACCCTGTCGGCGCGCGAGCAGCACATTCGCCGTGAAAAGGCGACATCGAACATCTGCACCAATTCGGGTCTGTGCGCCCTCGCCTTCACGATCCATCTCACGCTGCTCGGCGAGACGGGCCTGACGCGGCTCGCCCGGATCAACCACGCCCATGCGGTCGATCTCGCCGATCGGCTGGCCCAGATCCCCGGCGTGACCGTGCTCAATGACTGCTTCTTCAACGAGTTCACCATCCGGGTTCCGAAAAATGCCGCGGACGTGATCGAGCGGCTCGCCGCCAAGGGCGTCCTCGGCGGCGTACCGGCGACACGGCTCGACCCGGCGACGGCCGATCTCGCCGAGCTCATCATCGTGGCATCCACCGAGGTCAACACCGACGAGGACCGCGCCGCCTATGCGGCGGCGCTGCGCGAGGTGCTGGCATGATGAACCGTCGGGGCCGCGAGTCCGACTTCGCCGCCGCCGTCGCGCACGCTCCGCACACCTTCACCGGCAATCGTGCGCTGGCAATCGAGGAAGCGCTCATCTTCGAGACCGGCCGGCCGGAGGTGACCGGCGTCGACCTCGACGAACCGAAGGACTTCACGCCGCGCCTCGGCCGGCACCGGCGCGCGAGCGCGGTCGGGCTGCCCGGCCTCACCGAGCCGGAGACGATGCGGCACTACGTCAAGCTGTCGCGGATGAACTTCGGCATCGACACCGGCATGTTTCCGCTCGGCTCCTGCACGATGAAGCACAATCCGCGGCTCAACGAAAAAATGGCGCGGCTCGCGGGCTTCGGCGACATCCATCCACTGCAGCCGCTGTCGACCGTTCCGGGCGCGCTCGAGCTCATCGCCGAGGTGGCGCGCTGGCTGTGCGAGCTCACCGGCATGGCGGCGGTGGCGATGACGCCGAAGGCAGGCGCGCACGGCGAGCTGACCGGCATGATGGCGATCAAGGCGGCGCTGGCGGCGCGCGGCGAGCAGCGCTCGGTCGTGCTGGTCCCCGACTCGGCGCACGGCACCAATCCGGCGACCGCGGCGCTGCTCGGCTACCGGGTCGCCGCGGTGCCGGCGCGCCGCGACGGCACCGTCGATCCCGCCGCCGTCGCCGAGCTGATGACGGCGGATGTGGCCGCCATCATGCTGACCAATCCGAACACCTGCGGGCTGTTCGAGCGCGACATCGTGGAGATCGCCGCGATCGTGCACGGGGCCGGCGGGTTGTTCTATGCGGACGGCGCCAACTTCAACGCCATCGTCGGCAAGGTGCGGCCCGGCGATCTCGGCATCGACGCGATGCACATCAACCTGCACAAGACGTTCTCGACGCCCCATGGGGGCGGCGGCCCCGGCGCCGGTCCGGTCGTGCTCTCCGATGCGCTGGCACCGTTCATGCCGGTTCCCTATGTGATCGCCGACGGCAGCGGCGTACGTCTCGTGGAG
>Ga0209415_10019055_pt1 | contig 10781 bp, 6 predicted proteins | sample PeaSoiSIISIP2007_FD_187696 | JGI IMG/M metagenome (GOLD analysis project Ga0209415, IMG submission 187696) | Peat soil microbial communities from Weissenstadt, Germany - SII-SIP-2007 (SPAdes) (version 2) | ecosystem: Environmental > Terrestrial > Soil > Wetlands > Peat | place: Germany... | reverse complement strand
CGAAATAAGGATTACGGCCTTTCTCGCGCCCGCCTGCCAAAAAATACAGGACACGATTTTTCTCATCGACATGCAGAAGTTGCGTGACCACCCAATCGCCGGAAGTAATTTGGTTCTTGAGTTTGCCCGTTGCGAGATCGTAGAGGTACAAATGCCCCCAACCGTCCCTCTCGGAAAACCAGATGACTTCGTTCGTCGCCGGCAAATAGTGCCAATTGATGCGGCCCCAACCTGATTCGTACTGCGTAACTGCTGTTTCCTCGAACACATCGCGCACCGCGCCCGTTGCGGCATCGACAACGCGAAATTGCTCGCGCTTGTGGTCGCGCGAAGTCGAAACGAAAGCTAGATGCGTCGCGTCCGGACTCCATTCGACGTCGTCCCAGTCGCTGCCCCGGCATTCCACGTCGTCGCAAAGCGTCGTGCGGTGCTGATCCGGTGGAAGCTGCAGACGAATTACTTTGTGGGCTTCGAGATCAATCACCACGCGCTGAATCGTGGTTACCACGTCGTCGCCAGGAAGCGGATACTTCCACGCCTGCAACACCGGATGCCCGACTTTCGTTTCCACGAGATACATCTCGCCGACGCCGCGCTGGTCTTGCTGAAACGTCGCGATTTTCTTGGAGTCCGGCGACCAAAGTAGAATGGGCCGGTCGCTGTGAATCCAGCCCGCATTGTCGGTCGCGTAGCCGAAGTCCTTGATTCCGTCCGTCGTCAGTTGCGTCTCTTTCCCGCTGGCAACATCGCGCACCCACAGGTTGTACTCACGGATAAACGCCGCACGTTTTCCATCAGGCGAAAGCTCCTCTTCGGCCGGCGGCCCGGCAGGCTTGACGGGCTTCACCTCGGCATGGCACACATTCGCTTGCAATCCGCACGTCCAATGTTTGCCTTTCACCTGAAACGAAATTGAGTTTCCGTCGGCAGAAAACTCAAATGTAGTGAAGGGAAGATGCGCTGCGTCGTAGGTCGTTCCCGCTGTGGCGGAAAGAGCGGCGGCAAGCTTGGCATGGTCAAACGCAGGCTGCCGCATGCCGTGTGCGGCGTCTAAAACCACAAATTCGCTTCCTTCGGGACCCAAGTCGCGGAATAAGTAGCGGTCCCCGGAAACCCATTTGCCACGCGCGTCATGAAACACCAGCGGGCGTGTGTTATATGCCATGAATTTTTCCGCCCGTTTGTAGTCTTCCGCGGTAAAAACGCGCGACGCCGTCGAGCCGCTCTGCTGCGCTACAGCAGGAAAAACTGCGCACATGCCGAGCGCCGCAGGCAAGGCAACTCGAAGCAAGAGAGATGGCATGGCAAACCGAAGTCGCATGGGGTTCCTCGTTGGTATCGGGCAATAGCTTGGGCGGCCATCCCCGACAGATTGGACGCGGTAGCATCGCGCCTGCGAGGCATCGAAGTCAAGCAACTCGCCAACTTGCCAAGCGGCGCGAGCCCGCCAGGAAAACACTTTTATGGGCACAATCTGCCTGCGTGTGGGAGACTTCACCCGCGGAGGAAATGATGCTGAGGCGAAGAGGCAAGTTCATCGTGGCTGGTCTCTGTTTGTGCCTGCTCGGTGTGAAAATTGGGCGGAGCCAGGATTCGAAAGCGGAACAAGATGCGGCTGCCACGAACAGGCACGTCAAGCAGGATCGTTTGTGGAACACCTTGCAGAAGCTTGGTGAATTCGGGAAAAACCCGGAAGGCGGCGTAAGCCGGGTGGGATTCACGGAGGCCGACCTTGCCGGACGCGCCTACGTTATGGGTTTGCTGCGAGAGGCAGGGCTCGATGTGCGCGTCGATCCCGCCGGGAATATTTTTGGCCGGCGCCCCGGCTCGGAAAAATTGCCGTTACTTCTTTTTGGCTCACACATCGATTCGGTGCCGCACGGCGGCAATTTTGACGGCGATGTGGGGAGCCTCGGCGCGATCGAGGTCATTCGAGCGCTCAACGAAGCGCATCTGACGACGCGGCATCCCCTTGAAGTCGTCATCTGGACGAATGAAGAAGGCGGACGCTTCTATTCGGGACTGGTAGGTTCGTCGGCGGCTGCGGGGATTCTTCCTCCGGATTTTGCGGCGCGACAGGACGATAGTGGAGAAAAGGTGAGCGACTGGCTCACGCGGATGGGTGGCGACGCCTCCCAGATTGCGGCGGCAAAAATAGCTCCGGGCACGGTGTCCGGCTATTTGGAATTGCACATCGAGCAGGGAGGAAATCTGGACGAAGCGAATGTGCCGATCGGCGTAGTCACAGGAATCGTGGGAATCAGCCTGCGCACGTGTACCGCTTCGGGTTTTGCCAATCATGCCGGCACAACGCCGATGAACAAGCGCAAAGATGCGCTCGCCGCAGCATCCAAGGCGGTGTTAGCTGTGCGCGAAGAAGTGCGAGCCGAAACGGGGCGGCAAGTCGGCACCGTCGGTTGGATGAAGGTCGAACCCGGCGCGAGCAACGTGATTCCGGGCAAAATAACTTTTCCGGTGGAATTGAGAGACCTGGACGCGGACAAGGTCAATCGCATCGCGGACCGTATTCTGAAACGATTTGAAACCATCAGCAGGGAAGAGAACGTGGAGATCAGTTGCACGAAGCCGGATTTTCACGCTCCGGCTCTTACTTCTCCCGCATTTAAAGACGCGATTCGGGTATCTGCACGTGAAGCCGGACTGGCGACTCTGGATCTGCCAAGCGGAGCTGGCCATGACGCTCAGAATGCGGCGCGATTTGCGACCATCGGAATGATCTTCGTGCCCAGCCGCGCAGGCATCAGTCATTCTCCGTTGGAGTACACCTCGCCCGACCAGGCCGCGAACGGCGCGGAAGTGCTTTATCGCACGCTTCTTAGATTGGACGCGCAGCTCGACGCCGGTCCCCCGGCGCACTAATGAAATAGCTAGTAGTGACTCAGTTTTCAGTAACGGCGTTTGTCAGGACTTGTACTGATAGAATCACGGCAGTGAGTTCGTGAGGGGCGATTCCAAATGAAGGCTCTCAGCGCACTAGAGGTGGCAGAGTGGTTCAAGGGGTTTGATAATGTCGGAGTAGAGTCCGACTACGTGCATGCTGATGAGGATGGGCTGTTCTTCACGCATCCAGAGGCTTCCTGTGTCAGCCTTGAATATCCAGTGAAACTGGAACAATTCCCATTTTTTGCTCGATATGTCGCAAGCGTTGGTTACGAAGAGCAACATTTCGACGGCGCTATGCTTTGGGTCCAGCATTGGGGCGTTTGGAATCTCTTTGGCGAGGGGATCGGTTATCGCATCGTCGAGAAAATGAATGCAGCCGCAGGTCAACCGACATCGTTTGAAGCAGCTCCAGGGCATCGATTTCGCGCAGATGAATTACCGGATGCAATTGGAATGCTAATGCAGCCGATGATATTCGCGTGGGACAGCTTCTACCTTCCCATATGGTCGTACGGCGGTTGCAGCGACTTTTTCTTGCACATAAGCCATCATTCGGTGGTGGACGTGGTGACACGGACGAAAGAATTTCGTGACAGAGTCACTAAGCGGATGAACGAGCTGAACCTAAATCCTAAGCCCGCAAGCGATGAGCGAGTAAGGTGTTTTTGTCATCCGAAGGGCAATAGCTCCTGATTTGTCGGGTAATCGAAAACTGAGTCTCCACAAAATAGCTTGTTGTGAAGGCTTCGTTTCAGCGGTCGGTGCCGCCGAGGTTGGTACGGGGTTTATTGCGCCTGGATGAGGACGCTTCGCTTTCCTGCTTTTCGTACTCGGCGATTTCCTCGTCGCTATACGAGTAGGAATCCCTCGAAGCAAACATGGAATTGGATCGCCCCGCTTGCTTCTTCTTTTTGCGTATCGCACCAAATTCGTGGCGCACCTGGCGAATCGGGCCTTCGATGGCTTTCACTTCCACCAGCAGGTCGCTGACTTTTTCCAGGAAATCGTGCAAATGGAAGGGACGAACCACGTATGGCGCTTTTGCCAGTTCCAGCGCGCCAACGTACTGGCTGCCGGCCAACTCCGGCACTAGATAGAGAACGCGGATGCGCCCGCCCTCTTCATGAGTGACGCCAGCCAACTCCCGCAAGGTGATGAATATCGGGGTGTCCATGCCCGCCATGGCAATGTTGGCGATTACCAGGGACCATTCGCCCGATTTCAGTTCAGTAAGAAGCTCTTTGGGGTCTTGGACGATGCGGACGCGCCAACCCTCTGAATCCAGGATTTGACGCAAGGCGCCCTGGTTGTTGTCGGCCTCATCCAGAATCAGGATGCCGACTTGGCCTGGCTGGAGTGGAGTAGGGGTCGCCATCTATCAATTATAGGCTTGGCCGGCCAGCAGGGGGCGGGCAAACAAGGGCCTGCGGCGTATCGGCCAACGCCGGGGTCGATCCCTAAATAGGCGACCCAGACGCTAGGGCTTTGCGCCAGATGAGGCCTCCACGGGAACCAAAGTCATGTCGATATTTGTGGGGTTGCCCTTGGTGAGGACCGGATAGGCGGTATCATTGGTGAACCGAAGATGGTCGTGAACCAGGATGCTTGCTTCGACTACGTAGGGATGATTTGGGTCAATCTTAGTGGGGTCGAACTTCAAGGTGAAGGGAATCGGCACGTGCCGCTGGCCCACCGTGGTCTTGAATTCGGCAAGAAACGGCGAGGGCGCATCCTGTAGATAGACGTCTTGCAGGTGGATGACGACCACGGCGTCCGGCGGAAGGGAGACGTGCTGGCGATAGGATACGGTCCCAGTAATCGCGTTGGTAGCTGGTGCGGCGACTGGGAACGAGCTTGTCATGTGGCACTTCTCGGCAAGCATTTTTGGATTCGCAGGATCCGTGTTGTCGGCGAGGAAGCCGTCTTCTCCAGTGCTGGACCAGACCACCGAGCCCTCCGCGTATTTTGTGGTGGAAGCGGATTGGACCAGCTTCATGTTGAAGATCCGGTCATTCAGTGTCAGGCGTGCGGCGGTGGTTTCAAACAGAATCACGACCCTGGCGCCATCTGCGCAGAGGTATGTGCGCCGCGGCAATGCCATGCGCAACGGCGAACGAGAAATCGGATGGGAAGGTGGGGGAGAAGGCTGTTGCACCTGCTGAGAAGGCGCGGTAATCGGTTCCTGTTCCGTTGAGATATGCCGCAAAACCTCCGGAGTAATTGGCGGGGTGAAGGATACGGAGACCGTGATCGCGACCAGAAGTTTTGTTAAGTACAATGTAGTCATAGGTATATAACCCGTCCTCAAGACTCGGTGAGTGACCGCATTTAACCACGCGGTTAAATATGCCCCCTGCTTTCAACACCCCTCAGCTCTATTGGCCAATCACCAGGCCGTATCCATCCTGGACTTTTAGCTGGCTGGTGCCGTCCCAGAACATCTTATAGATCGTCATGTTGCCACCCGGCTCGCGGCAAGTGAAGAAGATTTGAAGGCCGTCGCGAGACCACTCCGCCAGGGAACAGGTCGTGTTTGGCGGACTGAGTAGCACACGTCTCTTGGATTCTACCTCGTAAAGGAAAAAAGCCCGCCCCGGCTGTGTCCCAGCATCCTTTGTAGTGTCTTTACCCGGTGTTGCGGCGCTCTTCGAGCCAACGGTTGGCGGTGCTGGCAACAACTCGGCCGAGACGAGCAACAAATCCGGGTTCACCGGATGCACACGCACGGTGTTGGCGCTCGACAGACTAAAATGATCCTTGCCATACAAATCGGCGCTGGCAAGGGATTGCTTCAACGTGCCGTCCTTGCCGATCCAGAAAAGGGTTTGCAAGTCTCCGACCAGAATCGTTTGCGCATCCGCCCATCCGTGCAAGCTCGCGACTTCACCGGGATAAACAATCGCCGCCTTCTCCGGCGCATCTGCCGGTATCGCCCAGACTTGCCACTTGGTTCCGTCAAATTTAAGGAAGGAAATCCACGTGTCATCGGGTGACCAAAACGCTTGCTGGACAGAGCCCCCGAACAATTCCGTGGATTTGCCGGTCGTCCAGTCGTATAGGGAAATAGTGCGTTCGCCACTCTTTACGTCACTTCTTTCGTCGGTGGTATAGAGGAGCCGCTTTCCATCATGGGAAAGAGCCGGCTGGTAACCGCCTTTTCCTGGAACCACCCGGGCGACGGTACCGCGTTTGATGGTCAGCTTACCGCTGGCGTTGGTGTAAGCCACGTAGACTGGCACCTTAAAGTGGGTGATCGTCGGTGGGGGCGGCTTGTCCTTGGCATCGTCATCGTCGTCGGTGGGCTGATTATTGATTTTAGGGAAAAGCTCCGTGGCGACCCGGGCGCAGCCTTGCGCTGAACCTATCTGGGCGTGATCAACCGTAGCGTTGAACGTGTACTTGGTGGTCGAGGCTTGGTCGGTGCAAGCTTCCCTCGTGAGGTGAACGAGCACGGAGGCTCCGGTCTGGGAGTCCTTGGCGCGGTAAATCCAGGAATCGGTGCTGCCTTCGCGAACCACTTCCGCAGGTTCGAGGGGGATGGGCGGGTAGTTGGTGCGGTCGAGCCGCTCCGGTCCCCGGAGGCCGATGCGCAGGCTCCACGTTTGCCCATCATCCTGGGTCGGGCCCTGCACTAAGAGCAGGATGGGGTAATGGGTGGATTGAGGGGCAGCAGGACCGGTAACCGGCTTAGTTGCCTGGGGAGACTGAGCCTTTGCGGGGATAGCTGCTTTATTTGGCGGTCGGAGGACTGCGGGTTGCGGCGTAGGTTGTTGAGGTTGCGGCGCTTGTTGGCCCAAGCTTGGACTCGATGCGGCCAAGAGGAACCCGGCGCAGACCGACGCACCAAGAAGTAACCGTGCATGTGGGGACAGTGGCACGCCGATCCTCCCGAACCAGCAGGATACCCTGTGCGGGGGTGGCAAACAATCCGGACGGAAGGGCAGTGTTGCCCGGCAGGGACTAGTGGCGTGGAGCAATGAGAATTAGCGAAAGAAAAGCGAAAAAGACTTGACATGGCGAACAAAAGGCGAAATACTGCATCGTGCTTCGAGGTGGGCTATGTCTCCAGTTCTTTCCTCCACGGCTAGGACCTTTGGTATCCGACGCCGCCGCGTTCGACAAACCACGGCAACACTCTTCCCTGTAAGCCCCTATGCGACAAGCCCAAAACCAAAGGCTGGTGATGCGCCAGGCGGTGTCCACAACGTCTTTGACAAAGTGGAAACCACAGCGGTTGCCGGCTTAGGCGGCAGCACTTCGGGTTACACCACGGCGGATTGCCCCCCGCCGACCTCTCAGGAGGCGGCTCTGCACGGCTTTAACAGCCGGGCGGATTACCGGACCCAGGAAGCTGCCGTACCGCTGGTGGGCATTGCCCGCCTCGCAGCACAATCTCCCGTGGCGGAGAGCCAAAGGAAGTCCGCGGAGAAGCCGGAGTATTTCTTTCTACCGGTGAAATCCATTCTGAACAAGTGCGATTCGGCGCGAGTGCCGTTCGATTGGACGATCAATCCGTACCGCGGTTGCGAATTTGGATGCCTCTACTGTTACGCGCGCTATACGCACGAGTACATGGAACTGGACGGAGGCGAATTCGAGCGCAAAATTTTTGTGAAGAAGGATGCCGGGCCGCTGCTGGCGCACGACGTGTCGCATAAATATTCGTATGCGTCGCAGAGTTCGGGCGGCGAAAAACCGGAGCACATTGCGATTGGCACGGCGACGGATCCTTATCAGCCGGCAGAGCGGGAATATGGGGTGACGCGGGCTTGCCTTGAGGAATTGTCCAAGCGCGAAGGCCTGAGCATTTCCGTCATTACAAAATCCAACCAGATTGTTCGCGACATCGATCTCTTCAAGAAGATTGCGGAGCGATCGGAGCTTTCGCTGAATATCACCATTACGACGTTGCGCCCGAGACTGGCGCGATTGCTGGAGCCGCGCGCGCCTCGCCCCGATTTGCGAATGGCAGCCGTGCGGCAGTTGAGCAAAGTGGGACTGAGGGTGGGCGTTTCGGCCTCGCCCTTGATTCCCGGCATTACCGACCGCGAGGGAGAACTCGAAGCCGTGGGCGAAGCTGCGCACAACGCAGGAGCACAATGGTTTTGGTCCGGCGTTCTGTTTCTGATGCCGTCTTCAGCAAAACAGTTCTTGCCGTTTATACGAGAGAAGTTTCCTCGCCTGACGAAACAGTACGAAGAGTGGTACGCGAAGGAAGCCTATGCGCCCGAGAAATATCGAAAGCAGATCGCCGACCGCGTCGCGCGCCTCAAACAAAAGTACGGTTTCGATTCGCGTCCCCAGCGCGATACCCTGCGCACAACGCCATGCTCCCAAATGAAGCTAGGCTGGGACGCTGCTGCAGTCGGCGCCGAGCTTCAAAGCATGCGCTCCTGCGCCGCGGGGTAGGGTGGCGGAGCTGCACTACTACCGACGTTTGAAGGGCCGCACAGTGTTTTGCGTTTCAGTGAGCCACTGCAGGCTGCGGACCAGACGGCAAATGGGCCTCGAAATAGCCGAGGATGTTTGTATAGACGTCCATGTTGGTGCCTTTGCCTTCGGAGATGCTGTGGGTGCGGCCGGGGTAGACGCGCATGTCGAAGTTTTTGCCGAGCGAGATGAGTTTGTTCACCAGCAGCTCGAAACCCTGGAAGTGCACATTGTCATCGCCGGAGCCATGCATCACCATCAAGTCACCGCTTAGACCGTTCGCAAAATTGATGGCGGAGCTTTGTTCGTAGGCCTTGGGACTGTCCTGCGGCAAACCCATGTAGCGCTCCTGGTAGATGCTGTCGTACAGGCGCTGGTCGGGCACCGAGGCGACGGAGACGCCGACGCTGTAAACTTCGGGATAGCGGAACATGAGATTGAGCGTTTCCGTTCCGCCTCCGCTCCAGCCCCAGACACCGACGCGCTTGGGATCAATGTAGGAATGCGATTTTTCGAGCGATTGCAGCGCGGCAGCCTGCTGTTGCGAGGAAAGCGGCCCCACATTTCTGTAAACCACCTTGCGCCAATCGCGGCCGCGCGGCGCAGGCGTGCCCTGGTTGTCAAAACTCGCCACGACGTATCCAGCACTGGTCATCGCGCGAGAAAACATGGACTGCCAGCGGTCTTCGGTGGTTTGCCCGGCAGGCTCGGAATAGACATACACAATGAGCGCATACTTTTTCGCAGGGTCGAAATTGGGCGGTTTCATCAGCCACGCATCCACCATCAAGCCATTCCCCGCGTCGACCTTCAAAAATTCAGCCGGGCCGCCGGAGAATTGCTTCACGCTCTCGGCAAGCGCGGAATTGTCCGCCGTATTTCGCATGACGCGATGATCGGGTAGGTGCACCACTTCAAAGGTCGGCGGCTTATTCAGCGAGGAATAGCTGTGAAAAGCCCATTCGCCATTCGGCGAAATCGTATAGGAGTGTGTCCCGGGCTGATTCGGCGTAATCCGTTCCGGAGCCGCGGAGCCGTCCAGTTTCGCGCGATAGAGATAGCGCTGCGTTGCATTTTCGGGCGACGCGATGAAATAGACCCACTTCTCATCGGCGGTGACACGGCCGAGGCTCACCACGTCGAAATCGCCGCGCGTGACAAGCTCCGTCTTGCCCGAATCGCGCGCAACGCGGTACAGATGGCGCCAGCCGTCCCGTTCGCTCAGAACAAGAAATTCGCGGCCTTGGTGGATCCAAGAGACGGAGTCATTCACATCCACCCACGCGCGATCCTCGTCCACAAAAACCGTCCGTGCGGCACCGGTGGCAGCATCAGCCAGCAGAAACTCATTCTTGTTTTGCAAACGGTCCATGTGTTGCAACAGCACATGGCTGGAGTCGGCCCAGCCCATCCGCGCAATGTAAAAATTGTGCGGATCGCCCGCCGTCTGCATCCAGACAACTTGGCCTCCCGTGGCACTCGCAACACCAACGCGAACCGCTGAATTTTGCGTTCCCGCAAGCGGATAAGGATATTGCAGCGTCTGCGGATAGACGCCTGTGCCCGGATAAGGAATTCCAGTAACGATCTCTCCGCGAGGCGCGCTGAGATCGTAGATCAACGTGTAGCTCTTTACGCCACCGGTGTTGAATTGCCAGAACGCGATGGAGCGGCTATCCGTGCTCCATGCGAAGCCGTCGCGGATGTCCAACTCCTCCTCGTTCACCCAATCGGAAGTGCCGTTGATGACAGTCGCGGAGCCGTCCTGCGTCAGTTGCGTGATTTTCGCGCTGGCCAGATCTTCGACGTAGACATTGTTGTCGCGGACGTAGCCGACTTTGGTGTTGTCCGGGGAAAACTTGGCAAACATTAGGCTGGATGCAGGCGCATCGCCGCCGATTTTGTGCAACGCGCCGTTCGTCAGGTTGAGCACCCAATAATCTCCGCGCGTGTTCTGCCGCCAAACGGTTTGCGAGTTGGTGAAGACGAGAAGCTGTCGTCCGTCGGCGGAGAATGCGTAGTCCTCGATGGCTAAAGGTGTTTTCTCGCCCGAGGAAATCAGCCGGCTTGCGGCAACGAGAATGTCCCGAGTGCCCGTTGATGTCTGGTAGCGAACAATGTCGATACCTTCGCCGTTCGCTGCCGGTTCCAGCGCGAGATAAAAGTCTCCATTGCCGAGCCATTCGCCGCCGCGAAATGTTTTCGGGCGAAATTCTCCGCTGGCCATCAGGTGGGCGATGAGTTTGGCGGCGGATTCACGCTCATCAGCAAGAGCGGCAAAAGGAATGGCCAGAGCGGCCGCGATGCTGTAAACGATCATTACGGCGGCTAGAGAGCGGCGTTTTTTCCTCTCCTTTTGCCCAAATTTGGAAAATCCGAATCGCGCTCGAAACATGTTTGTCCCCCGTAACGCAAACACGGAAAGAAACACTAGCAGATTCCAGGTG
>Ga0209415_10019054_pt1 | contig 10782 bp, 9 predicted proteins | sample PeaSoiSIISIP2007_FD_187696 | JGI IMG/M metagenome (GOLD analysis project Ga0209415, IMG submission 187696) | Peat soil microbial communities from Weissenstadt, Germany - SII-SIP-2007 (SPAdes) (version 2) | ecosystem: Environmental > Terrestrial > Soil > Wetlands > Peat | place: Germany... | reverse complement strand
GTCGGGGGTCGTCACCGTACAGGAGTACGGCTCCTCGCCCCGCCGGCGGGCTCGCTCGGTCTCGACGAAAATCACCGCCCTTCTACCTGCCGGCGAGCTCGAGGAGCTTGAGGGCGGTGCGCCAGTTTCGCATGGTCGATGTGGTGGCTAGGGTCTTGTCGAAGTAGGCGTTCGTGAGCTTGGAGCGGGCGACGCCGTTGGGGAGGCACAGGTAGACTTCGCGTCCGCGCGCCTCGAGCTCGTCGGGGGGCGACCTGCTGGCGTCGAGGGCCGAGATGGCGGCCGCACTCGGCCTGTCCGCGAGGAACGCGACGTGGAGAATGTCGGGACTCCGGCCGGCCGCCAGGAAGGGGTTCGCGTGCACGACGTCGTGGAGCTCGCCCGCGCTGCGCATCACGACGGGCACGCGGAAGCCGAAGCGCGCCACGATTGCGCGGGCGATCGCCGCCGGCACCTTCGCGGCGACCCCGGCCGCCGCGTTGAACACCACGTTGCCGCTCTGGATGTACGTGCTCACGTCCGCGCACCCCGCCGCAGAAAACATCGCGGCAAGGTCCTTCATCGGCAGCATGTTCTTGCCGCCCAGGTTGATCCCGCGGAGGAGCGCGACGTAGGTCACTTCTTCGGCGTCGGCGCCCCTGCCTGCTTGTCCGCCGCCTTGACGAACTTGAGGGTCATCCGGTCGCTCTCGCCGATGGCGACGTACTTCTCGCGGTCCTTGTCGCCGAGCTGCAAGCTGGGGGGGAGCGCCCAGACGCCCTCGGAGTAGTCCTTGGTGTCCTTCGGGTTTGCGTTGACCTCGGACTTGCCCGCGAGCTTGAACCCGTCGGCCTCGACGCGGTCGATGAGCCACTTCTCCGGGACGTAGCCCTTCTTTGCGCTCTCGATGGGGTCGGCGTCGGGCCTGGCGCGGTGCTCCTCGATGGCGAGCACGCCGCTCGGCTTCAGGGCCTTGCGGATCTCGCCGAGCCAAGCGTCCGCTGTCCCCTGGTTCACCCACCCGTGCACCTCGCGCATCACGAGGACCATGTCGACGGTGCCGTCGATGCCGAGCTTCGGCGCCTTGCCGTCGACGACCACCGTTTGCACCTTGCCGAAGAGCTCGGGCGCCTTGTCGAGGAAGGCCTTGAATCGCTGGCCGTAGAACGTGCCGCGCTGGTCCTCCGGGCCGCTCGGGTCGTTGTTCGTGTCGATGAGCTTTCCCTTCGCGGCGAGCGCCGGCGCGAGGATCTCCGTGTACCAGCCTTCGCCTGGACCCACTTCGAGGACGGTCATCGTCGGCTTCATCCCGAAGAAAGCGAGCGTCTCGAGCGGATGGCGGTACTTGTCGCGGTCGGCGTCGCCCGGCTTGCGCGTCTTGCTGGCGAGAACGGCCTTCATCGCGGCGTCCAGGCTTGGATACGCCTTGTCGGCGAGCGCCTTGGCCGCAAGGTGCAACTCGGGCGTCCAGCGCGCGACCTCCGCCTTGTGCTCGTCCTGCCACTTCGCGCGGTCGTCCTCCAGCTTCCGGTGAGCCTCCGCCGTCTTCTTCTCCTCGGGCGTCGGCTCGGGAGGGGTGGCTGCGGTGCTCGTGGCGGAGGGAGCCGCCGCCGCGGCCGGCGCGGGGGCGGTGGCGGGGCTCACCGGAGCCGCGGGGGGAGGCTCGGATCCTCCGCACGCGACGACGAGCAGGCACGACGATAGGGCAAGGGGCGCGACGAGGGGTCTTGTCATGGCGCCGGTCTTTATCGTCTCGGGCGGCGCGAGACAACCTGCACGCCGGGCGCGCCGCCCTACGCCGGTGCGTACTTCCTGCGTAGGTCCTGCTTGAGCACCTTGCCGAGAGCGTTCCGCGGCAGAGCCTCTCGCAGCTCGATCCGCGACGCACGCTGGTGCTTGCCGAGGCGGCCGTTGCCCCACGCCAGGATCGCCTCCCCCGTCGACGCCGCCCCCTCGCGCAGGACCGCGAGGACGAGCGGGGTCTCTCCCCACTTCTCGTCGGGGACGGCGAGGACGGCCGCCTCGGCGACGTCCGGGTGCGCCTCGAAGACCGCCTCGAGGTCGCAGGCGTACACGTTGACGCCGCCCGAGAGGATCATGTCCTTTTTGCGATCGAGAATGTAGAGGAACCCGTCCTCGTCCAGCCGGCCGACGTCGCCCGTCCGGATGAAGAGGTTGTCGGCCTCGTCGCGCCAAAGGAGCGCCTCGGTCTCCTTCGGCTTCTTGTAGTACCCGCGCATGACGCCCGGGCTCCGCCCGACGATTTCGCCGACGTCGCCCCGGGGGACCTCCTGGCCCGCGTCGTCGATGATGCGGATCTCGGTGCCCGGGATGGGTTGGCCGACGGACGCGATCTTCCGCTCCATGTCCTCGGGCTGCAAGACGGTTCCCACGCCCTCCGTCATCCCGTAGAGCTCCATCAGCCCGCGCGTCATCCGCCGGAGGATCTCGCGCTTCGTGTCGACGCGAAGCGGTGCCCCGGCGGAGATCACGATCCGCAGGCTCGAGACGTCGTGCGCATCGAGCTCGCCGTCCGCGAGGACGCGCGTGAGCTGCGTGGGCACCATGAACGTGTGCGTGCAGCGCTCCTTCTCCACGGCGTCGAGGAAAGGGCCGACCCCGAACTCTCTCATCAGAACGGTCGTCGCGCCGGCGTCGACGGTGGGCAGGAGCGTCATCCACGATCCGTTCGTGTAGAGTGGCGTCGTGACCAGCGTGACCGCCGTCTCGTCGATGCGGAGCATCACCTTCAGCCCGAACGTGAACATGGCGCGCGACGAGTGTGTGTGGACGATCCCCTTCGGGATGCCCGTTGTCCCAGAGCTGTAGATGATGTTGCAGTCGTCGTCGCCCGCGAGCGAGACACCGGGGTCGCTCGGCGAGGAGGCGGCGACGAGCTCCTCGAAGTCGGCGAACCTGCCGCCGGAGAAGCCCGCGGCTACGATCGTGCCGCGGCTACCCCGGAGGCCGTCCTCGATCGCCGGAGCGAGCCCTTCGTAGGGAGCCGCAACGAAGACGACACGCGCGTCCGAGTCGGCGACGAGCGACGTCAGCGTCGTCGAGTGCGCGAGCGCCGGCAGGGGCACGACCACGCCTCCCGCCCGGATCGAGCCGAAGAGGACCTCGACCGCTTCGATCCCGTTCGGGGCCAGGAGGCCCACCTTGTCCCCTTTCGTGAGCCCCATCGCGAGAAGCGCGTTCGCCACCCGGTTGATGCGCGCGTTGAAATCGGCCCACGTCACCCGCCGATCGCCGCTGACGAACGCAGGGTGGGTCGGCCGCGCCCGCGCGTGCGCGTCGATGGCCTCGGTGATCGTCATTCCTGGCGCTTGGTCCATGCCGCGAGTCTGCCCCGGGCCCGGGTGCCCGCCAACGGGCAGCGGGCGCCAATAATGGATCCGTTCGCGACGCGTGACGAATAACGACCGGCCTTCGTGCGAATGCAGGCGACAATGGGTCCCGGCCATGAGTAGCCCCCAGGGTGAGTGCGATCCCGCGTTCCAGCGGGTCCGCGATGTCTTCGCCGAGCTCCTCGACACGCGTGAGTGCGGGGCGGGCGTCGCCGTGCGCGTGAGGGGGCGCGCGGTGGTGGACCTATGGGGCGGCTTCGCGGACCGGAAGCGGACGCGCCCCTGGGAGCGTGACACGATCGTCCCCGTGTACTCGACGACGAAGGGGATGGCGTCGCTCTGTGTGCACCGCCTCGTGGACCGAGGAGAGCTCGATCTGGACGCCCCGGTGGCGCGCTACTGGCCCGATTTTGCCGACGCCGGGAAGGGCGCGATACCGGTCCGCTTCCTCCTGAGCCATCGCGCGGGACTCCCCGCCCTGCGGGCGCCGTTGCCGGCCGAGGCGCTCTACGACTGGCGAGCCATGACGGGTGCCCTTGCCGCGGAAGCCCCGTGGTGGACGCCAGGCGAAGACCACGGGTATCACGCGATCACCTTCGGCTTTCTCGTCGGCGAGGTCGTGCGGCGGGTCGCGGGAAAGAGCTTAGGCGCGTTCTTCCGCGACGAAGTCGCGACGCCGCTGGGGCTCGATTTCCACATCGGCCTCGCCGCCGAGCACGACGCGCGGTGCGCGAACATGACGACCATCGACGAGGGGGATGGCGCCGACCGGATCGTCGCGGCCGTGATGAGGGATCCCCAGGGGCTCGTGAGCCGGGCGTTCGCGAACCCGCCGTCGAGCGCGGCGCCGGGGCACGCGCGGACGAGGGCGTGGCGGGGGGCGGAGATCCCGGCGTCCAACGGGCACGGGACCGCGAGGTCGATCGCGCACGTGTATGGAGCTCTCGCGAACGGCGGCAGCGTCGACGGCGTGCGGGTGCTCTCGCCCGAAGGGGTCGGCCGCTGCGGGTCGCCTCAGTCGGAGGGACCGGATCGGGTGCTGGGCGCGCGGACGCGGTTCGGTCTCGGCTACATGATGTCGCAGCCGGACGACGTGGCCGGGAGGATCGGTCCGAATCCGCGGGCGTTCGGTCATCCGGGGGCGGGCGGGTCGATAGGCTTCTGCGATCCGGACGCGGGGCTGGGATTTGCCTACGTGATGAACGGGATGGATCGGAACATCCTGACCAGCCGGAGAGCGACGGCGCTCATCGAGGCGGTGTACGAATGCCTTGGCGCATGAGCATCGATGGGATGGTGTCGTGAAGTGATCCATATTTGGCGGGGATTGCCGAGGGATCGGCGTCGGACGCGGGGTACGATCCGGGCATGAGAGTCTGCGTTGCCATCCTTGCGGTCCTCGGGGGTCTGGCGACGGTTCCTGGGTGTGGGTCGGGCAGCGGGGGGGCGGTGGACGCAGGCGTGCAACTGCCCATGGTGCAAACGACGGAGGGGGAGGTGATCTGCGCGCTCGATTCGAGCGCGGCGGTGTGGAGCTGCAAAGGGATCCCGTATGCGGCGCCGCCGGTGGGGGACCTGCGATGGCACGCGCCAATGCCGCCGCCGGTGCACGCGCAGCCGCTCGACGGGACGAAGTTCGGGCCTGGGTGCATGCAGTCGGGATCGGGCGGGTCGTTCTTCGCGTCGACCGGGCCGACGAGCGAGGACTGTCTGTCGCTCAACGTGTGGTTCCCCGCGAGCGCCGTGAAGCACCCGGCGCCCGTCATGGTGTGGATCCACGGCGGAGGCTTCATCAACGGGACGGGCAGCATGTCGCTCTACGACGGCACGAACCTGGCCGAGAAGGACGCCGTCATCGTCACGATCAACTACCGACTGGGCCCGCTCGGGTGGGTGCCGCACAAGGACCTGATCGGGCGGGACCCGATGCACCCCGGATCCGGCAACTATGGCCTCCTCGACCAGATCCAAGCGCTCCGCTGGGTGCACGAGAACATCGCCGCGTTCGGGGGCGACGCGAGCAATGTCACCGTCTTCGGCGAGTCGGCGGGCGGCGTCAGCGTGTGCTCGATCCTCGTCTCACCACTCGCGGCGGGCCTCTTCCAGCACGCGATCATCGAGAGCGGACCGTGCCTGACCGCGGCCGAGATGCTCACGCTGACGGGAGCCACCCCGCAGGGCGATCGCCTCGCCACGGCCCTCGACTGCGACACGGCGGCGGACGTCGTCGCGTGCATGCGGGCGGCGTCCGCGGCGACGGTCTCGAACGCGTTGCCATCGGGCATCTTCCCGGTGGGAAACCAGGAATCCTGGCTGCCGATCGTCGACGGCGACGCCGAGCCGACCACGGTGGCAGACGCGATCCGCGCGGGCAAGTCCACCGACATCCCGCTCCTTCTCGGGGTCAATGGCGAGGAGGGGTCGCTCCTCGTGGCCGCGTCGGGCCTGAACGACCTGAACGGGGTGACGACATTCTTGACGCAGAAGATCGGCGCGACCGGGACCAACACGATCCTCGCGAACTACCCTCCGTCACGCTACGGCGGAAGCTCGGCCGACGCAGCGTACGCCATCATCGGCGACGGGCTGATGCTCTGCCCGTCCCAGCGGGCCGCCGAGGATTTCGCCGCACAGGGCGGGAACGTCCACGCGTACTTCTTCACGTACGTGACGAGCTACGGTGACCTGCTCGGGTGGGGCGCGTTCCACGGGTCCGATCTGCCGTTCGTGTTCCGCAACACCACGCTGATCTCGGGCGTCTCGATCGGGCCGCTCACGGGGGAGGAGGGCACGGTGAGCGACTTCTTCCAGGGCTACTGGGTCAACATGGCCGCCGCAGGATCGCCGGGCACCGTCAGCGGCGTCGCGTGGCCATCGTACGCGGGTCCCGGCGGGATGCTGATGGACCTGCAACCTCAGAGCTCGCCGATCCAGGGCTGGCCGCACGCGTCGGACTGCGCCGTGTGGAAGCAGGTGCTGGGGACTCTGCTTTAGGCCGCTCGCTTCCGCCGTATCATCCCCCGGATGGCGGCGACGGTCTCCGCGCACCACCTTCGCATCGTCCTCGACACGGCCTCCTCCCGCGGCGCGAACGCCGACGACCTGTGCGCGTCGGTGGGGCTCGTCCCGGCCCTTCTCGAGGACACCGCGGCGCGCACGTCCGCGGAGGTGGCCTCGGCGCTGTACGAGGAGGCGGCGCGGCAGACCGGCGACGGCGCTCTGGGTCTCCACGTCGCCGAGCGGTCCGACTTCTTCGCTTTCGACGCGCTTGGCTTCGCCATCGCCTCCAAGAACAACCTTCGCGAGGCATTCGCTCACCTGGGCCCGTCGATTTCTGCGCTTCACGGGACGAGCATGGAGCTGAACGTGAACCGGGATGCGGCGCACCTGAGCTACGAGCTCCCCGAGGAAGGGACGCAGCCGTACCGTCACAGGGCGGAGGCGTACATGGCGCGCGTCCTCCGGATGCTGGCGCTCGCGACCGGGGTGGGGCTACGCCCGCGGCGCGTCGCGTTCCGGCATGCGCGGCCCCAGGACGTGTCGGAGCACGAGCGCGTCTTCGGCGCTCCGATCGCTTTCGGGGCTCCGCGGCACGAGCTCGTGTTCGACGAGGCCTTGCTCGACGTGCCGCTCGTCCGCGCGGACCCCCGGCTGTCGAGGGTGCTCGACGAGCACGTTCGCGATCTGGTGGCGCGGGTGCCCGCCGTGCAGTCGCTCGCGGACCAGGTGCGCCGGTACATCCGCGACGCGGTCCCGCGGGGGGACTTCGATCTCGAGTCGATCGGACGGCGCATGGGCATGGGTGGACGGACGCTGCAGCGCGGGCTGAGCGCGGAGGGGACGTCGCACCGGCAGATCGTCGAGCAGGTGCGGCACGAGTTCGCGCTGCACTACCTGGTGGCGACGCGGATGCCGATCAAGGAGGTCGCCTCGCTGCTGGGATACGCGGAGCTGCGCGCGTTCTATCGCGCGTTCGAGCGGTGGACGGGGCTGCCGCCGGCGGCGTACCGGAAGAGGCAAGGTGACCGGAGGTGACCGTAGGAGCACGCGGTGTAGAGTGTGGTTCCGTAGCGCATGCTTCTCGAAGATATCATGCTCGTCGTCGCGATCGGCGTCGTGCTCGTGATCGTCGGCGTGCCCATCGTTCGCTTCCTGAAGGTCATCCCCCTGCGGCGGAAGGACCCGCTGGCCGAAGCGCAGGAGCGGCTCAGGATCGCGAAGCTCGAGGCCGAGGCCGCGAGGGTCAATCGCGAGGCGGAGCGGGTCTACGAGCAGATGTACGAGGAGACGCTCGCCGACGGCCGCGGAGGCGGGGGAGCCCGGGTCGCCGCGGAGCCGGAAGTCGCGCAGTCCGTCGAGGAGCCGATCGAGAAGGGGAAACGCCATGGCGAGCAATGATTCGAGTCCGCTCTTCAAGCTCGGAGTGAGGGTCGCGGGCGGGCTCGCCCTGCTGATCTTCGTCGCGTGGGTCTTCTCCGGAACGATGATCACGGTGCAGGCCGACGAGATCGTCATCAAGCAGGACCTCGTCGGCGGGGATCTCCACGTCTGGGATACGCCCGGCCCCCACGCCGTCCTCTGGGGCTCGGTGACGCGCTACAAGCGGTCCGCCCAGCTCTGGTTCTCGTCGAGGGAAGACGAGGGGAAGAAGACCGATGAGAGCATCAAGGTCCGCTTCAACGACGGCGGGCACGGGAACATCTCGGGGTCGCTCCGCTACACGCTCCCGAGCGACCACAACAGGATGATCACGCTCCACCAGACGTACCACTCGATGGAGGCCATCGATCACGAGCTCGTGCGCCAGGTCGTCAACAAGGGCGTCTACATGAGCGGCCCGCTCATGAGCAGCCGCGAGAGCTACGCCGAGAAGCGGGCGGACCTCATCAACTACATCACCGATCAGATCGTGTTCGGCGTCTACCGGACGGTGCACGAGCAGGTGAAGACGACCGACCCGCTGACCGGGCAGGAGAAGATCGTGGACATCGTGCTGCCCAAGCAGAACGACCACTTCCCGAACGGAATCGAGCGCGAAGAGGAGAGCCCACTGCAGAGGTTCGGGATGAGCGCGTCGAACATCACGATCAACGCGATCGATTACGACCCGGTGGTGGAGGCGCAGATCAAGCAGCAGCAGGAGGCGATCATGGCCGTCCAGCAGGCGATCGTGAACGCGAAGAAGGCCGAGCAGGATGCGCTGACCGTCGAGCAGCAGGGCAAGGCCGCCGCCGCGAAGGCGAAGTGGGACCAGGAGGTGGAGAAGGCAACCGCGGTCACTGCGGCGGAGAAGGACAAAGCCGTCGCGGTGACCCAGGCGGAGAAAGACAAGGACGTGGCCGCGCTGGCGCTCGAGACGGCGAAGCTGAACGCGCAGCAGACGGTGACCACCGCCAAGGCGGACGCCGACGCGAAGAAGCTCGCCGTGCAGGCGAACAACAACTTCCAGGAGCGCATCAACGCATACGTTCAGGTGATGCAGGCGTGGGCGACGGCGTACGGCAATCAGCGGCAGACGCCGGACATCCAGCTCGGCGGCGGTGGTGCCGGCGGCACCGCAGCCGCGATGGATTTCCTCGCGATCAAGGCCGCGCGCGACCTCCAGGTGCAACGCAGCCCATAACCGCGCGATGCCTTCGCGATCCCGCCGTCGGGGGTCGTCACCGTACAGGAGTACGGCTCCTCACCCCGCCGACGGGGCTCGCTCGGCCTCGCACGGTTCTGGGACGCGTTGCGTTCTCGACTACGGGCAGGGGTTCGTCGTCGGGCAACCGCTACCGCTCGGCGGATCTCCGCAGCAGACCGAGACGCATTGGTTGCCCGTGACGACGACCGTCGCTGTGGTCGTCTTGGTCGCGCCCGAGCCCTGATCCGTGCCCGGAGCGGCACCGCCGTCGTTCTGCGTCACGCCGAACCAGGGGTCGGCTCCGATCACGAAGGACGTGCCTGGGGCAGGGGTCGCCACGATCGTCGCCGTGCTGCCGACGGCGACGGACGCGGTGACGGTCGCGCCGGTCGACGGGGTGCCACCGTTGATCGTGACCTGGCACCATGAGATGTAGTTCTTGACGGTGAGCGTCGCACTGGCGCCGCCCTCGGTTCCGCCTTCGGCCGGCGGCGCCCCGGTGTCTCCGCCAGAGCTGCTGGAGCCGCTGGAGCTACTCGAACCGCCGCTCGAGCTGCTGCTCGAGCTGCTGGAGCTGGTGGAGCTGCTGGAGCTGGTGCCCGAGCTGCCGCTCGCCGCGCCGCTCGAGCTGCCGTCCTCGCCCCCGCCCGCATCCGCCGCTGGCGACGAGCTGCTGCTGCACGCGACCGCGCCAGATACCGCAAATGCGGCGATGCCTGACAGCCCAAGCCAATCGATTCGATTCATCGTGCTCATTGGAAGCCTCCCTGCGTCGGGCTGTGCGCCCGAAGATGCGGGAACGCTAGCACACGACGAAGGGGTGGCTACTTCTGGGCGGGTTCCCCCGCCGCTTGCGCTTTGCTACTCCTCGGCGCCCTTGCCGGTCTCTTTTCCTCCCGGCGGCGGCGGGTGCGCTTCGCGTTCGAGGTAACGGAATATCGTCCGCGGATCGACGCCGAGCTCGCGCGCCGTCTGGGTCCTGTTGCCGTTGTTCCTCTCGAGCACCTCGAGTACGTACTTGCGCTGGAATTCCTCTTTTGCCTTCTCGAGCGGCAAGATGGGAGTCTCTGCTTCGGTCCCGAGATCGAGATCCTCGGGACCAAGTAGGGATTGCTCGCACATCACGAGCGCCTTCTTGATGCGGTTCTCGAGCTGCCGGATGTTCCCCGGCCAGGGACTTCGTTTGATGGCGGCGAGCGCCTGCGGCGTGTAGCCGTGGACGTGCGCGCCCAGCTCCTCGGCGTGCTTCGACAGCAACGCCTTCGCGAGGATGAGGACGTCGTCCCCGCGCTCGCGCAGAGGCGGCAGATAAATGTTGACGACGTTGAGGCGGTAGTAGAGGTCCTCGCGGAACCGGCCCGCGGGAATCTCGTCCTCGAGGACCCGGTTCGTGGCCGCGACGACGCGTATGTCGACCTTCTCCGGCTTGCTGTCGCCGACGCGGAAGACGATCCGCTCCTGGAGCGCTCGCAGGAGCTTGACCTGGAGGTTCATCGGGAGCTCGCCGATCTCGTCGAGGAACAGGGTGCCCCCCTGGGCCACCTGGAACTTGCCCGGCCGCGAGGCAATGGCGCCGGTGAAGGCGCCCCTCACGTGGCCGAACAGCTCGCTCTCGATGAGGTTCTCCGGGATGGCCCCGCAGTTGATGACGACGAACGGCCCGCTCGCGCGGCCGCTCCGCCGATGGATCTCGCGCGCGATCAGCTCCTTGCCCGTGCCGGTCTCGCCGGTGATGAGCACCGAGATGTCGGTCGTCGCCACCTTCTGGAGCTTGCGGAACACCTCCATCATCGACGGGCACGTCCCGATGATCTCGCCGAAGCGCTT
>Ga0209415_10019053_pt1 | contig 10783 bp, 6 predicted proteins | sample PeaSoiSIISIP2007_FD_187696 | JGI IMG/M metagenome (GOLD analysis project Ga0209415, IMG submission 187696) | Peat soil microbial communities from Weissenstadt, Germany - SII-SIP-2007 (SPAdes) (version 2) | ecosystem: Environmental > Terrestrial > Soil > Wetlands > Peat | place: Germany... | reverse complement strand
AGCGCAGGCCATAGATTTCGAGCCCAGCCCCCATCGGACGTATATTCGGCTGAACCGCGTAATCGCCGCGGTGTCTGGGGTGAATTGGCCGAAATCGCTCAGGTACGACCGTATCGATGGAATGTCCTATGAGGTTCCGTCGTTCGTAGCCAAACAGGTGCTCGACCTGCCCGTTCGCGCGCAAGATAAGACCACTGTGTCCTCCGACCAGGAAGACGGCATCCGGCGAAAACTCAAACAGCCTTTCGAACAGATCTTCTATGCCTGTTTTGTTCGCGGTGAGAGGCGCTTTTTCACTCACGTTGCCGCTACCTCGGGATTCGGATATGTCCGGCAAGCGAGACCAATACGGGAGTCCGATGGGTACGGGGAACTCTCGATGGTGCCTTTGCTATCTTTTCGCCCACTGAAAGATGTGCAAAGTATAACCCAATAGCCCACCTTAGGCGCGTCTGTGCATCACCGCCGACAGTGCGCCCAAACACTACGGTCCGTGACCCCAGTCACTGCACGACGCCTCCCTCGGAGCGAACCTGAAGAAGAGTGGGGAACTCTCGTATGAGCAACGATAAACGCGATCTTCTTACAGTGCTCAGAGCGGAACTCGAATTCGTCGAGAAAGGCGGTTATCGCAATACGGACCTCTCCGCTTGGCGGCCTCAATTCATCTTCCAGGACTCGCCCACCTGCTTGAATTCTGATCCCGCTCAGCCGCCGAGGCCGTGCAGTGAGTGCGTTCTTAACCAGTTTGTGCCCGCGGACTTGCGTCGCAGAAATATACCCTGCCGCTACATCCCCCTGAATGAACAGGGCGAAACCATCGATTCGTTTTATCGCTGTGGGACTCGCGAGGAATTGGAATCTGCGTTGCGAAAATGGCTCCGAACGACAATTCAGCATTTGGATAGGGCCAGGACTTCGGAAGAGTCCGGGGAAACGGAAATTCATGTCCGAGCAAGGGCCACCCGGGCCGACTGAGCCCCGTCGGGAGATGGTGAGCTACCAATGATTTCCTCATGCGCAAATCCCACTTGTAACGCTCCATTTGACTACCGGCAAGGCCAGTTATTCCGCTTTCACAAGACTCACCGCCCCGATGAGAAACCGCCTAATACCCATTCTGTCCAGCATTTTTGGCTCTGCGGTAATTGCTCTCTCAAATACACACTCCTCTATACATGCAAACTCGGCGTCCTTCTCCACGATCGGTTTGAAATTGCCGTTCCTCCAGAAAATTGCCGAATCGTGGCAGCCGCCTGAGTCAAACCGCTCTAACGAGTGCTTGGTAGGGTTTCACTTCAACTCTTAGGATGGGCCGTGCGAATTGTTCAGCAGTGAAATCCTGCTTGCGCTCGGGAAGTAAGCGTTCCATAGATATTGCGAGAGCATCCGCTGGGTGTTGAAAAACGAGCCATTGATAGCGATCGCCGACCGCATTACTTCTGCATATGCTCTTGGCCGCACATAGAACATCGGTAGGATAATGCGCTCCAGCTTGTCGTAGAATGAGTCGGTCTCCACTTGGGGAAGCTCGGGGTACTCATCGAAACCAACGGACCAGCCCGTCACACCCTCGAAATGGCCCTCGATCCACCAGCCGTCGCGCACACTCAAACTCGGAACACCGTTCAAGGCGGCTTTCATCCCGCTTGTTCCGGAAGCTTCGAAAGGCCGGTGCGGTGTGTTCAGCCACAAGTCCACTCCCGCCGTAAATAGGCTGGCCCAGCGCATGTCGTAGTTTTCAACGTACACGACCGGGATGCAATCGCGCAGGGCCGCTCCTGCTTCGACCACCCTTCGAATCGCAGCCTTTCCTGCTTCGTCCTTCGGATGAGCCTTTCCGGCAAACAGGATTTGCAAAGGGCCGCACTCTTCACGAATCTGGCGCAGCCTCTGAAGATCGGAAAACACCAACTCCGCGCGCTTGTACTCTGCGGCGCGGCGCGCAAACCCGAGCGTGGCCACCTCTTCCGATAAATGGGTGCCGGTTGCATCACCAACGGCTCGCAGCAATTCCTGCTTGGCCCGCAGGTGTGCTTGTTGGATCTCCTCGAGCGGAATGCCCACCGCATACCGCAGGTATAAATTATCCCTTCGCCATTCTGGAATGTGGCGCTCGTAAAGTTCCCGAAATGGCGTCGAGGTCCATGTCCCCGCATGAACGCCATTCGTTATCGCGTGTACCGGATAATTCGGAAACATACTGTGTGAGATTTCGCCATGATGCATCGCTACCCCGTTGATATAGTGCGAGCAACGCAGGCCCAGGTACGTCATGTTCAGGTTTCCCGCTGGGCAGCACTCCGTTTCCACCAAAGTCCTAACCCTGTCTTCTCCAAGGATTCTCGCGGCAGTCTCCAGGGAAAACTGGTCAAACCCTGCTGGGACAGGCGTGTGCGTCGTGAAGACGCATTCTTGGCGAATTGTCTCGATGTCTGCCCCGGTAACTTTCGACAGCTTACGCTGCCCCTTCTCTTCCTCGAGCAGTGCCACTGTCAGTAGTGCGGAGTGCCCCTCATTCATATGGAAGCGGGCGATCTTGGTGTGCCCGAGTGCGCGCAGGAGCCGCACTCCTCCAATTCCAAGTATCGCTTCCTGACCCAGCCGGTAGACTTCGTCGCCTCCGTACAGTGTGTTCGTTAAAGTTCGGTCCCACTCAGCATTTTCCGGCCGATCAGCATCCAGAAAGTAGATCGGGACATCGCGTCCCCCGACTCCCCGGACACAGTGTCGCCAGGCTCCTACCTTCACTTCTCGCCCTTGCAGATACACCAGCACCACTGCGTCCAGGCGTTCTAAGACCTCTTCCGGTTTCCATTGTTCGGGTTCATCGGTTTGTCGTCCCTCCGCGTCCAGATGTTGGTGGAAGTAGCCCTGCCTTGGAAGAAGCGTGACGCCGACCATCGGCAGACCCATATCTGCTGCCGATCGAAGCATATCTCCAGCGAGTACGCCAAGGCCGCCCGAGTAGGTAGGCCAAGCCGGATCAGCGGCGATCTCCATCGAGAAGTACGCGATGCTGATTTCGTTGGCCGGCGTCACGACAACCTTTGACTTGCTCTATCTTATTGCGCGCACTGCCTCAGAATCCCGAGCCTTCGCGCTCGTGCTTCACCGTCTCGCTCTTTACCCGCCCTGCGGTTCGCGGCGATCAGGCGCGAATCGTCATAACTGGGCAAGTCGCATGCGAGACAACCTTGTGGGCCGTTGAAATCGGCAGATGGACGGCTGCTCCCGGCACTCCTTCCGCCGGCTTGACGCCCAGCACGATCATATCCGACTCCCGAAAGTGCGCGAGTTCCAGGATCTTTTCCGCTGGGTTGCCTTGTTCTACGAAGTACTCCGGCCTGCACCAGTCCTTCGCTTCCGCCGGCAGCAGCTTCTCCAGAAGGGCTTTCGATGAGCTCACAACGTCCGATGCCATCACCAGGTCGTTCGGCTCCAATGCTGGGACTACATGCAGAAAAACCAGCCGCGCTTGAAATTCCTCCGCCAGCGAAACAGCGTAGGCTGCCGCAGCCTGCGTCCCCGATGTGAAATCGGTCGCGTACAGAATCTCTCGAATCTGGCCATCGGCTCCTCGCGATTGATCGGCATAAGGTCCGACAGTTAGCACTGGGCAGGTTGTCGTTCTCAGAATTTCCTCTGCGACAGAACCCAGCAATAGCTTCCCGAGTCCGGTTCGTCCTCGCGTTCCAATCACCACGAGATCCGTGTTGGATTTCTCGATCGTTTCTTTCAGGACGTCCTGAATGCCTCCCTCTTTAATCAGCACCTGCGTGGGTATTCCGGCGAACGTGCTCAACAGTACTTCGCGGTGCTCCTGGTCGCGAGCTTCTGCTGCCACCTCTGCGGCAGCCCACGTCTCTGGCGGGGTCATGGGATTCACAACCGGCGAGTGCGTATTTAGAACTACTAGATTCGCCTCGTAGTGCTTTGCAATTCTTTTCACATAAGGAATCGCGCTTGCGGCTGCGGCGGAAAAGTCCGTCGCGTAAAGAATATCTCGGAACCCAACGGCGGCTTTAGCGGTTGCGGTTTTCATGGCTTGGGTCCTCCTGCATCCATACTCCATTCGGCCGGCAGGCTCCGGCTGTGACGCCCATCACGTGCCACAGTGACGGAATTCGCATTCCGTCAGCGGCGCTCCCGCCATACTGTGATCGGCCACCTCGAAACGAGTCTACGACACCACACTTAAGGGGGAGCGTGAAAGCGGAGACCCAATCTAAGACACCTTCCGATTCTAGAGCTGGCACGCGGTCGCTCTCCGACAACGCCTCGCACTCTCAGATTTCTGAAGCGGTTCCTGAGGAGAATCCCGTCTCCTCCAAACCTCGAACTTCTCCTCTCCGCGACTTCCTCACCGGCGAGTCTTGGCACGCCTCCAGAATCATAGCCATCCTCGCCGCTGCGGGAATCGCCGTTCATCTGTTCTTGCGGTTTGCACCATTCGGCGCCCGATCGCTTGCCGGTCTTCCGTTGTATGTCGCGTTGTTTATGGGCGGTATTCCTCTCCTCCTAAGTCTCGGAATCAAACTTTGGGATGGTGAGTTCGGCTCCGATTTCCTGGCCGCGATTTCCATCGTCACTGCCATTCTGCTTCACGAATACCTCGTCGCATCCATCGTGGTGCTGATGCTTTCTGGCGGAAGCGCCCTCGAAGAATTCGCGACGAAGCGCGCATCCCGGGTTCTCGACGCTCTCGCAAAACGCATGCCCAGTGTTTCGCATATGAAATCCCCCGAGGGCCTCATCGACGTAAAAGTGGCCGACATTAAAGTCGGAGATACTCTCGTTGTCCTGCCCCATGAGATTTGCCCCGTGGATGGAACCGTCACGGAAGGCCAGGGCTCGATGAACGAATCCTATTTGACTGGCGAACCCTTCGAGGTCGAAAAGGCTCCAGGCACCACAGTACTCTCCGGCGCACTCAACGGCGAAGCCTTGCTCATCATTTGCGCGCAAAGGCTCGCCACGGACTCACGCTACGCCCGCATCATGCGCGTCATGGAAGAAACGCAACAGCGCCGCCCCAAACTACGTCGACTCGGCGACATTCTCGGAGCCTGGTACACTCCACTCGCAGTGGGAATTGCCGTTCTCGCTTGGCTCCTTAGCGGCCATGTCGACCGATTTCTCGCCGTCCTGGTCATCGCCACTCCCTGCCCCTTGCTCATCGCCATACCCGTCGCCGTCATTGGTGCGATCTCGCTCTCTGCAAGACGCGGCATCATCATCAAAAATCCAGCCGTCCTCGAGCAGCTCGATACTTGCCGCACTTTCATCTTCGACAAAACCGGCACTCTTACCTACGGCAAACCCACTCTCACGCGAATAGCCTGTGCGCCGGGTTTTCAAGAAAATGCTGTCCTCGCGGCCGCCGCAAGTCTCGAGCGCTACTCCAAGCACCCCCTGGCCTCCGCCATTTTGGAAGCAGCGCAACTCCGCGGTTGCGCTCTCTCTCCAGCAACGCGCGTCAGCGAAAGCCCCGGCGAAGGCATGCGCGGTACAACAAATGCCCACGAAGTCCTGATCACTGGCCGCAACAAAATCTCAGCCGTTTTCGGCCCGAGATTTATCCTCCCACCCGTCGAGCCCGGCCTCGAGTGTCTGGTCTTTCTCGACGGCGTTTTCGCCGCGCTCTTCGGCTTCGAGGATTCTCCCCGGGCCAACAGCCGTGTCTTCGTCTCGCACCTCTCTCCTCATCACCGGGTCGCCAAAGTGATTCTCGTTTCCGGTGACCGCGAACCTGAAGTCCGCTCCCTAGCCGACAAAATCGGCATTAGCGTCGCCTACGCGGCGAAAAGTCCCGAAGAAAAAGTTGCCCTCGTCCGCGCCGAAACCGCTCTCGCCAAGACCGTCTTTGTAGGTGACGGCATCAACGACGCTCCCGCCATGCAAGCCGCCACCGTCGGCGTCGCTTTCGGTCAGGAGACCGACATCACCGCCGAGGCCGCCGACGCCGTCATCCTCGAACGCTCTCTCGAAAAGGTCGATGAACTCATGCACATCGGCAGAAGGATGCGCAAGATCGCCCTCCAAAGTGCTGTCGGCGGCATGATCCTCAGCATTGCGGGTATGATGTTGGGAGCATACGGCGTGCTTCCCCCCATCGGCGGCGCCATCGCGCAGGAAGTAATTGACCTTGTCGCGGTGCTCAATGCCGTCCGAGTCGCTGCCCCCTTCGGGACTTTGCGCGATTTTTGATTACAATCTCTTTTCTAGGATAGGCTCACTATGACGGAATTAAGAACGCTAGACTCTCAGGAACTGCAAGCCACCTCTTCCATGCCCAAGCCCGCTCAACTTCAGGCCCGTTCAACGATGGCCAGTTTTTTTGCACCCGCTTCCGTCGCCCTCATCGGCGCCACCGACCGCGAAGGCAGCGTCGGCTGCACCGTTCTGCGCAACCTCCAAAATGCCGGCTACAAGGGCAAGGTTTTCGCTGTAAATCCCAAGCGCACCGAAATCCTTGGCCTCCCTTGCTATCCTTCGATCGCCGCCATCTCCGGTCCCGTCGAACTGGTCATCGTCGTCACTCCTGCCGCCACCGTTCCCGGCCTCGTCGCCGAATGCGTCAGCGCCGCCGTCAAATCCATCGTTGTCATCTCCGCCGGCTTCAAGGAAAAGGGTGCCGAGGGCGTGGCCCTCGAACAGGAAATCCAGGCTCAGCTCCGCAAAAGCGAAACGCGCCTCATCGGCCCTAATTGCCTCGGCATCATGAATCCTTGGCTCGGCCTCAACGCCACTTTCGCCCACGACATCGCCCGCCCCGGCAGCGTCGCCTTCCTCAGCCAGAGCGGCGCCCTCCTCACCGCCATCCTCGATTGGAGCCTCTCCGAACACGTCGGCTTCAGCGCCATCGTTTCCACCGGCTCCATGCTCGACGTCGGCTGGGGCGATCTCCTCTCCTATTTCGGCGATGACGACAATACGCAAAGCATCCTTCTCTACATGGAATCCATCGGCGACGCCCGCGCCTTCCTCTCCGCCGCTCGCGAAGTTTCCTTCAGCAAACCCATCATCGTCATCAAAGCCGGCCGCTCCGAGGCAGCCTCCAAAGCCGCCGCCTCCCATACTGGCGCTATGACCGGCAGCGACGAAGTCTACGACGCCGCTTTCCGCCGCTGCGGCGTTCTCCGCGTCGACCGCATCTCCGAACTTTTCCAGTTGGCCGACGTCCTCGGCAAGCAACCGCGACCCCGCGGCCCAAAGCTCACCATCCTCACCAACGCCGGCGGCCCCGGCGTTCTCGCCACCGACACCCTCATGGCCATCGGCGGCGAACTTCCCGCGCTCTCCGAATCCGCAACGCAACAACTTAACTCTTTTCTCCCGCAGCACTGGAGCCACGCCAATCCCATCGACATCCTCGGCGACGCCGACCCCGACCGCTACGCCCACGCCACCGAAATCGCCCTCCAGGATCCCAACAGCGATGGCTTACTCGTCGTCCTCGCTCCGCAGGGCATGACCGACCCAGCAAAAGTCGCCGAAGGTCTCAAAGTCCACGCCAAAAGTCACGGCAAACCGATCCTCGCCAGTTGGATGGGCGGCCAGGGCGTCGAACCCGGCGTCAAAATTCTCACCGCCGCCGGAATTCCCGCATTCGACTATCCCGATTCAGCCGTCCGCGCTTTCAAGTCCATGTGGAATTACACGTACAATCTCCGCGGCCTTTACGAAACGCCCTTCTCCGCTGACGATCCCGCCGTTCTCAACGGTCGCAAAGAAAAAGCCCGCCGCCTCATCGAAGCGGCTGGCAACTCTGGCCGCACTCTCCTCACCGAGCTCGAATCCAAAGAAATCCTCAAACTTTACGGAATCCCCACCGTCCCCACGCTACACGCAAAAAATGAAGACGAAGCCGCAACCAAGGCCAAAGAAATTGGCTTCCCCGTCGTCTTAAAACTCCACTCCGAAACCATCACCCACAAAACGGATGTAGGTGGTGTCCAACTAAATCTCGAAAACGAAAAGCAGGTCCGCGACGCCTACAACGCCATCGATTCTTCCGTCGCCGCTAAAGCCGGCCGCGCCGCTTTCCAGGGCGTCACCGTCCAGCCCATGGTCCGCGCCCAGGGCTACGAACTCATCCTCGGCAGCTCCATCGATGCCCAGTTCGGCCCCGTCATTCTCTTCGGCTCCGGCGGCCAGCTCGTTGAGGTTTACCGCGACCGCGCCCTCGCTCTTCCTCCGCTCAACACCACCCTCGCCGCTCGCCTCATGGAACAAACCAAAATCCTCAAAGCCCTTCGCGGCGTCCGCGGCCGCAAACCTGTCGACCTCCCCGCCCTCGAGACCCTTCTCGTCCGCTTCAGCGAGCTAATCGTCGAGCAGCCCCGCCTCCGCGAAGTTGATATCAACCCCGTCCTCGCTTCCGCTGAACAACTCCTCGCCCTCGACGCCCGCATGGTCCTCTTTCCCGCCGACGTCCAGGACTCACAGCTCCCCCGCCCCGCCATCCGCCCCTACCCCTCGCAATACATCTCGCGCTGGCAGATGCCCGCTTCCAGCTCAGTAAATAGCGCCAGCGAAGTCACCATTCGTCCCATCCGTCCCGAAGATGAACCTCTCCTGGTCGACTTCCACCACACCCTTTCCGACGCTTCCGTTTACCTCCGCTATTTCCAGGTCCAAAAACTCGACTCGCGCATTGCCCACACCAATCTCATCCGCCGCTGCTGCGTCGACTACGACCGCGAAATTGCCCTGGTCGTCGACCACGTCAATCCCCAAACCGGTGCCCACGAAATCCTCGGCGTCGGCCGCCTCACCCGCCCTCTCGGCCGCGAAGAAGCCGAACTCGGCGTTCTCGTCACCGACCGCCACCAGGGCTCTGGCCTCGGCCGCGAGCTCGTCGCTCGCCTCATCCAGATCGCCCGCGCCGAAAAAATCCACGCCATCGTCGCCCACATCCTCCCCGAAAACGTCGCCATGCTGGCCCTTGCCCGCCGCTTCCACTTCACCTCCGCCCCCACGACCGATCCCGGCTCCCAAACCGCCATCCTCCACCTTGATTAACTCAACAAAGGTCTTTGTAGGATCTTCATCGGCTTGACGGGGCAACGCGAGGCCGGACACCCGCTTTATTCATTTCGCCAGGATTGAATTGTCCCAAATCGAACAGACTCTGTTTTCTTGCTGGCGTATCGTAAACGGGAAGGTTCGGCCTTCTAGCCTCTCAGCCTGATAGCTACTCGCTTTCGTCAACCCTTCACAAACAGGAATAGAAGTGAACGCACTCTCTCTCAAATATCAACGATGGCTTCTGCCTTTGGGCTTGCTCGCCCTCGGCATCTCACTGATGGCCATATTTGCCCCGCGGCATGCCGATGCTCGGCATCCGGCGTCAGAGAAAACGAGCATAAAAGGGAATCTGACCGGTCCAACCGCGAATCAAGAGGAAATGAATCTTTCGGACCGCGCCATCACGCAGAAGATCCGTAAAGCGATCCATCGCGATAAGAGTCTCTCTATCCACGGACGCAACATCAAAATCTTTATCCAAGATGGCAAAGTTATCCTCCGCGGGCCGGTGCAATCTGAAGAAGAGAAGGGCAACTTGGAAGCCAAAGCTATAACCGTGGCCGGACAAGAGAATGTAAGCAATCAGTTGGAAGTCGCACCTTCGAAATAGCGGCTCCGCTTGTGAGCTCAGGCCCGGATATTCTCACTCATTCGGAACGCAGTGCTTCTATCGGGTCAAGATACGCCGCTTTTCGCGCAGGGTAGTACCCAAAACTGATTCCCACCACCGCGGAGAAGAAAACCGCCAACAGGACCGCTCCGACACTCACAACCGTATTCCAATTCGCCAGACGCGAAACGATTGCCGAAGCCGCAATCCCAAGAACGACGCCAGCGCACCCGCCCACGATCGACAAAGTCACGGCTTCGACCAGGAATTGAGTAAGAATATCGCGTGTTTTCGCTCCCACCGCTTGCCGCAGTCCGATCTCCCGGGTTCGCTCGCGAACGGATACCAGCATGATGTTCATGATGCCGATCCCCCCAACAATCAGCGAGACCGACGCAACGGCTGCAAGCATGATGGACATGATGTGCGAAGAGGCCTCCTGAGCGGCGAAGATCTCTTCCATGTTGCGGATCGAGAAGTCGTTGTCCTCGGACGGAGCCAGATGATGCCGCTGCCGGAGGAGTCCACTCGCTTCATCTTGAGCTGCCTGAATCTGGTTGCCGCTTTTCGCTTCCATGGTGATCGAATCCACGGCATCGGCATTCGCCGATTTTATTCCGATTACTTTGCGTTTTGCCGTCGAAATGGGAAGCAGGATCACATCATCTTGATCTTGCCCCGTAGGCGACTGCCCTTTGGGGTCGAGTACTCCGACTACCGTGAACGGCACATTCTTGATTCGAATGGACTGGCCGACCGGATCGATGTCGCCGAAAAGGTTGATGACCACCGTCTTGCCCAGCAGAGCTACTTTATTGGCCGAATCCACATCTTGTTGAGAAAATGCGGCACCCTCGGCAACGGACAATTGGCGGACTTCTAGAAAACCAGGAGTCGTGCCATAGACTAGGGTCGCCCAGTTGTTGTTCTCGTACACGATTTGGGCGCCGCCTCGCACCACCGGTACGGCAAGCGCGATGTCTGGGCACTGTGCGGGAAGTTCCCGTGCATCCGATTCCGACAGCGTTACCGCGTTACCGGTCCCCATCCGCAAACCGGAACTCGTTAGGCTCCCCGGCAGGATAATGATGGTGTTGCTGCCAATACTCGCAATCTGCTGTTGAATTCGTTCTTTTGTGC
>Ga0209415_10019052_pt1 | contig 10784 bp, 8 predicted proteins | sample PeaSoiSIISIP2007_FD_187696 | JGI IMG/M metagenome (GOLD analysis project Ga0209415, IMG submission 187696) | Peat soil microbial communities from Weissenstadt, Germany - SII-SIP-2007 (SPAdes) (version 2) | ecosystem: Environmental > Terrestrial > Soil > Wetlands > Peat | place: Germany... | reverse complement strand
GAGGAGCGTGGCCCGGCCCCCCGCCCGCCCGAGGGTGTGCTCGAAGGCCACAAAGCCAGGGCTGTCGCGCGGCAACAGCTCGAGCAGCTCTGTGTGGAGGGCGAGCCGCGACGCGTACGTCCACGTCAGCGCGAGGACGACGAGCGCCGCGAGGAGGACGGCGTAGGGCCTCCTCGCGCTCGCTTCGACCACGCGCCGCACGACGCGCTCGCCGCGCGTCACGACCGGGGGCCCGCGAGGCGCACGATCTCGTCCTGAATCGTCCTGGCCTGGGTCCTGCCGTCGAAGTCGCGCACGACGCGCTCGCGGCCGAGGGCGCCGTGCCGCGCCCGCAGCGCCGGGTCGCGAGCATAGCGCAGCATCGCGGCCGCCAGCCCAAGGACGTCCGGAGGCTCTCCGCGGACGAGCGTGCCGGTCACGCCGTCCCGGAGCATCTCCGCCACGCCTCCGACGTCGAACGCGACGACCGGCTTGCCGAGCGCCATCGACTCGAGCACCGCCCGCGGGAGCGGGTCGGGGTACACGCTCGGCACGACCGCGACGTCGAACGAGGCCACGAGGGGCTTCACGTCCCGCCGGAACCCGAGCAGACGCACGTGGGCCTCGAGGCCGAGCGCATGGACGAGCGCGCGGCACTCGGCCAGGTGATCGGGGCGGAAGTCCTCGGGCGTGTCGCCGATCACGACGAACGCGGTGCGCGCGCGCTCTTCCGGCGACATCGCGTCGAGGACGATGCGCGCGGCACGGATCATCTCGACGTAGCCCTTGCGCCGGAGGATCCTGCCGTGGCTCCCGAAGACGACGGTGTCCGCGCCGAGCCCGAGCTCCACGCGCAGGGTCGGGACGACGCTCGAGGGGTCGAACTCCTCGACGTCGAGCGCGTTGTGGAGGACGCGCACTTTGGCCGGGACGTGCGGGAAGAGGCTCGCCGCGGCCTGAGAGACGCAGAGGATGCGGGCCACGCCGGAGGTCGCGGCGAGCCGGGCGTGGATGCTGCGCACCGCGGAGGGCAAGGACGAATAACGAACGTGCCAGAGCGCGGGGACCCCCGTGAGCCGAGACACCGCCCCTCCGGCAAAGTCGGCGTTCGTGCCGTTGCAGTAAAGGAGGTCGTAGCGCCCGCGTCGCACCAGGCTCGCGAGCGCGAGGACGGCGAAGGCACCGCGCGCGACGTTGCCGGCCAGGCGCACTCCTCGCAGCGCGAAGGGCGCGTCGAAGTCCGCGCGCACCATCGGGCGGCTCCACGGCTCGACGGGGTTCTCGACCAGGTGCCGCGCGAAGTGGAGCTCGTCGACGACGCGCGCGCGGCTCTGCGTGACAAGCTCGCTGATCACGCCCGGGCGCGGCAGCACCACGGCCCGATGCACGACGTCCGGATCGAGGAAACGAAGGATGTAGTAGAGGCTCCGCCCCGGCCCCCCGTTGCGCGCGGTGTCGTTGACGAAGAGGACGCGGACTTTGCGGTGCGGCACGGGCGCATCCTGCCCGATCCGTGCTACCCCGTCGCGTTGGATGTCCGGCGTGCTGCTAGCCGTCACGATCGACTGCGAGTGCGACAAGGGCGCGCGCTGGCGCTCGAAGAGCCCGCTCGCGTTCGAGGGCGTGCGCGAAGGCGTCGGACGACGCCTGGCTCCACTCTTTCGCGCGTACGGCGCAAAGCCCACCTACCTCGTGTCTCCGGAGGTTCTCCGCGACGCCGAGAGCGTCGACATCCTCGCCGCGCAATCCGCGGGCGCCGAGCTCGGCACGCACCTGCACGGCGAATACGCCGAGCCTGGAGCCTTCGAGCCCGACGTCACCTCCGCGTTCCAGCGCGACTATCCGCCCGGGGTCGAGGGCCAGAAGCTCGCCTCTCTGACGAGCTCCTTCCGCGACGCCTTCGGCCGCTCGCCTCGGTCGTTTCGCGCAGGTCGCTTCGGGGTCGGGCCGGAGTCGATGGGTCTCCTCGAGTCTCTCGGCTACGCCGCCGACTCGAGCGTCACGCCGTTCGTGAGCTGGGAGAGCGCGGGCTCCCCGGGGCTCTCGTTCCTCCGGGCTCCCACGCAGCCCTACCGTCCCGCGCGACACTCTCCGGGCGAGCGCGGGCGGCCGGGAGAGTCCTCGATCCTCGAGGTTCCGGTGACCATTCGCCCGCATCCGCTCGCGCGCGTCCCCATCTTCGGCCGCGTCGCGCCTCCCCGCTGGCTGCGCCCGACCGGCATGTCCTCGGCCGATCTCGTCGACGTCGCCAAGGAAGAGGTCGCTTCCGCGCGAAGCCGCTCCCCGGGCGCGCCGGTCGTGTTGAACGCCATGTTCCACAACGTCGAGGTGATCGCGGGCGCGAGCCCGTACGCCGAGACCGAGCGTGAGGCGCGTAGGATCCTCGAGCGCGTCGCCGGCCTCTTGGCGTTCGCCGCGCGCGAGTCGATGCGATTCGTGGGCCTCTCGGACGTCGCGGAGCTCTTCGCGTGACCGGGCTCGCCGTCCAGCGCTCACCGGCCGACTGGCCGCGCCCGAAGGTCGTCCACGTCGTCGTCGCGGGTGAGGTCGGCGGGGCCGAGCGGATGCTGGTCGATCTCGCCTCGCACCCGGAGCTGTCGGGGGCCGATCACGTCGTCGCGCTCATGACTCCCAACGCGCGCCTCGCGCGTCTGTTGCGGTCGGCCGGGCTCGCGGTGCGGGACCGCGGCCCGGTCCGCGAGAGCACCGCGGCGTTCCTGTGGCGGTCGCTCGGCCCGAGTGACGCGGCGTGGCTCGAGCGCGTGCTGCTGGCCGAGCGCGCCGACATCGTCCACCTTCACACCTTCGGCTCGCAGGTGGTGGGCACCCGCGCGGCGCTCCGAGCGGGCGCGCGGGTCCTCCGGACGGAGCACTCGAGCCGCGTCTACTCGGACGCGAGCTGCTGGCCGTTCTCGCGATGGTCGCTCGCCCGGGCGCACGGCGTCGTGGCCATCAGCCAGCACATTCGTCGGGTCGTGCTCGCGCGCGATCCCGAGGTTTCGGGCCGCCTGGCGCTCGTCTCGAACGGCGTCGACACCGCTCAGTTCGCGCCTCGGCCCGCGGATGCCCGAGCACCGTTCACCTTCGTCGTCGTAGGGCGCCTCGAGCGGCGAAAGGGCGTCGACATCGCGATCGAAGCCGTCGCGCGCGTGCCCGGGGCCCGCCTCGAGGTCGTGGGCGACGGTGAGGAACGCCTCACCCTCGAGCGCCAGGTCGCGGCGCTCGGGGTCGCCGGGCGGGTCCGCTTTCACGGTCACCTCGACGACACCCGCGACGTCCTCGCCGGTGCCCACATGGCACTATGCAGCTCGCGGGAGGAAGGGCTCGGGATTGCCCTGCTCGAGGCCATGGCGATGGAGCGCCCCGTCGTGGCGCTCCCCGTGGGTGGGGTCCCCGAGTTCGTCCTCGACGGTCGCACCGGCTGGCTGGCGCGCGCGCGGACAAGCGACGCACTCGCGGCACGCATGCGCGACGCGATGGCCGACGAAGCCCAACGCCCGATGCTCGGACGGGCGGCGCGGGCGAAGGTCATCGAGGCCTACTCGATGCGCGCGATGTGCGAAGGCTACGGAGCGCTCTACACGGCCCTCGCCCGGCACGGAGCCGCGTGAGCCGGCGGCTCGAAGCGCTGCGCCGCGACGTCATCTCCTGTACGGCATGCCCTCGTCTCGTGGAGTGGAGGGAGGAGGTGGCTCGGCGCAAGCGTCGTGCGTACCGAGGCGAAACCTATTGGGGACGGCCGGTGCCTGGCTTCGGCGACTCCGACGCCCGGCTCGTCATCCTGGGGCTCGCGCCGGGGGCGCACGGTGCCAACAGGACGGGACGGGTGTTCACGGGAGACCGCTCAGGTGATTTTCTGTTCGCGGCTCTGCACCGGGCCGGGATCGCCAACCAGTCCACCGCGACGGCAAGGGACGACGGGCTACGCCTGACCGGAGCGTACATTCTCCTCGCGGTTCGCTGCGCCCCCCCCGCCAACCGCCCGGAACCCGACGAGATAGGCCGGTGCTCCCCGTTCTTGGACCGCGAGCTCGGCGCGCTCGGAGCGGCCCGGGTCATTTTGGCTCTCGGCGCGGTCGCCTGGAACGCGGCGCTGGGCTTCCTCCATCGGCGGGGCCAGCTTCTCCCCCGCCCAGCGCCAAAGTTCGCGCACGGGGCGGAGCTCGCGGCAGCGGCAGAGCTAGCGACCGACCTGGGCGCCGAGGCTAACCCCCGGCTCGTGGGGAGCTACCACGTCAGCCAGCAGAACACTCAGACCGGACGATTGACCCCGGCGATGTTCGACCGCGTTCTCCTCCGAGCACTCGATCTCGCTGCGTGTGGCGTTACGCACGCCGCCTTGGCTCATGAGTCTGGCGTCGGTCCGGTGATCGAGGTGGGTGGGAATTTCCTGAAGAACGCTCCTCTTATGTTCCCATCCAAATACTCGTAAGTGCATCGCAATTCATCCGTGGACGGTCGCGCGCACCCTTCGGCACACCCACGGAGAGAAACGACGGGGCAGGGTCGATTTGGGGTTCCCAGGGGCCGTAAACCTCCATTAGACAGGTGCTGCTGCGATTTTCCTTTCGCACCTTGGTCCGACCCCGCCGTCATCACGGCTTCTTTGAGCTTCCGAACCGCAAGGGCACCTGTCGTGGTGCAACGCCCCGGAAAGAAGTGAGATGCCGATAACCCGTACCCAGAAGATCTTCGGAGTGGCTTTGCCGGCGGCAGTGGCGCTGGTCGCTCTAGGGATGGTCACCGGGGCCTGCGCCCTGAAAGAGACGACGTTCGGGGGGGGGAGCGCGGTGTCGCAGAAGGGTCCCGCGCTCGCAGAGCTGGCGACGGCCTATACCAAGCACGTGACCCGGACGGTCTCGCGCTCGTCTCGGACGTTCGCGGCGGTCGGCCAGCAGGGTTTCTTCGGTGCGTTCACCGGCGCGGTCCCGGACACCCCGCTCGACCAGCTCTTGGGTGAGGGCGATCGGCCCCTGATGAACAATGGCCTGTGTCCTCCAGACATGGCCTCGATCGACGACCGCTATTGCGTCGACCGCTACGAGGCGACGCTGCTCGAGCTTCTCCCAAACGGTGAAGAGCGACCGTTCTCGTCGTTCGAGCCCATGGAAGGGCACCTCCTGCGCGCCGTGAGCGAGCCCGACGTCTATCCGCGCGGTTACATCAGCGCGGTCCAGGCTGAAGAGGCCTGCGGCCGCTCGGGCAAGCGCCTGTGCAAAGCCGCCGAGTGGCGGAACGCCTGTATGGGCCCCAAGCACCTTACCTACGGCTACTCGAGCGGCAACGAGCCGGGCCGCTGCAACGACCACGGCCGGTCCCCCATGGGAGTGCTCTACGCCGGCCAGAACCTCGGCGAGCGCGGCCGCTGGGACTGGGAGCGCATGAACTCGCCCGCGCTGAACCAGGTCGAAGGCACGCTCGCGCGCTCCGGGGAGCACTCCGGATGCACGAACGACTATGGCGTCTACGACATGGTCGGGAACCTCCACGAGTGGGTCGCCGAAGCGACCTTCCACGGGGGCTACTACCTCGACACGCAGATCAACGGCGAAGGCTGCACCTACCGGACGTCGGCGCACGCCGCGACCTACCACGACTACTCGACGGGCTTCCGCTGCTGCGCGGACGTGGCTCAGTAGAGCCCGATCGGATTTCTCGACTCATCCCCCCGCTCTTTGCGATAAAGGGCGACATGTTCGGGCGCTGCGCCTTCGTCCTCGGGGTGACCGTCGCGGTCGGCTGCTCTCATGCCGACGGGACGGGGGAGAGCAGAGCCGGCGCCGTGCCGGACGCCGCTTCTCCGGAAGCCTCCGGCGCCGCACCCGCGGCGACCGGGACGAGCCAAGCCTCGACGGAGCACGAGCCCGCGGCTCCCGAGCCCGTCGCCCCGGTCGCCGAACCCAAGCACTACAAGGTCGTCGTGCACACCGGCGACTCGATGGTCGGCGGCGGCCTCTGCAAGGCGCTCGCGCCGAAGTTCAAGGCCGAGGGCACGAAGTTCGTCCGAGACGTCTGGGAGTCGGCCTCGATCGTCGCGTTCGCGGAGTCGGACCGGCTCACCAAGCTGATGAAGAAGTACGACCCCGACCTCGTGCTGCTCACGCTGGGCGCGAACGACGTGTTCGACAAGCACCCCGAGTACATGATCCGCTACATCGACATGATCGTGAAGAAGGTGGGGAGTCGCGACTGCTACTGGATCGGGCCTCCGCTCTGGAAGGGGGACGCCGGCCTCGTGGGGGTCATCCGTGATCACGCGGCGCCGTGCACCTTCTACGACTCGAGCCACCTGACGCTTCAGCGCGCGGGGGACGGCATCCACCCGACCGAGAAGGGCGGGGCCGTGTGGGCGGACGCGTTCTGGGACGTCTTCCGCGGCAGCGGGTCGGGCGCGGATGCCCGCGAAGGATCCTCCGCCCTGTCCGTCAGGGAGTGACCACGACCGAGCCGCCGCACGGGACCTCGACCTCCCGCGGCGTCCCTGCGCTGCCGACACGAACGGTGTGCTTGCCGCAGCGGACGCGGACCGGGTCGGGTGAGTTGCCGACGACTCGGTCGTCGACGTAGATGCGGTGGCCGCCGGCGGAGGCCTTGGTCAGGATGTCGCCCGTCCCGGCGGCGGCTGCGTGGGGATCGGTCCCGGCCGGGGTGGGCGTCGGGTCCGCGGGAGGCTTCGGGGAGGCCGACGCGGCTGGCGCGGGCGAGGCGGCGGGAGCAGCACCCACCGGCGGCGGAGCCACGGCCGGTAGTGAAGAGGTCGACGCCTTGGGCTGCGGCTGGGCAGACCGCGCCGGCGCGGCAGTGGGCGTCGCCGGGGGTGCAGCGGCGGGGGGCGTGACGGGCGCACTCGCCGACGAGGTTGTCGGGGTCGTCCCCACGCGCGCCTCGATCGGGGTGTCGGCCGGCGCACGGAGGCGAAGGTACAGCTCGACCCCGCCGACGCCGAGGAGCGCCGAGCCGACGACCACTGCCAACAGCAGCCCGACGCGGGACGACCTGCGAACCGTCGGGATGGTCGGCCGCGCGGCCGCGAGCGCGCGCTCGTGCGTCGCCGTCGTCACGCCCGGACCCAGGATGGCCGGAGCCACTCCCGGAGCCGGCGGGGGAGCGGCGACGAGCGGGGCGACCGGAGGTGCGACGGCTGGTGAAAGCTCCGGCAAGGGGACCGGGGGCGGTAGCGAGTCCACGGACAGCATGGGAAATCGTGGCAGGGACGGCTCCGGCGCGCGGGGTCTCGGGGCTTCCACCCGCTCGACCCCCTTGGGAGGCGTCGCCGGCCTGGGAGGTGTTCGGGGGTTCCTCCGGGACTCCGGCGGGGGGGGAGGAACTGCGGAGATGATGGTCGGCTTGGAGAGCGGCGCGCTCGTGGGACCCTGGGACTCCAGCGTCACGCCCCCCGGAATGCCGGGCGAGGCCGGCACGACCGGCGTCGGCGCTGGGTTCTCCGTCGTGGGCGGAGGCTCGCTCCGGCCGAACCGGAGCGTGTGCGGCTGCTCCGCGGTCGCGCTCGCGCGAACGAAGCCCTGCGCGGGCTGTCGCCAGCCACTCGGCGGTGCGGAATGCGGCAGAGGCAGCGTTCGAGGGGGGATGGTGCCCGGCTCCGAGCTCGGCGGCAGCGTCGGCGGTACGTCGCTCGTGCCGGGCCGGCGCGCCTCGACCACCGTGAGGTCCTCCGACGATCCTGGGGGCTCGGGGACTGAGTCGGCGGGGGCGGACCACGCGGCGTCGACGGCGATCTCGGCGCGCTTGAAGGCGCCGCTGTCGTCCGGCACCGACTGTCTCGACAGCTTGGCGGTTTCGTCGGGGTCACGCTCCAGCGTCGCCGCGAGAGACTCGCGCCTCGGCGACACGGGGAGCGAAGCGGGGAGAGTCGGGTGGGCTTTCGTGACGGCGAGCTCGCTCTCGGGCGCGGGCGGGCGCACCCGCGCGATCGCCTCCGCGAGCCGGGCGCGCCCTTCGTCACCTTTCGTGGCGAGGCGGAGGACGGCGGCCATCTCGTCGGCGCTGATGCCGCGTCGGTCGGCGTCGGGCTCGAGCCCGCGGCGCACTGCGTCGCGGATCTCGGCGGGAAGGTCCGGACGGAGGGTGTCCAGCGAAGGGATCTGGGGCTCGGCCATCGCCTTTAGCACCTCGACCTCGGGCAGGGCGCCGCGCTGGATGGCCTTGCGGCGCGCCAGGAGCTCCCAGAGCACGAGCGACGCGGCGTACACGTCCGCTCGCACGGTCACGGTCTCGCCTCGGACCTGTTCGGGGGCCATGTATCCGTACGTGCCCTTCACGAAGCCGAGGCGCGTGTCACCCTGCGTCCCGCCGATCATGGCGATGCCGAAATCGTTGATCTTGACGTGCCCATCCCACGGCACGAGCACGTTGGATGGGTTGATGTCGCGGTGGATGACCGGAGAGAACTCGCCGTTCTCGGGGTCTCGCGCCGAGTGGGCGGCGCCCAGGCCGGCGAAGATCCGCGAGCCGATGAAGAGCGCGGCGCTGTCCTCGAAGCGCTCCCCGCCGATGGAGAGCATCGCTCGCAGCTTGTGGAGCGGGAGCCCGTCCACGTACTCGAGCACCATGACGAGCTGCCCGTCGGTGGAGAAGAAGTCGTAGAGCTTGACGATCGCCGGGTGCGAGAGCCGCGCGTAGGCCGACGCCTCGCGGGCGAACATGCGCTCGAACGAGGGGTCGCTCCGGTACTGTTGAAGCAGGACCTTCAGGGCGACCACGCGCTCGAAGCCGTGCGGGCCCTCGGCCCTCGCCAGGAGCACGTCCGTCGTCGCCCCCGACGACAACCGTCGTAGGACGCGGAAGCCGCCGATGCGCGCCGGCGAGATGTCGGCCTCGGGTTCCACGTCCGCGCCTCCGCCCCTCGTTACTCGGCGGCGCCGCCCTCTCGCGCCGGGCCCATGTCCGCCTCGACGCTGTCGAGGAGCCGGTTGGCGGTCGCCTCGTCGATGCCGAGACCCTCGGCCAACTGGTTCAAGGTCTCGTTCTCCTGGTCCGCGATGGCGTTGTCCGCGAACGCGATCGCGGCGGCGAGCACGAAGGTGACCTCGGCCCGCGCGCGGTCTTCGTGGAGGGCGAGGATGACCTCCTTGAGCCGCTCGTCGCGCCCGTGCTCCTCGACGCTCTTCGCGGCAGCCTCCATGAGACTCTCGATCTGCGCGCTGCGCAGCTGATCGTCGGAGAGGTTGCGCAGCGCGCCCTTGAGGACCTGTCGCTCGTCCTCGGTCACCTGGCCGTCGGCGCTCATCATCAGGTACATCGCCTCGCAGAGCGGCCCGTACTCGGAGGCCGCGAGCAGCGCGTCGGCGGCGTCGGGGGTCGCGGCCGCGTCGAGCGCGACGGAGGGCCGCAGGCCGCGCTTTTTGAGCTGGTCGCGGAGCTTCGCCAGGGTGGAGTTGGAGAGCCAGATCATTGGGATGACTGTACCACCGGGACGGCCCTACTCGTCGAACTTGAACAGGTCCTCGAGGTCTCCCTTCGTGAGCTTCTTCGCCCCGCCCGCGTCCTCGCTCAGCACGGCCCCGACGAGCTCCCGCTTCTTCGCGCCGAGCTCGAGGATCTTCTCCTCGATCGTTCCCTTGGCGAGGAGGCGATAGGTCGTCACCACCTTGGTCTGACCGATGCGGTGCGCACGGTCGGTGGCCTGGTCCTCGACGGCGGGGTTCCACCACGGGTCGAAGTGGATGACCGTGTCGGCGGCCGTGAGGTTCAGGCCGCTTCCGCCGGCCTTGAGCGAGATGAGGAAGACCGGCGGGCCCGTGTCCTTCTGGAAGTTGTCGACGCGCTCGGCGCGGTCCTTGGTCGAGCCGTCGAGGTACTCGTAGGGGACGCCGTCCTCCTCCATCGCGCGCCGGATGATGGTCAGCATCGAGACGAACTGGCTGAACACGAGCACCTTGTGCCCGCCCGCCACGCACGTCTGGATGAGCTCGCGCAACGCCACGAGCTTGCCCGAGTCGTCGTCGGTGAACTCTCGTGGCAGGTGGAGGAGACGCGGGTCGCACGCCGCCTGGCGCAGGCGCGTGAGCCCGGCGAGGATCTGGATGTGGCTCTTCGCGAGCCCCTGCTTCTCGACCTCGCCCATCACCTGCGCGCGCACCTCCTTCAGCACGGCGCCGTAGAGGGCCGACTGCTCGCCGAGGAGCTCGCAGAAGTGGTCCATCTCGATCTTCTCGGGCAGATCCTTCGCGACCTCGGACTTGGTGCGCCGGAGGATGAAGGGGTGAATCGTGGCGCGGAGGCGCGTCGCGGCCTTCTGGTCGCCCGCGTCGATGGGGCGCGAGTAGCGCTCCTCGAACTTGTCGAGCGGGCCGAGCAGCCCGGGGCTCACGAAGTCGAAGATCGACCAGATCTCGGAGAGGCGGTTCTCGATCGGTGTGCCGGAGAGCGCGAGTCGCCGGTCGGCCTTGAGGCGCTTGGCGGCGCGCGCCGTGGCCGACAGGGGGTTCTTGATCTGCTGTGCCTCGTCGAGGATGGCGTAGCGAAGATCGAGCTTGGCGAGCAGCTCCTCGTCACGACGCAGGAGCGCGTAGCTCGTCACGACGACGTCGGCGTCCTTGAGCTCGTCTTCGCGCTCCTTCCGATCGCCGCCGTGCCAGAGGGCGTACTTGAGCGAGGGCGCGAATTTATCCATCTCGCGCAGCCAGTTGGTCACGACGCTCGTGGGGGCGACGATGAGGGCCTTGAAGGGGCGCTTGCTTTCGGCCTTCTCGTCGGCGGACTTGACCGCGAGGAGGAGCGCGAGCGCCTGCACCGTCTTGCCGAGCCCCATGTCGTCGGCGAGGACGCCGACGGAGCCGATGTCG
>Ga0209415_10019051_pt1 | contig 10785 bp, 9 predicted proteins | sample PeaSoiSIISIP2007_FD_187696 | JGI IMG/M metagenome (GOLD analysis project Ga0209415, IMG submission 187696) | Peat soil microbial communities from Weissenstadt, Germany - SII-SIP-2007 (SPAdes) (version 2) | ecosystem: Environmental > Terrestrial > Soil > Wetlands > Peat | place: Germany... | reverse complement strand
CAGCGCTCGCCGCGGCGGCAGGCCGCATCCACGAAATGTGCCGCCACGCTGGTTTTACCGGTTCCGGAGGTGCCGGACAGCAGAATGCTGCTCCCCTGATAAAAGCCCTTGCCGCCCATCATGCCATCCAACCGGTCAATGCCAGTCGAGACTCGTATGGCGGACGCTGCATGGTCCAGGCCCAGCGAGGAGATCGGCAGGACTGAAATACCATGTTCATCGATGAGGAACGGATACTCGTTCGTACCGTGGGTCGATCCCCGGTACTTGACGACGCGCAGGCGCCGGGTCGAGATCTCCTCCCGGATGCGATGGTCCAGGACGATCACGCAGTCCGAGACGAACTCCTCGATGCCGTGCCGAGTTAGCTTGTCCGGCCGGTCCCGCTCGGCGGTAATGACCGTGGTCAATTTTTTTTGCTTGAGCCAGTCGAACAGGCGGCGGATTTCGGCGCGCAGAATACCTGGGTTTGGCATCTCGCCGAATAGCGCTTCAATGGTGTCCAGGACGATTCGCTGCGCCCCGACCCTCTGGACAGCGTCGGCAATTCGAATGAAGAGGCCATCGAGGTCATACTCCCCGGTTTCCGCAATCTCGCTTCGCGAGATGTGCACGTGATCCAGGAACAACTTCTTCTCGGCCACCAGACGGTCCAGGTCGAAACCCAGTGAAGCGGCGTTTTGGGTCAGGTCCGGGATCGTTTCCTCGAACGACATGAACACACCTGGTTCGTTGTATTGTGTGGCGCCCCGAACCAGGAACTCCAGTCCGAACAATGTCTTTCCGGAACCGGCGCCTCCACTGACAAGAGTGGGACGCCCGTTTGGCAACCCTCCCCCCGTGATTTCGTCCAACCCCTGGATTCCGGTCGGCGCTTTCGGCAGCGTCTTGGAAGATGGTTGCGTTGCTTTCTGTTTTTGTGTCATTTGTTTTGTCCTGATCCGGGCGCTCTACGGTAGGTTGGCAATGGCGGCGTCATGGCCCCTCCTCGCGGGATCGTCCTTACCAAAGGGCGTCCAAAGGGGTCACTCGTTCCCTTCATAGACTGCTTCTCTAGAAAAGCAGTTCTGGATTATGCAAGACTTTACCAGGATACGCTAGCGCTTTACCGTGCACGCCGCAGAAGAGGAAACGGATCCAACTGCAGTTTGGCGTTTCCTCGTTTAACCGGCACCATTCGCCCCGCGGCTAGATCTATTTCTCCTTCGCGTGCGGACATTGCCAGGCGCGGCTTCGCCATTTCTTTCTTGACGCTGGCAAGTGTTGCTTCGCCGAATTCTTTCTTGGATTTCTTCTTCATCGCACATCCATGATGACATCGAGACCGAAGAAATACAGTCCGATTTAGCACAGTGCCAACAATCCGCGACAGACACCGCCATGCTTGGGTCGGGCGTCCCGGCCAAAGTGAAAGCTCAGACTGAAGCCGTAGAACGGGCCGCACTCGTCTTTTCGATTCGAGCCGACACGCGATAAGCTCGTCTTTCCTATTGGGAGTGGGCGAAACAGATGTCGCGAGGATGTAGCGGGTTGGACTCCTGCTTCCAAGTCTTTGGACAGGGGCCGAGCTTATCGGACCAATGCAACCATTGCCACTGCCCACAGGCCCGGCTCTGGGAAGTCGGAAGCTCTATTCGGAGCTTGCTGCCGATTGCGGGCGGATGACGGCCTAACCGGAAGTTGTTCCGGGCCAGAAGTCCGGTTGTGGGAAGTTGGAGGGTCCAATTGGAGCTTGCTGCCGATTGCGGGCGGATCACGGCGTATCCGGAAGTAATCCACGTGCCTGCTGTAACAGGACACTGACCCACGACTGGCCCGTGAGGCCATGCTATTGCGCGGAGAAGGCAAGCAGCACATTGCCGGGAATGCCGTTTCCCGTGCCGACGTAACCCGATCCCACAAACAGCATGCCGCCGGCAATCACGGGGCCGGGCGCGCCGAGAGATCCGCCCTTCGCTTGGACGCCATTGACGGTCGCGTACTCGCGTACGGTTTCGTATTCCCAGAGCGAATGACCATCTTCGGTCGAGAGCGCGTGAAGCACGCCGTCCCAGCCGCCCGCGAACACAATTCCGGGCAGCACGGTGGCGGCTGCGTCCAAGCCGCGGCGGGGACGCCGGCCCGCTTCCGAAGGGATGACGGCGGGCTCGATCCGCGCGAGCCACGCCCGCGTCCCATCCGTCAAGCGCAGCGCCGCGACGCCGCCGGACTTGAGCGGGTAGTAGACGTTGTGCGCGTCCGCCGCGCCGCCCCACATGATTTGAATCGCCGCGCCCGCATTCGGCTCGGCAAGATCGGTCTTCCACACGAGCGCGCCGCTGCGGTCAGGATCGACCGCGACGACGAGGCCGCCTTTGTGCGCCGCAACCAGAACGCGACGGCCGTTGGGCAGCGTTTGCAGGATCGGGGAGTTGCCGAAATCCCAGTCCGGTCCCGGATTCTCCGGACACTGTTCGCCTCGGGGGCCGGGGCCTCCGCAGCCTGCGGGAGAAACGTCGTTCTCCAGGGCTTGAAAGGACCACATTATTTTCCCAGTCTTCAGGTCGAAAGCGACGATGGCATCTGACGTCTTCGCAGCGGGCCCCGCAAAGGCATTTCCCGTTCCCACGTAAACGGCGCGGCGCTTCGGGTCGATGGTCGGCGTGGTCCAGATGGAAGCGCCGGCCGGCGCCCAGAGCTGCGTGCCAAGGGAATTTTTCTTGGTCGGCTTCGGCTCTTCGGGAATCGTGTAGGTCTTCCAGATGGTTTTCCCAGTGTTCGCATCAAGCGCCGAAAGACTGCCGCGGTAGGTGCAGCACGGGTAGTGCGGATTCATGGATGTAATTTCCTCCGAACCCGCGACTCCCACGAACAGGCGCCCGCCGTAGAGCGCCGCTCCTCCCGTGATGTGCGCGAGCAGGCGCGGCTCGACGTTCACGCGCCACAAAAGCTTGCCGGTCCGCGCATCGACGGCGTAGATGTTGGCCTTCTTGTCCCCGAAGTAGGCAGCGTACTTCGCGGGGCCCTTGCCGTGCACGCGGCCGACGATGATTGCCGTGCGCACCTGCGCATCCGCATGGAAAGACCAGTAAACGCAGCCGGTCGAAGCATCGAGCGAATAGACGAAACCGTTGTAGTCGCCAAAGAAAACGCGCCCGTCCACGACGGCGGGCTGGCCGTACGCCTCCGCTCCGCCGGGAAGTCCGAAGGCCCATTTCAGTTTCAAGTGAGGTATCTGATCGGCAGCGAGTCCGGCGTCCTTCGCCGGCTGGAAGCGAGTATTCGACAAGCCGTTGCCCCAGCCATTCCAACCGGCCTGCGCTGACGGATCGCCGAGAGGCGGATCGGCCGAGCAGTGGCCGGACATATTTTTCGCGTCGCCCGCGTCCACATTTCCCAGCGGACGTCCGCCGAAGAATTCGGCGATGATCCGCTTTTGATCGTCGCTCAGCTCGCGCGCCTGCTGGGCCATCGCGCCCGTGGCGAGCGCCGCGTAGATCGCTTCGGGCGTCATTTGCCCGAGCGTTTCGGTGCTGGGAGCGCTCTTGATTCGCGTGTCGTTTTCGTCGGCGCTGGCTTTCACATTTTGATGGCAGCTCGCGCAGTGGCTGTTGAAGAGCGCCTGAGCCGCCATGCGGGCCGGCGGGCCGATCATCGGCGGAGGCTGTTCTGCTTGTTGCGCAACCGCCGGGAATGATGCGAAAAGCAAAATGGCGCCGACAAACAAGAACCCAGCAAATGTTTCGGAAAGATGGGCGACTCGCAAGTTCCGTTGGAAAGAGCTCAAGTCATCACCGCTTTCTGGACGGCAGATCGTCTCGAAATCAGCTCGCCTTTATAGCACACGCGCCGCCCGGAAAATGCGGCGTCAAGACTTTACATCGCGGCGGAGAGGGCGTGGGAGATTTGGGCCACGAGGGCCGCGCTCTTTTGCGGGTCGGATATGCCACGCACATCGGTAACGAGAACAAACGAGTGCGCGCCGATGATGACGGTCGCGTCGTGGCGGTCAAGAGCGGGAGGCCTGCGCGGGGCAGGCGCCTGAGCGGGCGTGACGCCGGGGACGCCGCCCTGCAATCCTGAATGAGCGATGAGACCCAACATCTGCATGCTCGCATCCGCGCTGACGTCGCGGTTCCCTGCCAAAGCCCAGAGCACGATCATTAAGGCGCGCGCGGTGGTGAGGTTCTTCAGGCCCTTGGCAGCCGCTTCGCTATCGCCAAAACTTCCGGCGAATTCCATCCCGTCCCCGCCCATCGCGTGGATGCGCTGGCGAATCCGGTCGACGCCCAGCTTTTCGATCAGCAGGTCTGCGGCGAGGTCGCTATCATCCGCGATCATCGCGTCGCAGAGGCGGCGAAGCGTCATCGTCTTGCCGACGCTCTTCGATAGATCGCGATCGCTGCTCGGGTCGATGCGGTACGTGCTCCCGTCGGCGGCGCTTCGAAAGTTCGCGTGCACCGGGAGAATATCGCTCCAGCGGAGCTCGCGAGCCTCGACTTCCGCGTACAGCTCGACCATGACCGGGATTTTCGCCGCCAGCGGGTCCTCGAATGGCTTGTCGGCGTCGATAAGAAGCTCCTGCGCGCCGTCGAGAGAGCGGAATGCGACTGAGACATCGGCGCCGCTTTGCTGGATCAGTTTGTCTATCGCCGGGCGGGCGGAGCTTTCGCGAATTGCACCGGTCTGGGAATCCTGCGCGCGCGATGGGCAGCCGAACGCCAGGCCAAGCAGCATCACGCAGGAGATATGCCGCGACGATCTCATGTCGCCCCCATTCTACGGCATTTGCACAGGCAGGCTGAAACCGGAGAAAGATGATTAACGGGCGTCGGGCGGTTTCGGGGCGAGTACGTCCTGTAATGTGATGCCGGGCGAGAAATTCAACACGACCTCGAATTTGATCCACGCGATCGTATCCGGCTCGCCCTTTCCGGGCGTGATGCGGGAGTGGAGGATGCGAAGCTCGCCGCGGCCCAGTTTGACGCCGGCTGCTTCCGCGGCGATGCGTAGCTTATCCCCGTCGGAAACCGTGCTGGGGTAGAGTGCGGCGTTCACAACTTCGTCGGCGATGTGCTCGTCGTTCACAGACTGAACAAAGTAGAACTTGCGCAGCGTGGCGTGGACGGCTTCCTTCGCCGAGTAGCCGAAAGCGGCCGCAACGTACCGGTCGTTATAGGCGTGATACGGGGGCGTGGCGATCGCGGAGAATTCGACGGGATCATCCGGTTGTTCCACCGGCGGCAAAATCTCGATCACCCAGCCGCCTCCCTCGTCCGAAGTCGCGGGAGTGAGGCGAAACGTCAAATTGTGCCCGATGTCGCGCTCGAACGGTTGCCCGCGGACCGCTTCACCCGTGAACCGAATTTCCGCTGCGCCGAGAGCGGATGCGGCCTCGCTCGCAGCGAGCGTGGATTTCTTCTGAGCCGCCGCACGAAGCGGATTCATGCTCACGAGAAGAAGGCAGGCGAGAGCGATGTATCGAGGGCGCATGGAAGCCCGGATTCTAACAGCAGGAACCTCAGGTCTAAAGACCTGAACGAGGGGCGGTGGGTCCGTTTCTGATTATCCAACTTATCAGGACTTAGCCGCTTGGTCCGCCAACAAGTTCCGAGTACCTGACCATCCGACAGTGACTTTCGCGGCGCACGGGAAGGATCGGCATGTTGTCAGGTTCTGTTGTTCTATTCCAAGGTTATTATCACTTTTCCCCGAGCGTGTCCTTCTTCCAGGTATCGGATAGCCTCAGGGACTTCACTCAACCTATAACGCTTGTCGATGACCGGTGTTACCTTTCCGGCCTTCATGAGCTCGCACATAATGGTCAGGTCTTCTTTGTTCGGTCTCGCAATAAGCGGGACCAGTTTCTGGCTCACGAAGGGTGACAATGCAAGCGCCGTGATGAAACGAGACAAAGGGCCGAGCCACCGGCCGTCTGGTCCAGCGGCGACGACGCAGGTCCCCTTGGAATTCAAGACGCGCCTGTATGCTGACAACGAACGGTTCCCAACGCAGTCGAAAACTGCGTCGTAACGCTGCCCACTCTTGGTGAAATCCTCTTGCGTGTAATCGATGACCCGATCTGCGCCGAGGGATCGCGCCATGTCTACATTCCTCGTACTGCATACGCCGGTCACATCCGCGCCGAAGCACTTGGCGATCTGCACAGCGAACGTACCCACGCCTCCCGCCGCACCGTTAATCAAGACCTTCTGACCGGGCTGAATGTGTGCCTTGTCGCGAAGACCCTGCAATGCGGTGAATGCCGCAACAGGCACAGAAGCTGCTGCTCAAACGTCAGGTTGTCGGGCTTGATGACCAATGCCGGCTCGGGAACACACGCATACTCGGCAAAGGTCCACAGGCCCAGACAACCGCCAAATACCTCGTCGCCTGGCTTGAATCGGGTTACGTTCCCGCCAACCGCTTCAACCTGGCCGGCCACATCAACGCCTAACCGAGCGTGCGTTGGTTTGCGCAGCCCGCCCAGTATGCGCATGACGTACGGCTTGCCTCGCACGCCGTGCCAGTCAAGTGGATTGACGGAAGCCGCGCGAACCTTTATCAAGACTTCGTTGTCCTTGGGAACCGGCTTTTCGACGTCCTCGATTCGGACGACGTCCGGGGGGCCGTATCGGGTATAGACGGCGGCTTTCATGCTGATCCGATCTGACACTTCGGCTCCCTTGCAAATGTGACATCAACGTCGCGCGATGGGTTTACTCAACGTGACCTGCCGCGCGAACACCTTCCAGACCGCGAGGACGTCTATTCCAACCGAGAATTAGGCGCGCTTCTTGCTGGGGACCTATACCATATACGAGGACCAAAACTCGGAAGTTTCACTCTTCTTTCTAGGGCGAAAATTCGGACAAACGGCTCTCGTGGCCAGTTGGCTTAACCAGGCCATTTCACTTAATAGAAGGTCAGGCCCACCCTTCCCGCGAACGCGACTGTCTTTGACGCAAAAGCGAAGAACGCCGCGGCAAATTCGATCGTGACCCAACACCGGATTACCACGCGGCGCTCCGCTCACAAAAGTCGCCGATGGCGGCCGCGATCTCAGCATTGCGGCGATTGAAATCGGCGGTGTCCGGCAGCTCGGCCGTGGTGCACCGCGGAATCCTGGCGGCGTAAAGTTCCGCGACTTCAGCGGGGTGCATCAGATCGTTTCCCGGGACCAACAACGTGGAAACGGCAATTGCTTCGAGGTCAGCGTCCGACACAAAGGGCTGGGCGCCAGAGGCCATGAACTGGTTCGTCGCAACAAAACTTGCCAGGTCGACGGAACCGATCATGGCGTCGAAATATGCTTCCATCGCCGGTGACTGCTGGTAGAGCGGGCGGAACGCTTCAATGCCTTCATCGCGCGCCCTGGCGATCGCAGGAACTAACGTTTTGAACGTGGCGGCCTGGTGCTCGGTGAACCCCCGCTTTTCGCCGCGATAAACGGGTAAAACCATCACCAGCGCCGCTGTGCGGTCCGGAAAGCGGCGAGCGAAACGAAGCGCGGCTCCCGCGCCCAAGGATACGCCACCGACCACGGCACGCGCTGCGCCGGCATGGTCCAGCAGCGCCTCGAGGTCCTCGGCAAGTCGATCCCAAGTGAGGTGATCTGCACACCGCGACCTGCCGCTGCTGCGCAGATCGGGAGTGATGACGCGGTAACGGGCACTTAGCGGCGCAACAATTGGCAGGCACGCACGATGGTCTGCGCCCCCGCCGTGGAGCATGGCGATCACAGGACCGCGACCTTCTTCAACGGCATACAGCCGCACACCATCAGCGTCATACCAAAACTCCGGCATCGCAACCTCCTCTTGACTGGTGGAAAAAGAAAAGCCCCGCGCCGGGTGACGCGAGGCCTTTTGAATTCAAGTCCCTAAAAGATCGAAGAGCAGATCCCTCGTCGTCCGCCAGAACGCGCGGACTCGCTCGGGATGACAACCGCCGTTGTTTACGTACCTTCGTCCCACGAAGCGAGGTAGTGCTCCTGCTCCGGGGTGAGCTTGTCGATCAGCACGCCCATGGATTCGAGCTTGAGCTTGGCGATCTGCTTATCGAGGTGCTCGGGAACCGGATAGACCTGCGCCTTGAGGTCCTTCGCGTTCTTGACCATGTATTCGGCCGAGAGCGCCTGATTCGCGAAGCTCATGTCCATCACGGAAGCCGGGTGGCCTTCCGCGGCGGCGAGGTTGATCAAGCGGCCTTCGCCAAGGAGATAGACCCGGCGGCCATCCTTCAATGAGTATTCCTCGACGAACGGGCGAGCCTCTTTGTGGCCGCTGGAGAGCTTCTCGAGCGCCGGAATATCGATCTCGACGTTGAAGTGCCCGGAATTGCTGATCACGGCGCCGTCCTTCATTCTTTCGAAGTGCTCGTGGGAGAGCACGGACTTGTTGCCGGTGACCGTGACGAAGATATCGCCGATCTTGGCGGCTTCGTTCATGGGCATCACGCGGAAACCGTCCATCACGGCTTCGATGGCCTTCGTCGGGTCGATCTCGGTGACGATCACATCGGCGCCCATACCCTTGGCGCGCATCGCGATGCCACGTCCGCACCAGCCGTAGCCGGCTACCACCAGCTTCAGGCCGGCGAGCAGAAGGTTCGTCGCGCGAATGATTCCGTCGAGTGTGGATTGGCCCGTGCCGTAGCGGTTGTCAAAAAAGTGCTTGGTGAGCGCGTCGTTGACGGCAATCACCGGAAATTTCAGCGTGCCGTCCTTGGCCATGGCGCGAAGGCGGATCACGCCTGTGGTGGTTTCCTCGGTACCGCCGATCACGTCCGGTATTTGATTGGTGCGCTTGGTGAGGAGTTGCGTGACGAGGTCCGCACCGTCGTCCATGGTGATCTGTGGCTTGTGGTCCAGCGCCGCGTTGATGTGCGCGTAGTAGGTGGCGTGGTCCTCGCCCTTGATCGCGTACGTCGGGATGCCGTAATCCTTGATCAGAGCGGCGGCGGTTTCATCCTGCGTCGAGAGCGGATTGGAGCCGCACACAACGAGATCAGCGCCGCCGTCACGCAGCGTGATGGCAAGATTGGCCGTCTCCGAGGTTACGTGCAAACAGGCCGCCATGCGAATGCCCTTGAGCGGCTGCTCCTTGATGAAACGCTTGCGAATCAATTGCAGCACGGGCATGTGCTGATTCGCCCATTCGATCCTGCGCTTCCCCGCTTCCGCGAGGGCAAGGTCCTTCACATCGCCCTTTACCTTGGCTGCTGTTTCGACCATAAACTCCCTTTCGATTTTGATTGGAGACGAAAACTAACGCGACACCGCCACGGAACCGCGCGAGGCCGCTTCCTTGAGGGCGGCAGCCTTGTCCGTGCGCTCCCACGTGAAACCCGGGCCGGTGCGGCCGAAGTGGCCGTAGGCCGCGGTCGCACGGTAAATCGGCCGCCGGAGATCGAGCGTCTCGATGATTCCCTTGGGCGTGAGCTTGAAGAACGCGCGGATCAGCTCGGTGATTTGCGAGTTCGGGATCGTGCCGGTACCGAACGTGTCCGTCATGACAGAGACGGGCTCGGCCACGCCGATCGCATACGCGAGTTGAACTTCCACCTTGGTAGCAAGGCCCGCGGCGACAATGTTCTTCGCCACGTAGCGCGCCATGTAGCAAGCCGAGCGGTCCACCTTCGAAGGATCTTTGCCGGAGAACGCGCCGCCGCCGTGACGCCCGTAGCCGCCGTAAGTGTCCACGATGATCTTGCGGCCGGTGAGGCCCGCATCGCCCATGGGACCGCCGGTGACGAACCGGCCCGTGGGATTCACGTGGATCTTCGTGTCCTTATCGAACATTTTCGCGGGAATGACAGGCTTGATGACTTTCTCGATGACCGCCTCGCGCAGATCGCTCTGCGAGACGCTGTCGCTGTGCTGCGTCGAGATGACGACCGTGTCCACTCGCACAGGGCGGCCATTCACGTATTCGATCGAGACCTGCGACTTCGCGTCGGGGCGGAAGAAATCGACGTCCTTCGCCTTGCGCACCTGGGCATGCTTCATCATGAGTTGATGCGCCAGCTGGATCGGCATGGGCATCAGCTCGGGTGTCTCATCGCACGCGTAGCCGAACATCATGCCCTGGTCGCCGGCGCCGCCTGTGTCCACGCCCATGGCGATATCGGGAGATTGCGGCTTGACGGCGGAGAGGATGCCGCACGTCTCGGCGTCGAAGCCGTACTTGGCGCGGTTGTAACCGATATCGTTGATCACGTCGCGGGCGATGCGCTCGTATTCGAGGACGCCGCGGGCTTCCTTCTTGATGGTGATTTCGCCGGCGATGACCACGAGACCAGTGGTCAGCATGGTTTCACAGCCGACGCGCCCCATGGGGTCGTGCGTGAGCACGGTGTCGAGTACGGCGTCCGAAATCTGGTCCGCTATCTTGTCGGGGTGCCCTTCCGACACGGATTCCGAGGTAAACAGGAACTTCTCATGCGCGTGTGCCAAAACAGTGTCCTCCGGCTAAATGTAAGGCAATCAGTGAGTTCTAATGCTCTCTTGGTGTAACCGAAAGTAGAAACGCTAGCATGCGCCGCTCGGGGTTGTCAATCTTCTGCCTTGAAAGGGCCTAAAACATGGTTGAACGGCGTATTACGCGCCTGAAATCGCGCGAGAAGTGCCTGGAAAGCGGGTGACGACCTTTGGCCGTCGGGACTTTTTCAAATGTCGCCCGGTCGTCATGTAGGCTTCCAAGGATACGCTGCGCGATTCGAAATTAGGGCACTACTCTATGGCCCTCAAGCCCCGCCTTACACCGTGGCCCCGCCGTCGATTCGTAACACCGCTGCCGTGATGAA
>Ga0209415_10019050_pt1 | contig 10785 bp, 5 predicted proteins | sample PeaSoiSIISIP2007_FD_187696 | JGI IMG/M metagenome (GOLD analysis project Ga0209415, IMG submission 187696) | Peat soil microbial communities from Weissenstadt, Germany - SII-SIP-2007 (SPAdes) (version 2) | ecosystem: Environmental > Terrestrial > Soil > Wetlands > Peat | place: Germany... | reverse complement strand
GCCGCTATTGCCGATCAGGACGCCTTCGAGCGCAAGCTGTTCGTCATCCGCAAGCAGATTTCCAACACCGTGGCCGCCGATCTGGGCGACCGTGGCACCGATTTCTATGCTCCCTCCATGTCCAGCCGTACCATCGTTTATAAGGGTATGCTGCTGGCCGATCAGGTGGGCGTCTATTATAAGGACCTGTCGGACGAGCGTTTGGTCTCGGCCCTGGCGCTGGTCCATCAGCGTTTCTCCACCAACACCTTCCCAAAGTGGAGCCTGGCCCACCCGTTCCGCATGATCTGCCACAACGGCGAGATCAACACCCTGCGCGGCAACCTGAACTGGATGGCCGCCCGTCGCGGCGCCATGAAGTCGGACGTGCTGGGCGACGATCTGGACAAGCTGTGGCCGCTGACCTTTGAAGGCCAGTCGGATTCGGCCAGCTTCGACAATGCTTTGGAACTGCTGGTGCAGGGGGGTTACTCCCTGGCTCACGCCATGATGATGCTGGTGCCCGAAGCCTGGGCCGGCAATCCTCTGATGGATGAAGAGCGCCGCAGCTTCTACGAATACCACGCCGCCCTGATGGAGCCGTGGGACGGCCCGGCGGCGGTCTGCTTCACCGACGGCGTGCAGATCGGCGCCACCCTGGACCGCAACGGCCTGCGTCCGGCCCGCTATCTGGTGACCGATGACGATATCGTCATGCTGGCCTCGGAAATGGGCGTGCTGACCTTCCCGGAAGACAAGATCGTCAAGAAGTGGCGCTTGCAGCCCGGCAAGATGCTGCTGATCGATCTGGAGCAGGGCCGCATCATCGACGACGCCGAGATCAAGGCTCAATTGTCGGCGGCTCATCCTTACGCCGAAGCTTTGGCCAAGACCCAGATCGTGCTGGAAGACCTGCCCGCCAAGGTCGAGGTGAAGCCCGCCGATCCGGCCACTCTGCTGGACCGTCAGCAGGCCTTTGGCTACACCCAGGAAGACACCAAGTTCCTGCTGGCTCCGCTGGCGGTGTCCGGTCAGGAAGCCATCGGCTCCATGGGCACCGACACGCCGATTTCCGTGCTGTCGTCCAAGTCGAAGCTGCTCTACACCTATTTCAAGCAGTGCTTCGCCCAGGTGACCAATCCGCCGATTGATTCCATCCGCGAAGAAGCGGTGATGAGCCTGGTCAGTTTCATCGGGCCGCGTCCCAACCTGCTGGGTAAGCCGGAAGAGAACAGCCGCAAGCGCCTTGAGGTGCGTCAGCCGATCCTGACCAACGAGGATTTGGAAAAGATCCGCGGCATCAGCGAACATGCGGACAACGCCTTCCGTTCGGTGACGCTGGACATGACCTGGCCGGTGGCCGAAGGCGCGGCCGGTATGGAAAAGGCCATTGAGGCCTTGAAGGCCGAGGTGTCCAACCGCGTCGCCGCCGGTATCAACATCATCATTCTGTCCGACCGCGGCATCGGCCCGGACCGCGTGGCGATTCCGGCTCTGCTGGCCACTGCCGCCGTGCACCATCATCTGGTGGCTGCCGGTAAGCGCACCGAAGTCGGTCTGGTCATCGAAACCGGCGAAGCCCGCGAAATCCATCATTTCTGCTGTCTGGCCGGTTATGGCGCCGAAGCCATCAACCCCTATCTGGTGTTCGAGACCCTGGCGGCCATGGCCCCCAATCTGTCCGAGCCCCTGTCGGCCTATGAGCTGAACAAGCGCTTCATCAAGGGCGTCGACAAGGCGATCTTGAAGGTGATGGCGAAGATGGGCATCAGCACCTATCAGTCCTATTGCGGCGGTCAGATTTTCGACGCCCTGGGCCTGTCGGACGGGTTCATCGCTCAGTACTTCAAGGGCACCAGCTCCAATATCGGCGGCGTCGGCGCTTTGGAAGTGGCCGAGGAAACCGTGCGTCGCCATCAGGCCGCTTACGGCGCTTCGCCGGTCCTGGCCAAGCATCTGGATGTGGGTGGCGAATACGCCCACCGCATCCGTGGCGAAGACCATATGTGGACGTCCGACAGCATCGCGGCCCTGCAACACGCCGTGCGCGGCAATTCCCGCGACCGTTTCCGCGACTTCGCCAAGCAGGTGAACGAGCAGAACGAAAAACTGCTGACCCTGCGCGGCCTGTTCGAGATCAAGCCCGCCGGCAAGCCGGTGGCTCTGGACGAAGTGGAATCCGCCAAAGACATCGTCAAGCGGTTCGTCACCGGGGCCATGAGCTATGGCTCGATCAGCCGCGAGGCGCACACCACCCTGGCCATCGCCATGAACCGGATCGGCGGCAAGTCGAACACCGGCGAGGGCGGCGAGGAAGCCGAACGCTTCCTGCCCATGGCCAATGGCGATTCCATGCGTTCCTCCATCAAGCAGGTGGCGTCGGGCCGCTTCGGCGTCACCGCCGAATATCTGGTCAATGCCGACGACATCCAGATCAAGATGGCTCAGGGCGCCAAGCCCGGCGAAGGCGGGCAGTTGCCCGGCCACAAGGTGGATTCCACCATTGCCAAGGTCCGCCATTCGACTCCCGGCGTCGGTCTGATCAGCCCGCCGCCCCACCATGACATCTATTCCATCGAAGATTTGGCTCAGCTGATCTTCGATATGAAGAGCGTCAATCCGGTGGCCCGCGTTTCGGTCAAGCTGGTGTCGGAAACCGGCGTCGGCACCGTCGCCGCCGGCGTCGCCAAGGCCCGCGCCGACCATATCACCATTTCCGGCTATGACGGCGGCACCGGCGCTTCGCCGCTGACCTCCATCAAGCACGCCGGCAGCCCGTGGGAAATCGGCTTGGCCGACGCCCATCAGACCCTGGTGCTGAACCGTCTGCGCGGCCGTGTCGCCGTTCAGGTGGACGGCGGCTTGCGCACGGGCCGCGACGTGGTCATCGGCGCTCTGTTGGGCGCTGACGAATTCGGTTTCGCTACGGCTCCGTTGATCGCCGCCGGCTGCATCATGATGCGCAAATGCCATCTGAACACCTGCCCGGTGGGTGTCGCCACCCAGGACCCGGAACTGCGCAAGCGCTTTACCGGCCAGCCCGAGCATGTGATCAACTTCTTCTTCTTCGTCGCCGAGGAAGTGCGCGAGATCATGGCCTCGCTGGGCGTGCGCAAGCTGGACGAGCTGGTGGGCCGCACCGATCTGCTGGAAACCCGCAAGGCCATCAGCCATTGGAAGGCCAAGGGGCTGGACTTCTCCAAGCTGTTCCATCGTCCCCAGATGGGCGCCGATGTGGCTATCCGCCATACCGAGTCCCAGGACCACGAGCTGGAAAAGGTGCTCGACCGCACCCTGATCGAAAAGGCTCTGCCGGCTTTGGACAGCCGCAAGCCGGTGCAGATCACCTTGCCGGTGAACAATACCGACCGCACCGTCGGCGCCATGCTCTCGGGCGAAGTGGCCAAGCGTTACGGTCAGGCCGGTTTGCCTGAAGACACCATCAACATCCGTCTGTCCGGCACCGCCGGTCAGAGCTTCGGCGCCTTCCTGGCCCGCGGCGTCAGCCTGGAGCTGACCGGCGACGGCAATGACTATGTGGGCAAGGGCCTGTCCGGCGGCCGCATCGTCATCATGCCGCCCGCCAATTCCAAGTTGGTGGCGGAAAACAACATCATCGTCGGCAACACCGTTCTGTACGGCGCCACAGAGGGCGAGGCTTATTTCCGTGGCGTCGGCGGCGAGCGTTTCGCCGTCCGCAACTCGGGCGCCACCGCCGTCGTCGAGGGCGTGGGTGACCATGGCTGCGAATATATGACCGGCGGCATCGTCGTCGTCATCGGTCAGACCGGGCGCAACTTCGCCGCTGGTATGAGCGGCGGCATCGCCTATGTGCTGGACGAGTCCGGCGACTTCCAGCGCCGTTGCAACATGTCGATGGTCGAGCTGGAGCCGGTCTCTGCCGAGGACAATGCGTCCGAGGCTGAAGACTGGTCCGGCGGGCAGCTGGAAGGCCATGGTCTGGTGGATATCTCTGCCGACATGACCCGCTACGACGCCGCCCGTCTGCGGGCTTTGGTCGAGAATCACCGCCGCTACACCAACAGCGCGCGGGCCCACGACATTCTGCTCAATTGGGAATATTACATGCCCAAGTTCGTCAAAGTGATGCCGGTGGATTACCGCAAGGCTTTGGAAGCCATGCAGAAGACCCAGGTCCAGGATGTCTCCGTGAAGGGAGGCAACTGACATGGGTAAGCCGACTGGTTTCAAGGAGTTCCCCCGCGTCGAACACGGCTATGCCCCGGTGGCCGAACGGCTGAAGGGTTATAAGGAATTCACCGTTCAGCAAGACCCTGCCATTTTGGCTCAGCAAGGTGCCCGCTGCATGGATTGCGGTGTGCCGTTCTGCCATTCGGGCTGCCCGGTCAACAACATCATCCCGGATTGGAACGATCTGGTGTACCGCAACCGCTGGCGCGAGGCGCTGGAGGTTTTGCACTCCACCAACAACTTCCCCGAGATGACCGGCCGCATCTGCCCGGCTCCCTGCGAGCAGGCCTGCACCTTGAACATCACCGACGCTCCGGTGACCATCAAGGACATCGAGCACGCCATCGTCGAAAAGGGCTGGGCCGAAGGCTGGATCAAGCCGGACACCTCGCGTCCGCGCACCGGCAAGAAGGTCGCCGTCATCGGCGCCGGTCCTGCCGGCATGGCGGCGTCTCAGCAACTGGCTCGTGCCGGTCACGACGTGACCTTGTTCGAAAAGAACGGTTTCATCGGCGGTCTGCTGCGCTATGGCATTCCCGATTTCAAGCTGGATAAGTCCATCATCGAGCGCCGCGCCGCCCAGATGAAGGAAGAAGGCGTGACCATCCGTACCGGCGTCAATGTGGGCGTCGATGTTCAGGCTTCGGACCTGCTGAGCGGCTTTGATGCGGTTCTGCTGACCGGCGGTTCGGAAAAGCCCCGCGATCTGCCGATCCCCGGCCGCGAGTTGGGCGGCGTGCATTTCGCCATGGAGTTCCTGGGCCAGAACAACCGCCGGGTTTCCGGCGAGGCCATCACCGACGCGGAAATCCACGCCAAGGGCAAGCATGTGGTGGTGATCGGCGGCGGCGACACCGGTTCGGATTGTGTCGGCACCTCCAACCGTCATGGCGCTCTGTCCGTCACTCAGCTGGAAATCATGCCCAAGCCTCCCGAGAAGGAGAATAAGGCGGTGACTTGGCCGCTGTGGCCGCAGAAGCTGCGCACCTCCACCTCGCACGACGAGGGCTGCGATCGCCGTTGGAGCGTTACCGCCCTGAAGGCCAACGGGGAAGGGGGGAAGCTTACCTCCATTACCTGCGCCCAGGTGGACGGTTCTCTGAAGCCGATTGCCGGTTCCGAGTTCGATCTGAAGGCCGATCTGGTCCTGTTGGCCATGGGCTTCGTCCATCCCGTCCATGAAGGCCTGCTGGCTCAGCTGGGTGTGGAAAAGGACAAGCGCGGCAATGTGGCCGCCGACACCGAAAGCTACAGCACCTCGGTGAACAAGGTGTTCGCCGCCGGTGACATGCGCCGTGGCCAGTCCCTGGTGGTCTGGGCCATCCGTGAAGGCCGTCAGGCCGCCCGCGCGGTGGACCAGTTCCTGATGGGTTCGTCTGAACTGCCGCGTTAAGGGGTAAAATCAACCGGAGTCCGACGGGCTCCGGTTGAACCCGTTACCTGCCTATGGTAAGTCCTGTTGACCTCCTGTCATGGAGGGCAACAAAGAATTTGAAGGGGTTCCGGTAATGCCCAAGGTTCGCATCTATCGTCCGGCCAAAAACATCATTCAGTGCGGCCGCATGGAACGCAAGTGGGTGGTCGAGTTCGAGCCCTCTGACCGCAAGTCGCCCGACGCCCTGATGGGCTGGGTTGGTTCCCGCGATACCCTGTCGCAGCTGAAGCTGAAATTCGACAGCCAGGAAGACGCAGTGGCCTATGCCAAGCGCGAAGGCCTGGATTACACCGTGATCCCCGAGGCGTCCAGCCGCCCGTCGAAGCCGAAGAACTACGCCGACAACTTCGCCTTCAACAGAATTTCCTGATTTCGGCCCTGCCGAAAAAGGCGGGCCGCCTGTGCCCGCCTTTTTTATATGTGCGCCCATAGCTCAGTTGGATAGAGCAGCCGCCTTCTAAGCGGCAGGTCGTTGGTTCGAATCCAACTGGGCGCGCCACTCCATAATATTCAGAAAACAAATAGGAATTTACGGTTTGGCGCCCTTGCTTTGGCGCCTCATTCCCCAGTGATTTGCCTGATCACTGGGGAAACTTCGCGGCGGTCTTTGATGGCGTCAATACAGGAAGCGCGCCTTGATGGTGCCTTCCAGGGCGGTCAGTTCGGACATCAGCTCGGCCTCGTCAACCTTGCCGTCCACATCCACCACCACATAGCCGATCTCGGGATCGGTTTGCAGGAACTGGGCCGAGATGTTCATATCCTTGGCCGAGAAAATCTCGTTCAGGTGGCGCATTATGCCGGGCACGTTCTTATGGATATGCAGGAAGCGGGTGCCTCCGGCCTTCACCGGCAGCGAGACTTCGGGGAAGTTGACGGTGCCGACGGTCGAGCCGTTGTCAGAATATTTGATCAGCTTTTCGGCAACCTCGAGACCGATATTGGCCTGGGCCTCCAGGGTCGAGCCGCCGATATGCGGGGTCAGGATGACGTTGGGCAGATTGCGCAAGGGGCTTTCAAAGATCTCGCCGTTGGCTGCGGGTTCCTTGGGGAAAACGTCGATGGCGGCGCCCAGCACTCGTCCGTCCTTCAGCGCCTGGGCCAAAGGCTCGATCACCACCACATTGCCGCGCGAGGCGTTGATGAAATAGCTGCCCGGCTTCAGGGCGGCGATTTCTTTCTCGCCGATCATGTTCTTGGTCTGGGGGGTGGCGGGCACATGCAGGCTGATCACGTCCGAGGTCGCCAGCAGCTCCTCCAGGGTCGAGACCGGGCGGGCGTTGCCGATGGCCAGCTTCTTCTCGACATCAAAATAGCGGACCTGCATCCCCATGGCCTCGGCCAGTACCGACAGTTGCGAGCCGATATGGCCGTAACCGACGATGCCCAGGGTCTTGCCGCGCAGCTCGAAGGAATTGGTCGCCGACTTGTCCCAGCCGCCGTCATGGCAGGCGCGCGACCGTTCTGGAATCCGCCGCATCAGCATGGCGATTTCGCCGATCACCAGCTCCGCCACCGAGCGGGTGTTGGAATAGGGCGCGTTGAAGACGGGAATCCCCGCCTTGTGCGCGGCTTCCAAGGCCACCTGATTAGTGCCGATGCAAAAACAGCCGATGGCCATCAGCCTGTTGGCAGCCGCCAGAACCTTTTCGGTGACGCGGGTGCGCGAGCGGATGCCCAGGATGTGAACGCCCTGGATTTTCTCGATCAACTGGTCTTCGTCCAGGCCGACCTTCAGGGCTTCGATGTTGGTGTAACCAAGATCCTTGAACTCCTGGATAGCGTTGTTGTGGACGCCCTCCAGCAGCAGAATCTTGATCTTGTCTTTCGAGAGTGAATGCTTGACCACGATGGGGCCTCTTTCGTCAGGGGGGAGTTTCAGCCTTGGCGGGGTAATGGGATGCGGTGCGGCAGAACCATTTCCACCAAAGCGTTGGCGGCACGGGTTTGGTAACGGCTGTGATGGCGCAGAAGATAGAAGTTGCGGTCAGGTAAGCGGAAATTCGCCGGAGCCAGCAGGCCGGCCTCGATGCCCGAGGCGGCGACGGAAGCCGACAGAGCCGTTGCGCCCAGCCCGGCTTCAACGGCGGCGCGCACCGCTTCGTTCGAGGGAAATTCCATGACCACCTTCAAGTCGCTTGAGGAAAGCTCGAACAGGGGAAGCGCTTCCTCGAAAGCGGAGCGGGTGCCGGAACCGGGTTCTCTCAATACCCATTTCTCTTGAACAAGGTCAAATGGCGATAAGGGCTGGCCCGAGGCCCAGGGGTGCGACGGCGCAACCACAATGACCAATTGGTCGCGGGCTACGGGGGTGCAGACGACGCGATCCGTAACGATGACCCCTTCGACGAATCCCAATTCCGCATGGCCGTTGCCGACGGCTTCGGCCACCTGGGCGGTATTGCCGATATCCAGGCTAACCTTAACCTGCGGGTGAAGCTGGTGAAACGACACCAAATGCCGGGGAAGCCAGTAGCTGGCAATGGTCTGGCTGGCCCGCACCGACAGGGATCCCCGCTCCAGAGCCCCGAAATCGCTGAGGGCCAGATCAACCGCCTCGGCCTGGGCGAGAAGGGGCTTGGCTTCGGCTAACAGGACGGCGCCTGCTTCGGTGAGTTCAATGCGCCGGCCGACGCGGTCAAACAGCTTGGTCTGATAACGTCCCTCCAACGCGGCGATGGCGTGGCTGACTGCGGATTGCGCCAAATTCATCGTCTTCGCGGCCTGGGTCATATGCTGGCGTTCGGCGACGGCGACAAAAATGCGAAGTTGATCCAACGTCATCGCTCACGGTCCTGTCGTTGCGGTTCGAGCTGTTCCCGGACAGGCATTATGGCAGCATGGTTGCCTCAGAACCGATCTAATTTTTAGATCGTTTTATGAAAATCATCTATTGGATAGATTGATTTCGATCTGATCTCCTTCGTCCAGAAATACAGCTTTTCGGCGGTGCCGCGGAAAAGCTGGTGGTACGAAGGAATGTGTTGTCATGACCGAGATAAAAACTCTTGCGGCGGCGGGCCTCAAACAGGATGTCCTTGCCGAGGTTCCAAGGATCGTCCGTCAATTCACCCCGAACTGGTTCACCGTGACCATGGGGACGGGGGTTCTGGCGCTGGCCTTGAACCAATTTCCCCTGGCCGTGCCCGGCTTGCATCAAGTGGGAACCCTGTTATGGCTGATCAATGTGGTGCTGTTTGCCTCGTTCAGCAGCCTGTATCTGGTCCGATGGATTCTCTGTTTCGATGAGGCCCGGCGGATTTTTCATCATTCCGTGATGTCGATGTTCTTCGGCGCGATCCCCATGGGGCTGGCGACCATCGTCAACGGTATTTTGGCTTTTGGCCCCCAACTCCTGGGAGGCGATTCGACCTGGATCGCCCAGGATCTGTGGTGGGCCGATGCGGCGATGTCGGTCGCCTGCGGCTTGCTGATTCCCTATTTCATGTTCACCCGCCAGGACCATAGCGTGGAAAAAATGACGGCGGTATGGCTGCTGCCGATCGTCGCCTGCGAGGTGGCGGCGGCCAGCGGCGGACTTCTGGCGCAACATCTTCCCACCATGGACGGCTTTGACGTGCTGATCACCAGCTATGTGCTGTGGGCTTTGTCGGTTCCCCTGGCCATGAGCATCCTTGCGATTCTGCTGCTGCGCCTGGTGGTGCACAACCTGCCGGGCCGCGACATGGCAGCCTCGGGCTGGCTGTCGCTGGGACCGATCGGCACCGGCGCTCTTGGGCTTCTGCTGTTGGGCGGCGACGCACCGCAGCTGTTCGCCGATGCCGGCCTGCCGATGGTTGGTCAGGTGGCTTATGGCGCCGGTATTCTGGGCGGACTGATCCTGTGGGGCTATGGCGCCTGGTGGCTGATCCTGGCGGTGATGAAGACCGTGCATTATCTGCGCCGCGGTATGCCGTTCAATCTCGGCTGGTGGGGATTCACCTTTCCGCTGGGGGTCTATTCGCTGGCGACGCTGGCACTGGCCCGGATGACACACCTGACTTTCTTCACGGTGGCGGGCGGTGTGCTGGTGCTCTGTCTGGCCGGGTTCTGGGCCGTCGTCGCCACCCGTACGGCACTGGGAGCCTGGAGCGGAGACCTGTTCGTCTCGCCCTGCCTGTCGCTGAAAATCCCGGATCGGTTCGAGGCCGACGTGGTCTGAACCGGGGCGGACGGCCCAGCCTGTTCCCCCTATCGGGCTGGGCCGTCGAAGCCTGCTTTGTTTCTGAATTGAAGGAGTTCGCCATCATGACATTGCTGCCCAAGCGTATCGCCGTCAGCGGCGCAGCCGGTCAGATTTGCTATTCGCTGCTGTTCCGCCTGGCTAAGGGAGACCTGTTCGGCCTTCAGCAACCCATCATCCTGCAACTGTTGGATCTGCCTCAGGCTTTGCCGGCGGTGCGTGGCGTGGTGATGGAGTTACAAGACTGCGCTTTTCCCCTGCTGACCGACGTGGTCGTGACCGACGATCCGAAGATCGCTTTCCGCGATATCGACGTGGCGTTGCTGGTGGGGTCGCGGCCGCGTGGCAAAGGCATGGAGCGGCGGGATCTGCTGGCAGCCAACGCCGAGATCTTCCGTGTCCAGGGAATGGCCCTGAACGAGGTCGCCAAGCGGGACGCCCTGGTCCTGGTGGTCGGCAATCCCGCCAACACGAATGCTTTTGTCTTGTCCCGCTATGCGCCTGATTTCCCCGTGGACAACATCACGTCGATGATCCGCCTCGACCATAATCGCGCCCTGTCGCAGTTTGCGGCCAAAGCAGGGGTCGGCGTGCGGGATATCGAGAGGGTGGTGGTTTGGGGCAATCATTCACCGACGATGTTTGCCGACTGGCGTCATGCCGTAGTCCAGGGGCGTCTTCTTTCGGACAAGATTGGTGACGAAGCATGGTATCGAAACCAGTTGATCCCAGAGGTCGCCCAGCGCGGCACGGCGATCATCGAGGCGCGGGGAGCATCCTCGGCGGCTTCGGCGGCCAATGCGGCCATTGATCAGTTGCGGGACTGGCTGCAGGGAACGCCAGGGCGTTGGGTTTCGATGGCGGTGGCCTCCGATGGCTCTTACGGCATTCCGCGCGGCACCTTCTGCGGAGTTCCGGTTCTGTGCGAGGGCGGCGGAAATTTCCAACGGATCAGGAATCTCGCGCTGGACGATTT
>Ga0209415_10019049_pt1 | contig 10785 bp, 5 predicted proteins | sample PeaSoiSIISIP2007_FD_187696 | JGI IMG/M metagenome (GOLD analysis project Ga0209415, IMG submission 187696) | Peat soil microbial communities from Weissenstadt, Germany - SII-SIP-2007 (SPAdes) (version 2) | ecosystem: Environmental > Terrestrial > Soil > Wetlands > Peat | place: Germany... | reverse complement strand
CGCCGCCGGCCGTCGTGATCATCGGCGCCGGGCCGGCGGGACTGACGGCCGCCTACGAGTTGGCGGTGCGATTCGGGATCACGTCGACCGTTCTCGAGTCGGATTCCGTCGTCGGTGGAATCAGCCGGACGGTCGAACGCGACGGCTGGCGGTTCGACATCGGAGGTCATCGCTTCTTCACCAAGGTGAAGGAGGTCGACGCTTTCTGGCACGAGATCCTGTCCGAGGACGACTTCATGCTCCGACCGCGGATGAGCCGGATCTACTACGAAGGCAAGTACTACGACTATCCCTTGAAGGCCTCCAACGCGCTCAAGAACCTGGGCCTGCGGGAGGCCTTTCTGTGCGTGATGTCCTACGTGTGGGCGCGCGTCCACCCACCCAAAGACCAGACAACCCTCGAAGGGTGGATCGCCGCTCGATTCGGATGGCGTCTCTACAAGCACTTCTTCAAGACGTACAACGAGAAGTTGTGGGGAGTGCCCACCAACAACCTTCCCGCCGATTTCGCCGCTCAGCGAATCAAGAATCTCTCACTGTGGAGCGCCGTCGTGAATGCGCTGCTGCCGAAGCGCAACCAGAAGGACATCACCTCTCTGATCGAGGAGTTCCAATATCCCAAGCTGGGCCCCGGCATGATGTGGGAGCGGTGCCGGGATCTGGTCGAAGCGCAAGGCTGCCAGGTCGTCATGAACAGCCGGGTCGTCGGTGTCCGCCACAAGAACGACCGGGCCGTCGCCGTGGTGGCCGAAACGCCCGACGGCGGGCGCCAGGAGTTCCCCTGCGACCACGTGATCTCCTCCATGCCCATCTCACAGCTGCTGAAGGTCATGGACCCGCCCGCGGCCGAGACCGCCAGCAAGGCGGCCGACGACCTGCGCTACCGGGACTTCCTCACCGTGGCCCTGGTCGTGCCCGAGAAGTACAGCTTTCCCGACAACTGGATCTATGTGCACGCCAAAGAGGTCCAGGTAGGCCGGATCCAGAACTTCGGGTCGTGGTCGCCCTACCTGGTGAAAGAAGGCCGCACCTGTCTCGGTCTCGAATTCTTCGTCTTCGAGGGTGACGAGATGTGGAACAAGAGCGACAGCGACCTGATCGAGCAGGGCAAACGCGAGCTGGCCGTTCTCGGACTGGTGGACCCGAGCAAAGTCGAGGCGGGCTACGTCGTGCGGATGCCCAAGGCGTATCCCTTCTACGACGAGCACTACAAGGCGAACGTCCTGCGAATCGTGGAATGGCTGGAAGATTGTGCCACGAACGTGCACCCGGTGGGGCGCAACGGCATGCACCGGTACAACAACCAGGACCACTCGATGTACACGGCCATGCTCACGGCCGAGAACATCGCCCGCGGTACCCACCACGACGTGTGGAGTGTGAACGTCGAAGAGGAGTACCACGAGGAGTCATCGGGTGAGGACGATCCCGGCCGCGGCACACGGGGTACGGGCCGCGACGCGCCGGTGATCTCCCGACAGCACTACGGCGCCGACCACCCCGTCAACAGGCCGGTGGCGAAGTCGTAGCCGAATGCACGGCATGCTCGTCTGACCGAGACGACAGACCGGTCCGGCCTGAGAAAACGCGACAGAGCCCCCGGCCGAACCGGGGGCTCTGTTACATGCGTGCGTTGGTGACGACCAGACGTCTCAGACCTTGGACGTCCCGTGTAGCGAGGCGGTGCTCACACCGAAATTGGCGTCTCCCGAGTACGACGCACCTACGGTCCACTGCCCCACCGGATGTGGGTTCGTCTTGGACGGTGCCGGGACCTTGAACCAGTTGGCGACCAGCGTGCAGGTGGCCTGGGCGACGGGGGTGGTCCCCGTGCTCGGAGCGAGTGGCTGTAAGGCGCCACCGGGGTTGCAGTGGGCCTTCGCCGACTTGCCGTTCAACGAGATCACCGAGAACAGCACCGTCCCGGTCGGAAGAGAGCCCGCACCACCCGTGACGGTGGCGGTGAACGTCGTCGGCGCCCCGCTCACGGGCTTCGTGTCGTAGGTCAGAGCGATGTGCGTCTTGGCCAGAGAAACGGGCTGCGAGAGATTCCCCGAGCTGCCGGCGAAGAGGGTGCCATCACCGCCATAGGTGGCCGACACGGTGTACGGCGACGCCGACGCCAGGAGAATTCCCGGTCCGACCTGGCACACGGCCTTGCCCTTCCCGTTGAGAGGCAGGGCGCTGTTTCCCCCCGTACAGGTGACGACGCTGGCATCGCTGCCGGTGATGGTGAACGAAATCGTTCCTCCCGCCTTCGTCACCGGAGCCGGCGTCTTGAACGGAAAGACGGCGGCGACGAAGGTCACCGCGTGCCCGTTCGTCACGGTGGTCGGCGCTGACACCGTGGTAGTCGTGGCCGTCAGGCCGTCGGCGCTGGCGCTGAACGGAATCAGGGCAACGGCAGACACCGTGGCCACTGTCCCCGCCGCGGCAATGATGGCGATCTTCCTCACTCGACTTCGGATCATGGTCCCCCCAGAGCAGACCGCGGTATCGCCTCGGCACCTTGCCGAAAGCGTGCGCGACAGGCGCTGCCGCGGTCATGACCGATTTTGCCGGGCTGTCCCCACTGGGCACCCAACCAGGGATCAACTCTTGGCGGTCATCTCCCGCCTTGTGTCGAGTTCAGGCGCCACGGCTGCGAGTGGACCTCGTCTCGCCGTCGTTGTGCGCCCGTTGTGGGAGATTGACCTCTCAGATAGGGGCGGGAATCTGCTTCACCGGCCACCGCACCTTGGTGGCCCAGCCGGCTCGCTCGAAGAGGCGGATGAGAAACGCCGACGGGTCGACCATGCCCGGGCGGGCACCGTGACGGGCCCACGAGGGATGGGCGTGATGAATATTGTGCCAGCTCTCGCCGAAGGAGATGACGGCGAGGGGCCACACGTTGGTGCTCTGATCCGATGTCTCATTGGTGCGGCGACCGAAGGTGTGGCACAGGGAGTTCACACTCCAGGTCACGTGGTGGAGTACCGCCATGCGGACGAGCCCGGCCCACACGAGTGCCGTGACGGCGCCGACCCACGTTCCCGCCAGCGCGTAACCGATCCCGAACGGTATGGCCAGAGACACCACCGCGAGCAGGGGGAAGAGCCGCCCGATCCGCTGCAGGTCGCGGTCGCGCAGCATGTCGGGCGCATAGCGCTCGGCACTGCTGGCGTCGGAGACGAAGAGCCACCCGATGTGGGAAAAAGCCAGACCCCGCAGCAGGGGTACCCCCGTGCTGCCGTAACGGTGGGGGGAGTGGGGATCGCCCGAGTGGTCGCTGTACATGTGGTGACGGCGGTGGGTGGCCACCCAGCTGGTGACCGACCCCTCCACCCCCATCGATCCCACCACGGCCAGGACGATCTTGAGGACCCGGCCCGTCTTGAAGCTGTTGTGGGTGAACAAACGGTGGAAACCGACGGTGAGCCCGAAACCGGTCACCACGTAGAGAGCCATTCCCATGAGGATGTCGGTCAGGTTGACGGCGTGGCCCCACAACAGCGGGACGGCCACGGCGAGGGCGACAACCGGTCCGGCCACGATGGCGACGGTGATGAGCTTCTGACTCGGCTGAACAGAAGCCGGTTCTGCGCCGGACACCTGGTCAGGGTCGATGGCGTCGAGGGGGCGGGGACGTGTTAGTTGGTCGGTGGGCACCGTCTCTCCGGGAGCGCGCTACTAACGCACTGAATAGTGCAAGCGCTCCCCCCCACAGGGCTAGATCCCTTTGACCGCTCAACGTGTACCCCCGATTATACATCCCCGCCGTCAGAATGTCGGCCGGCATCGTTGACTCGTGCCACGTTCGGCGCACTCATTGCGAGAGCAAGCGAAACGAGGAACGGACCTGACGGAATCGTGACGAAGCGAAAACGGGATGGAACGCGGTGGCAACGCCGGAGCATGGCGTCGGTCGGTGCGTTTCTTGGAGACTTACAGGCGGTGAGCCCGCACCTGTCGACGATGTCGCCAAGCGATGAGCAGCGCATCGACGGGGTCGTTGGTCGTCCCCAGGGCTCCACCACACTGGAGGCACAACACGTGCCGGGTGCAGCAACCGCTCTGTCCGGGATTGCGCAAGGGCGGATCGAACGCCGCCCACCGCCAGATGCGGCGCCCGTGAGACGCCAGTCCTCGCGCCCGCTCACCGTGTCCGTTCATGATCATCCTCCCCCCCACCGGGGGAGACGTTACAAATCGAATCTGAAAGAACCCTGTGAATTTCATGTCTCTTTGGGCGGTCACCTCATCGTCGGCCTTGGTCGAACCGAGAAGCGACCGGTGAGTCGACCGGGGAATGCCGAGGTCCTTAAGCTCCCGAAGAGTGGAACCGGACCGGGGACAAAATCCATGGCTCGGCACCGACGCACCGAGAGGGGCGGCGTACGACGAGCGCTTCGCCCGACTGGCCGCCGAGGGCCACGACGTCCACGGTGAAGCCGCTCTCGTGGCCTCGCTCGGGCTGGGATCGGTACTGGACGCCGGCTGCGGAACGGGTCGGGTGGCCCTGGAGCTGTCCCGACGGGGCCTCGACGTGGTGGGCGTCGACCTCGACGCGGCAATGCTCGGTGTGGCGCGGGAAAAGGCACCGCTGATCCGTTGGGTCCACGCCGACCTGGTCGACGTCGACCTTGGTCGTCGCTTTGACGGCATCGTCATGGCCGGAAACGTGATGATCTTCGTCACCCCGGGAACCGAAGGGGCCGTCCTCGCCAACATGGCCCGCCATCTCGAGGTCGGGGGCCTTCTCGTCGCCGGCTTCTCGCTGGGAGCAGGGCGCCTGACCCTCGAGACCTACGACGAGCTGGCGGCGGCGACCGGCCTCGAACGGGCCGAGCGGTGGGCCGATTGGCACCGGACGCCGTTCACCTCCGGCGCCGACTACGCCGTGTCGATCCACCGCCGGCGCTGACGGTCGGCCAATGCCGGGCATCGGGACGCTCGGTAAGGTTGTCGGTAGCATCCCGGCCCCTCACCCCGGAGGAGAATCACCATGACCATCACCGACCTCCCGCCCACCGCCATCCACCGGGGCGAGAAGGAATTGCCGTTCGTCGACATCGGCGACGGCGCCACCCTTCAACTGCTCCAGGTCGATCTGGCCAACGGAGTGTGGATCGTCCGCAACCACTTCCCCCCCGATACGACGATCCAGACCCACAAGCACACGGGCCACGTCCTCGCCTTCACCCAGACGGGGTCGTGGTTCTACAAGGAGTACCCGGACGTGGTGAACACGGCCGGTTCCTATCTCTACGAGCCAGCGGGGTCGGTCCACACCCTCCATGTCCCGGCCACCAACGACGGCGTGACCGACGTGTGGTTCGCCATCCACGGCGCCAATCTGAATCTCGATGCCGATGGCAACGTCGAACTGGTGATCGACGCACACGGGATCCTGCCCTTCTACCGGGCCGTCTGCGCCGAGCAGTACCGCATCGAAGACCCGCCCGTCGTCGTCATCGGGGCCTGACGCCATGCGAGCCGCTGTCCTCACCGACGAGCGGCCCCGACTCGAGATGGCCGACGTGCCCGTCCCCGTCCCCGGACCGGGAGAGGCACTACTGCGGATCACGGGCTGCGGGATATGCGGGAGCGATCTGCACCTGGCCAGCCAGTTGGCGGCACCAGGCGCCGTTCTCGGCCACGAGATCGCCGGCGTCGTGGCCGGCCGGGGCGCTGGTGTCGATCCGGCGCGCTGGCCGGACGGCACGGCCGTCGTCGCCCGACCCTTCGGGGGCTGCGGCTCGTGCGCCTTCTGTCAGACCGGCCGCGCTGACCACTGCGCGGAGTTTCAACTCATCGGCCTCGAGCGACCCGGCGGGTTCGCCGAGTTCGTGACGGTGCGCGGCGACGAGCTCTTCCGGCTTCCCGCCGCCGTGGCGGCCGACGAACAACCGTTGGTCGAACCTCTGGCCGTGGTCCGTCACGCTTTCCGGCGCGGCGGGGTCACGGCCGCCGACCGGGTGGCCGTGCTCGGCGCCGGGCCCATCGGCCTGGCCGCCGTGGCATGGGCGGTGGCGATCGGCGTCGAGGCGGTGGCGGTGAGCGAACCGTCGACCCTGCGGCGCGAACTCGCCCTCGGCCTCGGCGCCACCGCCGTCTTCGATCCCACCGGTGGTTCCGTGGCCGCCGGCGTGGCCGAAGCCACCACGGGTGGACCGAGCGTCATCTTCGAATGCAGCGGACGTCCCGGCCTCATCGAGGCCGCCATAGAGATGGCGGCGGTGGAGGCGCGTGTCGTCGTCGTCGGGATCTGTCCCCAGAACGACGAGATCTTTCCTTTCTGGGCCCTGTCGAAGGAACTCGATGTTCGCTTTGCCATCTACTACGAACGCGACGACTTCACCGACACCCTCGACGCTCTCGATGCCCACCGGCTCGACGCCCGGTCGATGGTGACCGAGACCATCACACTCGAACAACTCCCCGAGCGCTTCGCCCGACTCGAGCGCGATCCCGACGCCGGCAAGGTCCTCGTCCGGCCGTAGGGCCGTTCGAGGTCGCCTCAGCGACGACGGGCGTTAGATCTACGAATTCGGCGTCGGCGGCAGGATCGTGTAACTGGTGGTGTACGTGACGTGGCTCCCCGCCTCAACGTCGGCGATCACCTCGGATGGCCCCGAGGCACACGAGCCGCCCATGAAGACGAAGACGGCGTTGCCATCGTTGTCCAAGGTGGCGGTGGCGGTGGCGGTGGCGGTGGCTCCAGGGAACGATCCCAGGTTGGAGATCCACACGCCGCCTTGCACGCAGCGTGACAGGAGTTGTGGCGACTCGATCTCGACGCTCTGCTCGGCGTACGTTGGATCCGCCTCCACGTAGAAGACGGCATAGACGTCGGAGTTCCCGCTAGCCGTGGTGTCACCCGTCTCGACCTCGGGATTGGGCGTCCCCGACACCCCTTGCGGAGTCGTCACCGGTGCCGTGGCTTGGAGAGTGGTCAACGCCGTCAGGAACGGAGCTACCGTGAGATCGGTCTCCACCACACTTTGACCGGGTGCGCAATTGGTGCCGTTCACCACCACGTCTGCATTCCCGTCATCGTCGAGGACCGCCTGAATGTTGTTCTTCGTGACATTTGGTGCCGCAGGCGTGCCGCCATTTTGGAGATTGGCAAATGTGAGAGTCGAACACGCCGCCTGGAGCTGGCTGGAATCGATGTTCACAACGTCGCCGGCGTAGACGGCACAGGCTTGCACCTGGATGATGGCGTGGACCTCGGACTGGCCGGTCTCCACCAGAGGGTTCGGGGACACGGATACGGCGAGGCCGCACGGCGGTATGACGGCGAAGCACTCTTCGATGGACGTGTCCGAGCCGGCGTGGTAGTTGCTGTCACCCGAGTAGTAGCCGGCGAAGCACCACACTCCGAGCGCCTTAGGCTTGAACGGCGCCGAGGTGGCTGTGGCGGTGTCATTGGCCCCCGGGGTGAGCGTTACCTTGTTCAGCTTCTTCTTGGTCGACGTGCACGCAACGGCGGACTTTGTCGGTCCGCACACATAGAAGGTCACCGTTCCAGTCGGGGAGCCGCCGGCGTTGCCGGTCACGATCACGGTGTCGGTGTTGGTGTGACCGAGCTTGATACTCGAGGCCGTCGGCGTCGTCATGACCGACGAGGGCGCCATGGTGACGACGAAGCACTCACCGCTCGATCCGTCCGAGCCCCCGGCGTAGTTGCCGTCGCCCGAGTAGACGCCCAGGAAGCAGTAGGTGCCGGTGGTGGGCGGCGTATAGGAGGGGCTCATGGCGGTGGCGATACCGGCCGAACCGGCCAGGGTCACCGGTCCCAGATCGGTGCCGGCCGTGGTGCAGGTGGCCCCCTTGCAGACGTAGAAGGTGACGGTGCCGGTGGGGGTGACGCCGTCCACGCCGGTGACGGTGGCCGTGTCGGTGTTCGAAGCTCCGAAGACGATGGAGCCGTTCGACGGCGCAGTGGACACGCCCGGTTTTCCGACCGTGACAACGAAACACTCACGGGTCGAACCGTCGGAACCGCCGTTGTAATTGGTGTCGCCGGAGTAGACGCCCAAGAAGCAGTAGGTGCCGGTGGACGGCGCCGTGAAGGCGGGGCTCGTGGCGGTGGCCGTATCGCCCGAGCCCGACACCGCCACCGATCCCAGGTCGGTGCCGGCCGTGGTGCAGGTGGTGGCACTGGCGTTGGGCCCGCACACGTAGAAATGGACACTGCCGGTGGGGGTGACCCCGGCCACCCCGACGACGGTGGCGGTGTCGGTGTTGGTGGTGCCGAGCACGAGGGTGGTGTGACCGGGCGTGGTTGACATGGCGGGGTCGGCCGGGGTGACGGTGAAGCACTCCCGCGTGGTCGACCCGTCCGAGCCGCCGGCGTAGTTGGTGTCACCGGAGTAGACGCCCACGAAGCAGTAGGTGCCGGTGGCCAACGGCGTGAAGGCGGGGCTCGTGGCGGTGGCCGTCCCGGCCGAACCGGCGAGGGTCACTGTTCCCAGGTCGATGACGCCGGAGGTTGTGGAGGTACACGGGTTGGCGTTGCCCGCACACACGTAGAAGGTGACACTGCCGGTGGGGGTGACCCCCGCTACCCCCGTGACGGTGGCCGTGTCGGTGTTCGAGTTGCCGAGCACGATGCTCGTGTGGCCGGGGGTTGTGGACACCCCGGGCGGGGCCATGGTGACGGTGAAGCACTCCCGGGTGGTGGAGCCGTCGGATCCCCCGGCGTAGATGGCGTCACCGGAGTAGACGCCCAAGAAGCAGTAGGTGCCGGTGGCGGTGGGGTTGTAAGCGGGGCTCGTGGCCGAAGCCGTCCCGGCCGAGCCGACCAGGGTCACCGGGCCCAGGTCGGTGCCGGCCGTGGTGCAGGTGGTGACGCTGGCGTTGGGTCCGCACACGTAGAAGGTGACGGTGCCGGTGGGGGTGAAACCAACCACCCCGGAGACGGTGGCGGTGTCGGTGTTCGAGCTGCCCAGCACGATGCTGCTGGATCCCGGCGCCGTGACAACGTCGACCGGCGGGACCGTGATGGTGAAGCACTCCCGCACAGTCGAGCCGTCCGCGGCGCCGGAGTAGTTGCCGTCGCCGGAGTAGACGCCCAAGAAGCAGTAAGTGCCGCCGGCCAACGGCATGAAGGGCGGGCTGGTGGCCGTGGCCACACCGGCCGAGCCCGTGAGGACTACCGTCCCTAGGTCGGTGCCGGCCGTGGTGCACGTGGTGACGCTGGCGTTGGGCCCGCACACGTAGAAGGTGACGGTGCCCGTGGGCGTCACGCCGGCCACCCCGGTGACCGTGGCGGTGTCGGTGTTCGTGGAGCCCAGCACCTCCGTTCCCGAGCCGGGTGTGGTCACGACAAACGAGGGTGCCACGGCGACGCTGAAGCACTCCCGGGTGGTGGAGCCGTCGGATCCCCCGGCGTAGTTGCCATCACCGGAGTAGACGCCCAAGAAGCAGTAGATGCCGGTGGCCACCGGCGTGTAGGCGGGGCTCGTGGCCGAGGCCGTGCCGGCCGAGCCGGTCAGGGCCACCGCTCCCAGGTCGGTGCCGGCCGTGGTGCATGTGGTGGCGCTGGCGTTGGGCCCGCACACGTAGAAGGTGACGGTGCCGGTGGGGGTGACCCCGACCACCCCGGTGACCGTGGCGGTGTCGGTGTTGGTGGTGCCGAGAACGATGGTGGTGTGCCCCGGGGCGGTCGACACCCCGGCCGGGGGCGCGGTGACGGTGAAGCACTCCCGGGTGGTCGACCCGTCCGATCCCCCGAGGTAGTTGGTGTCACCGGAGTAGACGCCCAAGAAGCAGTAGGTGCCGGTGGCGACCGGCGTGTAGGCGGGGCTCGTGGCCGTGGCCACACCGGCCGAGCCGGTCAGGGCCACCGTGCCCAGGTCGGTGCCGGCCGTGGTGCACGTGGTGACCGAGGTGAAGGGCCCGCACACGTAGAAGGTAACGGTGCCGGTGGGGGTGACCCCGACCACCCCGGTGACCGTGGCCGTGTCGGTGTTGGTGGTGCCGAGCGACATGGTGACGTGCCCCGGAGCGGTGGAGACCCCGGGCGGGGCCGCCGTGACGGTGAAGCACTCCCGGGTGGTCGAGCCGTCCGTGCCCCCGGCGTAGTTCGAGTCACCCGAGTAGACGCCCAAGAAGCAGTAGGTGCCGGTGGCGAGCGGCGTGTAGGCGGGGCTCGTGGCCGTGGCCACACCGGCCGAGCCGGTCAGGGCCACCGCTCCCAGGTTGGTGCCGGCCGTGGTGCATGTGGTGGCGCTGGCGGTGGGCCCGCACACGTAGAAGGTGACGGTGCCGGTGGGCGTGACCCCGACCACCCCGGTGACGGTGGCCGAGTCGGTGTTCGGGTTGCCCAGCACGATGGTGGTGTGGCCGGGCGACGTGGACGTCCCGCCCGGGGGCCCGATGACGGTGAAGCACTCCCGGGTGGTCGACCCGTCCGATCCCCCGAGGTAGTTCGAGTCACCGGAGTAGACGCCCAAGAAGCAGTAGGTGCCGGTGGCCAACGGGGTATACGCGGGGCTCGTGGCCGAGGCCGTCCCGGCCGAGCCGGTCAGGGCCACCGTGCCCAGGTTGGTGCCGGCCGTGGTGCACGTGGTGACCGAGGTGAAGGGGCCGCACACGTAGAAGGTGACGGTGCCGGTGGGGGTGACCCCGATCACCCCCGTGACGGTGGCGGTGTCGGTGTTGGTGGTGCCGAGGAACATGGTGACGTGCCCCGGAGCGGTGGACACCCCGGGCGGGGGTGCCGTGACGGTGAAGCACTCCCGGGTGGTCGATCCGTCCGATCCCCCGGTGTAGTTCGAGTCACCGGAGTAGACGCCC
>Ga0209415_10019048_pt1 | contig 10786 bp, 9 predicted proteins | sample PeaSoiSIISIP2007_FD_187696 | JGI IMG/M metagenome (GOLD analysis project Ga0209415, IMG submission 187696) | Peat soil microbial communities from Weissenstadt, Germany - SII-SIP-2007 (SPAdes) (version 2) | ecosystem: Environmental > Terrestrial > Soil > Wetlands > Peat | place: Germany... | reverse complement strand
CGGTCCTGGCCCACCGCCTCGATGATCTCCTCGCCCTCTTCGTGCGACGCCGCCTCGACGAGGTCGGCGATCTGGGCCGGATGCAGCCGGGCGAGTTTGCGGTAGGGGATGCGTAGGCGGGCGGTAGGGACATGCGCCACGAAGGGCTCGATGCTGGCCCAGTCCACGACTTTGCCGGCTGGGATCCGCCGGCCGAGCGCGCGCGGCAACAAGCGTCGCAGCGCCACACGTGGACTGGGATCGACGGCAACGACCTCCCAGCGGCCGTCGACGCGAGCCAGCTCGATCTCGTTGGCACGAATGAGCCGTGCGCCTTGAAGGTTGATGAGGTGTCGGGCGCGCAGGTCCTTCGAGAGCAGGACCTCTCCGGGTCGCCGTTCGAAGCGCTTGAGGCTGACCGTGTTGCCCACGAACTGCACCCGGCCGGGCTGGAGATCGGGAATGCGGTCGATGGGGACGAACAGCTGGCGACGGGCGATCCGTACCACGACACCGGTCACCGGAGGGTGAGGGGCGTACCCCAGCTGGGCTATGAGGTCCTCGACCCGCCCGAGGCGGTCCCCGTCCCGGTCGACGAGCGCGCCCCGGACCACGCTCGACAGGTGCAGGATCTCGATGGCCATCCTTGGCGCTCCTCGAGCGACGCGATGCGTGAAGCCGGTCTCAATGTAGTGGATCCGGTGTGGGTCGACGTGCCTGTCCCGACCGGTCTTGTGCTTGTGCCGCTCGCTCCACCTCAGGCCAACTCCGCCGTGGGCCGTTTGCGCCCAGGGAGGGATCCTTGGGAGGCTGATCGGCCATGATCTCCCACGCTGGCGACGCGCGTGCCTAAGAGCCCCCGGCAGCGCTGGGCGGAGATCCGTGCCTCGTGGCAGCGCAGCACCCACCTTGAAGTCCCGGGGCGCCGTCCCGCCTCCCCACCGGAGCCGGGCGGCCTGCGCATCGCGTATCTCGTGTACCGGGGGAACCCCCGGTGCGGGGGCCAGGGTGTCTACACGCGGCACCTGGCGCGAGAGCTGGTGAGCCTCGGCCACTCGGTGGAGGTGTTCGCCGGCCAGCCCTGGCCCGTGCTCGACGACGGCGTGGGCTTTACGCCTGTCCCCGGACTGGATCTGTACCGCGATCCGGACCCCTTCCGTGTCCCGCATCCGCGTGAGTTCCACTCATCGGTCGACCTGCTCGAATTCGGCGTCATGTGCACGGCGGGCTTTCCCGAGCCGAGGACGTTCTCGCTCCGGGCCCGACGCCTGCTGGCGGCGCGTCGCGGTGACTTCGACGTCGTGCACGACAACCAGTGTCTGGGATCAGGTCTCCTCGGGATGATGGAGGACGGCTGGCCGCTGCTCACCACCCTCCATCATCCGATCACCGTCGACAGGGTGCTGGCGCTCTCCCACGCCGAGAACGCCTACCGCCGCCTCACCCAGAGACGCTGGTTCGGGTTCCTCGGCATGCAGGTGCGGGTGGCCAAGCAGTTGCCGCGCATCGTTACGGTCTCGGAGTCCTCCAAGAGCGACATCGCCGCCCAGATGGGGGTCGAGCTCTCGCGCATGTCCGTCGTACCGGTGGGTGTGGATCACACCGTGTTCCGCCCGCGTCCTGACCGACCACGTGTTCCGGGAAGGATCATGGTCACGTCCTCGAGCGACGTCCCGATGAAGGGCCTGGTCCCACTTCTCGAAGCGTTGGCGAAATTGCGCACCGAGCGCGATGTCGAGCTCATCGTGATCGGCCGTCCCACGGAAGGTGGGCGAGTGTCGCGCTCGATCGACAGGCTCGGGCTGTCCCATGCCGTTCATTGCGTGAGTGGCATCTCCGACGACGACCTCGCCGCCTTGTACGCCGAAGCCCAGGTGGCCGTGGTTCCGTCGCTGTACGAGGGGTTCTCCCTGCCCGCCATCGAAGCCATGGCATGCGGCGTGCCACTCGTTGCCACCACCGGAGGGGCGCTCCCCGAGGTGGTCGGCGACGACGGTGACACGGCCTTGTTGGTAGCGCCCGACGACCCCGACGCTCTGGCCGCCGGAATACGACGGATCCTCGAAGACGACGATTTGGCGGCACGGCTCGGGGAGGGTGGGCGCCGGCGCGTGCTCGGGCGTTTCACGTGGGAAGCGACAGCCAGGGGAACGGCCGAGCAATACCGGATCCTCCTCGACGACCACCGCCGGAACCAGGCTGCGACCACCGGCCCGGTCCCAGGGGTCGCCGCCGACGGCGCGAGAGCGGATCGACCATGTTGACCGTCGACTACGAGCGTCTGGGCGTGGGCCGGGGGGAGCGCCTCCTCGACCTCGGGTGCGGAGGTGGTCGGCATGCCTTCCAGGCAGTTCGGCTCGGGGCGCGCGTCGTGGCACTCGATGCCATGGCCGCCGAGGTCGCACAGGTGCGGGACACCATCGGAGCGATGCTCGACGCCGGAGAGGTGCGGGTCGACGACGAGGCGGGCGTGGTCCAGGGTGACGCCCTGCACCTTCCGTTCGCGGACGGCACCTTCGACCGTGTCATCGCATCGGAGGTCCTCGAGCACATCCCCGAGGACGGGTCGGCCATGGCCGAGTTGTCGCGGGTGCTGCGACCTGGAGGAACGATGGCTGTCACTGTGCCCCGGTTCGGACCCGAGGCCGTGAACTGGGCGCTGTCGAATGATTACCACGATGTCCCCGGCGGCCACATTCGCATCTACCGGCGATCGACGCTCGTCGAGCGTCTGCGGCGCGCCGGGCTGCGGCCCGTTGCCAGCCATCATGCACACGCATTGCATTCGCCGTATTGGTGGCTGCGTTGCTTCGTGGGACCCAGGCGCGAGGACCACCCCGCCGTGCGCGCCTATCACCGGCTCCTTGTCTGGGACATCATGCGTGCACCGAGGCTCACGCGTGTCACCGAGCGCGTGCTCAATCCGTTGCTTGGCAAGAGCCTCGTCGTCTACCTGGAGAAGCCCGCATGACCCGGACCGAAGGAACGTTTCCCTTGACGGGCCCCGTGGACGATGTCGGGCCCGAACTCGCCGACCGACCCCTCAGTCCGGCGGTCCCCGAGGTTCCCGGCGTTCTCAGTGCTCAGGACGTGGTGGCCACCGCCGCGTCGATCGCCGCGGTCCAGCTCCACGACGGGATGATCCCATGGTTCGAAGGTGGGCACTGCGACCCTTGGAACCATGTCGAGTCGGCCATGGCCCTCAGCGTGGCGGGGTTCCACAAGGAGGCCACCCTGGCCTACCAATGGCTCGCAGATGCGCAACTCCCGGACGGGTCGTGGTTCAACTACTACTTGGCCGCCAGTGGCGTGAAGGATCCCCGGCTCGACACCAACGTGTGCGCGTATGTGGCCACGGGGGCGTGGCACAACTTCCGCGTCACGGGCGATCTCTCGGTTCTTCGATCGATGTGGCCGATGATCGACAAGGCGCTGTCCTTCGTCCTGCGATTCCAGCGCGACGACGGGGCGATCCTGTGGTCGGTGGATCCCGACGGGCATCCCGGGCGGTATCCGTTGCTCACGGGTTCCTCGTCGATTTATCACGCGCTCCGTTGCGGGGTGGCGTGCGCCGAGGAGCTCCGGGACGAGCGTCCCGACTGGGAGTTGGCCGCGGGCCGCTTGGCCCATACGATCGCCCACGCACCCGAGGTGTTCGAGCCAAAGCACGAATTTGCCATGGACTGGTACTACCCGGTCCTTTCGGGCGCGTTGTCGGGCGAAGCCGCCGCGGCCCGGATCGACGCGTGGTGGGACACATTTGTCATGGACGGGCGTGGTGTGCGGTGTGTGTCCACCGGTCCATGGGTCACCGCGGCGGAGACCGCCGAGTGCGCACTGGCCCTCGACGCGGTGGGTCGCCGCGATGACGCGTTGGCCCTCCTCACGTGGACCCAGGCGCATCGTCGTGACGACGGCTCGTACTGGACGGGGATCGTGTACCCCGAATTGGACACCTTCCCCTTCTCGGAACGCACCACCTATACCGCCGGGGCCATCGTCTTGGCGGCCGACGCGTTGTCGAATGCCACACCGGCGGCCGGGCTGTTCCGGGGAGAGTCGTTGCCCTATGGGCTCGACCTCAGCGATCCCCGGTGGGAGGCGCCACGCGTCTGAGCACGCGCAGCGATCCGCAGGCGCCGTCCTCGACGAACTCACCGGACTCGAGTGCCGCGCAGAACAGCTCGTAAGGAGGCCGGCCTCCGTCGGCGGGATCGGGGAACACGTCATGGATGGCGAGCCATCGGCCCATGGCGACGTGCGGGGACCAGCCCGTGAAGTCAGCCCTGGCGGGCTCGTCCCCGTGTCCTCCGTCGATGAAGCACAGGTCGAGCGGTGTCCGCCAGTGTGCGGCGATCACGCTTGAGATCCCGACGACGCCGACGACGCTGCTCCCGAGCTCCGCGTCGTCGATGGTGCGACGCCAGAACGGAAGCGTGTCGATCCGTCCCGTCGCCGGATCGACGACCTCGTCGTCATGATGCTCCCAACCCGGTTGGTTCTCTTCGGACCCGTGGTGATGGTCGATGCTGAACAGCGTCGACCCCGTGGCTTCGGCGGCCGCACCGAGGTAGACCGTGGACTTCCCACACCATGCACCGACCTCCACGAACGTGCCCGAAACGCTGCCAGCACCTCCGGCGCGCAATGCAGCATCGAACAAGGCAGCGCCCTCGTCGTCGGGCATGAAGCCTTTGACGCCCCGCGCCAGGGCGAACAGCAGCTGCTTCCGGTGCTCCACTCCACCTCCTCCGAGGGTCATGACGTCGCCACTTGAACAGCGCTGAAGATAGCGAAGCCGGCCAAGATGACGCCGGCCACCCGACGGATGGTGGCGAGCGGCAGCACGCGCAGCAGCGCCCGACCACCGAGGACGCCGATTCCCATCACGGCGATGAGGGCGGTCGCCGATCCGACGAAGACCGACCATGGACTGTGGTAGCGGGCCACCAGGTTGGCGGTGAGGACCTGAGTGAGGTCGCCGAGCTCGGCCACGACGATGACCGTGAAGGTGGCGAGAGCGACACGGCGGTCCGAACGCACCTTGTCGGCTTCCTGCTCTGCCACCTGGGCTTCGGTCGACTCCTTGACGAAGATGAGATAGACGGCGCCGCCGGCGAAGAGCGCTGCCACTACCGCTTCGACCCACCGGTGGGGGAGAAGTTCGAGGAGCCGCCCCGCGAGAACTGCGACCGCGGAGTTGACGACCATGGCCAGTGCCGCACCGATCCACACCGGAAGCGCCCGGTGCCGGCTCGACATGACGATCGTGGCGATCATCGTCTTGTCGGGCAACTCGGCGACGAAGATGAGCCCGAAGGTGATGGCGAGGATCGACAGGTTCATGATCGGGCCGCCGGGCTGGTCCGTGGCCGCCTCAGGGCGACAACCGCGGCCCGCATCGAGGTGGGGACGCGGCTCAGCGCGCCTCCAGGCGTTGTAGGCCTGCTTCGAGCACCGCCGCGGCGGTGTCACGCATCACCGCCGCCAATGCGGTGTTGATCTCCAGGCGCTCGAGGGTCTGATCGACGGTCCGCTGGCCGACGGGCAACGGGTGGGCACGTACGAAGGCCTCGACCTCTTCGGCGAGCTGGCGGTCACGGCACAACGAGGTCACCCCGCCGAGCATGCGCGGGACGATGTTGGCGGGGATGCGGGCCACGAGCTCGTCCCAGTGGTCCCGGACCCGCGTCCACGTGCCGGGCCCAGAATCGCGATTGGCGAGCAGGAGCTGAATGACGAAGGGAGCGTCTTGTGATCGCACCTCCGTGCGAGCCAGCTCGAAGGTCCGTGCGGCGAGTGACGCGTCGGTGAATCCTGTCAACGCGTAGAGGTAGCGCATCTCCTCCTGCGGTGTCGCCGGATGCCGATAGTGCTCCAGGAACGCTTCGAACTCGTCGCGCCCACCCGAGACGGCAACCGCTCCGAGAATGGCGGAGGCCAGATCGGGATCCGGTGCCAACTCGCCTCGTCGGGCCGCGTCGTAGCGCCCATGTGCTTCGACCTGCACAGCAGGGTCTCGCCCCACGATGCCCAATGACGCGATGATCTGGGCCCGCAACGTCGGCGTGCGGGGACCTTCGCCGGTCCGGGGGTCCCATCCGAGACGCGCCAGCACCCCGCCCAGAAGGGCGCGAGCGTACGACGCGACGAGGGCGCGGGTGTCGTCGTCCGCCACGCGGTCCAACAGCGACAGCGCACCGGTCACCTGCGCCCAGACGTCGGGGTCGTCCTCGTTGCCCAGCGCCTCGGCGAGGAGGAGGAAGTCGACCACCGGGGCCAACTGGCCGACCACGACCGCCCAGGTGTCTCCGAGCAGGTTGAAGCGTTCCAGGAGGTCGAGGTCATCGAGCCGGTTCGCCAAGCGGCGATGGGGCGCCGGAGCGTAGCGGACCCGGTAGTAGCCCGATCCCCCCGCGTTCACAACGATGGCAGCCCCGGGATTCGCTTCGGGCAGGTGGAGGTCGGCGGTCTCGGGGTCCAACAGCACCTTGGTCCGGGCACCGTCGATCCCGCGGGCGATGATCGGGACCATCCAGCTGGAGCCGATGGCACTGGGTCCCCTGGGCGCGCCGTAGCGGAACGGCTGCTGGGTCAGGACCACCGTCGCATCTCGCGTAGCGGGGTGGCGGGCGGGCGGGTCGTCGACGGTCACAAGCGGAAAGCCGCCCTGGTTGATCCAGGTGTCCATGATGTCGCGCACCGGCTCGCCGCTCGCCGCTTCGATGGCGTCCCAAAGGTCCGACGTGTCGGTGTTGCCGTATCGGTGCGTGCCGAGGTAGAGCCGGACGCCGTCACGGAAGCGCTCCGCGCCCAGGTATCGCTCCAGCATGCGCAGGACCCCCGCGCCCTTCTGATACGTCAGGACGTCGAACATCCCCTGGGCTTCCTCGGGTGGTCCGACGGGGTACTCGACCGGACGAGTTGAGTGCAGGCCGTCCGTCGCCATGGCCGCGTCTCTCTCGACGCCGAAGGAGACCCACCGCTGCCACTCGGGCCGGAAGTGGTCGACGCACAGCAATTCCATCAACGTAGCGAAAGCCTCGTTGAGCCAGATTCCGTTCCACCACCGCATCGTGACGAGGTCCCCGAACCACATATGCGCGATCTCGTGGGAGATGACGTCCGCGATGCGTTCGAGCTCGATGCGCGATGCCCGACCCGGGTCAACGAGGAGCAAGGCTTCGCGGAAGGTGACACAACCGAGGTTTTCCATCGCCCCGAACGCGAAGTCGGGGATGGCGAGAAGGTCGAGCTTCTGGGCGGGGTAGTCGATGCCGAACCAGTCGGTGAAGAACTCGAGGGCATGTCCCGCTGCTTCGAGCGCGAACGCCGTGAGACTGCCCTTTCCCGGGACGTGCACGATGCGCACCGGTGTGCCCCGGACGTCGACCGGCTCGGTCGCTTCGAGAGGGCCCACCACGAATGCGACCAGATACGTCGACATCGGCATCGTGTCGCCGAAGCGGACTCTCCGGCCCCCCTGGGGTAAGGGTGCATGTTCGACCTCGGGGCCGTTGGAATACGCGGCGAGGCCGTCGGGAACGTCGAGGGTGACCGAGAACACGGCCTTGCGGTCGGGTTCGTCGAAGCACGGAAAGGCGCGGCGCGCGTCGGTTGCCTCGAATTGGGTGGTGGCGATGTTGTGGGCGACCCCGTCGTCGTCGGTGAAGGCCGATCGGTAGAAGCCCGCCAGTTTGTCGTTCAGGACCCCGCGGAACTCGATCGAGATCACCGCTGGGCCCGTCGCAACCGACGCGTCAGGCGTGAGGATGAGCCGTTCTGACGTCTCGTCGGTGCGCACGGCGAGAGACCGTCGCTCCCCGCCGCCGGCATCGAGTCGTGCGCTGTCGATGGTCAGTTCGGCCGCGTGCAGGACGATTTCGCTCACGACCTCGTGGACCTGCACCTCGATGTGTACCTCCCCGGTGAACGTCGCTTCGTCGAGATCGGGCGCGAGCCGCAGCGCGTACCGACGCGGCTCGACGGTGTAGGGCAGGCGGTACTGCGCGGAAGGGTCGCTGCGCTCGGTCACGTTCGTCCTGTCATCGGGCGCAGGCTACCCGGGCTCTGCACGTACCCCGGTTCTCGGGGTACCTATCTGCGAGTAGCTTCCCGGGCTGTGAACGAAGCCAACCCCGACCCCCACGCGGCCTCCGCCTCCTTCGACGTCGTTGCCATCGGCTCGGCCCTGGTCGACGTCCTCGCCGACGCCACCAGCGAAGATCTCCTCGAGCTCGAGATGGTGAAGGGGTCCATGACCCTGGTCGACCTGGCCAGGGCGGCCAGCCTTTACCGCGCCATGGGCCCGGCCATCGAGATGTCGGGGGGCTCGGCTGCCAACACCGCGGTGGGTGTCGCCGCGCTGGGCGGCCAGGTGGCGTACCTGGGGAAGGTGGCCGCCGACGAGCTCGGGGAGGTGTTCCTGCACGACATCGCCGCGGCCGGGGTGGTGCTGGGCCGGACGACGCCGGCCGAGTCCTCGGGCGACCCGGAGGAGGACCGGGCGACGGGACGGTGTCTCGTCTTTGTCACCGAGGACGGCGAGCGCACGATGGCGACGCATCTCGGTGTGGCATCGACGCTCGGTCCCGAGGATCTCGACGAGGAGCTCGTGGCCCGGACCCAGATCGTCTACCTCGAGGGTTACCTGTGGGACTTGGGGCCCGCCAAGAGTGCCATGCGCCGTGCGATGCAAGTCGCGCACGACGCGGACTCACTTGTTGCCTTGAGCCTGTCGGACCCGTTCTGCGTCCAGCGGCACCAGCGGGAGTTCCTCGAGCTACTGCACGGCGACGTCGATGTCATGTTCGCCAACGAAGACGAGACCAAACTCCTGTTCGACGCGCACAGCTTCGACGAGGCGCTCGTCGCGGTCGAGGAGACGGGAATCCTGGCCGCGCTGACCAGGGGACCCGACGGATCGGTGGTGGTGCCGGCATCCGGGCCCATCCCCGTTCCGGCCGACCCTGTCGAGCACGTCGTCGACACCACGGGCGCCGGGGATCTCTTCGCGGCGGGGTTCCTGTACGGGCTCACTCATGGGAAGGACCCGGAGACCTGTGCCCGGCTGGGAGGGCTGTGCGCGGCAGAAGTGATCTCCCACCTCGGTGCTCGCCCCCAGGCAGACCTGGGCCGGTTGGCGCGAGACGTCGATCTTCTCTGAGCGGTTCGCACGGCCGCGCCGGTCAGTGGCTGTCCCCGCCGGTGGCCGGCTCGGGGGGGAGGTAGGAGAGATCGAGATCGCCGAGTCGCACGAGCACCGAGGCCACCCAGCGACCCAGTGCCCCGACCGGTCCGGCCAGGGATGAGGCGTCGTTGAGCGCGGCCTCGTCAAGTCGTAGCGTCCCCTGGTAGGTGGACTCCACCGCGAAGCGGGCGTTGCCATCGGGTTCGTAGACCTGTTCGACGACGGGCGCGGCCCGTACGAGGGTGTCCCCGCCGATGGCAGGGCTCTCTTCGGGAAGGCACGCGACGACCGCTTCGAGGTCGGGCATGGTGGCGAGTCGCTGCACGCGCAACGTGATCTCAAGGACGACCTCAGGGAGGTCGTCGGGTGGTTCGCCGATGGACCATGACCGGTAGGCGCTCTGACTCCATGTCGGCCAGTCCAGGGAGAGGTCGGCCCGTACCCGGGGGGGTTTCTCCTCTCCCGGAAGCGAGTACGACGTCTCCCACGACACGTCACCGAGGAACACGTCGACCTGGAAGCGTTCTTCGACCGCTTGACGCTGAAGAAGGGCGTCCTCGAGCGCGGCGCGCGTCTGGGTGATGAGGTCGACGAGGATATGGTCGATCATGGCTGGCGAGAGGCTACCGTTGGCGCGATGGTTGCTGCCGCGGCGAATCCATGGCTCGGACGTCGCGTGCTCGCCTACGCGCACCAATGCGGAGCCTGGGAGGCGCCCTCATCGACGTTGTTCGCCCTGCAGCGTGCACTCGAGATCGGCGCGACCGGGATCGAGCTCGACGTCCACTGCACCGCGGACCGCCAACTCGTGGTGTGTCACGACAGTACCGTCGACCGGACAACGAACGGGCATGGTTCGATCCACTCCATGAAGTTGGCGGAGCTGCGCGCCCTCGACAACTCGTACTGGTTCTTCCCCGGAGGCGACGAGACCCAGGGCCTCGCACCCGAGGCTTACCTCTATCGGGGACGGGCCCCGGCTCTGCCGGAGTTCGGCGTCGCCACATTGGCCGAAGTGCTCGACGTCCTCGACGATCATCCCCGGGTCGCGATCAATCTCGACATCAAGCAAACTGCGCCCGCGGTGCAGCCCTACGAGGAGCTCCTCGCCGACGAGTTGTCGCGTCGACGCGGGACCGACCGGGTCATCGTGGCGTCGTTCCTCGACGCCGCGACCGACGCATTTGCGAAGTACGCCCCGGGCGTCGCCACCTCGGCGGGAACATTCGCCACCGCGGTGTTCTGGCGAGCCGTCCACGAAGGGGAAGAACCTCCGGCCACGGCCCACGTGGTCCTTCAGGTTCCCGCCACCCAAGGGGATCTCGTAGTCGTGGACGAGCTGTTGGTGAAAGCAGCTCACGAGCGCGGGAAGGCTGTCCATGTCTGGACGATCAACGACGAGCTCGAAATGGCCCGCCTCCTGGACTTGGGCGTTGACGGCATCATCTCCGACCTACCCACACCGCTCGTGTCTCTGATCGGGTCCCGGGGCTTGGCCTACCGCCTCTGAGCTCCACCGGTCGCCGTCCTCGATCCGGCGTCAGCCCCGACCGGCGTTGGGCCGCTTGCCGTGGTTCGCCTTCTTCTTGCTCCGGATCTTGCGCTTGACGGTGCGTT